>Ga0111538_10012846_pt1 | contig 11058 bp, 12 predicted proteins | sample SoiMethybrSBSTD1_FD_79669 | JGI IMG/M metagenome (GOLD analysis project Ga0111538, IMG submission 79669) | Bulk soil microbial communities from a Populus tree surrounding site in Tennessee, USA - Soil MetaG P. TD hybrid SBSTD1 (version 2)... | ecosystem: Environmental > Terrestrial > Soil >... | reverse complement strand
GGTATGACTTTCGGCACCGTGATGCAAGCCGCCACTGCCTTCGGAACGGTGCAAGCTTCCCTTGCATGGGTGACTTCGAACTTCGCGCGCCTGTCCGAATGGTATGCGGCCGCATCGCGGGTGGCGGAACTCAACGTTTACATGCAGGCAGCCGCATCGCCAGGAGCGGAGCAATCTCAGATCGAGATCAAGGAAAGCGACTTGGGGCAATTGCGCCTGGCCAACGTAGGCGTGAGACTGCACACCGGCCGCAAGCTCATTACCGATGCTGAATTCACGATCTCCCCCGGCGAAATGGTGCTGGTGACTGGCAAATCCGGCATTGGCAAAAGCACGTTGCTGCGCGCGATTGCTGGGTTGTGGCCATGGGGTTCAGGAACGATCTTTGTTCCGCCAGGTGCGAAGATCGCGTTTGCGTCGCAGCGGCCTTATCTCCCCGCCGGCACGCTCAAGGCAGCGCTAACTTACCCAGCGGATCCGTCCGAGTGCCCCGACGAGGCGGTCATTCGTGCGTTGGAGCTGTGCGACCTGAAAAGCTTGGCGGCAAGGCTACAGGAACGCGGCGCCTGGGACCGCATCCTATCGGGGAGCGAGCAGCAGTCTGTAGCGTTTGCGCGTCTTCTCATTCAAAGGCCCACGATCACAATTCTCGATGAGGCAACCTCGGCTCTCGACGAGGAGACAGAGGCACGGCTCATGGAGTTGTTCAAAAGCGAGCTCTATGAAACGTCCGTAATCAGCGTTGCGCACAGCCCAGCTCTCGCTCAGTACTATGGCCGGCAAATTGCTCTCAGCCGAGAGAAGTTGGGGGTTCGGGTGTTCGTCAGGATGGGCCAGCTGACTGGCTGGACCAAGATGCGCGCAGCCATGGCGCGGCGGCCGAAGGCGCCTGCGACTTGAGCGGCGGACCGCCTTTGAACCCTAGTCGCGCGCCGAACATTCGAATTGTGGATGGACGAGCAAAATAAGATCTGGAACCCCTGACGAGCCCACGGTGAATCGGGGCGCCAGGTGCGCGTGGCTTACGCTGGGCACCTTCGTCAACGCTACCCTTGGTGCTGACCGACCGACTTCGGCCGATGGTGCGAGCCAGATCCGCATCGCTCACGCCTCCGGCGTGATCGCTGTCGAGGCCGGCGTCGAGTCGGCCGGAGATGGCGGCGAACCGCGCGCCGCTTACGCCACCGTCTATCGTACCGCCCGCCGCCTGTTCGAGGGCCGCGTGCTCTACCGCCCCGGGCAGCTGACCCGGTAACACCGGTAGATGGCGGGGTGGCCGCCCGAGGCCAGGCAAAGCTGCCCCACAACGCGTGACGCTGGCGATCTCACAGCGGGATGAGGGGGAAGGTGCCCCGACGGTGAACGCGCACCTGCGGCCCTCTGACGGGCTTCTTAGGCATGATCGGGTGCTGCGGGAACCAGGTGGCGCTTTTTGGCCAGCCGCGCCGAACCAACGGTCACGCCAAGGATGCGAGCGGCCTTCTCGTCGTCGCCTCCAACTCGAGCGTAGGCATCTGCCAGTTTGGTGCGCATGATAGGATCGCTCCAATCGACCTTTTCCGCCCTCCTGGCATCGATGCCCTTCGGTTTCACTAGAGGATGGCGCGCCTTCGCTTCGCACAACGCCTCGGCTTTCGCATGGGCACGCATGGCGCTCCGCCGGCGGCTGGGATCCAGCCCGGTGAAGGCCATCAAGAAGGCGTCGCTGCGAACGTAGGAGCGGATGCCATCGACATCGCCGTTGCGGGCAAGTCGTTTGAGCACAGTCGAGATCGATTTGAGGCAACCTCTAGGTGTAGGCATGGTGGGTAGTCGCTGCGAGTTTCCGGCGCAAAGTCTTCTCAGTGCCCCGATTTCTCAGCCCTTCGCATCCTCGAACAGTTTCGCCAGGCGCCGGATGACTTTGCTGGCGACCTCGCCGCCGACATCCTTGCGATTGTCGTCGTAGCGCATCAGCACCTCGACCGAGGCATGTCCCGAGAACTCGCGGGCGGCGCGGACATTGCCGTTGGTCTCATCGAGCGCCGCCGTGATGGCTGCATGGCGGAGTCCATGCGGGCGGATGACGCCGCCGAGCTTGGCGCCCATTGTCTGCAAGATCTTGTGGATGCCATCGCCGGAAAGGCGGTGGCCAGCGACCACGCCACCGCCCTTGCCGACCTGGAGGAAGAGCGGCCCTGGCTCCTTGCCGCGAAGCGCAACCCAAGCCCGCAACCTGGCCGTCACCAGCGGATCGAGCGAGAGCAATTTTCGCTCTCGCTTGCCCTTGCGCAGGACGCCCAAGCGGTTGCCCCGAGGGTCAAAGTGCTCAAGGTCGAGCGCGACGACCTCGCCACGTCGCAAGGCGCGGCCGTAGCCCAACAACAGGAAAATGGCCACATCACGTGCGGCCTTGGCCTGGTGGCGCTGGGCCTTGGCGTATTCGAGGAGCAGCACCATGATGTCGGGTTCCGGGCCTCGGGTGTCTCGGTAGGCCTCGGCTCGCACGTTCTTGGTGGCAAGATCGAATGTGACGTAGCCGAGCTCCTTGCCGAGAGCGACCAGGGACCGCAGCGAGGACAAGCGCCGGTTGATGGTTGCGGGCGCTAGGCCTTGGTCAATCAGACCGGAGCGGTAGGAGCGCCCGAGCTCGTTGGCCGCACCCTGGTCCATGCTCAGCAGCGCGTTGATCGCCGCGCCGACTGACGGCGCCCTCATCCAGGCAGCGAAACTCTGCAGATCGTTGGCGTATGCTCGCAGGGTCTGCGGCCTCCGTCCCTCCTTCCAGCGTTCGATGAGGCGTTCGATGTCGAGCGCCCGCGCTATCTCGCCGTGAATGAAAGGGACGAGCGCCGTCATCACGCTACCTCGGGAGTGGCTGGCAGGGCGCTACCACCCTCTCTTGACACCCGCCTCGGGATTCCACTGGTGCCGACCTCTCCCGCAGCCAGTCCCAACCCTTCATGGGTGGCTTCCGGCTGCCTGGGAGGTCGGACACCGGGCTGTAGCCGTTGTCCAGCAGCGCGGCGGCGAAGTGCGCGAAAGTGGTCACAGCAAGGCACCTTCAATGGAGTGCTTTCCACCCACGGTCTTGAGAACCCTGCGATCTACTTCAGCGAGCAGAGTCCAATGCTCTAGGAGAGCACGGCTCCTTACTGCCAGGAACTCATGGACGACGTCCTCTGCCTCGCGGCGCAAGAACTCGGGGCACAGCTGCTGCGCCAAGTCTACGAGCAACTGCAGCGCGCACATCTCGCTGGGCAGCGGGAATATGTCCTTCCGAGCCTCACGGCGTGCATCCGCTTTAATGCGACCGACTGTTTTGCTTGTTGCGGTCATCTGGCTGCTCCTGTGTTGAGGGAATTGTTGCAGCTCGCAGCGCTCCACCGGTGTTGATTGCCGCGCCGACTGACGGTGCCTTCATCCTGGCTGCAAAACTCTGCGTTGGCGTATGCTCGTAGGGTCTGAGGATGCCGTCCCTCCTTCCAGCGTTCGATGAGGCGTTCGGTGTCGAGCGCCCACGTTATCTGGCCGTGAATGAAAGGGACGGGTGCTGACATCACACGCCACCTGGGGTGACTGGCATTAGGGGTAAGGCCCCTGTGTTGGTCCCCGTCTCCGGATTCGGGCCAGATGCGGGCATCCGCTTTGCAAGGTTGCGAGCCACAATCCACATCCGAGCCGCAGTTGCCTGCGCTCCAACTCGGTGCCCCCCGAACTTTCTAAATCTTCCGCGCTCCCCATCACGCGTCGGCTCTCTTCAGGAAGTTGACCCTGGGTAGCGTGACGCGGATGTGCGGCCGCTTGCGATTTTGCTCCGATCTCAGACGCTCCCGGGCAGTTGGGGGCGTGGTCCGCCATGGCCGACCCGGCGGCCGTCGGCCCCACGGACCCCGCTGCCAACGTTTGTCCATAACCCTCTTGACCAGCAAATCGGGGTCGATGTGGTCGGGGCGGCGCCACCTCAGTTCCTTGGGCATGCGATCACCTCCAGCTCGGTTGTGAACGGGTCTCTTGCATGACGGCCCGGAGCGGACGTCGGCCCGCCTTGACCGGTGAGCCGTAGCGGTATGGCACCGGCCGGTCCGGCAGCACGGGCAGCGGATCACTCTTGGCGTAGGCGAGGCCGTCCCGGATGGTCTCCCTGAGGCGCGGGAGCTTGTGCTTGGCAAGGGCGCCATTCACGCGGCAGACCGCCAGCAGCTCCGCCTCGACCTGCGCCTCGGACAGGAACCGGCCGTGCACAAACTTGCCGAGACTGCGCGCCTTGTCCCTTACACCTTCCCGCCGCCCACCCCTCATGGTCGCTAGCGTGCCCACGGCCCGAGCCAGCGCCGCCTCGGCGTACCGCTGCATGCGCTTGTCGTTAACCGACTCGAAGGACGTGAGTGGCGGTGGCACGTACACCGACTTGATAGGGCACCACGGCGCCAGCGCCTCCTCCAGTCGCACGATGTCCTCCGAGGTGATCTCCACCAAGTCCTCGACCTGCGTATTGAATAGGGTCGCCTCCGTCAGCCACACGTAGGGCTGGCCGGTCTTGCGATGGATACTCGGAGGGATCGTGATCGGCGTCTTCGCCTTGATCTCAACGATGGGCTTGCCACCGGGCGGAGCAAAATTGCGCTCGCCGATGGCGCCGGTCGGATCGTAGTAGAACGCCGCGTAGCCCCTCCTGCCTCTCCGGGTCACGCTGGGCTGCGGCAGCGCCTTCCACACAGCGGCGATGATATCTGGATCGTCGACGTCGATGTCGGGTGAGATCAGCCCCTTGTGGCCGCAGATGACGGCGAGGCTGGCCTCTGGCTGATTCCGCGCAAACAATTCGATCTTGTCGCGAGTCATTGCAGTGGTGCGCAGGTCGAGCCACTTCACGAGCGGCTTGCCAGAGGTCGGATGCTGCGGGATCGGCGAGTATCCGCCGGGCAGCATTTTGGCGGCGTAGCGAGCAAAGGCGGTCATGGGGAGACTCCGGCGTTGGCTGGGGTGTTGCGGCGGCTGCCGTAGGATTTGCGGCGCGCGAAGTCCTGGGCGCTCTTGGTGCAGAGGGCCGAGGTCTCCGGGTCCTCCATGGCGAGCTCACGCAGCCCTTTGGGCCACACGCCGAAGTGGCGCTTGTAGTAGCCAGCCATGGTGTCCCGGCTCTTGCCGCGCTGGTAACCCCAGTGCAGAGCGCCCGACCAGAAGCGCTGCTTGTCCTCCATCGAGAACTTCAGCTGCTTGCCGCGAGTCAGCTCCTTCAGCTCGCCTTCGGCGTGTTGGACCTTCGTCTGGCGCTTGCCCTCGTAGCCGCAGCTCCAGCATTTCTTCTGCTGGGGCCGCCGGAGGGCACCACAGCTCAGGCACTCGGCGGGCGTCTCACGCTTCTCACGCTTGGCCGCCTTTTTGATGCGGTGCTTGCCGTCGTCGAGGGTGTCGTGATGGACGTCCGTCACAAACCCCAGCCGCTCGGTCGTGTCGCTATGGTCGAGGATCAGGCACCAGCGCTTGCCCAACCACTTGCGCAGACCGCGTCCGATGATCTGGACGTAGAGCATCTCGCTCTTGGTCGGCCGACACAGGCCGATCAGGTCGACGAACGGCCAGTCGCAGCCTTCCGTGAGGCAGGCGATGTTGATAACCACCTTCAGTCGCCCGTGCTTCAGCGCCAGCTCGATCTTCTTGCGCTCAGCCATCGGCGTGTTGGCGTCGATGTAGCCCGCAGGGATACCGGCCTTGTTGAACTGGTCCTGCAGCTTTGCGCCGTGAGCGCGGTCGACCGCGAAGTACAGACCCTTCCGACCCTCGCCGTGCTTCTCGTAGGCCTCAACGGCATCGGCCACCAACGTCGGCTTCTGCATTGCCGTCGAGAGCTGGCCCTCGTTGTAGTCGCCGGCTACGTCCTTCACGCCCGCGAGGTCGGGATGGCTCGCGGCGTAGACGCGGAAGTCCGAGAGGTGTCCGGCGTTGATCAGCTCCTGGATCGTGGCGCCGATGACTAGACCGTCGTAGTGCCTACCGAGTCCCTTAGTCCATGGCGTCGCCGATAGACCAACCCATCGCGTCTTGGCCCACGCCGGGTCAGCCATCCACTTCCCGAAGAACTCGAACCAGCGATGGGCCTCGTCGATGAACACGACGTGGCCCTTCGGGAACATCTGCCCCCTGCGGTATCGGCTCTCCAGCGTCTGGACTGAGCAGATTTGAACCTGCCTGCCGTAGTGGGTCGGCGTGGCGCCCTGGAAGATGCCGACGTCGGTGACGCCCCACTCGGCGAGCCGCTCGACTGTCTGCGGGATGAGCTGCAGCTTGGGAACGGTGACGATCACCCGCTTGCCCTTGGCCATGGCGCGCTTGATCAGCTCAGCCATCACCACGGTCTTGCCGTAGGCGCACGGAGCCTGCAGCATGACTCGCTTCTTGCCGGAGCTGACGGCGTCAACAACCCTGTCGAGGCCGCGCTGCTGGTGCGCGAAGAGCGCCTTCGGGGCGGTGTCCGTGGACGGCGTGGCCGGAGGTGGCAGCTGCGCGTCGTCTGTCTGGAGGTACATCACAGCGCACCCCCCGTGTTGCGAGGTGGCCGTGGAAGGCCAGAACGAGTTGCAGGCGGGAGGCGAGCGCCGTCACCCTCCAGCTTACTAATCTTGGAGTACCCGGCCCCGCCTTCAACGGCTCTGTTGGAGAGGTCTCTTAGAGATATCCTGTCGTTACATACGGCAGGGTATTTTGTCGTATACGACGGGGTATTTTTTGGAGCCTTGATTTCATTGGGGTTTTTCGAGGGGGTCCCCTGGGTCGAGACCAGCCGTGGGCGCCCCCTCGGTGGCGGTGTGTCAGACAGGGCATCGACGAACCAAGTGGCCGCCGGGCTCATGTCGGTGATGGCGCGGGGGACAAGCGGCCAGAAGGCCCTCGGCAGCCCACCGTCGGTGCGCTCGACGCCGATCACCCCGGCGGTGTCCATGTGGTCGATGGCCTCGCTGACCCGGCGCTCGGTGCGCCCTAGCACCTCGGCCATGCGCTTGATGGACAGGATGCACATGCCCCTGCCGTTGTCGGAGAGCAGGCTGATGAGCGTGAACACCGCAAACTTGCAGCCCTCACGCTTCCACTTGCGGGAGATCGTCGCTGCGGCGAGGATCAGGTTCTTACTGAGGGCAAGGTGGCGCTCTATGCCTTCGAGTTGCGCCAGCTCTTCACGGGCCAAGGCCTCATCAAGGCGCCGGTTGCCGATGTACAGGGTGATCTCGCGCACGAAGTCCTCCTTGCGCTCATCGGTCGTGTAGTCGGGTTGGGGGGTGGGGCGGCTCATAGTGACCCCCGCAGGGCGTAGAGGTGTCCGTATTCCTCAAGGAGCTCGGCGACCGCCTTAGCGATCTCCTCGACCGAGAACACACCCCTCAGCTCGATGCGGCCGTTCTCAAGGAGCGGTCCGACGACGACCTCATTGCCCGCCCGCTGGAGCAGTAGGGCTTGCACGATGACGACGGTGAGGTTGGTTTCGATGAGTGGGGGATTGACATCACCCCGAACGGAATCTATGTGCGGCATAGCGTTTTGGCCCTTCCTCGGCCGAGGCGCTTGCTGGGGGTTCCGTGGCAGGAGCCCTCAGCGTTTGGTCGCCTTCCACCCCGACGGTGGTCGGTCGACTGATGCGTGTTTCGATTGCTCAGATGAGACGGCCGGGCAGGTGAGCTGGAACCTCACCCGTTTCGGCCGTTTCTACGTGATGATGGACTTCATCGCCGTGCTCTGAGCCTCAAGACAGCACCGGACGCAGCACTACATTTTGAACGCAAAATGGGGGCTCGCTCGCGCGGCTCTCCCATGCCTGCATGCTACCGCACACCCGTGAGTGCGGTCGAGGGAAATCGACATCATCCTAAGACTATCCTGCGAGTTGTTGCCGCAAGGCACCAGTGCTCCAGGTGGAGCACCAGTTACTCCGTGCCTACACGTAGTTCGGATTGCTTGAAACATGCTTCCGTTGGTCTTTGTCAACGCGCCGTTGGTAGTAAACAACGCTGCGAATACTTGCCCAGAAGCCGTCAATCTGCTAGCGAAATGGGGTCTGGAGGCCCCTATGGCGCTGTCGGAACTCCTGCGTCTCCGCAAGGCTGCCGAGCTGCTTGGTGAGGGCATCACCGAGCGCACACTACGCGCTGAGATTCACGCCGGGCGGCTGCAATTTGTGAAGCTGGGCGGCAAATACTTCACCACCGAAAAGCACCTCGCCGATATGGTGGAGGCCGCCACCACGAGGCTGCCATGCCCCGACGCCAACTCCCAGCCAGACTCCACCTCCGACCAGCCCGAGCCGACCGCCGAGCCGTCTACGTCATTCTCGCCGGATCGAAAGAGATCAGCACTGGTGCAGGCGCTGATGAACGTGCAAAGGCTGAAGCGGCCCTCGAAGCCCACATCGCCCGGTCCCACCGACCTCCGAGTGGTGCCAATCGACCGGAACAGCTTTTCATCGCCGAGGTCATAAACGCCTATCTGGTTGAGCACGCATCGACGCAGGCCTCGGCAGCCTGGATTGCGGACATGGCCGGCGACATCCTCACGTGGTGGGGCGACAAGCCGTTGTCGGCCATCCGGGGCCAGACCTGCCGGGACTACGTGACGTGGCGCACGGCCCAGCCCACCCGCCAGACCCCGAAACGCCTCGTAGCGGTGGCCACCGCGCGCCATGAGCTGGCGATCCTGCGCGCCGCGATTCGCCACTACCACCGTGAGCACGGACCACTGACGTCGGTGCCCGCAGTCACGCTGCCGCCGAAGACGCCGCCCCGGCAGGACTACTTCCTGACCCGCAGCGAGATCGCGCACCGGATTCGAGCTGCGCGGCGGCGGCCGGAGACGCACCACCTCGTGCGGCTGTTCCTGGTGGGGCTCTACACCGGATCGAGGCCGGGGGTCATGTTCCGACTGCGCTGGATTCCGTCCCTCGATGCTGGCTGGGTTGACCTCGAAAACGAGATTATCCACCGCCGTGGCCCATCATCGGCTCGCACGAAGAAGCAGGCACCACCGGTCCGCATCCATCGCCGACTGCTTCCCCACCTCCGCCGATGGCAACGCGAGGATCAGGCGAGGGGCCTCACCCACGTGATCCACTACGAGGGTCGACCGATCAAAAAGACTCGGTTTGCTTGGGAAACTGTGCGTGAGGAGGCCGGCGGCGCGCGCAAGGATTCGCCTCACATCCTCCGGCATTCGAGCGCGACGATGTACATGAGCTGGGGCCTCGACGTGGCCGTCGTCGCCGGGTTCCTCGGCATGAGCGTCGAGGTGTTGTGGGAGGTCTACGGCCACCACCATCCCGCGTTCCAAAGCGCCGTCGCCCAGTCTACGCCCGGGAAACGCGCGAACCGAAACAGAACGGGATGAGGGAACAATGACCGGAAATGCCCGATTTTGTTAAGGTCGCCCCCCTCGGCGCTTGCTCAGGGACCACGTGCCGGCCGGCAGCTGCGCCGAGCTGGCCTCCGAGGAGTATCAGCCGCGCGCGTCCACTCCGCTGCTCGATGCCGTCGGCCATGGCGTCAACGTCCTCGACAAGCGCAAGGAGCCCGGCGCCCGCTCGATCCTGGCGGTGATGACCGACGGGCTCGAGAATGCCTCGCGCGAATACACCAAGGACACCATCAAAGCGCTCCTGGATCGCAAGCAGAAGGAGGACGGCTGGCTGGTGCTCTATCTGGGCGCCGGTCATGACGCCTGGGCGCAGGCCGGCGCCCTCGGCCTGCACGCCGGCAACGTCGCCGACTTCGCCAAGGAGGCGGTCGGCGGCACCATGGCGGCCGTGGCAACCCGGGCACGGCGCTACGCCATGGCCACCGATGCCGAGGAGGAGGCCCGATCCGGCGGCTTCACCGACAGGGAGCGCTCCGGCATGCTCAAGCGCAAGCGCTGACGCGGCACCCAAGACACCGGAGCAGGGCCCCACCAGGGGCCCGCTCTTTTTCTCGTCCAATTCCCCCGATGACCAGCACAAGCTGCCGCGACCGCCTTGTCTCGGGTGGGCGGCGCACGTAATGTCGTGTCACCCTGAAGTCGCCGGTTGCACTCGGGAGAGAAGGGTGCCTCAGGCATCGAACACGAGCAAAAGCTCTCAATCCGAGCGTCGACGGCAGCGCCTGGCGGCCGAGTTGCGGGCCAATCTGGGCAAGCGCAAGGCGCAGGCTCGCGCCCGCGCTGCAGCAGATGAGTTGCCTGGGCGACAAGGCACCAACACGCCTGACAAACGTTGAGTGCCGAAGCCTTATTTCGCCCGCCTTGTCGCGTAGACCACGAGTTGCGCGTCGAACATACCAACTTCAGACGGGGCTCATTACCCATGGATCGCATCAGCATCGTCGGCGGCAGGGCCCTCAACGGCGACCTGCCCATTTCCGGAGCCAAGAATGCGGCCCTGCCGCTGATGATCGCGAGCCTGCTGACGGCAGAGCGGTTGACCCTCAAGAACGTACCCAACCTCGCCGACGTCAACACGCTCGCGCGCATCCTGCGCAACCACGGCGTCGACCTGGCCGTCGACGGCAAGCGCGCCGATCCCTCCCCCTACCTGGGCGAGACCTTCCACCTCACCGCCCGCGACATCGTCGACACCACGGCGCCCTACGAGATGGTGAGCCGCATGCGCGCGAGCTTCTGGGTGCTGGGCCCCCTGGTGGCGCGCTGCGGGGAGGCGCGCGTGTCCATGCCCGGCGGCTGCGCCATCGGCACGCGTCCCGTCGACCTGCACCTCATGGGTCTCAAGGCGCTGGGCGCCACAATCGACATCGACGGCGGCTATGTGGTGGCCAAGGCGCCCAAGGCCCTCAGGGGCGCGCGCGTGGTCTTCCCCAAGGTTTCGGTCGGCGCCACCCACGCGGTGCTGATGGCGGCCGCGCTCGCCAAGGGCGAGACGGTCATAGAGAACGCGGCGCGCGAGCCGGAGATCGGCGATGTCGCCGAGTGCCTCGCCAAGATGGGCGCCAGGATCGAGGGCATCGGCACGCCGACGCTGCGCATTCAAGGCACCGATCGGCTCGAGGGCGCCGTGCACACCGTGCTGCCCGACCGCATCGAGACGGGCACCTACGCGTTCGCCGT
>Ga0111538_10012845_pt1 | contig 11059 bp, 7 predicted proteins | sample SoiMethybrSBSTD1_FD_79669 | JGI IMG/M metagenome (GOLD analysis project Ga0111538, IMG submission 79669) | Bulk soil microbial communities from a Populus tree surrounding site in Tennessee, USA - Soil MetaG P. TD hybrid SBSTD1 (version 2)... | ecosystem: Environmental > Terrestrial > Soil > Tree... | reverse complement strand
GCCCGCGAAGTTGCGCGCGAGCTGCGTCCCGTACGACTGGTAGTACACCGTGCCCTTGAGCTGACCCTGTCCGAAGTGGATGGTGCGGCGCTTTTCTGCGTACCAGCCAGCGGCGGTCTTCCGGCGCAGGATGATGTCGGCGTCCTGCCCTTTTGCCGTTTGCTCGAAGATCTTCCAGGCGGCGCTCGAGACGTTCGGGAAGCGCCGGCCCGCGGCCAGGCTGACCACGGTGTTGGCCGGAGCGATCGCTTGCGTGATGGCGAGTGTCGCGGTCTCGCTGCCCTGGGTCGCGCGGTACTCGAAGCTCGCAGTGGAGTCGGTGCTGCCCGCGGGATAGCGCAGAATGACCGCGGCGTCGGTGACGGAAGTGGGCGTCGTCCCCTGCGTCCACTGCACGATCGGCGGCGTCAGCGACAGCGGAAACACCGTGCTCTCGTAGGGATACAGGATCGTCGTGTCATCGGCGCCGACCGAGGCGGTCAGGGTGGGGCCGATGTTGACCTTGACGTTCGCGGTGGTGGTCGCGGTGAAGCCGGCCATGCGCGACGTGATCAGGATCGAGCCCGCCACCGGGTTCACGACCGTCAGCGTGCCGGTCTGCGCGCTCCCCGTGATCACCGCGCGGTCGATCTTGGACGATTCGATCGACCACAGTGCGTTGGGCAGCGCGCCCAGGTAGCAACCGCTCGGGACCAGCCCGACGGTGAAGGTGAGCGTGTTGGGACTCACGCTCGGGGAAATCTGGGTCACCGTCAGGTCGGTAGTGCCGGTGATCGCGATCCCGGTGCACGCGCTGATGCTGTTGGTGTCCTTGGCGTTGGTGATCACGCTGCCGTCTTTGGTGTCGAGCCCGGTCGGCGGCGTGATCCCGTCCGGCGTGTCGGTATTGCGCTGGCAATACGGGTCGCACTGGTCCAGACAGTCGACGGCTCCACCGAGCCCCTGCACGCGCGCGGAGCCGCTCTGGGACACCATCTGGAAGTGCTGCATGTCCCCCTGGCAGTCACCCCACCTGCCGTCGGCGCCGCACGTGCGCTCGCCCATCGAGCACGACACGTAGTTTTCGGATCTTCGTACGGTCTTGCCGCAACCAACCACCTGACCGGGCTCTGAGCACGAGCAGCCGGCGTTCGGAGTGGCGCAGGGATCGACGACGTGGGTGCCCGCGTCGCGCGGGCCGGAACCTAGATGCTCGAGGTCCTGGCGTTCCTCGCCGCAGCCCAGAGCCGCGAGCAAGGCCAGTGACAGCGGGCCCAGGGTCAGGGTGCGTGCGGTGTACCGAACGCGGTGGAGCTCTCTTGGAGGGAAGTTTTCGGCGTTCGGCACGACAGGACAAACGGCGCTTTTGCTTGAGCCTTAAGGGACTTGGGCCGCGGTCGCGCGGTCGCGATAACCCCTCGATCTCGTTCCAGAACCGGGCGCGCGGGCGCGGCGCGTCAGGTCGCGTTGGACCCGCTCGACCGGCGTGGCAAGCTGGAAAAACGAGCGCCGCGCGACCCGCCGGCGCGACGAAATCACACGAGGCGTGGTGCGCGAGCGCGCGACAAGAGAGTGGGTGTTCCGGCTGTTCGTGAGCTGTTTGCTGCTTTGCGCGGCGAGCCTCGCCGCGCCGGCAGCCGCGCAAGCGCCCCCGCCCGACACGTTTTTAGAGCTGCGACTGACCGGCGTGATCAACCCGCCCAAGGCGCGCTGGATCGCCGCCGTGATCGATCGCGCCGAGCGCGAACGCGTGCGGTTCGTCCTGATCTCGATCGACACCCCGGGCGGGCTCGTGGCCTCGATGCAGGAGATCTGCGGAAAGCTCGCGAACTCGGCGGTGCCGGTGGTCGGATACGTCGAGCCGCGCGGCGCCCAGGCGACGTCCGCCGGCGCGTTCATCCTGCTCGCGACGGACGTCGCCGCGATGGCGCCGGGAACGCGCTTCGGCGCGGCGCACCCCGTCGGCGGCGGGGAAAAGCTCGACGAGGTGATGGATCAAAAAGCCACCAACAGTCTGGCGTCGCTGGCACGCTCGCTGGCGCAGCGCCGCGGGCGGCCCGCGGACTTCGCCGAGTCGATGGTGCGCGAATCGCGGAGCTTCACCGAGGACGAAGCGCTGCGCGCCGGGGGCATCGAGATCGTCGCCGCCAATCTGGACGAACTTCTGAAGCGCCTCGATGGCCGGAAGATCGAGAACCGCCCGCTTTCGACGGCAGGCGTGATCCGCGTGCCCTTGGAGCTGCCCTGGCACTACCGGATTCTCGACGTCCTCGCCGATCCGACGCTGGCCGCGCTCTTGCTCTCGCTCGGAATGATGGCCGTGCTCTACGAGTTTTCCTCGCCGGGCATCGGCATGGGCGGCATCGTGGGCGTGATCTGCATCGTGCTCGGGCTGCTCGGCTCCTCGGTGCTGCCGCTCGATCTCGGCGGCGCGGTGCTGGCGCTGGTCGGGCTCGCGGCGATCGCCGTCGAGATCAAGGCTCAAACCCACGGCATGCTCGCCGCGGGCGGCATCGTCGCGCTCGTGCTCGGCGCGATGGCGCTGGTCGACCCCGATCAGTATTTCGGCGTCGTTCAGCGCGTCGACTGGCGCGTTTTCGCACCCACCGTCACCGTGCTGGTGACGGTGCTGGTCGTGGTCGCGCGGGTGGCGCGGCGCGCGCTCTCCGCCGCCCCGCAGCTCGGGCTCGAAGCCATGGTGGGCCGCCGCGGCAAGGCCAAGGTCGAGTTCGTTCCGAGCCCGGACGGCTTCAGCGGCAGCGTGTTCGTCGACGGCGCGCGCTGGCAAGCCGTCAGCGACGCGGCGATCGGCGCCGGCGACGCGGTGCGCGTCGAAGCCGTGCTGTTCGAGCCGACGCGGCTCAGGGTCGCGAAAAGCTAGCCCCGGTGTGGAATCGATCGTGAAGGAGAGCAAATCATGCGTGAGACGTTGGGTTTCGGAATTCTGGGTTTCGCCATCGCGGCAATTCCGCTGTTGATGCTGGTCGTCTCGTCGATCCGCGTCGTCAACGAGTACGAACGCGGCGTGCTGTTCCGGCTCGGACGCGTCGAACCAGCCAATCTGAAGGGGCCGGGCTTGCGTTTCATCTGGCCCTTCATCGACAGGCTCTTGAAGGTGGACCTTCGCACGGTCACGCTCGACGTGCCGCCGCAGGAAGTGATCACCAAGGACAACGTCACGATCAAGGTCAATGCCGTCGTCTACTTCAACGTGATGAATCCGATCGACAGCGTGATCAAGATCGCCAATCACTACGTGGCGACGTCGCTGTACGCGCAGACCACGCTGCGCAACATCCTGGGACAGCACGAGCTCGACGAAATCCTGGCGGAGCGCGAGAAGATCGGGCAAGCCTTGCAGCGCATCATCGACGAGGCCACCGACGCCTGGGGCGTGAAGGTGAGCGCGGTCGAGATCAAGGACATCGAGCTGCCGGAAGAGATGCGCCGTGCGATGGCGCGCCAGGCGGAGGCCGAACGCGAGCGCCGCGCGAAAGTCATCGCCGCCGACGGCGAATTCCAGGCCTCGGAAAAGCTCGCCGAGGCGGCCAAGGTGCTCGAAACCACCGGCGCCGCGCTGCAGCTCCGCTACCTGCAGACGCTGGTCGAAATCGGCGTCGAGAACTCGACGACCGTGGTGTTCCCCGTGCCCATCGACCTGCTCAGCGGGCTCAAGAACAAATTCGGAACCTGACGATGAGAACTCGAACGGCTTGCGCGCTCGCGCTGGGTCTCACGCTGCTGCCCGCGGCCGCCCACGCCTGGTCTCAGAAGATGCTGATCTCGGCCGCCGTGCACCGCCACGAGTTCGACCAGGTCGAGCTCACGAACCAGGGCTGCTCGCTCACGGTCGTGCTCCGCTTCGACGCGCCGGAGTCCGCTTACGACGCGAAGGAGGCGGCGCGTAACTACTACCGTTTCCGCGCCCGCCTCGACTTCCCCGATTACGACGTCGAGACCGTCATCTTCAGCAACGATCGACCGGGCCGGCGCAACATCCGCTACGTCCACGACACGAGCGGCCAGGGCTGCTGGGCGAAGCAGTCGCCGAAGCTCGGTGGCGTCCGCGTCGAAGGGTGCCGCAGAAAGAACTGCAAGGTGCCGGAGTTCGACTGAGCGTTACTGCGCCTGCGTCACCACGCCCACGAACGCCGGCGCATCGACGTTCACCGTGTTCCTGGTGTTGGTCAGCTTGCCGTCGCTTCCGATCCGGAACACGACCACGTTGTTCGAGTCCTGGTTCGCCACCAGCAAAAACTGTCCGCTCGGGTCGATGTGGAAGCTGCGCGGCGTTTTGCCGCCGCTCGGCGTGTGATCGACGAGGGTGATGCGTCCGTCCGCCGCGATCGAAAACATCGCGATGCTGTCGTGGCCGCGGTTCGACGAATACACGAAGCGGCCGTCGGGGCTCACGTGCACGCCGGCGCCGGTGTTCTGGCCGCTGAAACCCGAGGGCAGCGTGGTTTCGGTCTCGAGCGAGCTCAGCCGGCCGGTCGCGGTATCGATCGCGAACGCCGTGAGCGTCGAGTTGCTCTCGCCCACGAGGTAGGCATTGCGCCCGCCTGGACGAAATGCGAGGTGGCGGGGGCCGGTACCCGAGGGAAGGCTGATCGACGCAGGGCTCAGCGCTTTCAGCGCACCTGACGTGGCATCGAACGAAAACTGCGCGACGATGTCCCGGCCCTTGCACGGCACGTAGGCGTAGCGATTGTCGGGGCTGGTCTGGATCTGATGCGGCAGACTGTCGTGCCCGAAGCTCTCGGTGACCGCAGACGCGAGCCGCCCGTCCGCACCGATCCGCAACGCCGATGTCGTGCCGTGATCACCGCCGGAGTAGTTCGCAACCAGCACGAACTCGCCGCTGCGGTCGACCGAGACGAAGGCCGGGCCGTTTCCCGACGAAGGTTGATCGTTCAAGCGCGTCAGCGCGCCGGTGCTCTGGTCGATCGAGAACGCGACGACGCGCCCGGGGTTCACCTCGTTCGCCGCGAACAGGAAGCGGTGCTCTGGATCCCACGCCAGATACGACGGATCATTGCCTCCCTCCGCGGTACCGGCGAAGGTCAGCGCCCCGCTCGGCATGGCCATGCGAAAGACCGAGATCGTGCCGTTTCCGCTGGCCGTGTAGACGTAGAAGGTCTTCATGGCTGCTCGCGTCGGCTCAGTGCCGGAGCTCACGTGAGCGTTACTGCGCCTGCGTCACCACGCCGACGAACGCCGGCGAATTGACGCTCACCGTGTTCCCGGTGTTGGTCAGCTTGCCGTCGCTGCCAATACGGAAAACGACCACGTTGTTCGAGCCCTGGTTCGCGACCAGCAGGATCTGTCCGCTCGGATCGATGTGGAAGTTCCGCGGGGTGTTGCCGCCAGTCGGCGTGTGACCGACGAGCGTGATGCGCCCATCGGCCGCGATCGAAAACATGGCGATGCTGTTGTGGCCGCGGTTCGACGAATACACGAACCGACCGTCGGGGCTCACGTGCACGTCGGCGCCCGTGTTCTGGCCGCTGAAACCCGAGGGCAGCGAGTTCTCGGTCTCGAGCGAGCTCAGCCGGCCGGTCGCGGTGTCGACCGCGAGCGCCGTGAGCGTCGAGTTGTTTTCGCCCACGAGGTAAGCGTTGCGTCCGCTCGGGGAAAACGCCATGTGGCGTGGACCCGTGTTCGAGGGAAAGCTGACCGTGGCCGGGGTCAGCGCGTTCAGCGCACCCGACGTGGCATTGAACGAAAACTGCGCAACGATGTCCCTGCCCTTGCACGGCACGTACGCGTACTTGTTGTCGGGGCCGGTCTGGATCTGATGCGGCAAGCTGTCTTGCCCGAAGCTCTCGGTGTCGACCTGCGAGGCGAGCCTCCCGTCCGTCCCGATCGGCAACACCGCCGCCGTGCCTTGATCACCGCTGGCGTAGTTCGCGACCAGCGCGAACTTGCCCGTGTGATCGACCGAGACGAAGGCCGGACCGTTCCCCGCCGACGGCTGATCGTTCAAACGCGTGAGCGCGCCGGTGCTCTGATTGATCGAGAACGCGACGACGCGCCCCGGGTTTCCCTCGTTCACCGCGAACAGGAAGCGATGCGACGGGTCCCACGCCAGGTACGACGGATTGTTGCCTCCGTCCGCGGTGCCCGCCGCTGTGAGCGCGCCGCTCGGCATGCTCATGCGAAAGATCGAGATCGTCCCGTTGCCGCTCCCCGTGTAGACGAAGAAGTTCTGCGCAGTCCCCGCGTCGGATCCGGCCGTTCCGCCGGTTCCGCCGGTTCCTCCCCCACCCGTCCCACCGGTGCCACCCGTCCCGGCGCTCCCACCCCCGGCATCGACACCGCCGCTCCCGGCGCTCCCGCCGCTGGCGCCAGCGCCCGAGCTCCCGGCGTTGCCGGAACCGCCACCGCGCCCCGCGCTGCCGCCCGTTCCACCCCCACCCGTGCCGCCCCGGCCCGCGGAACCGCCGGCGCTGGTGCCAGCGTTACCGCCCGCGCCGCCGGGATTGCTTTCGTCATCTCCGTCACAAGCGGTCAATAGGAGCAAGACGAACAGCCAGCGCAATCGCATCGCGACCTCCGCCAAAAACGCTACCACGGGGAGCCGCGGCCGCCCCGTGCGGAATCTTTCACGGGATCGAGCGGCTTTCGTGACGCGGCGAAATCAAACGGCTCGAAACGCCACTGGCTGCCAAAGCTCGTTCGATGGCGTGAAGGGCTCGCCGCATCGTGCGCGGTTCGAGGTGACCTGACGTATAGGCGAATCGCGCACTCGATCGCCGCGAACTGAAGTACCTTCAGGCGTTGTTTTCGCGCGCACCGCTACGCGCAGCGTCAAAACCACCACCCAGTAGGAAAGCTTACCGATGCCGTCAAACGTCTCCGCCCCTCCCGTCGCCGATGGTCGAGCCGGAGCGCGGGGCATCGCGTCCTCCGCTTATCTCCTCCTCGTGCTGACCATCGTCGGCACGGTGAACTGGGCCGATCGGCAAGTCGTACCGATCCTCCTGCCCGGGATCCAAAAGGACCTCGGCTTGAACGATACCGAGGCCGGGGTCATCGCTGGGCTCGCGTTTTCGCTGATCTACGCGATCTCGAGCTTCTTCTTCGGCTACGCCGCGGATCGCTTCGTACGAAAGTACGTCATCGCGGGCGCGCTCGTGGTCTGGAGTCTCGCCACGATGGCATCCGGGCTCGCCACCGATTTCTGGAGCCTGTTCGCCGCGCGCTTCTTCACCGGCATCGGCGAGGCCAGCCTCTACCCGTGTGCGTTGTCCTTGATCGCCGAGCGCTTCGAAGCCGCGAGCCGCGGGCGCGCCCTCGGCATTTTCGGAGCCGCCGCCGCGATGGGCAGCGGTTTTGGCGTGGGGCTCGGCGGCAAGCTGGCCACGAGCCTCGGCTGGCAAAAGGTGTTCTTCATCTACGGCGCGGCGGGATTCGCCGTGCTGCCGTTGCTCTTCCTCATGCGCGAGGCGCCCCGACCGACTGCAACGTCAAAGGCCGAACCGACGGGCACCGCCATCAAGGAAGCATTCAAGGACAAGCGCCTGCGCTGGCTTTGGGCCTGCGGCACCGTCGCGATCGCGTCGGGGCACGGCTTCGGCGCGTGGGTGCCGTCGTACTTCGTGCGCGATCTAGGGCTCGACGTGACGAAGGCCGGCGCGCTGTTCGGCTTGTCGGCACTGCTCGGCGGCATCGTCGGCGGCATCGTCGGCGGCACGCTCGCGGACCGGCACCGCAAGCTGCGCGTGGGCGGCGAGTTCGACGTCTCTGCGGTGGCGGCGTTCGTCGGTGGGGCCCTGGTGCTAGGCACGCTCGAAGCAGGCCCCGGAGGCGGCTCGGCACTCGGCGGCCTGGTCGCGACGCTGGCCATCTACTCGATCTTTCCCGGTCTCCTGGCAGCGATGTTGAGCTTCGCGCCACCGCACCGCCACGGCGTGACGGGCGCCATCAACACGCTTTTCCTCGGCGGGATCGGCGCGGCCACCGGGCCGTTCGTGATCGGCGCTGCATCGGATGGGCTCCACAGCTTGCACGCGGCTCTCTACATCCCGATCGCCGGCTTGTGCGTGGCGGGCATACTCGCCATGCGCGCGGGCAACGTCGCTCGCGAGATGGAACCGGCTCCGCCTTTAACCGCCCCCTATCGCACGACGTCGCCTGAGCTCACCGGCAGTCCTCCCAAGCGCGACGTGGCCTGAGCTTTCCATTCTTTTTGTTTTGGTGAGCTCTGATCGTCGTGAGCGGCGGCGGAACGTCGCCGCTCGTTTCTGATCGTCCAGCTGTCCTTCGCCCTGCTCGACAAGCGTCGTCCCGCCGACGCGTCTGACGCTCAAGGCTCACCCCAATCCAGCCTGAGCGAGCCTGTTCGTTTCCCGCCCCTAGCTCCGGCCCCCGGGAGCCCGCGCCGCCTTGCTCTGCCCGCCCGTTGCTCTCGACTTGCTCACTCCCGACCGAAGACCCCTCCGAAAAATCCAAAGACCCCTCTCATCGCCTCCCTGTTATTGGTGGCTCGCCAACCGTTGCATGGCCCTCGATTTCGCTCCTGAGGGGTCGCGGTTTCCCATGCACTCCAGCACAACTGGAAAGGCATTTGCTTGACCCTGTACCAGCAAATCGAGTGGTTTCAAAGACTTGGCATCAAGGACCAAGCCCTAATCGATGGTCGTACAACAGTTGCCTAGCCCTCATTAAGGGGATCGAGGGGGGCGACACCTCGCGCCGTCGTTTTGCGCACGGTCGCGTCGGGTGGTTCGCGCGCAACCAGGCGCAACCGGAGCGACCGACGCCAACAGCGTCGGGAAGTTGCTTCGCCGTTCCCGGAGCGCGGGTGCCCGAACACGCCCCGAATGCGGGCGGAGGGGGTTTCAGGGAATGTCGAGGCGTTTCTCGGAGGAGGAGGCGCGTTTCAGCTCGAGGTAGGCCTGGCGCACCGAAAGGTCCTCGCTGGTTTGCGACGATTCGAGGCTGGAGATTTCTGCGTCGGCGGGACCAGGGTCCGAGAGCGAGCTCGGGGGAGTGAAGCGAGTCGCGCCGCCGAGCAGCACGATGTCCATCACGAGCGCGCCGCCTCGCCTGAGCTTGAGGCGGTGGATCGAGGCTCCGGAGGGCGGAGCGACGGCCAGCGCGGTGCCGTCCATCGAGACGGAAGGCGCTTCCAAAAACGTCGGTGTGGATACGTCGATCGGGGCTGGCTCGGGAGAAGGGGGCGCCATGACGCCCCTTTGAACGACGCGAGCGCGCTGGGTGCCGTCGGTGCTCGAGGCCGTGGCGACGCCCCACAGCACCTCGCCCGCGAACTCTTGGTCGTTGACAGGTACGGCCCAGTCCGAGACCGCGGCGGGCAAGGCGGGAAACACCATCACGTCGCCGGAACGATTGATGCCGGGCACACCGATGACCTTGTCCATGCCGGCCGGCGCGGCGCTCGGCACGACGGCCAGGGCCGTGAGCGCGGGGCCGACCGCTTTCAGGCCGACGAGATCGTCCGGGCGATCGAGCGTCACGTCGAGGGCTTGGGCGTTGATGCCGGTGACCTCGAGCGTGTCGTCGCTCGGGTCGGACGGCGTTCCGGCGTCGCGGCCCTTGGCGACCAGAGCGAACAGCGTGTGCTTGCCCGCGCTCGCCGAGACCGTCAGGACGCACGAGGTGATGTTATTCACCCAGCGGCAAGTGGGGGCGGGTGGCTCGGTCCGCGCCGAGGACAAGTCGTCGTCGAGGAAATCCGTGCCGCGCGAAACCGCCGCGGTGCCGAGCCAGTATTCGCCGGCGGCGGGGCGCGGCAGCGGCTCGAAGCCCTGCACGTGCACTCGGATCGCGGTCTTCTCGACGCTTTCGTCTTCGGGGCGCAAGGCGATCGTCGCCGTGTCGCGATCGATGCCGACGTAGGCGGTGGTGACGAACCCGGATTTGACGGCGGTGATCGCAACCGAAGAGCCGCCCGCGCGTGTGTCCTTGAGCTCTACTTCGCTGACGCGGAGCTCTCCATTCTCGTCGGTGGTGCCGACGGCCTTGGCGCTCGTGCCCTCGCCGAGCCAGATCTGCGCGGAGACGATCGGCGCGTCGGTTCGAGCATCGAGAGCGACCAGCCCGAGCTCCTTCTCGAGCGGCTCGCCGCGCGTGCCGCCGCCGGGGATCTGCTCGATGGGTGCCGGTCGTGACGCGGTGATCTCGCCGTCCGAGCACGCGGCGGCGGACAGACACAGAAGTGCCGGCCAGAAGGGGAGTTTGCTTGCGCTCATCGGGGCTTCCATAGTTCGCTCGGCAGAACAAAGCCATGGCGGCCCCGCGTTCGCAACGCAGCACGTCGAACCTGCCGCGCGAGCTCACTTCGTTCGTCGGACGCGCGCGGGAGCTCGCGGACATCGAAGCCTTGCTCGAGCGCGAGCCGCGCCGGGTGGTGACGCTGGTCGGCCCGCCCGGGACCGGAAAGACCCGCACCGCGCTGCGGCTGTCGCGCGAGCTGCGCGATCGCGGCGGCCTGCCAGGCGGTGCCTGGTTCGTCGACCTGGACGCGGCGGGCGGCGCGGTCGAGCTGTTCGAGCGCACCGCGCTGGTGCTCGGGCTCCGGCTGCCCGAAAACAGCGATGCCGGCGACTTCCTCGGCCACGTGATCGCGGCGCGCGGACGCGCGCTGTTCGTGTTCGACAACGTCGAGCAGCTGGTCACGGCCGCCGCGGACGCGCTGCAGTCGTTCCGGGCGAGCGCGCCCGAAGCGCTGATTCTGGTCACCTCGCGCGAACCGCTGCGCATCGCCGCCGAACAGGTCTACGAGCTCTTGCCTCCCGCCGAGCCCGAGGCGATCGAGCTCCTTCTGGAACGCGCGCCGGGCTTTTCGCTCACCGACGACAATGCGCAAACCGTCAGCCACGTGCTCGACGTGCTCGACAAGATCCCGCTCGCTATCGAGCTTTTGGCAGCACGGGTGGGAGTGCTGGGGATCGAGGAAATCGCGCGCCGCATCCATCGTCTGGACGCGCTCGGACACGGGCCGCGCGACAGCGCAGGGCGCCAGGCCACGCTGCGCGGAACCCTCGATTGGTCGTGGGAGCTGCTCGATGCCGACGAACGGCGGGCCCTTTCGGCGAGCAGCGTGTTCCGCGAT
>Ga0111538_10012844_pt1 | contig 11060 bp, 9 predicted proteins | sample SoiMethybrSBSTD1_FD_79669 | JGI IMG/M metagenome (GOLD analysis project Ga0111538, IMG submission 79669) | Bulk soil microbial communities from a Populus tree surrounding site in Tennessee, USA - Soil MetaG P. TD hybrid SBSTD1 (version 2)... | ecosystem: Environmental > Terrestrial > Soil > Tree... | reverse complement strand
GGCGATCTTGTTCGCGCAGGCGGGCGCGGTAGAAGCCGGGTTTTCGGTCAATCATGGATCCGGACGACTGCTCGCGCGCGGCGCCGCGAAGCGCACGCTCGAAGCTTCACACGACGCGATCGATCGCGAGATGCGCGAAGTGGAGCGCGACTTCGGCGGCGTGAAGATCAGCGGGATCGTCGGCAACACGGCGCGCACGCCGCTCGACGAGTGCGGTCACGTTTACAAGAATCTCGATGCCGTACTGGCCGTGCTCGAGGGCGAAGGCATCGCCAAGGTCCTGCATCGCTTGTATCCAGTAGCCAATCTCAAAGGCACCGACTGATCGTTGGACCAGCGGACGACTTCAATCGAACTCGAGCACAAGAGTTGAACAGTAGCGGAGTGCGTTGACGCTGGACTCACGTCACCTTACGCGACACCAAAGAACGCGAGGGTGACACGATGGGAATCTTCAAAAGCACTTCTACGTGCGCCGCACTGATCGGCGCGATGATCTTGGCGCTCGGATGCTCCGCCGAAGACGGCGGCTCCGATCCTCAACGCCAGCAGGGAAAGGGCGGCGCTGGCGGAAACGGCGGCGCGGCGGGAAACGGCGGCTCGAGCGGAGGTGGCAGCTCGGGCGTTGGCGGCTTCGGCGGCAACGCCGGTAACGGCGGCGGGCTCGGCGCCGGCGGTGCGGGTGGCAACGGCGGTGCTGGCGGCAGCGCAGGCGGCGCCGGCGGCAATGGTGGCAACGGCGGCAGCGATGGCGGAGCGGGCGGGACGGACGGCAACGGCGGCAGCGCGGGCGACGGCGGGAGCGGCGGTACAGGCGGCGACGCGGGCGGCACGGGCGGCGCCGGCGGCACGGCGGGCACGGGCGGCACCGGCGGCATGCACGAGGATCTCGGTCAGGGCGACCCCAACGACGTGATCACGATCGGCGACTCGTACATGAACCTGCTCACGAGCGGCATTCAGCAGAGCCTCGAGCGGATCAGCGGCCGCAACTATCGCAACTACGCTTTCCCGGGCACGCTCGTGCTCAACGAGCAGATTCCGAATCAGTACGTGCAGGCCAATAGCGCCGACGGCGACATCTGGACCGTTGTGATGACCGGCGGCGGCAACGACGTGCTGAACAACAGTTGCACGGGGACCTGCCAGAGCGTGGTCGATCAGGTGTCGGCGCGGCTCGCCGAGCTGATGGAGCAAATGGGCAAGGACGGAGTCAAGGACGTGATCATCGTCAGCTACGGTTACCCCACCGCCGAGAACCGCCGGCCCGCGCTCGACTACTCACGTTCGCTCTTGCCACAAAGTTGCAAGACCACGACCACGCCGCGCTGTCACTACATCGACCCGGTGAACGAACTTCAGGGAAAAATCGCCGCCGACGGCATCCACCCCACCGCCGAAGGCTACGACATCCTCGGGCGCATGGTCTGGGAGCTGATGAAAGCCCAAGGGATCCGGCGTTGACTTTTGCGCTCGTTCCGAGCTCGAGCGAGCTCATTGTGTTTAACGAGCGCGGAGGGCGTTGACTCAAGAGTGGTGTCACCTTACGCGACGTCCAACCACGCGCGAGGGCGACACCGATGGGAAACCTTAAAAGTATCTTGAGCCGCGCGGCGCTGATCGGCGCTGCGCTTCTGCCGCTTGCTTGCTCCGGGGAGGACGGCGGAGTCGAACGCGGACCGAACAATCCCGGCGCGGGCGGAGGCGGTGCCGTCGGCGGAGGCAATCCCGGCGGCAGCGGCGGAGCCGGCGCGGCGGGCGGCTTCGGCGGCAGCAACGGCAATGGAGGATCTCTCGGCAACGGCGGCTCCGGCAACGGTGGCTCGGCCGGCGTCGGTGGCGCCGGCGGTAACGGCGGCAACGGCGGCAACGGCGGCGACGCGGGCAACGGTGGCAACGGCGGTGCGGGCGGCGACGCGGGCGCCGGCGGCGACGGCGGAACCGGTGGCGATGCGGGCGCCGGCGGAACGGGTGCGGCAGGTGGCACCGGAGGCGTCGCAGGTTCCGACGGTGCCGGCGGCACTGGCGGCGGCCACCCCGACCTCGGTCAGGGCGACGGCAAGGACGTGATCACGATCGGTGATTCTTACATGCTGCTGACCACGACCGGCATCCAGGTGAGCCTGGAACGGATCAGCGGGCGGAACTATCGGAACTACGCCGCTCCGGGGACGCTCGTGCTCAACGAGCAGATTCCGAATCAGTACAACACGGCGCTCGCCGCCGACAAGGACATCAAGACCGTGGTGATGACCGGCGGCGGGAACGACGTCCTCTTCAGCACGTGCACGTCGGGACCGTGTTCGGACATCGTCGACCGGGTGGTGGCGCGCCTCGGCCAGCTGAGAGCGAAAATGGCACAGGACGGCGTCGAGGACGTGGTCCTGGTCAGCTACGGCTATCCGACGGCTGCCAATCGGCGCGCGGCGCTCGACTATTCGCGGATGGTGTCATCGCAGGCATGCAAAGTGACCGACAAGCCGCGCTGCCACTACATCGATCCGGTCAAGGAGCTTGAGGGCAAGATCAGCGCGGACGGCATCCATCCGACCGCGGCAGGCTACGACATCCTGGGCCGCATGGTCTGGGAGCTGATGCAGCGCGAGGGCCTGCGGCGCTGACTTCGGGAGCCGCTCGTGCCACGCTGGTGGCATGAGCGAGCTCATTCTGCATCACTATCCGGCGTCGCCGTTCTCCGAGAAGGTCCGGCTGCTCCTGGGGTTCAAGAGGCTCGCCTGGCGCTCGGTGCGCATCCCCGCGGTGATGCCGAAGCCAGACGTGATCGCGCTGACCGGCGGCTACCGAAAGACGCCGCTGCTCCAGATCGGCAACCATGTGTATTGCGACACCGCGCTGATCGCGCGCGTGCTCGAGCGGCGTGCGCCGAAACCTGCTCTATACGCGGATCCGGAAGCGGAGCTCGTCGCGAGCTGGGCGGACAGCGTCTTGTTCGAGGTCGTGGTGACCTTGGGCCGGCGTCCGAGCAAGTTCGACACGGTATTCACGCTGCTCGAGCCCCACGAGCTCGAGCAATTCAGGAACGACCGGGTCGCGATGTGGCAGGGAGCGCGGCGCAACATGCCGCGCTACGCCACCGCGCGCTCGCTGTTTCCGGTGTTCGCGGCGCGCGTTCAGGCGTTCGTCGAAGGCAGGGAGCAGCCGAGCATCGCCGGATTTTCGATTTATCACTGCCTCTGGTTTCTGCGCATGTTCTGCCCGGAGCTGCTCGAGCCTTACCCGGGTATCGCGCGTTTCATGGAGCGAATGGGCGCGATCGGCCACGGCACGTCCGAACCGATGTCGAGCGCCGACGCGATCGCCGTCTGTGCAGCGGCTCTTCCGCAGCCGATCGAGCTCGACGACGCCACCCCGGACCCGAACGGACTCTCGATCGGCCAGCGCGTGAAGGTGAACGCCGACGACTACGGCTGCGATCCGGTGAGCGGCGAGCTCGTGGCGAGCGCCAAGAACGAAATCGCCCTTTTACGCCGCGACGAGCGCGCCGGCGACGTGATCGTGCATTTTCCCCGCGTCGGCTACGAGATCGCCGCCGACGCGGGGTCCTGAACGACGCTCAGCCCTGCTCGAGGCTCGCCAGCGTCTTGCCCTCGGCGACGAGGCGCTCGAGCAGCGGCGAAGGGCTCGTCCACTTGGCGCCGACCAGCGCGCTGTACTCCTTGACCTTGGCGAGCGCGTTCTTGAGCCCCACCTCGTTCTCGGCCCAGAACATCGGGCCGCCGCGGTACGCCGGGAAGCCGTAGCCGTAGAGGTAAACGATATCGATGTCGCTCGAGCGGTAGGCGACGCCCTCGTCGAGCACTTCGCAACCGACGTTGAAGAGCGGGAGCAGGCAGCGTTCGACGATCTCCTGCTCGCTGAACTCGCGCTGCTTGAAGCCGACTTCGGCGGCGACCTTCTTCACGAGCTCTTCGACGATCGGCGAAGGCTTGGGCGTGCGATCGCCGGCTGCGTAGTCGTAGAAGCCGGCGTTGGTCTTTTGCCCGAGCCGGCCCATTTCGACCAGCGCGTCCGAAACCTTCGCCGAGCGCGTGTCGTAGCTCGAGGGATCGCGATCTTTCCGCGATTTGTAGCCGATATCGAGCCCGGCCAGGTCGCCCATCTGGAACGGCCCCATCGGCATGCCGAAGTTCCTGAGCGCCGCGTCGACCTGCTCGACCTTGGCGCCTTCGAGGATCAGCATCTGCGAGTGGTAGCCGTAACCGCCGAGCATGCGGTTGCCGATGAAGCCGTGGCGATTGCCGGCCACGACCCCGACCTTCTTGATACGCTTCGCCACCTCGAGCGCGGTCGCCAGCACTTCCGGCGCCGTCTTCGCGCCGCGTACCACCTCGCACAGGCGCATCACGTTCGCCGGTGAGAAGAAGTGCATGCCGAGCACGTCACCCGGACGCTTGGTGAACCCCGCGATCTCGTCGATCGACAGGTACGAGGTGTTCGAGGCCAGGATCGCGCCCGATTTCGTGACCGCGTCGAGCTTACTGAACACGTCCTTCTTGATTGCCATCGTCTCGAACACGGCTTCGATGATCAGATCGGCTTCCCCGAGGTCGTCGTACGACAGCGTGGGCCTGATCAGCGCGAGCCGTTCTTCCATCTGAGCGACGGTGAAACGGCCTTTCTTCGCGGAGTTCTCGTAGTTCTTCTTCACGATGCCGAGCCCGCGATCGAGCCCCTCCTGGCTCACCTCGAGCACGGTGACCGGAATGCCGACGTTCGCGAAGTTCATCGCGATGCCGCCGCCCATGGTGCCCGCGCCGATCACCGCCACGGACTTGATGGGTCGGGTCGCCGTGCCCTTGGGCAGATTCGGGATGCTGGCGGCCTTGCGCTCCGCGAAAAATACGTGCTGGAGCGCGCGCGCCTGACTGTTCTGCGCGCACTCGATGAAGAGCTCGCGCTCGCGCTTCACGCCATCGTCGAAGCCGAGCTTGGTCGCCGCTTCGACTGCATCCACGATGCGCTGCGGCGCGAACAGGCTCTTCTTCTCCTTGGCAAAGCGCTTGCGCGCCTCGTCGAAGAAACCGGGAGCCAGCGCCGCGGTGTCGATCGAGAGATCGCGCACCAAGCGCCTTGGCGCGTTCTTCGCGACCAGGCCCTGCGCGTACGCGAGCGCGCCTTCCAGCAGATCGCCCTCCACGATCTCGTCGAGCACGCCCGCCTTTTTCGCGACGGCGGCCGGCACTGGATCGCCCGAGGCGATCACGTCGAGCGCCGCCTGCACGCCAATCAGGCGCGGCAGGCGCTGCGTGCCGCCGGCGCCCGGGAGAATTCCGAGCTTCACTTCCGGCAAACCGACCTGCGCCGAAGCGACCGCGACACGATAGTGACAGGCGAGCGCAATCTCGAGACCGCCGCCGAACGCGGTGCCGTGAATCGCGGCGACGATCGGTTTGTTGCTGCCCTCGACCGCGTCGATCGCGTCCTGCAGCGACGGCGAAAGCGGGGGCTTGCCGAACTCGGTGATGTCCGCACCGGCCATGAAGGTGCGGCCCGCACAAAGCAGCACGCCGGCCTTGAGCGCCGGATCGGCGGCGAGCTTCTTCACGCCGTCGATCAGCGCCTCGCGCACTCCAACGCTGATCGCGTTGACCGGGGGATGGTCGACGACAATGATTCCAATCTCACCGCGGGTTTCGAATCGTCCGAGCATGGGCTATTTCTCCGTGTGCCAAAAATCGTCGCGCACCGTAACGCCAGCGCCCCCGGAGACAAAGCCCGAACCTGCTTCGACGCGCTGCGAAGCCATCCGGACACCCGAAACAGGCCGCGGAGTTGAGCTCGCGGGGTAAAGCCCGAGATTCTGCGTCATACTGGAACCCGCGACGCCGCGCGAAAGGAGATTGGGGATGAGCTCTCGAAAGTCCGATCGAGACCTGCCGATCGTTCCGCCGATCGATTTTCACCCCCCGTCCAACGGCGAGTTCTGCCCGACGCCGCCCACCGAGCGTGCACGCCGCATGCACGAGCTCTACAACCGGATCGTCGAGGACAAGCACCGCCGGCTCGGCATGACGCGCCGTCAGTTCGCCGAGAGCGCCTGCGGCATGGCGGCGGCGCTCTACGTGCTGAACGCCTGCGGATCGGACGAAGAGACCGGCCAGGCCAGCGCCGGCCAGGGCGGGAGCGGCGGCGGCTCCGGTGGCAGCGGCGGCTCCGGTGGCAGCGGCGGCTCGGGCGGCAGCGGCGGCTCGGGCGGCAGCGGCGGCGGCATGCGCGACGCGTCCCCGGACGTCGGAGACAGCGGTAGCTACGACGTCACGCCCGACATGCTCGAAGACGTCGACGCCGCGCGCGATCGGCTGAGTGGCAATGAATTCATCTTCGACGTTCAGACCCACGTCTCGACGCCGCTACAACCCTGGACCGAAAAGACGCCGCCCGAGCGCGCGCTCGATTTCATCAAGCAGATCTTCGTGCAGAGCGAAACCACAGTCGCTTGCGTGAGCGGCGTCCCCGCCGCCCGCGATCTCGGGATCGGGGCCGTCGAGGCCAACGCCGCGCTCGAGGCTATCGTCGAGCGCCTGGGCGGGCCGCGTTTGATCATGCACGCCAATGCCGATCCGGAGCTCGGGCCTTCCGAGCTCGACTACATGGCAGAGGTCACGAGCCGCTTTCCGATCGGCGCTTTCAAGGTCTATCCCCACAAGACGGCGCGCCGCCTCGACAGCGACGAAGTCGGCGGGCCCTTCATCACCCAGGCGCAGGCGCTCGGCGTGCGCGTGATCGCCGCGCACCGCGGTATTAGTGGTGGCGGCGGCTACGAGGTCGACGGTTCGCCGGTCGACGTGGTGCGCGCGGCGAAGCGATTCCCGAACGTGAATTTTCTCATCTACCACTCCGGCTGGGAGCCGAACGGCGTCGACGATCTTCCCTACGATCCGAGCGCACCGGATCAGAACGGCGTCGATCGCCTGATCAAGGCGCTCGAGGAAACCGGCTTGGGTCCGAGCTCCAACGTGTACGCCGAGCTCGGCTCGACCTGGAACAACGTCATGGTCGATCCCGCGCGCGCGGCGCACGTCCTCGGCAAGCTCCTCAGGTACCTGGGTGAGGATCGCGTGCTCTACGGCACGGACTCCGTCTTCAACGGCGTGCCGCAAGCCCAGATCGCCGCGCTGCGCAGCTTCATGATCCCGCTTTCCATGCAGGACCAGTTCGGCTACCCGGCGCTCACGCCGATGCTGCGCGCCAAAATCCTCGGCCTGAACGCGGCCAAGGTCTACGGCATCGATCCGGCCGCGACGCGCTACGTGATCAAGAACGACGACGTCGAACGGCTGCGCGTCGCGCTGCGCGAGGACCGAGGCTCCGTTCCCCTACCCCACCCCCACGAGTACGTCGGCCCGCGCACGCGCCGCGAGTTCTTCGCGTTTCTGGCGCGCGGTGATCACGCAAAGATCGGCTGAAATTGTTGTGTGTCCGGCACGGTATCTCGCGAGCCGGATCGACGTCCCGATAGGGCTTTTGGACCCGAGGCAGCGGCCTAAACGGCCGAAATCGCGACGAACACCGCGACGCTGCGAAACACGGCGTAAACAAGCGCAATTTTCTGCAGCGCCGCGGCATGGCTTCTCCCCTGGTGCTGGCGTAGGTTGCCCGCGCTTGCCATGCAAAAGCTCGTCAAGGGCATCCACTCCTTCAGAAACGGTTACTTCGCCAGCCATCGCCAGCTGTTCGAGCAGCTCGCCTCCGCCGGGCAGAGCCCGGAAACGCTCTTCATCACCTGCTCCGACTCGCGCGTGGTGCCGAACCTGATCATGGACGCCGCGCCGGGCGAGCTGTTCATCATCCGCAACGTCGGCAACGTGGTGCCGCGCACGGATTTGCCCGGAGGCACCGCGGCCGCGATCCAGTACGCCGTCGAAGTGCTGAACGTCGAGAACATCATCATCTGCGGCCACACCCAGTGCGGCGCGATGCAGGCAATCTTGCAGCCGGAACGCATGGAGAAGCTCGAGTACTTGAAGCGCTGGCTCGCGCAGACCGAACGTGTGCGCAAGGTGATCGAAGAGCGCTACGGCGACCTCGGGCCCGAAGAGCGCGCGATCGCTGCCGTTCAGGAGAACGTGCTGCACCAGCTCGAGAACCTGCGCGAGTATCCGTTCATTGCCGAACGCCTCGAGTCCGGGAAGATCGCGATCAGTGGCTGGGTGTTCGAGATCGCAAAGGGCCAGATTTACGACTACGACCCCGCCACGTGCGAGTTCGTGACGCTGCCCTGACGTTGAGGGATTGCGCGCAACGTCACATTTTACGTTGCGTTCACGAGCCATGATGCGCACCTCTCGCGGAGCTTGAAACGCGCAAGACCGCGGAATTTTCCGTGGCCGGCTCGGCCGATCGTGCTCGGGTGCTTGATCGCGAGCCTGCTCGTGACCCGGGGCGCGTCGGCGGAAAAGCGCGTGTACTTCCGACCCGAATGGCGGCGCGCGGCGACCTGGGAGTACGTCGCCACCGGGCTCCTTTTGGGCACCGCGCTCACGCTGCGCTTCACCAACACCCAGACCTCCGTGAACTGGCGCGGCGGGGTCGGATTCGACGACGCCGTGCTGGACAGGGTCGCGATCCAGAACCTCGACGACCGCGCCGCAATCTCGCTGGCCAGCAACATCGTGTTCGGCGGCTCGATCGCCTACCGCGTGGTCGACTCGACGATCCTGCCGCTTTTGGTGTACGGCGATCCCGAGCTCGCTCTGCAGCTGTCGATCACCGACGCCGAAGCGCTTTCCACTACGGGCTTCGTGGTGTTCGGCTCCCAGGCGTTCGTCGTCCGCGAGCGGCCCTTCATTACGCGCGGCCGCTGCGACGATCCGGAGACGCGCGAGCGCGTCGGCAGCTGCGATCCGGGTTCTTCCGCGCGAAACCGCAGCTTTCTGGCCGGGCACGTGGCCACCGTCATGACGGCGACCGGCCTCACCTGCGTGCACCACTCGAAGCTGCCGCTCTACGGTGGCGGCGTAGCCGACGTCATACCGTGCGTCGCCATGTTCGGCGCCACCGCCTTCACGGCGTACAGCCGCGCGGCCCTCGAATCGCACTATCCGTCGGACATCCTGCTCGGTCTGGCGCTCGGCGCCGCAGCAGGCTGGGCGATACCGCTGGGCCTGCGCTACGGCTTCGGCGGCTCGCCAGCCGCCGAAATCGACGTCTCCGTGGTGCCCTGGTTCGGCCGGGAACAATCGGGGCTGACGCTGGTTGGAAGCTTCTGACGCGCCGCCTTGCTCGGTCGGTCGCGACGCGTCAGGCTGAGCATCGTGTCGAGCCATGAGCAGGAAACAGCGGTCACCGACGTCACTCGGGCGGTCCCGAGCGCGCGGGCGAACGACTGCCTGGTGATCATCCATCAGCGTTCCGCCGACGCCGGCAAGCACTTCAAGCTCGGCGACGCGCCCACCCGAATCGGCAGGGAAACCGACAACGAAATCGTGCTCGACGACCCGGGCGTATCGCGCCGTCATGCGCGTCTGGAGCGACGCCAGCACAAGATCGTGTTGATGGACGTGGGCTCCAAGAACGGCACGCTGCTCAACGATCGGGAGCTCACGCGAGTCGAGGAGCTCAAAAATGGCGACCGCATCAAGATCGGCTCGACGATCTTCAAGTATTTGAGCGCCGACGATCTCGAAAGCCTTCTCCACGAGCAGATCTACGTCAACACCATCACCGACAACATGACCCAGCTCCACAATCGCCGGCATTTCGACGACGAGCTGGCGCGCGAGTTTTCGCGCTCGCGACGGCACCAGCGCCCGCTCAGCTTACTTCTGCTCGACATCGATCACTTCAAGCAGGTCAACGACACGCACGGCCACCACGTCGGTGACATCACGCTCAAGGCGGTTGCCGACGTGATCCGTTCCTCGGTGCGCACGGAAGACGTCGTCGCTCGTTTCGGCGGGGAGGAAATCCTGGTGCTGCTACCCGAGTCGACGCTCCCGCAGGCGGCTGCCGTCGCCGAAAAGCTGCGCACCCTGGTGGCCGCGCACGTGGTCGAGTTTCGCGAGCTGCGGCTCTCGGTCACGGTCAGCGTCGGCTGTGCGACGCTCGAGGCGAGCGACGCCGATCCGGCAGCCTTCTTCGAGCGCTGCGATCAGAAGATGTACGCGGCCAAAGCGGCGGGGCGTAACCGCGTCGAGTCCTAGCGCTTCGGCACGCTGACCGTGGTGCGTACCGCTTGTGACCGGTGCTCGCACGCGCCCTCTTCGTTGGCGCATGACACCGACCGCACCATCACCGCGATTTCGCCCTCGCCAGGACCGGTCGGCTGGAGCCCGAGGTACAGAACCGGAGCCTTGGTCGGCGAGTACGTGTAGGTGGCTTTGTGACGGACCGGCCGCACGAACTTCGGCGTGCCGACGAACGATGCTTCGGCGTACTTCACCAGCGAACGCGGACCCGGCTCGATCCGGACCGCGCAGAGAACGACCTCGGGCAGCGTTTCGCAGGCGACGCTGGCCTTCGTCGGTGCATCGGCGATCGCCGGCGACGCCAGCAGCCCGACCCCGAGAACAGCGACGACGATCCTGTGCAGCGACGGAACTCTCACGGCTAGAAGGGTCGATTCTTATGCACCCCGCCGCCGGGCGCAACTCGCGTCGAATTTCGCGGTAAGGGTCAGGGTTTGCAGCAGCCGCTCGATGCCGGCTGCGCGATGCAGTTTTGCTTCATCACGTCGACGACGGCCTTGGCCATCGCCTTCGAGCCGTTCGAGTTCTCGTGGATGTCGGACGGGGCGAACCAGTCGTTGTGTCCCTCGAACACCGGGATCAGATCGATGAACCAGCACGTGAGCTTGCCGCCGGTCTTCGCCTTGGTGCCCTCGCACGCTGCTTTGACCTTTGGCAGTGAGTAGTCGAGCATGACGTTCGGGTAACTACCGCCGAGCGCGGTCGGCGCGGGCACGTGCGGATAGAAGAAATAGATGACGTCGTGAACCTTGGCGTTGGCCATCGTCGTCATGAGCTTCTCGGAGGCCGCGAGCGCGTCGGTCACGATCTGCTGGCAGCCCGCGACGGTGGCCGCGTTCTGCATGTTCTTGC
>Ga0111538_10012842_pt1 | contig 11062 bp, 6 predicted proteins | sample SoiMethybrSBSTD1_FD_79669 | JGI IMG/M metagenome (GOLD analysis project Ga0111538, IMG submission 79669) | Bulk soil microbial communities from a Populus tree surrounding site in Tennessee, USA - Soil MetaG P. TD hybrid SBSTD1 (version 2)... | ecosystem: Environmental > Terrestrial > Soil > Tree... | reverse complement strand
TGCCGCAACTTCGTCTGCGACGCGCCGGTGGTGACCGAGGCGGCCCTCGCCGCCGCGCTGGCCTGACATCCCGGAGAACGGGGCCCGTTCGCCTGCGGCGAACCGCCTGGGCTTACTCCTGCAGCGGTGTAATGCTGTAATCAACGTTGCAAGGGGAGGGGTTGCAGATGCGTAAGCACGGTCATTGGAGTGGACACGCGCAGGCGTTCTTCGGCGGTCGCGGCCGGGCGGCGGAGGCCCCGTCCACGAACGACGCTGCGGCGTTCATCCAGGGTGCGCTGCCCGACGACTGGTTCACCGGCCCGGCCGACGTCTCGGTCGACCGGGACGAGATCATCATCGTCGGCTCGCTGCCGTCGCCGAAGCTCGACGAGGGCGCCACCGACGCCGACAGGGCAGCCGCCGAGCAGGGGCGGATCGCCGCGTTCCGGGAATCGACCCGGGAACGGCGGATCCAGATCGCCCGCCAGCTCGAGCACCGCTACCAGCGCAAGGTCGCCTGGGGTGCCATCGCCGGTGACACCCACGAGCTGTTCACCACGCACTCCGCGCCGGTGATGACGCGGCTGCGCCAGCCGGAGCGCAAGGTGCTCGACACACTCGTCGACGCCGGCGTGGCGCGGTCCCGGTCGGAGGCGCTGGCCTGGTCGGTGCGCCTCGTGGGGCAGCACGCCGAGACGTGGCTCGCCGAGCTGCGCGACGCCATGGGCGCCGTCGACGAACTGCGCAAGCGCGGCCCCGAGCTGTGAACCGTGGTCCCGAATGGGCGCCACAGCACCCATTCGGGACCACGATCCGGGGTCACCACTACGCTGGTACGGCGATGGACACCAGGACCGGACTGCCCGTTGTCGGCATGGTTGGCGGCGGCCAGCTTGCCCGCATGACCCATCAGGCGGCCATCGCCCTCGGCCAGTCGCTCAAGGTGCTCGCCGCCGCCGACACCGACGGAGCCGCCCGTGTCGCGACGGACACGGAGATCGGCTCGCACACCGACCTCGACGCGCTGCTGGCGTTCGCCCGCGGCTGCGACGTCGTCACCTTCGATCACGAACACGTGCCCACCGAGCACATCCGTGAGCTGGTCAAGGCGGGCGCCGTCGTCCGGCCGGGCGCCGACGCGCTGATCTTCGCCCAGGACAAGCGGGCGATGCGGGAGCGGCTGACGGCCAGCGACGTCCCGATCCCGCGCTGGGCACCCGTTCGCACGAAGGAAGACCTGACCGGCTTCGCCCACGGGAACTGGCCGATCGTCGTCAAGGCGGAGCGCGGCGGGTACGACGGCCGCGGCGTCTGGATCATCGACGGGCCCGACGGCGCGCCGGACGGCGTCGACCTGATCGCCGAGGAGCGGGTGCCGCTGCTGCGCGAGCTCGCCGCGGTGGTGGCCCGTTCCCCGTTCGGCCAGGTCGCGGTGTATCCCGTGGTGGAAACGGTGCAGCGCGACGGCATCTGCGTCGAGGTGCTCGCGCCGGCACCCGGCCTCGACGGCGACCGCGCGGTGCAGGCGCAGGACCTGGCGATCCGGATCGCCACCGAGCTCGACGTCGTCGGCCTGCTCGCCGTCGAGCTGTTCGACACGGGCACCGACCTGCTCGTCAACGAGCTCGCGATGCGCCCGCACAACTCGGCGCACTGGACGATCGAGGGCGCCCGCACGTCGCAGTTCGAGCAGCACCTGCGGGCCGTCCTCGACTACCCGATGGGCGACACCTCGATGACGGCTCCCGCCGTGGTCATGGCGAACGTGCTCGGCGGCCGACCGGCGCAGAACGCCGACATGTCGCTCGACGAGCGGCTGCACCACATGTTCGCGGCGGAACCCGCCGTGAAGGTGCACCTGTACGGCAAGGAGGTACGGCCGGGTCGCAAGATCGGCCACGTCACCGCCCTGGGCGACGACCTGGAGAAGGTGCGGGCCAGCGCCGCCCGCGCGGCCCGCTGGCTCAGCGAGGGTGGGGAAGAACGATGACGGTCGGTGTGATCATGGGCAGCGACTCGGACTGGCCCGTCATGGGCGCGGCCGCCGACGCGCTGCGCGAGTTCGACGTCGCCTACGAAACCCGCGTGATCTCCGCCCACCGCACCCCGCAGGCCATGCTCGAGTACGCCGCGACCGCCGACGACCGCGGCCTCCGGGTGATCATCGCCGGCGCGGGGGGAGCGGCCCACCTGCCCGGGATGGTGGCGTCGGCGACGGCGCTGCCGGTGATCGGCGTACCCGTGCCGCTGAAGTACCTCGACGGCATGGACTCGCTGCTCTCGATCGTGCAGATGCCGGCCGGGGTGCCGGTGGCGACGGTGTCGATCGGCGGCGCGCGCAACGCCGGCCTGCTGGCGGTTCGGATTTTGGCGGCGTCCGACCCGGCGCTCCGGCAAAGGATGCTGCGCTTCCAGGAGGACCTGCGCACCCTCGTCGCCGAGAAGGACGCCGCCCTGCAAGCAGGTCAGCGGAACGACCCGTAGGCCCCGCGGAAGCGGCGCATCGCCTTGCGCCGCTCGTAGGTGGCGCCGAGGCTGATCAGCAGCGCGCCGGTCGCGGTGAACAGCAGCAGCAGGATCCACCACGGCAGCAGCCGCCCGATCACGACCAGCTCGTTGAGCGCCGCCAGCACCGTCACCACCGCGCCGATGGTCACCGGGGCCTTGTGCCGGCGCACGGAGCCGATCGCGACGGTGAGCACGGCCGCGACGAGCAGTAGCACCCGCCGGGTCGGGCTGGCGTCGCTGACCAGCACGATCGTCAGCGTGGGCGCGAACGCCGCCACCAGCGCCGGGCCGTAGGCGAGCCAGCTGCCCAATTCGGGCCGGCGGCGCAGCTCCAGCAGTCCAATCAGCAGGGCCAGGCCGGCGAACGGCAGCGTGTACGCCTCCGGGACGCCGACCGCGGCCACCCGCAGCAGCATCCAGATCGCCACCACCTCGACCACGGCCGCCGTGACGAGCAGGGCGGTGCGGTACTGGTCGGAGCGGCCGGGCCGGATCGCGGCGACGGCGAGCACGGTTCCGGTGGCCATGCAGGCGACCGCCGTGTACTCGGGGTAGCCCGTCGTCAACCCGATCGACGCGACCAGCCCCAGGTACCCGAACGCCTCCAGCAGGCTCTGCTCGCTGTCGACGCTGGGTCGGCGCAGCGGGTCGTCGCGGCGCAGCCGGGGCAGGCCGGCCGCGGTCCCCAGCACCATTGCCGCCGCTGCCAGGACGGCGATCGCCGTGAGTCGGGCCGGCAGGTTGGTGGCGAGCCCGGCCGCGAACGCCAGGCCGAGCAGCGAGCCGGCCGCGAACTGCCACGCGAAGAGCCGGGCGAACGCGGTGCGGCCCCAGACCGCCCCGATGACGCCGAAGAAGACGGTGCCGGCCAGCGTGCTCACCGTCGTCGAGCGGGTGGCGAGGCTTCCCGCGAAGCCGGCGCCGGCGGCCGCCAGGCCGATCATGAAGATCACCCGACGGCCGACCTGCAGCGGGTGGCCGTCCACGGTGTCCGGCGGCGGGTCGGTCAGCGCCAGGCCGAGGCCGGCGAGCACCGCGACGACGAGCGTGATCGTGTTGTACACCGGCCACGGCACCCGCAGCGCGGCCGGGATGATCAGCAGCGTGAGCGCCACACCGGGAATCACCACCGCGACGGCGCGTTCGGTGATCTGCTGGCGGCTGCCGCCGAGCCCGACGGCGGCGAGCGCGGCCGCCATCGTCAGCGTCGCGGCGGCCAGGACGTCGGTCGGGTCGCCGGCCCACTTGTCGAACCAACCGAGCCGCACGGCGGTCTCGGCGGTGCCCGTCCACGGGTCGTCGACCCACTGGTACGGCCCGAGCAGCGCGGCGGCGACCGCCGGTCCGATCACGGCGATCGCCACGGTGGCGGGGATCGCGCTCGCCGCGAGCACCCCGGATCCGAACCCGCCGGGCCGGCGCACCGCCCGCCAGGTGGGCAGTGGCACGCGGGTGCGGTCCGGCCGCCAACCGGCCGCCGGCTCCCACTCCGGCCCGCGTCGCTCGGTGCGCACCCGCAGCAGTTCGGCGAGCACTCCCATCAGCGCGGCCGCGGCCGCGTAGATGGCGGCGGGCAGGTCGGTGGCGAGCGAGGCCAGCGCGGCGACGGTGGCCGCACCGGACACGCCGGCGGTCAGGTACGGCAGGTACATCGGGGCCTCGCGGCACAGCAGCCCGCCGACGGCCAGGGCGGCCGCGGCGGCGGCGAGGGCGGCGGTCACCGGCACCTCGGCGCTGTGCGTCAGCGTCGCGGAGAACGCGGCGCAGGCGCCGGCCCCGGCGAGGATCGCGCCGGTGACGGCCGAACCGCCGACCACGGGCAGGTGGGCGCGCCCGGCGGCGCCCTCCCCGACCGTCTCCTCGCGGCTCTGGTCCACGAGCCAGCCGGCCAGCGCCACGATGACGCCGGCGGTCAGCATGCCCAGCAGGGTGCCGGCGGTCGCGGCCGGCTCGACCAGGCTCGCGACCACGGTGTGGACGCCGATCGCCGCCCCGACTCCGAGCCGGACGAGCCCGGTGTGCGTGTTCCACGCGACGACGGCGGCGGTGCCGAACGCCAGCGTCGCCATCAGCCCGATGACCAGCGGCGCGGCCCAGCCCAGATCGAACGCGACGGGCACGGCCACCGCGCCGAGGCCGGCCAGCACCGCGGCCACGTCGTCGCCGGCCGGCTTCGGCATCGCGATCGCCGCGGCAACGGCCAGCAGGAACAGCGCGACGGGCGCCTGCACGCCGAACGCCGCGTGCTCCGACGCGGTGCGGGACCACTCCTCGCCGAGCGGGGCCGCCCACAGCGGGCTGGCGGCTCGGATCACACCGAACGCGGCACCGAGCGCCCCCCAGCCGGCCAACGCGGCCACGATCGCCCCGACGGTGGCCGCGCCGGTGACCGGGCCGCGCCGCCACCGCTCCTCCCGCAGCGAACGTGTGGTCAGCGCGACGGCCAGCACCAGCGCCGCGACCATGACCAGCTCGCCGCCGGCGACGACGAGCGACGTCGCCCGGGCCAGCGCCGCGATCCCGGCGACGGTGACAGCGGCAGCGGCCATGTCGGCGCCGTCGAGCCGCTGCCCGAAGAGCTCGCGCTCCTCCATCGACGGCGCCAGCCACAGCAGCAGCGAACTGCCAAGCAGCAGCAGCGCCACCGCCAGGTCGATGGCGGTACGCGAGTTCACCAGCAGCGTCGCCATCGTCACCACCGCCGCCGCGGCGATCGCGCCGGCGACGATCGGCGGCGTGGGCCGGCGCCGGGCCACCTGCACCAGCGCGGCGTAGGTCAGTACCGCCGCGAGCGCCAGGTAGGTGGTCACCAGCACGGCCGTCGCGGCGAACGAGGTGCTCGCGCCGCGCCCGGCGAGCAGGGTCGCGGTCAGCGCGGCGACGGCGCCGGGGAACGCGAACACCGCACCGCCGGCCGCCGCGTCGGCGGCCGTGCGGGCCACCATCTCGGCGCGCGGGTCGGTGCGGGCGGCGCGCGGCCCGAACGCCACCGCGAAACCGGCGATGGTGATCGCGGCCAGCGTCAACGCGGTCGCCGCCGGCCGGGTCAGGCTCGCCGCCGCGGCCCAGGCGCCCACCAGCAGCGCGGCCCCGAGGCAGGTCCAGGCGGACCGGACGGTCGGGTCGGCGTCGCCGGCGGTGGCGCCGTACCGGTCGGCGGCGAGGTTGGTGGTGGGCCGCGGCTGGCCGTAGCCGGCGCCCGCCTGGTCCGGGCGGGTCGGGTCGACCGCGATCGGCGCGGTGCGCAGCGGGTCGATGATCGGCCCGATCGGCCCGGTCGCCGCGACGGGTTCGGTCGGGCGCCGCAGGTCGCCGACCCGCTGGGCCGCCACGCCCGCCCCGATGGCCGCCGCCACCGCAAGCGCCGGCGTCCACATCCAGTTCAGGTGCAGCGCGGCCGGCGCCGTCAGCACCGCCAGCGCGCCGCCGACCACGACAGCGTCGATCTTGTAGACCCAGGGCAGCAGCATCGCGGCGGTGAGGGTGAGCAGCAGCGCCGCGACCGGGAGCTGCCAGGTCGCGCCCTCGGCGTACGTGGTGACCTGGTCGGTGTACGTCGTGAGGGCGGTGTTCCAGTACGGCCGTGCGGCGCGGATCGGCGCGCCGACCGCGGGCATGGCCACCCAGAGGAGGACAAGGGCGGTGATCGCACCGGACAGGCCGCTGGCCAGTGCCGGCCCGCGCCGGGCGCCGGGCGGTAGCAAGGCGACGGAGCCAGCGGTCGCCGCCACGGCGGCAGCGGTGATGGCGAGGGCGTAGTCCGGGGTGGCCACCCACGAGACCCGGGCCGCCGCGAAGATCACGGCGAGCACCGCCAGCCCGCCGGTCAGGTCGGCGAGCGGCGAGCGCTGCTGCTGGATGGCGCCGGCCACGCCGACGGCGGCGGCCAGCACCAGTACGAGAGCTGCCCGCACGGCCTGCGACACGGTCTCGGCGGCGATCAACGCGGTGGCCGCGTAGGCCGCGGAGAAGCCGTAGGCAACGGCGAAGAGCAGCCAGGCCGCGTCGCGCAGGACGCTGGCCGCGCGACCCTCGCCGGGCAGGACGACGGCGCCGAACAGGGTCCGTCCGCGCATCAGGCCGATCGCGAAGCCGAGGTTCATCATGGCGACGAGGGCCAGGGCGAGCGCCCAGCCCGCCGGCTCGCGGATCAGCGGGTAGGCGAACAGCGGGATCACCGGCTGCAGCACGAGCAGCGTCGCGTACGGGGGGCGAGCAGGTGGGTGGCCACCTCGTACGCGACCGCGACCGCCGCGGTGGCGAGGCACACGATCGCGAAGTACACCTGCGTGGGGACGGCGCCGCCGCCGCCGAACAGGCCCTCCGAGTACGCGACGTATCCGTCCACGAGGACCATGAGCAGGGCGACCGCGGCGAGCGTCTCGGCGGTGGCGATGAGCCCGCGCCGGGCCAGCGCAATGGGGACGACCAGCAGCACGAGCGTGATCAGGACGAGCAGGCCCATCCGGCCGGCCGCGTTCAGCCCGGTGAAGGCGAACGTCATGACCACGACGGCCCCGGCGAGCAGCAGGCCGCCGAGCGTGAACAGAACGGTCTGGGTGGCGCCCGTGCTGGTCTCGGCACCGAGGAGCCGGCTGCCCGGCGCTCGGGGCTCGTCTTCGGGCAGCGGCATGACGCGGGACCGGCGCGGACCGCTGCCGCCGCTGCCGCCGCTGCCGCCGGTTGGCCGGTCGGGGGGTCCGCCGGGTCCGCCGGGGCCGCCGGGGCCGCCGGGGCCGCCGGGGCCGCCGGGGCCTGAGCCACCACCGCCACCGCCGGATCCGAAGCGCCCGCCGAGGCCGCCGAAGCGTCCGCGACCCGGCCCGCGCGGTGGCCCGCCACCGGCGCCGCTCGGACGCCGTGCCGGCCGTCCACGGGTGGGAGTGTTGCCGGACGGGGTGGCTCCCGGGCCGCCCGGGCCGCCGGCGCCGCCCGGCTCGTCCGGCGGACCGCCGGATCCGCGCCCGCGCTGGAAGAACACGGCACGCGGCAGCCGGTCGGTGAGCCCGCGCAGGCGCCCGCCGATCGTCGCCGGCTGGGCCATCGGGGCGACGGGCTCGTCGACGGGTCTTCGCTGCCGCGCGGGCCCGACCGGCTCGACGGTCTCGCGCGCGGCGTTGGTGTCGGCGGGCCGGCGCTGGCGCCCGGCGGCGGGCGTGGCGTTCGGGTCGCCGGGCCGGCGTTGCCGCCCGGCCGCTGCGGCGCCGGCGCCCCCGGTGGCCGGTGTGGCGTTCGGGTCGGCGGGACGCCGCTGCCGCCTGCCGCCCGGCCTTCCGGCGCCCCGTGCGGCCGCGCCACTGCCGGCAGACGTGCCGGCGCCGGCAGCCGTGCCCGCCGCCGTGCCGCCGGCCGCCGCCGTGCCGCCGGCCGCCGCCGTGCCCGCCGCCGTGCCGGTGCTGTCCGTCGGTCCGCCCGCAACCACGCCGCTGTCCGCGGCCGCGCCGCCCGGGTCACCCGCCACTGGGCGGCGGTGGCTGCGCGGCGGCAGGCGGTCACCGGGCTCGGTGTCGGCCGTGGGATTGTCGCGGGCCGGCGAACCGGTGCCGGAGTCGTCGGATCCGCGGCGCAGGCGCCCGGTCCAGCCGCGCCGGGGCGGCGGGGTGGGTGCGCCGGTGGCACCCGGACGGCCGCCGGCTACCGGCAGGTCGGTGGCCGGCCGTTCGCCGGATCGTGGAGTCCCGAGGCCCTCATAGGGGCCCTCGCCATCCACGATCTCGGCGTCCTCGGGGGGCTCCACGTCGCGGCCGCAGAACGGGCACGCGTCGGACCCGCCAGGCACGGTACCGAGGCAGTACGGACACGGAAAGGAGTCCACGCCGCTCCCTCCGTGCCCATGCGGTCACCGCCCGCCCATCTCCTTAAGGAAGAATGCCGCGTTTCGACGGCAGAAGGAAGTCTTGATCGCGTTGCGGCGGCGTGTCGGACGACGGGTTCACCGGAACCCGGGCCCGGCCCCGGGCCGCCGCCACCGCCTCTCCCCGCGGCTTGGGCAGCTCAGGCCGCGTGGGTTCGGGTGCTCCGGGCGTCGGCTCAGGTCGTCGCGTCGGCGCGGCGACGGCGGCAACCGGCGCGACAAGCCCGGCCGGCGCGGTGGCCGCGGCCGTACCCGCCCGGCGAAGTTTGTGCCAGCGCAGCCGCGCGCCGGTCAGCGCGGTCAGTCCACTCTGGATGAGCACCAGGTACATGAGCTGCCGGTACGCGAACTGCTGCAGCGGGAGCGTCCACAGCGGCCCGAGCTTCTCCCGATCCAGCTTGAACGCGACGACCGCGGTGAGCAGCTGCATGCCGAGCATCGCCAGCCAGGCGAGCGCGGTCTCCGAGCGGTTGAGGAACAGGAGGCCGTACAGGGTGAGCAGGTCGATGATCGGCGCCAGCAAAGGCAGCGCGACGCCGAACAGCGCCACCAGCGGCAGCCCCAGCCGGCCGAAGCGACCCGACGGGCCGCGCTCGACCAGCGCCCGGCGGTGCTTCCACATCGCCTGCATCGTGCCGTAGCTCCAGCGGTAGCGCTGGGTCCACAACTGCTTGAGGCTGGCCGGCGCCTCGGTCCAGGCCCGGGCCCGCTCCTCGTAGACGACGTGCCAGCCGGCGCGGCACAGCGCCATCGTGACGTCGGTGTCCTCGGCGAGCGTCTCGTGGCTCATGCCGCCGGCTTCGCGCAGCGCCTCGCGGCGGAAGGCGCCGATCGCGCCGGGGATCGTGGGCATGCAGCGCAGGACGTCGTACAGCCGCCGATCCAGGTTGAACCCGATCACGTACTCGATGTGCTGCCAGCGGGCGACGACGCTGGTCCGGTTGCCCACTTTGACGTTGCCCGCCACGGCGCCGACCTTCGGGTCGGCGAACGGCTGCACCAGGCGGTTGAGCGAGTCGGGTTCGAAGACGGTGTCGCCGTCGACCATCACGATCAGGTCGTGGCTCGCCAGCGCCACCCCGGTGTTCAACGCGTTCGGCTTGCCGCCGTTGGGAATGCGCACCACCCGCACGTTCGGCAGGTTCATCGCGTCGACGATGTCGGCGGTGCCGTCGGTCGACCCGTCGTCGACCACGACCACCTCGATGCCGCCGGGATGCTCGCCGCCGGACAGCGACCGGACAGCGGCCTCGATGCCTTCCTTCTCGTTGTAGGCCGGCACGATCACCGAGACCGGCGCGGTGACCGGATCGCCCCACCGCCAGGTCTTCGACCGGCGCCGGCGGGCGTGCCGGGCGGCCAGCACGAACAGGGCCACGGTGCGGCCGATCGTGAGCACCCCGACGAGCACGAACAGGACGGACAGGCCCTTGACGGTGCCGTCGGCGATGCGCACCGCCGCGGCGAGGCCCAGGGCGCGCCGCTTGTCGTCGGGACTGGCCGCCGGGTTGCCGACGATGTCGGCGTCGCTCACAGCCCGCCGCAGGCCCTCGGAGACGGTCACGAAGGTGTATCCCCGGGCCTTCATCAGCGGGATGTAGCGGTCCAGCGCCTCGATTGTCTGGGTGCGATCGCCGCCGGCATCGTGGAACAGGACGATGTTGCCGCCGTCGCCGTCAGGGATCACCTTGCGCAAGATCTGGTCGACACCCGGCCGGTCCCAGTCCTGGCTGTCCGCCTCGGACATGACGGTCAGGTAGCCGAGCCGGCCGACGTGCCGGATCAGCTTCCAGTTGGCGTCGTCGATGGCGTCCGCGTGCGACGAGTAGGGCAGGCGGAGCAGTGCGGCCTTGCGCCCGGTGGCGTTGACGATGGACAGCTGCGTCTGGGCGAACTCCAGTTCCTGGCGCCACTCGGGCAGATTGGCGAGCTGCGGGTGGGTGAAGGTGTGGACGCCGATCTCGTCACCGGCCGCTGCCAGGTTCCGCACGATCTCCGGGTGCCGGGCGACCTGACTGCCCACGACGAAGAACGTCGCGGGCACGTGGTGCTTGCGCAGCACCGCGTCGACGGCGGGGGTCCAGCGCGGATCCGGGCCGTCGTCGAAGGTCAGCGCGATCGTCTTCAACGGCAGCCGGAACGAGCGCGCACCGCCGTTGGTGGTGTCGATGATCGGCCCGCCGTTCAGCACGGACTCCGGCACCGCCCCGGCGCCGCCGCCCGCTTCCTGGTGGTCGGGCGCGAACTCGGCGTTCACGTATGCCTCGACCCCGAGGACGCACGCGAACATCAGCACCAGAACCGTCGAGACCACCCACCGCGCGAAGCCGCGGGAGCGGACGTCCGCGGGACGGCTCATGCCGTCCCGGTCCCGGTGCCGCTTCCGGACGACGGCGTCGTACCGGTTTCCGCGACGGGGGAAGCGGCGCCGCCGGCCGTGCTCGTGCCGCCGGCCGTGCTCGTGCCGCCGGCCGTGCTCGTGCCGCCGCTCGTGCCGCCGCTCGTGCCGCCGCCCGTGCCGCCGCCCGTGCCGCTGGTGCCGCCGGACCCGCTCGCGTCGCCGGTCGCGGCGCCGCCACCGGTGCCCCCGGTGGATCCGCCGCCGGTGCCGCCACCCGTGCCGCCTCCGCCGCCGGTGCCGGCACCCGTTTCGCCGCCGGCAGCACCGCCGCCCGTGCCGCCGGTGCTTCCGCTGCCGGTCCCACCGGCGCCACCGCC
>Ga0111538_10012841_pt1 | contig 11063 bp, 9 predicted proteins | sample SoiMethybrSBSTD1_FD_79669 | JGI IMG/M metagenome (GOLD analysis project Ga0111538, IMG submission 79669) | Bulk soil microbial communities from a Populus tree surrounding site in Tennessee, USA - Soil MetaG P. TD hybrid SBSTD1 (version 2)... | ecosystem: Environmental > Terrestrial > Soil > Tree... | reverse complement strand
TGGAGCTTCGCCTGGATGTCCTTCTGCTCGTCCATCGCGTTGAAGTACGTGGACACGAGCTCGCCGAACTTCTTGTGATCGGTCGCCTTGAGCTTGAGCTCGCCAGGTCCGGTGGCGAGGCCGAGGACCGCGAGCAGGGTCAGGCGCAGCGGGAGGGTCGGGGTGGTCATGGGTTCAGTGTGGCGACGGGTGCGGCGATATGGATGCGCTCCGGGCAGCAGCGGGTGGCTGGTGGGCATCCGGCAGGAGAGTGGTACCCCACCCCCTCCAGGCCCAGTCCGCGGGTGGTTCGGTGAGTATAGAGGCTCTAAATCCGTGCCGTGAGCTGAGCTTCTTCCCCGCCGCGAGGTCCATGCGCCCCAGGACCAGGCTGGCGTCGTCGGACCCCAGGGCCAGGGCTCTCCCGAGATAGTCGCGTCCCCTGCGCTCGTCACCGAATCCCACGGCGGCGATCCCGCGCTGGGCCCACAGCTCCTGGACGGGCCGGCCGGCCGCGGACTCGCGGGTGATCGTCTCCTCGAACAGCGCCTCCACGGCAGGCCGATCGCCCAGGAGACGCAAGGTCAGGGCGAGGTCCATCGCGCTCCAGTCCGCCAGGTAACGCTCGTGCAACCGGCGCTGGATCGGGAGCGCTCCCTCGGCGAGGCGCAGTGCTCGCGCCTCGTCCACGGCGACGTTCCAGCCGAGCAGGAGCTCCCAGCGAGTGAGCTGTCGCTCCACCTCGAGGCCACGCACGACGGACGACGCGCGCGTCGGGCCGGGCGGCAGGCTGTCGGCGAGGAACCAGTGCTCGTCGGACGAGAACGGATCCGGCTCGAGCGCTGCGAGCCGCGAAGCGAGCGCGCCCGCATCGCGACCGGCGATGGTCTCGAGCTCCGCGAGCACGAGCTCGCCTCTCGGATCGCCGTCGTACTCTCGAGCGGCCTCGCCGAGCCGTGCGCGCACGAGCTCGACCTCGGGATCCCCGAGCTCGCCCGCCCGCAACCGCGCGAGCTCTCCGAACAGCACCTTCCAGCCCTCGTCGACGTCCGGCCCGCGCGATCGAGGGGCGATCGACAGCGCCGCGATCGCGACCCAGCCGACGATCACGCTCGCCCCCAGCGCACCCTTCCCTGTCCCGGAACGGTGGACCCGATGCGCCACACCTGCTCGCCGCGCGCGGCGAGATCGCGCTCGACCGCCGCGGCCTCGGACGCCTCGACGAGGAGCACCATGCCGATGCCCATGTTGAACGCGCGGTAGGCCTCGTCCTGCTCGATCTCTCCGCCGCGAACCAGCAGCTGGAAGAGCGCGGGTGGAGTCCACGCGGCGCGATCGATGACCGCATCGCAGCTCCCGAGCACGCGGTTCACGTTGCCGGGCAGCCCGCCTCCGGTGATGTGGGCCATCGCTGCGAGTCGACGGGCCTCGATCAGCGGCCACAGCGGCTCGAGGTACGGGCGATGGACGGCGAGCAGCGCCTCCTGAACCGTGCGACCGCCGAGCTCGCCCGGACGATCGTCGAGCGCGAGACCGAGGCGCTCGAAGACGATGCGTCGCGCGAGCGAGTAGCCGTTCGTGTGCAGGCCGCTCGAGGCGAGGCCGAGCAGGACCTGCCCCGGACGCACGCGCGAGCCGTCGAGCAGGTGCTCGCGCTTGACCGCTCCCACGAGGAAGCCCGCGAGCTCGAAGTCGCCGTCCTGGTACGTCCCCGGCAGCTCGGCGGTCTCGCCGCCGATCAGGGCGAGCCCGCTCGCGCGGCACGCTTCCGCGCAGCCGCCGATCAGCGCGCCGACGATGCCCTCGTCGAGCTTGCCCATCGCCACGTAGTCGAGGAAGAAGAGCGGCCGCGCGCCCTGCACGAGCGCGTCGTTGATGCAGTGGTTGACGAGGTCCCAGCCGACGGTGTCGTACACGCGCGCGCGCCGGGCCACCTCGAGCTTCGTGCCGACGCCGTCCGCCGTGGCCACGAGGATGGCATCGGAGAAGCCCACCTTCGCCGGATCGAAGAGCCCACCGAACAGTCCGACGTCGCCCAGCACCCCGGGCGTGAAGCTGCGCCGGATCGCGCTCTTGGCGCGCTCCAGCACGCTCTCCTTCTTGTCGATGTCGACGCCCGCGTCCTTGTAGGTCAGTCTTGCGTTCACGAGTCCTCGCGGCGTTCCAGGATGCGGCGCAGGCGCTGCCAGGTCGATTCAGGATAGCCGTCGGCTGCGCGCAGTCGCCCGAGGATCCTGGGGTAGTTGTCGAACCCGATCTCGGCCGGGAGCCGATCGAGCGGGAACCAGCCCACCTCGCTCTCCTCGTCCCCCGCGCGCAGCTCGCCGCCCACCGCGCGGCAGAGGTACACGGCGACGTTCGCGGGGCGGCGCGGATCGTCCTCGACGAAGATCAGGTCCAGCAGGCCGTGGACCTCGATCTCGACGCCGGACTCCTCGAGCACCTCGCGCACGACGGTCTCCGAGGGCCCCTCGTCGATCTCCTGGTAGCCGGCAGGCAGAGCCCAGAACCCGCGATAGGGCTCGATGCTGCGGCGCACGAGCAGCACCTCGGCGCGCTCGTTGAACACCACCCCCGCAGCCGCGCTGGCCGGGTTCTGGTACAGCACGAAGGCGCAGCTCGGACACTGCCGGCGCGCGCGACCGCCGACCCGGAAGTCGAGCAGCACGGCGCTGCACAGGGGACAGTGTTTCGCCTGGTCTTGCCACACGATCGGCTCGCACTCGGCGCGGGGATGCACTCTCGCTGGTCGGACCTCGGGGGCGCTCGGTTCCGTCGGAGCGAGCGCCCCCGAGCGGTTCCTTCGGCCCTGCCCGCGTCTTACACTAGGTGATGGCGTTCGGCAGGGCAATCGCGGTCGCGACCCGTCGTTTCCGACCGCCGCGCCAAGATGAAGACCCTGCTGCTCCTCGGCAGCACTGGCTCGATCGGACGCCAGACGCTGGAGCTCGTCCGTCGCGCGCCGGGGGAATTCCGTATCGGCGGACTGTGCGCGGCGAGTTCCTGGGAGCTCCTGGCCGAGCAAGCGCGCGAGTTCCGACCGGCGGTGGTGGCGCTGCGCGACCCGGCCGCAGCAGCTCGGCTGCGTGCAGAGCTACCGGCGGAGATCGCCGTGCGCTCGGGTCCCGACGCGGCGGAGGAGCTCGCGGCCGAGCTGCCCTTCGACCTCGCGGTCCACGGCATCACGGGTGCGGCCGGAGTGCGCGCCTCGCGGCTCGTCCTGCAGCGGGGAATCCCGCTCGCCTTGGCCAACAAGGAGTCGCTCGTGGTCGCGGGTGAGCTCCTGATGGAGCTCTCGCGCTCCAGCGGTGCCCCGATCCTGCCCATCGATTCCGAACACTGCGCCATCTTCCAGTGCCTGCGCGGCGAGCCCATGGACCGGGTGCGCAGGATCCTCCTCACCGCCAGCGGCGGCGCGTTCCGGGACTGGCCGCTCTCCGAGCTCGATTCGGCAACCCCCGAGCAGGCCCTGCGTCACCCCAACTGGAACATGGGACCGCGCATCACGGTCGGCTCGGCGACGCTCATGAACAAGGCCCTGGAGGTGGTCGAGACCCACCACCTGTTCGGCCTCGAGCGCGAGCGCATCGAGGTCGTCCTGCACCGCCAGTCCATCGTGCACTCGCTGGTGGAGTTCGTGGACGGTTCCGTGCTGGCCCAGATGGGACCGCCCGACATGCGCGGACCGATCCACTTCGCGCTGCACTGGCCCGAGCGCGCCCCCTCGGATCTCCGGGGCTTCGATCTCACCGCGTTCCGCGAGCTCACGTTCGAGGCGGTCGACGCCGAGCGCTTCCCCAGCCTGGAGCTCGGCTACCGCTGCGTGGAGGAAGGCGAGGACTCGGGCTGCGTCCTCAACGCGGCCGACGAGGAAGCGGTCGCGGCCTTCCGCGCAGGGACGATCGGGTTTCAGGACATCGCGCGCATCAACCGAAGGGTGCTGGACCGGCGTCCCGGCAGCCACGGGTCGCTCGACGCGCTCCTCTCGGCCGACCGCGTGGCCCGCGAGACGGCGCGCCGGGAGATCGCGCGCCACGGCAGGGTGCCGTTCAGCTGATCGCATCGCCAACGCATGGAAGGCTCCTTCGAGATCGCGCGCGTCCTGCAGGTGGTCCTGGGCATCGGCCTGGTGATCTTCGTGCACGAGCTCGGGCACTACATCGCCGCGCGGCTGTGCGGCGTGCGCGTCGAGACCTTCAGCCTGGGCTTCGGTCCGCGGCTCTTCTCGAAGCGCATCGGGCCCACGGACTACCAGATCGCGCTCGTACCGCTCGGCGGCTTCTGCCGCATGGCGGGCGAGGAGCGCCGCTACGAGGGCCTGCCGCCCGAGCCCGATGAGCTCCCGGCGAAGAGCGTCGGCCAGCGCTTCTTCATCTACTCCGGCGGCGTGCTGATGAACCTCCTGTTCGGGGTCGTCGTGTTCCCGATCCTGTTCCAGGTCGGCGTGCCCTTCACGCGACCCGTGATCGGTGACGCCGAGCCCGGTGGCGCTGCCTGGCGCGCGCGCATCCCCGAGGGCGCCGAGGTGCGCGCCATCAACGGCAACCGCGTCTTCGAGTTCGCCCACCTGTACACCGAGGTCGCGCTGGGCGATCCGGAGCACACCGAGCTCGAGCTGCGCGATCCCAGGACGGGCGAGGTCAGCGTGCACGAGCTCGTCCCCGAGCGCGACGAGCGCGAAGGTTTCGCGACCATCGACGTGCGCCCGGACTTCGAGCGCGACGAGCACGGCCACATCCTCGTCGACGTCACGCCCGACACGCCCGCAGCGCGCGCGGGACTGACGAACGACGACCGCCTGGTCGAGATCCTCGACGGTGCGCCGGGGCAGTGGCCCCTGGATCAGCTGGCGCTGCTCGCCGGCCGCTACCGGCCCTGGCGTCTGCTCGTCGAGGGACCGTCGGGCACGCGCGAGGTCACGATCAAGCCGGAGCTCTCCTCCCAGCTCGAGAAGCCGCGTCTCGGCATCTCGGCGCGCGTCAACCGCGTGGTCGAGGTGCGACCGTCGGCGCTCTCGGACGCCGTCGGCCTCGAGGCCGGCGACCGGCTGCTCGACGTCGACGGGTCGCTCGTCCTCGAGCTCGGCGACTTCACGCGCGCGCTCCTCTCGTCGAGCGTCGCGCGCCCGCTGCACGTCCTGCGCGACGGCGCGCCGGTGACGCTGACCGTCCCCGTGCTGACTCCGGACGAGGCGCGGTCGCTCGGCGACGACGTCTACATCGCCTCGGATCCCGACTCGACCGCCATCGTCGTCCAGCCCGACGAGGCCGGCGCCCGTGCCGGCCTCGCGACGCTCGACGAGGTGCTGCAGATCGACGGGACGGAGGTGCACTCGTGGAGCGAGATCTTCGACCTCGTCGGGCGTGCGGGACACGAGGACCGCCCCGCGGTCTTCCGTGTCGCTCGCCCGGGCGCCGAGGAGCACCTCACGATCCACGCCCAGCCCGAGGCTCGTCCGCGCGCGATCTACGGCCTGTTCCCGCGCCAGGCGGAGTACGTCTATCGCTCGGCGAACCTGCCCGAGGCCATCGGCTTCGGCGCCGAGTGCTCGTGGCGCTTCCTCGAGGACTCGTGGCTCACGCTGAAGCGCATGCTCACGCGCGACGTCTCGCCGAAGAACATGGGCGGGATCATCACGATCAGCGCCGTGTCGTACAGCCTCACCGAGGCCGGCTGGGTGAAGCTCTTCTTCTTCCTGTGCCTCGTGAGCATCAACCTCGCGTTCCTGAACGTGCTGCCGATCCCGGTCCTCGACGGCGGGCACCTCTTGTTCCTGATCGTCGAGAAGCTGAAGGGCTCGCCGGTGTCCAATCGCGTGCTCAGCGCGAGCCAGGCAGTCGGCGTCGTGCTGCTCCTCTCGCTGATGATCTACGTGACGTACAACGATCTCGTGCGCTGGGTGTTCCCCCAGGAGTAAAGAGCCTCTCCCGGAGCCTGGCATGGACATCTTCCGCCGTCCTCCGCCGCCTGGCTGCGTTGCTCCTCCTCAGCGTATCGCCATGGATACGCGATCGTCGTCGCGCCTTGCCATACGGCGGATTCCGGTGGAATCTGCCCATGCCAGGCTCCGGGAGAGGCTCTAGTCTGCGGCCGCTCGCGCTCGGGCGTCTCTTGCGCCTCTCGCTCGCGCCATCGGCGCTCGCGGACATCGCGGCCGGCACGTTGCTCGGCGCCGGGGTCTGGCCGAGCGGAGCGGCGCCCTTCCTGCTGATGGCCGGCTCGGCCTGCGTCTATCACGGCGGAATGGCGCTGAACGACTGGGCTGATCGCGAGGCCGACGCACGCGACAGACGACCGCGTCCGATCCCGCGCGGCGAGATCGCGCCCGCATTCGCGCTGACGCTGGCCGTGCTGCTGCTGGTCGCCGGACCGCTGCTCGCGTGGCTGGCGAGCCCGCGCGCGGCGGCGTGTCTTGGCGGCGTCGCGTTGCTCGCGACGCTGTACGACCTCGCGGGCCGTGGCCCTTGGCTCGGACCGCTCCTGCTCGGTGCTTGCCGCGCCGGGAACCTCGGCGCCGGGCTGCTGCTGGGTGCGGGCCTGGCCGGGGGCGCAGTCCCGCACTGGCTCCCCTTCGCACCGGTGATCTACGGCAGCTACGTGTTCAGCGTGTCGCGGCTGGCGCGCCTCGAGGACCGCGCGCCCTCCGAGCTCCCGCAGTCCCGTCCCGAGCGCTGGCTCGGGCTGTCCGCACTCCTCCTCGTCGTCCACGGTCTCATCGGCGACTGGAAGCACGGTCACGTGGACGTGCCCATGCGAGTGGCAGCGCTCGCGGTCGCCCTCTGGGGCGCGGCCGGGCTCCTGCGGGCACAGCCGACGGGTCGAGCCTGGACTCCGGGCGACGCCGGAAGAGCCGCTGGCATGGGCCTGCGCCGTCTCCTCGTAGGCACCTCGGCGCTCGCGCTCCAGTCCAGCGCGCCGCACGCGTATCTCGTCGCCGGCGCGATCCTCTGCGGCTATCCGGTGAGCTTCGCGCTGCGCAAGGTGTTCCCGCCCACCTGATCCGGTGGCTTCAGCGCTCGCGCGCGCGCTCCGCGAGCCAAGCGCGCGCCTGCTCGGCGTTCGCGAGCTCGCCGTCGAGCTGCAGCTCCTCGGCCTGGCGCAGGAGCTGCGACCAGCGCGGACCGCGCGGGATCCCGGCCCGCGCGAGATCGTCGGACACGAGGAACGGGCGCGGGACGAGCTCGTCGGGGCGCAGCTCGCGCGCCCGCGCGCGCAGCGTCTCGAGCTCGCGGGCGAGGCGCTCGCCGTTCCACGCCGTCCACAGCGCGCACGCGTCCTCGAACGCCGGCGCGCGAGCGAGCCGGACCCAGCGCGAGCGGCGTGCGCGGCCGCCCGCGAGCTGCTCGAGACACGCGCCCAGCTCCGGCTCGAGCGCCCAGGCCGCCACGATCCCGTCGAGCAGCGCGCGCGACGGCCGCAGCTCGAGCACGGCATCGCGCGCCGTGGGAAACGCGATGGCGCCCGACGGACGGAGGAGCGCCGCGAGGAAGCGTACGCTCCCGCACGCCGGCCCGAGCGCCGCCACGGCCGTGCAGCGCGCCTCGAGCGACGCGGGGTCCGCGTGCAGCACGGGCCCCGTCCCCGGGAGCAGCGGCAGGACGCCGATCTCGCGCAGCAGGGCGAGCGCTCGGCCGGGCGCCCGCCCCTCGGCCATGCGCTCGAGCTCCCCGAGAACGCGCTCGGCGCTCACGCCACGGAGCGCGGAGGCCGCGCGCGCCGCGGCGGCGAGCGTCGCCGGCTCCACCTCGAAGCCGAACCGCGCCGCGAGACGCGCAAGGCGCAGGAGCCGCAGTCCGTCCTCGGCGAAGCGCTCCTCGGCCTTCCCCACGCAGCGCAGCCGGCGCGCCTCGAGGTCCTCGAGGCCCCCGGTCGGATCGAGGATCTCGTCCGTCAGCGGCTCGAGGTAGAGCGCGTTGCAGGTGAAGTCGCGGCGCGCGGCGTCTTCCTCCACCGAGCTACCGAAGCGCACCTCCGCCGGCCGCCGCGCGTCGTGATACCCCGCCTCCGTGCGGAACGTGGTGACCTGGAAGTCGAGCCCGTGCTCGTGCACCACCACCGTGCCGAAGGCCTTGCCGACGGCGTGCGTGATCGCGAACAGGCGCTCGACCTCGTCCGGGGTGGCCGAGGTCGCGAGATCGGCGTCGACCGGCTCGATCCCGAGCGCGAGATCGCGCACGGCGCCGCCCACGAGGTAGACGCGGTGTCCGGCGCCGGAGAGGACGCTCGCCACGTGCCGCGCTCCGTCGCGCAGCCCTTCAGGAAGGCGCACGATCGAAGGGCGCTGCATGTGCTTGAAGCCTAGCATCCGCAACGGCACGATCCCGATCCATGCTCCCTGCTCCGGCTGCGCCGATCGCGGCGCGTCGCTCCGTCTTGCCCGGCGAGCTCTCGCTCTCGGGCTTCCTCGCGCTCCTCGCCGTGGTGCTGGTGCTCGTCGTCGTCTCGCTCCCCCGCCTGCGCGGCATCGCGCTGCAGGAGAACGAGGCCGACGCGCGCGACACGGCGGCCTACCTGGCACGCGCGCTTCCCCGTTTCGACGCCGGCGCCGAGCCACCTTCCGTGGCCGAGGTGCTGGAGGTCTCGGAGCATCCCGGCGGTCTCACGGACGCCGTGCTCCTCGAGGAGGGCGAGATCCTCGAGCGCCACGGCTACCTCTTCGAGGTCGTGCGCCTTCCTGTGGAGTGGACGCTCGCGAGCGCCGCGTTGCCGTGGAGCACGCCGTCTGCCGCGCGGCCGCCCCTCGCCGTGCGCGCGTGGCCGCGCCGGCACGGCTCGACAGGCGCCACGGCGTTCGTCTTCACATCGGCGGGCGGCCGCTTCGCCCACCCCAACCGGCCCGCGCGCTGGGCCGGCCTCGAGCAGCGCGCTTCGTTCCCGGATGCGGGGAGCGGCTGGCGCCCGGTACCTTAGTACCAGGTCCAGAGGAGGCACTGGAGAGCGGCGCGCGCGTCCAGCTCCTCGGGCTCGACCATCGCGTAGGCGACGCGTTTCAGGCGCGGGGCGACCTCCCACGAAGGCCCGACGCGGATCAGCGCGTTGGCGGCGAAGAGCCGCTCGAGCGGCAAGAGGCGCCGGTCTTCCACGAGCGCGAGCAGCCCCGTGCGCGCGAGGTCATCGCGCTCCGACGCGAGCGCGTCGACGAGGTCGAGGCGTTGCAACGGATCCTGCTCGGCGGCGATCTCCTCGTACAGGAAGCGCCGCCCCTCGGTGCCCGTGTTGGAGGCCTGGATCATGAGCCACTCGTGCGCGCGCAAGCTCTCGATCCTCTCGCTCGCGGCCGCCTGACCCGTGCGGCGCAGGAACTCCGCCGCCTCGCGCAGCGGCACCTGCGCGATCGCCTTGAAGGTCGCCGTGCGCTGCTGCACCGGGCGCTCCTCCTCGAGCGCGTGCCGCTGGAGGAGCCGTTCGAGCGCCGTGCGCGCGAGCGCCTCGTCGTGGCGCATGGGCTCGCGCAGCGCCAGCAGCGCCGACTGCAGGAGCCCGGCCTCGGCATCGAGCTGGAAGAGCGCCCGGGTGATGCCGTCCGGATCCCCGTGCGCGCACAGCACCTTCAGCGACTCGCCCTGCACGACGGGCGACGGATCGTCCAGCGCGGTGCGCAGCCATGTGCGCTGGGGCTCGCCCAGCTCGGGCAGCGAGTTCACGCCCGGGATGGCCATCGCGCGCACGTCGTCCGAGGGATCCTCCAGCAGGGAGTGCTCGAGCTCTCCGGCCAGCGTCGCGCGCGTCGCTGCCGTCACCGCCGCCATGCGGCGGTCGGCCGACTCGTGGTGCAGCTCCGCGCGCAGGTACGCGAGCGCGTTCGCGTCGCCTCCGCGCGCGGCGCAGGCCGCCAGCGGTGCTGCCACGAACGGCTCGAAGCGTACGAACAGCGCCGCGCAGCGCTGCACGGTGCTCTCGCGCCTCGACGAGGCGAGAGGCGGCAGCCCCTGAGCCCACAGCTCGCGCCGATCGCCGTGCTCGAGCCAGTCGAGCACGAGGTCCTCGGTGCGCGCCGCGTCCATGTCCCACAGGGTCGAGACGATCTGGCGGCGGATCTCGGGCGTCTCGGTCAGGAGGCGCGGCGCGAGCGCGTCGAAATCGACCGCGCGTGCGTGGCGCCGCAGACCGTCCATGGCCTTGCTGCGCACGCTCTCCTGGGGGTGCAACGACGCCTCCAGCAGGAGCTCGTGCGCGACGTCGGTCTGGTTGAACGCCAGCGCGTCGACCGTGTTCTCGAGGTACGCGGAGCGCATCTGGTCGGAGTAGTTGCGCTGGAAGAAGCGCGCGAGCTCCGGGAACGCCGCCTCGCCCTGGATCCCGAGCTCCTCCTTCGCGCGCTTCAGCGGATCGGGCCGGCCGCGCTCCAGCTTGTCCACCAGGATGGGGATGGGATCCGAGAGATCGCGGTCGTAGAACGAGTCGTTCGCGCACGGCACGAGGAGCTCCGCGATGCGGCGCTCGACGCGCAGGTCGGGCGCCGCGACGGCCGGCGCCTCGGACGATTCGCCGCCGCAGGAACACGAGCAGGAGCCCGAGCCGAGGCCGCCGAGGACCAGCAGCACGGCGAGCATCCGCGCGCTCACCGCGGCTCCTCTCCCTCCTTGGGCGGCTCCGCGGGCGGTTGCTCGGTCGGCTGCTGTTGCGGCTCCGGGGCCGCGGCCGGCGCGGTCGTGTCGACGCCGATGTCCGCTCCCAGGCGCCCCTCGGCGTGCGCCAGCTTCGCCAGCGACTTGGCGTACACGGCCTTCGCCGCCACCTCCGTCGACAGCGCCCGCGCGAGATCCTCCTGGAACTGCAGCACCTGGAACGTGGTGGAGAGCCCGACCTCCTGGCGCGTCTGCTCGGCCTCGAGCTGGCGCCGCGCGAGGTCGCGGCTCTTGCCGGCCGCTTCCACGGACTCGACCCCGAAGAGCACGTCGCGCACCGAGGCGCGCACGTCGGCCAGCACGTCCAGCTCGAGGCGGTCGTAGGCCAGACGCGCGCTGCGCAGCGCGGCGCGCGCGGCGCGCTCGGCGTGACGCGCGGTGCGGTTGAAGAGCGGGAAGCTGAAGATCAGCGCCGCCGAGGAGCTCGGGAAGTCGCGGTCGAGGGCGATCTGGAGC
>Ga0111538_10012839_pt1 | contig 11065 bp, 8 predicted proteins | sample SoiMethybrSBSTD1_FD_79669 | JGI IMG/M metagenome (GOLD analysis project Ga0111538, IMG submission 79669) | Bulk soil microbial communities from a Populus tree surrounding site in Tennessee, USA - Soil MetaG P. TD hybrid SBSTD1 (version 2)... | ecosystem: Environmental > Terrestrial > Soil > Tree... | reverse complement strand
TGGCATGGGCGGTCGTCCGTCGGCCGTGCCTCCTGCGCCGGCCGATCGCCCCCGCCATGCGAGGAGCGCGACCACGGTCGCCATCCCGTACGCGGCCGCGTTGTACTTGATGACGAACGCAGCGCCCAGACACGCGCCCGCTGCGATCAGTCGCGCGCGCGTCCGCAGCGGCGCGGCGCACTGGACCAGCGCGGCGGTCACGAACATCGCGATGAAGACCTCGCTCTGTCCGCGCACGTACACGCCGCTGAGCCGCGAGAGCGACGGGTGGCTGCCGGCCAGATAGACGACAGCCGCGAGCCGGCCCGCCGTCACGTCACCGGTGCGCCGGCCGAGCGTGACGAGCAGCCATGCCGTGATCGCCGCCGCGCCAAGGTCCGCGATCGCCACCACCGACTCGCGCGGCCAGATCTGCCACAGCGCGCCGTACAGGAAAAAGATGCCGGGTGGTTTCTGATCCCACGCATCCACGTACGGCACCTGGCCTTCGAACACGCGTTGTCCCGTGTAGAGATACAGGTGCTGGTCGTTGCCCGCAGGCTGTGCGATGGCAGGCACGCGCGCGGCCACGAGCAACAGCATCGCCAGCGTCCACGCGAGCGCGTTCGACGTGCGTGCCGGGGGCGGTGTCATGCGTGGCAGCGTCACGTGAATTATAGTGCTGCGCGTGACGCTGTCCGGTTCGCCCGACCTCACGATGATCGTGCCGACCTACAACGAGCGCGATCGACTGGCCGAGCTCGTCGGTTCGCTCTTCGAGCACGCCGGCGCCGCCAAGGTCGATCTCGAGCTCGTCGTCGTCGACGACAACTCGCCGGACGGGACGGGCGCACTGGCCGACGAGCTGGCGCAGCGGCATCGCATGCAGGTGGTCCATCGGGCCGGCAAACTTGGACTGGGGACGGCCGTCGTCGCCGGCTTTCAGGTGGCCAGCGCGGAGATCGCCGGCGTCATGGATGCGGATTTCAGCCATCCGCCAGCGCTCGTGCCGCGCATGCTGGCTGTGTTTCGCGCCGCGGAGGCAGACGTCCTCGTCGCCAGCCGCTACATTCCCGGCGGCAGTACGCCGAACTGGCCGTTCAGCCGCCGCGTCCTCTCGCGCGTCGGGTGCCTGCTCGCGCGGCCGCTGTCGCCGATTCGCGACGCGGCGTCTGGATTCTTTCTGATTCGTCGCGAGTTGGCGCGGAGCGTGGAAATCAAGGCTGGCGGGTTCAAGATCTGTCTGGAGCTGATCGTCCGCGGCCGGCCCCGCCGGCTGGTCGAGATTCCCTATCAGTTCGACGATCGCGAGCTGGGCGAGAGCAAGATGAGCAAGCGCGAGGCGGCCGGCTACCTCCTGCAGCTGCGGGATTTGTATGGTCTGCAGTGGTCGAATGGCCGGCCCCCACGGGAGTACCGGCAACTCTCAGCGGCCGAGGTCGAGAAGATCGTTCAGGCGGCGCGCTGACGCGCGGTGGTACCCGGCGTTGCCGCGTCGGTGACGGGCGTGCCGAACAGGATCCGCGACGCCACGTGCCACGCCAGGTTCCACTTCGTCACGGCCAGCCGCACCACGTCGCCTGCGTGCTTCGCGATGTAGCCCGGGCGAAGGTAGAACCGCCGCTTCGCACGATTGATCGCGTTCATCACGGTCGCCTCGTCGAGGCCGTTGCCGCGAAGCAGATAGTACGAGTATTCCATCTTCGTCCAGTCTTCCGCAGCGAGCAGGCCGTCACGCTTCGCCTTCGCGTAGAGCTCGGTGCCCGGATACGGCACCGCGGGATAGAAATTGGCGAAGTCTGGATCGAGTTCAATCGCGTAGTCGATCGTGCGCTCGAGCGAGGCCGGGGTGTCGCCCGGATAGCCGAGGATGAAGAAGCCGAACGAGCGGATGCCGGCCGTGCGCATGTTGGCGATGGCGGCGCGGATCTTCTGTCCGTCCAGCCGCTTCATCATGTCCTTGCGCGTTTCCTCGGACTCGGTTTCGATGCCGAGGGCGAGCATCCAGCAGCCGGCCTGGCGCAAGCGCTGCACGAACGCGGGATCGGTCAGGTTGTCGGCGCGCGCGTTGCCGAACCACTGCACCGGCAGCTTGCGCGCGATCAGCTCCTCGCAGAAGGCGCTGAAGGACTTCACGTTCAGCGTGACCGTGTCCGCCCACAGGTAGAAGAACGTCAGGCCGAGCTCACGATAGCCGCGCTCGATCTCGTCCACGAGCATCTTCGCGCTCTTTTCGCGGAACTTGTGCCCCTGATGGATCGGCGCCACACAGAAATCGCACGAGTAGGGACAGCCGCGCGACGTCTCGATCAGCACGTACGGCTGATCGACGAGCGGCAGGCGATACACCTTGAGGTCGAGCAGATCCCAGGCTGGGAACGGCGCCTGCATGAAGCCCGAATACTGCCCGTGCGCGCGGTGCGGAACGATCTCACTCCCGCGCCGGAACGTCAGGGTCGGGATCTCGTCGAGCCGGTCCATCGAGTCGAGCGCCGCAAGCGCGACGATGCCGTCTTCCGGTTCGCCGACGAACAGGCCGTCCACTGCCGTGGCGCGATTCAGCGCCTCGGCGGGCGTCGTGGAGGCGTGCGGTCCGAACGAGAACATCCGCGCCTGATAGCGCGCCTTCACCTTGGCCATGGCGGCGTTGTCGGCGTCCACGGTCGGTGTCGTGCTCGGAAACAGAATCAACGTCGGCTGGAACTGCTCGGCGTCGAGCTTCACCATCAGGTCGTCAACGGATGTGTGCGTGGCCGTCAGATCGACGAGCCGGACGTCGCAGCCGCGGTCGCGGAGGAGCGCGGCAAGGAGCGCGAGCGTGTACGGCGGTTTGGTGGTGCCGAGCACTTCTTCGCGTTCCTGGCAGCGCCCCTGGCGCGTGAACGCGATGCCGCCGACGAGCGGCGGATTCACGAGCAGTGTGCGGGCACCCAGCATCATTGAGCGTTATTGTGCGCCGGCGGCCAGCGGTTCCTCCGCCGGCACCGTGACGAGCGCGTCGGCCGTGCCGGGAGCAAGCTCTACCTTGCAGCACCGCCGGCAGACCGGAAAGATACCATTCTCGACCAGCCGGCGTCTGAGCGACACATAGGTCTCGCCGGTCCAGACCTCTTCGAGCGACTGCTTCGTCAGATCCCCGACCTCGATGCGAATGAACGGGCAGAAGTAGGCTTTGCCGCTGAACGAGACACGGGCGTACAGGAAGGGATACAAACATCGGCCTGTCAGGGCCGATCCGGGCGTGTAGTACGCATCGAGGATCGGCTCTTTCACCTTCGGACGCATGTCGAAGCGGATACCGCGTTCGCGGCAGCGAGCCACGAGCCTGTTCACCTGCGTACGGACGCGCGCCGGGTTCAAACCCGGATCGTTCGTCACGAACGTGGAGATCACGGACGCGTCGGCGGCGCCCAGCAGTCTCACCGTCTCGGCCACTTCGGCCGGTGTGCTGTACATCAGGTGGTTGAGGCCGATGGCGTCGACCCCCAGTTCCTCGGCGACGCCGACCATCTCGTGCAGCGCGTCGAGCGTCTCGTGCGCCACGGTGGTGTTGACGCTCACGCGCAGCGGCGCGTGTCTTTTTGCCGCCGCCTGCTGCAGGCGGCGCAGTCCCGCGGCGGTGCGCTCGAACGTGCCTTTCACGCCGCGCGCTTTGTCGTGCAGCTCGTTCGGTCCGTCAATCGAGACGCTGATGTGCTTCAGGAACCCCTTCGCCGCAAGATCCGCGAGCGCCTCCGCGCGCTCGTCGGTGATGATCGTGCCGTTCGTCGTGAGGTAGCCGCAGGTGTAGCCCTTCTCGCGGAACACCTCCATCACGCCGAGGATGTCCTTGCGCATGAAGATTTCGCCGCCGGTGAGGCTGACCTGCAGGCCGGCCTCGTCCGGGAACGCACGTTTCAGGACCTCGAGCGGCAGTTCCTCGCGCCACTCGCCCTCGATATTCAGGAGCGTGCCGACGTAGCAGAACTCGCAGTGCAAGTTGCACCGCATCGTCGCCTCGTAGACGACGCCGGACGGGAGCCGGCCGGCCTCACCGTCCTGCTTTTTCAGGAAGCCGTCGATGCGCCGCTCGTATTGCGAGCGACGGTACCGCGCGACAAGGCTTGTGAGCAGGGGCAGCGTGCGCGCACGTCTTGCAACGGCCTCACGCAGCCGGGGAGCAAAGTCCATTAATCAAGTTTCCAGATTTCTATCGTTGGCCCCGGACGTTCCAGCGCGGGATCGATCCGCGCATCGGTGTTGTGGAGGAACGGCGCGACCGCAGCGAGACGATCGCCCGGAACATCCGCGCGATACGGGGAAAACACCGCCACGCGACGCGCTCCTCGCTCGAGGGCCGCACCCAGTGGGGTCATCGACGCGTCGGGTTCATTGTACTTCTTCAAAACCACGTATTCCACCGCGAGATTCCTGAGCGGCGCGAGACCGGCGCCGCCCTGGAACGCCGCCGGATCGACGTAGATCCGGTCCACGTCGAGGCCGCCTGCGCCCAGGTAGATCACGCGCCACGAGGGCGCCGGGTACGGATCGAGGGCGAGTTGTTTCTGGAACTTGATGGTCGCACGGTCGGCCGAGCCGAGGTGCGCGGTGAGCGCTTCGACCAGCGCCGGCTTCGACATGCGGAGCGGCACGCTGTACGGCTGCACGGCGATGGTTGCAGTCTGCGGCACCTCACGCGATATCCAGTCGAGCGCAAGCGTGCGCGTGTCGGTCTGACGGAAGAACACATCCTGCTCTATGCTCGTGAACGCCGTGAAGCCGACGAGAAGGGCGGCGCCCACGATGCCAGCGATGCTGACGGTGCGACTCAACTGCTGCACGTAGGTGATGGCCCCAGCGGCCAATAGCGCCACGAACGGCAGAATGGGATTCAGGTAGCGCGTGGCGGGAAACGTGTTGGCGATGAACAGCAGAAACGCGATCGGAAACACCAGGAGCACGACCACTCGCACGCGATTGAGAAGCCGCGGCAAGAGCGCTCCGAGCAGCGCGAGTTCGGCAATCGGGCCGGCGCCGCTCAGGCTCGGCAGCGCGTGCAGATAGAATCCGAGCGACCCGAACGGCCCACGCGCGCTGGTCACGCGGTCCATGACGATTTGCCGGTTGGCGATGATGTCCTGGCGCGCGAGGTCCGGATGCAGCAGCAGGAACGGCGACGTTGCCGCAAACGCGATGACCGCCGCGGCGGCAGCCCACGTCAGCATTCGAACGGCATCCCGAGGGGGCCGGACCGTCAGCGCGCCGATCGCGACCGGAAGCGCGACGAAGACCGCGTAGTAGTGCGTTGACACGGCGAGTCCTGTCAGTGCGCCCACGATGATCCAGGACACGCGGGCGGCGCCGGCGGTGATCGCCCGCGCGAGCGCCAGGTGCGCCAGGACCACCATCAGCGTGGCCGGAACATCGTGCTTGACGTAGTGCGCGTCACGCACGGCCAGCGGCAACACCGCCAGCAGCAGCGCCGCGACCAGGCCGGTGGTGCGATCGAACACACGCACCCCCAGCCGCCACGTCGCCCAGATCGTCGCGGTGCCGCACACCGCCGTGAGCGCGCGGCCTGCCAGGAAGATCCACGTCGGATCCACGAAGTAGCTGCGCTCGAAGGCCGCAAACGAATCGAACAGGCCGACGACGCGCGCGATGACCGCAAAGCCGCCCTCCCAGGCGAACAGCGCGTAGAAATAGAGGGACGGGTACAGGAAATTCTGCGGGTTGAAGTGATTGTTGGACAGCGCGAGCGCGCGATTCATGATCGCGATTTCGTCGGGGTTGTAGACGTGCGGCAGCCCGTAGCCGAGGCCGATCAGCCGGAGCCCGAGGCCCAACAGCAGGATGCCCGCGAGCATCACGCCGCCGCGGAGCGGCCGCCCGTCAGTCGGCATCACCGGCCATTGCCGCCGCGGCTCGGCGGCGGCTGAGTCGGACACGCATCTCGCGCAGGAATGCCACCTCGCTGTGACGGAAGAACCCGGTGGCCGCCAGCAGCGCCGCGAAGATCGCGACCGTCAACGTCCCGCGCACGAGCAGGCCCGCCAGCGGCGGCAACGCGGGCACGACCCAGAGCGGCACGGTCGCCGACACCACGCCGGCAAACGCGACACGCGCGAGCCGCGCCCACTCGTACGGAATGACGTAGAACCGCCGGGCGAACACGAAGCCGACAAGCGCCTGCGTGGCGAATGACAGAAGAAACGCCCACGCTGCGCCGAGTGCGCCGTAGCGCGGCATCAGCACGAACCCCGATCCGAGCCCGACGCCCGCGGCAATGAACGTCGTCACGGGGTAGTACTCCGTGCGGCTTGTCAGGTTGAGACCGATCGACGTCAACAGATACACGCCCTGAAACGCCAGGCCGAGGGCAATGACGGGCACGACCGGAATCGCGCCGAGGTAGTCGGCGTTCAACATCAGCAGCACGAGATCGCGTGCGACCGACGCTGTTCCCGCACAGAGCAGCACCAGCACCAGTGCGCCATAGGTCGTCATCTTTGCGAGCACGATCTTCGCGTCCGGCTGCTTCGCCGTCTGGTAATAGAACGGCGCCCACGCGGTTTCGAACGACGCCAGGAAGAACTTCACGGCGGTGCCGAGCGTGAACGCGTTCTGATAGACGCCAAGCGCCCCGAGCGGGGCGTAGTTGTTGAAGAGCAGCTTGTTGCCCGCGTCGAACGCCTGCTGGGCCAGGCCGCTTGGGAGCCGCGGCAGCGAAAACCTCAGCGCGGTGCTGAGTTCCGTGCGCGAGAACGACACGCCGACAATCGGCCGGGCCCACCGCCACAGCAGCGGCAGCAGGGCCATCGTCACGATCAGGTCGGCCGCGTAGGTACCGGTGACGCCAAGTCCCATCTGAATGATGAGAACCAGCCGAAGCGCCGTGGTCGCCGCAGATCGCGCGAACGTGAACGCACTGTATGAACGAGCGGCACCGCCGAGCCGCATCACGTGAAACGGCACGAACGTGAACGCCATCAGGAACGAGTTCACCAGCATCAACCGCAGCGCGGTCAGATACTGATCGCCCCCGTCGAACAGGTGCTGCGCGAGCGGCCGCGATGCCGCCAGCGCGCCGATCAGGAGGGCACCGTCAAGCACGACGAGAAACACGACAATCGTGCTGGTGAACGTGCGCCGTTGCAGGCCCTCGTCCCGGTCGAGGTAGTAGCGCATGAACGCGCCGTCCAGGCCCCAGCGGTTGATGAGCTTCGCAAACGTCTCGATCGAAATCAGGATCAGCAGCGCGCCGTAGTCGCTCGGCGTCAGGTATCTGACGTACAGCGGCAGCAGAAGAAAATTGACGACGGAGATGGCCGCGTCGCCGGCACCGTAGATCGCGACGCCCGTCGTGAGATTCCGGAGTCGATCCCGCACAGCTCGATGGGTCGATCAGGGGCGCGTGAAGCGCAACACGTTCAGAAAGCACCAGCCGGGCACGGGCACGAGCTTCGTGAGCCAGCGATGGAGCGGCCGCAGTTTCGCCGGTTGACGGCGAATCAGCCGTGTCAGCACAGGAATGGTCGGAAAGATGCCCCGTCGCTCGACCAGCCGGAATCCCGCGCGCGACGCGAGTTCCAGATACTCGCCAATCGGCCGATCCCCCGGGTGCTTCGCGGTCGAGGCCGTGCGAATGAGCCGGCCCTGCAACAGAAAGTGCACCCGCGACTGAAGGTGCGCGAGGTTCGGCACTGTGACGAGCAACTCACCTTGGGGTACGACGACGCGGTGCAACTCCGCCAGCGCGCGCGACTGGTCCTCGTACGACAGGTGCTCGAGCACGTCCAGGCATAACGCGCGATCGAACGACGCATCGCCGTAAGGAAGCGACGTCAGCGAGCCCCGTCGCACGCGCTCGGACGCGTAGTTGGGATCGAGGCCTTCGATCTTCAGGCGATCGTGAAACTCGTCCACGAGCACGCCCTCGCCGCAGCCGGCATCGAGCACACGGGTGCTCGCTGGCAGCGAGGACAGGTACTGCCGCACCGCCTCGAGCTTGGCGAGATAGGTCGGGTAGAACTCCCAGTCGGGCGAGAGCTCACGGTGATAGTCGCCGCGCTCCGCGTATTTCCCCGTCCGCGAGACGGATGAGGGCGAAGGCATGCGCCGAATTGTACGCTACTAGCTCCCGCCGCCCCGGCCCGTGCCGCCCAGAAGCGGCGGTGTCCCGGGGCCCTTCGGCTGGATCGGTGTCACCTGGCCGGGCGGTGTCGGAGGCGGGGAGTTGTTCTGGAACGGCGAGATCGGAACGAACGGGCTCGTCGTGGGTTGTCCCGGCGCGTTCGTCGGCTGACCCGGACGGGGCGACTGCTGAATCTGCGTCTCTGCGGGCGCGACCGTGGGCGGCATCCGCTGCACCGGCGGCAGTTCGTCATCTGGCGACCCTGGCGTAGTGAGCGGCGCCGCGACCGGCGCTGGCGGTGTATACGTCGAGTAGCTCGCGCTCTGCGTTGCCGTCGACGTGGCCTGAATCAGAATCGTTTCGAACATCGACGGACTGGCGCTGCCCTCACGTCGCGGCGTCAACGTGTAACCGGATGCCGATCGCAGGAGCGATTCGATGACGGTGTACTGCGATGCGTGGTCCCACTGCACGGGAATGGGATTGGAGCCGGCGGTCAGCCGTTCCGCGCCATAGACGTAGCAGCCACACCGGCGCGCCCACTCGGCGAAAATCTCGCGCAAGCTCACGTTCTGCGCGGCAAGCGTCACCGTGCCGTCTGTGTTGAAGGCCAGCTGGAGCTTCCGGACGGGCGGTTGCGGGGCATCCTGCGCGCCCATCGGGACGACGATGCCGGCCGCCAACGCACCCGCGACGACAATGTTGACCAGGGACTGACGCATGACGAGATCCATTATAAAACTTAGAAGTTCGAAGCCAGAAGCCAGAAGTTACAAGTCAGAAGTTCGAAGCCAGAAGCCAGAAGCCAGAAGCCAGAAGCCAGAAGCCAGAAGCCAGAAGCCAGAAGCTCGAAGCCAGAAGCCAAAAGTTCAGTCAGAAGCGAGAAGCCAGAAGAAAGGCTCAAGGATCTGACGTCGCAGGCGACTCTACGGCCGGTTACGGGCTTCCTTCCGACTTCGGGCTTCCGGCGTCGGGCTTCCGGATTCTGGCTTCCGGCTCCGAACTTCTGGCTTCTGGCTTCGAACTTCTGACTTGTTTTTGACTTCTGGCTTCTGGCTTCGAACTTCTAACTTTCAAATGAGCCTGGTTACCCACAGCGGCGAATCCTTCTTCGGAAGGTCGCAGGAGCGGCAGATTTCCGGGCCGCCGCTTTCGAGGTGCTGGCGGCGCACCGATCGATAGGCGGGGGAGTTCCAGACCTGCGCGATGGTTGACGTGCGGAGGTCCCCGAGCACGTTGCGGCCGTCGAAGTCGGCGCAGCAGAGCGACACGCGGCCATCCCACAGCACCGTGAACGTGAGCCAGAGTCGATAGCAGGGATAGCGCACGTCCGAGTGGGTGTGCAGCGTGCCGGCCCAGTTGTGCAGGTCGGTGATGTGGATCTTGTCGGCGATCTTGCGCCACTCCTCGATGAACGCCTGCTCGTCGGCCGAGTTGTTCTGGCGCACGAACGAGAGGATCAATTTCGGGTGCGTGCGACCGCTTTCGTTGCGGAGGCGCGCGAGCGTCCGGATGTTCTCGATGACCGTGTCGTACTCGAGGTTGAGCCGCGTCTTCTCGAAGACTTCTTTGCCGGATGCGTCCACGCTGATGTTGATGGCATCGAGCCCGGCCTCGATCATGCCGCGCGCAATGTCCTCGGTGATCAAGGAGCCATTGCTGATCATCCCGACCTCGGCGATGCCCTTCTGCTTCGCGTACCGCACTTTCTCGACGAGCTGCTTGTCGAGGAACGGCTCGCCGTAGTTGTGCACGCGCACATGGGTGATGCCAAGCGCGGCGCACTCGTCCACGATCTTCTTGAACAGATCCATGTCCATGACGCCCTGGCGGCGGTGCATCTCGTCGCGCGGGCAGAACACGCACTTGGCGTTGCAGAGGTTCGTGCTCTCGATCTGGACGATGTCGGGCAGACGCGTGGCACGGTCGCGTCCGGTCGCAACCAGGAGCCGGCGAATCGGTTTGGCGTTGGCGGAGAGCAGCCGTTCGGCCGCGCGGCGCGCGTGCCTGGTCAAAGCCACGTTTTCACCGCTTTAAAGCCGCCTCGCGCGAGTGCGCGACGACCCGTTGCAGGATGTCGTCGAGCCGCTTGGTGGGCCGGTAGCCGACCAGCGCGCCAATCTTGCGCAGGTCCGGCACCCGCCGCGGCATGTCCTCGAAGCCTTCTTCGTAGGCCTGGTCGTACGGAATCAACACGATCTCCGACGGGCTCTTCGTCAGCGTGCGGACGCGCGTCGCGAGATCGAGAATCGAAATCTCTTCCGTGTTGCCGATGTTGAACACTTCGCCAATCGCGCGCGGCTCTCCGACCAGGCGAATCAGGCCGTCGACGACGTCGCCGACGTCGGTGAACGACCGCGTCTGCTTGCCATCGCCGAACACCGTGATGGGTTCGCCGGCCAGAGCCTGGCTGACGAAATTCGGGATGACCATCCCGTACCGCCCCGTTTGCCGTGGTCCGACGGTGTTGAACAGGCGGACCACGATCACGGGCAAACGCCGCTCGCGGTAATAGGCCAGCGCCAGGAACTCGTCGATCGCCTTGCTGCACGCGTACGCCCAGCGGTGCTTCGGCGTCGGACCCATGACGAGGTCGGCGTCTTCGCGGAAGGGCACGTCGATGCTCTTGCCGTAGACCTCGGAGGTCGAGAAGATGACGACCAGCTTTCCCTTCTTGCTGGCGTGCGTGAGCACGATTTCGGTGCCGTGGACGTTCGTTTCGATCGTCCGCACCGGGGCCTCGACGATCAGCTTCACGCCGACCGCAGCCGCCAGGTGAAACACGACGTCGGCACGATCGACCAGCTCGGCGGTGAGCCGCTCGTTCATGATCGTGTCGATCACGTACTCGAAGCCGGGGCGACCCTTGAGCCGCACGATGTTGTCCATGGCCCCGGTGGACAGATCGTCAATCACCATCACGTCGTGTCCATCGTCGAGCAGTCGTTCGGCGAGATGGGAACCGACGAACCC
>Ga0111538_10012835_pt1 | contig 11066 bp, 8 predicted proteins | sample SoiMethybrSBSTD1_FD_79669 | JGI IMG/M metagenome (GOLD analysis project Ga0111538, IMG submission 79669) | Bulk soil microbial communities from a Populus tree surrounding site in Tennessee, USA - Soil MetaG P. TD hybrid SBSTD1 (version 2)... | ecosystem: Environmental > Terrestrial > Soil > Tree... | reverse complement strand
CGTTTCGCGGCCACTTTGCCGGTAACGCTGACTCCAGCGCAATTCGTTGACAAACTAAATCAAAACGCCGGCAACGTGCTTTCGAGCAGCGAACGCGCGTCGCTGATCAATTCCTTCGGCAGCGCCGGCAACAGTTCGAACCTTGCCGCGCGCGCGCAGGTTGGGCGTCAGGTTGCTGAAGACTCAGATCTTCACAACGCCGAGAACAATCGCGCATTTGTGCTCATGCAGTACCTGGGTTATCTGCGCCGCAATCCAAACGATCCGCAGGACACGGACTACAGCGGTTATGATTTTTGGCTGGTAAAGCTGAATCAGTTCGGCGGCAATTATCAGAATGCGGAAATGGTGAAGGCCTTCCTTATCTCAATCGAATATCGCCGGAGATTTGGGCCGTGAATAAAAAGCACTCCGCCAAGCGTGCCTTCAGTAACCTCTTTTACCTTTAAGGCTGTTTGGCCAATGTAACCTGCAACCAGACCCGATCGATCCGTTTCTATTAGATGTCCTTTACTCAACATACCCAAAGACTTGTAAATCCGGGCTAAGAGCATTTCTGACACTTATAGAAGCCAGGCCACTTCTTTTGCATTTTTCGTATCTGATCGAATGTAAACACCAGGGAGATGGTCCGGGCAGCAAGCCCGGATTGTTGGGGAAAAAAGAATGGCTCCCCAAATCGACACTCTTCGCAACTTTTTGTTTAACCTGATAGTTCTCATTAGCGAAGGCTCATAACATAAATCTCAGGGTTGCCGTCGCGGTTACTGACAAAGGCGAGTTTTGAACCGTCGGGGGCGTATGTCGGATGTCCGTCAAACGTGGGCCCGGCAGTCAAGCGTTTGAGACCGTTGCCATCAGAGCCGATCTGAAACACGTTTCCCATGCTGCCCAACTTCTCAACCGTAAACGATATGTCTGCGCCGTCCGGTGACCAGCATGGTTCAAACTTCGAGTTTGCAGTCGTAGTTACCATTTTCATCTTGCTGCCGTCAGCATCCATCACGAATACTTGAAGCCAGGTGGCACCCCCTATCTTCTCCACACCCGGGCTGATGAACGCGACTTTCTTTCCATCCCTGGACCAGGTGGCCTGGACCGCTCCTATTGTTGTCAACCTTCTGACATTCGAACCGCCGGCGGCGTCCATCACATATATGTCTCTCTGTCCCTCGCGGTTGCTCGTAAACATGAGCCTGCCATCCGCCAACCATTTGGGATTGAGATCAATGGCTGCGTCTGTGGTCAGTCTCGTTTGATTGCTGCCATCGGCATCCATTACAAAGATGTCCGGGTTGCCGTCCAGCGAACGCAGGAAAGCTATGCGTTTACCGTCGGGAGACCATGCGGGCTCGGTGTCATCCGCCGACGAGTTCGTTAATTGCAACACCGCCGTTCCGTCGGCAGCCATCGTGTATATGTGTTGTTTGCCGGCCCTATTACTTGAAAATGCGATTCTATTTCCGTCGGGAGACCAGTCGGGGGCTAGATCGTCCGCGGGATCATCGGTGAGCCGTGATAATTCACCCTCCACGCTCATCATATAGATTTCCCAATTGCCGTCACGGTTAGTGGGGAAGATCAACTTTGAACCGTCCGGTGACCAGGCGGGCACTGAATTATTCGCGCTGTTGTTCGTGACGCGCATAAGACTTCCGCCGCTGGCGTCCATCACAAATAGCTGCTCCTTACCTTCTGTGTTTCTGACAAAAGCGATGTTGTTGCCATCAGGAGACCACACCGGCCATATATCGGGTCTCTTGCTGTCAGCGGTCAAATTAACCTGATTTGCGCCGTCTGCGTCCATTTCGTAGATGTCGAAGTTTCCATTTCTTCCAGTCACGAAGAGCATCTTCTGACCGTTCGGTGACCAACTAGGATCCGCATCATATTCGGGATCATCGACAATTTTGCTTACGTTCGAGCCGTCAGCATCCATCACAAAAATATCGAAGTTATAGGGATTCGTGTTGGCGCGATTACTGGCGAATGCGATGTGCTTTCCGTCAGGAGACCATGATGCTCCTCGATCATCTGCGGTATTAACTGTGAGCCGCGTCTGGTTCGATCCGTCAGCATCCATCACGTAAATCTCCCAATTGCCATCCCGATTGGTGTGAAAAAGGATTCTGCGTCCATCAGGCGACCACCTGGGAAAATCGTCGTCAGTCAAATTATTCGTGAGCCGCGAAACGTTTGAGCCATCAGCGTCCATTAAATAGATCTCTGGCTTGCCATCCCGGTTACTGGCAAAGGCAATTCTGCGACCATCCGGGGACCATGAAGCTGAGGTGTCCTGGGCGTTGTTGTTGGTCAATCTGACTAACGTGCTCTTCGCGCGCGATCCTGTATGCGGATATACGCGCACGCGCTTTGAAAACACAAACACTGCAGTCGCCACCGCGATCAATGCGGCAGCGACGACTGCCGTAACCAGATAAATGTGTCGCTTTCGTTGCGCACTCGTTGATAGCATCACCGGCGTTACGTCGACGACAGGTCTTGCAGGCGCGACGTTCGCGGGCAAATCGATTTCCGCCGCACTTTCGCTTATGCGAGCAAATGTATGCTTCTCGATGATTGTGGGACCGGGTTCAATAGCAGCGGTTACTGTAGGCGCGGCCTTGACGAGCGACACTTTCGTTGGCGCGATAAATCGATAGCCGCGTTTTGGGATCGTCTCAATATAGCGTGGGTTGTCAGTGTCATCTCCAAGCGCTTTTCTGATCTCGTGGATGTTGCGCGATAGATTACCTTCTTCGACAAAGACGTCCGGCCACACCTCTGCCATCAATTGGTCCTTATCGACCACCTCCGATGCGTGCTTCACGAGGACCAGCAGGGTTTGAAAGGCCCTCGGGGTCAGACGCACAGTGCTGCCACCGGTGAGCAAGATCCCATTGCCGGCATCAAGTACGAAAGGTTCGAACTCGTATAAGTACTTCTCGTGCGCGGACATAGCTCCTCAAAGATTTCCGTAAGTTTTCACCAAGAATTTTCCCAGGCCACTTTTAAGAAAACTCCAAGGACAACCGAGAGCACTGCGGTTTATCGTGCGGCGCCTGTTGAGGTCGGAGGCGGAAGGCATTTAGAGGTGAACCTCCAGCTAGCTAGTCATCTTCTGACCGGCTGGAAATATACCAATAAGTAATATTGCAAGGAAGCAATCCGGAGGATCATTTTGAGAAAGTCGCGCAAATCAGAAAAGACAATCGAACTCCACGAGTTCTATGTGATCAGAAGCGCCAGCGGGTCTTTGCCTCCGCTTTGCGCCGAGTGCTCGACGGACGGCGGCTTCATGGTGACACCCGAACAGGCCGCGGTGATTGCCAGGGTTCCATTAAGGGTCATCTTTCGTTGGGTGGAACTCGGTGCGATCCATTTCATTGAGGGAACGGACGGCTCGCTGGCTATCTGTCTGAGCTCGCTGCCGGCAACCGGAACTCAACTCAAGGAACTTTAGCGAGGAGAAGACTCCCAGACTCAGTGTGGGTGCAAAGCCTCGGCGAGTAAATCAAATCAATTCAGAAAGTGAGAAACTATGAAACGCATAAGCATTATTTTTCGACATCGTCGCGCCATAAGAAACTCAGTCACTGTGATGCTGCTATTGATCGCCCTGGCGTTCATGGCCAGCCATCAACAACCAGGTCGCGCCGCTCACACAGTAAACACGCAAGCTGTGGTCACCCCGCCTCCGACCGTGCCCATGCTAACGGGTACCTTCGCGGCGGTAAACAATGGCCCCAGTGATCAGACGAATCCGCATGTCGACTGCAACCGCGTGTCGTACACCAACGATGATTTTCAGGGCTCGTCCACAATCCATTACTTCGACTTCTCCACAGGGATGGACAACGTCATTCCCGGCAACGGCCTTGACCGGCTGTCCGACCTCTCGGGCACCCGTATCGCCTTCTCCGAACTTAGCCCTTCTCTCGGTGTGGATCAGATTGTCTTATTCGATACGGCCACGCAGACGCGCACTGTTCTTTCCGGCCCCTGGTGCAGCAATCCCGCACTCGGCGGCAATGTGATCGCTTTCGAGGATCGAAAATCCTTCTTCACGAACCCGGGTGAGATTGACGTCTATGCCCCAGGCATAAACTCGGTCAACCAGTTAACGAACGATGCCCTGTTCGATAAGGGCCCGGCTGTTAGCGCGACCGGCAACACCATTGTTTGGGAGAAGTGCCAGACGGCCAGCACAGGCTGCGACATCTATGTGGGATTCCAGGTCTCGCCAGGAGGATTCGCGACCGGCCTGCTCACCGGCGCGGCGGGCGAGGACCATCGCCCTGATACCAATGATGAGATCGTCGTTTATACGTCGACCCGCGGCGGCGAAACCGATATCTATTACCAACCTCTCTCAAATGCTCCCGAGGTGCAGATCGCAATCCCCGGTGACCAGCGCGATGTCCGCATCTCCGGGAACCTGATCGTCTTCGAGTCGCAAACCGCTACGGGGTATGACGTTTTTGTCTACGACCTCAGCAGCGGGCGCCTCTACCAGGTAACCAACACGCCAGGCGTTGACGAAACGCTCAGCGACATCAGCGTGTGCAACGGCGTCGGCCGTATTGTCTATGCCGTTGCGGGCGGCTTCGGGGACTTCGACGTCTATGCCTTCACTTTCCAGGTTCCCAGTTCCGTACAGCCTGACGTCAATGATCTGATCGCCGTGGTTAATAGCTTTGAGCTGCCTCACGGCATCAAGACGAGTCTGGTCGCCAAACTAAAGGACGCGCTGAGCGGACTCGCGACCGCGGATACGGCAACAGCTTGTGACGCTCTGATGTCTTTCAGCAACGAGTGCTCAGCTCAATCCGGCAAGACATTAACTGAGGAACAGGCCGCTCAGCTGATCAATGCTGCGACTCAGGTTCGCGCAGTGCTCGGTTGTCCGTGAAAAACTAAACGCTGATAAGTGTGTTGATGCTTTTGGTCAACCAACTTTCGGCGAAACCTACTTAACGGCCAACGGCGCCCGGGCGAACATCCACCTCGGACAGTCGGGCGACTATCTAATCCCGCAAAACTGGGTCAACGCACGCAGAGGCTACTGCGCGATGTTCCCACAATGAAAAGGCGCGAAAAAAGCAGAGGCCACGTCTCAGTGGCCTCTGCTTGGATTATCGAAGGATTTGTGGCTCCGCACACTGGACACTCTTCGCAACTTCTTTACGGGCGCCAATGACGAATCCAAAATCGGCCCGCTGAGAGTTACCTAACAACTTAGAGCAATTGGCATCCGGCCGCGCGGCTTCCGGCTAGTGATGCTTTACATCCGCCTGCTTTTTGCACTCTTCGCTACCGGGGTCTTTACATACCTGAACCAGTTGCATCATTCCGCGATCTTCGTGCGCCAGGATGTGACAGTGCTGTACATACAGGCCAGTAAAATCGACGAAGCGAGTCCGCATCTTGAAATAACCGCCCACTGGGATTGCAAAGGTATCCCGCCAGACGTAAGGCGGCTTGAGCACCAGCGGCGTAGTCATCGTAGCCGGATCGAAGATCTCAACGATCTGGAACGGATTGATATGAATGTGGAACGGATGCGCGATGCTATTCGTCGCATCCTTGTTTTCGATTTTCCACTCCTCCGCATCACCCAGTTTCATCGTCTGATCAATGTGCCCGTCCTGGAACTGCCTGTCGTCAATAGTGAATTGATTTAGAGTCAGCCTATTGCCGTCGGGAGGCAACGGTGTGGAGTCCTTACGGGAACCGTAGACGATGGGCTTGCGATCAGCTTTAGCCGATTCAATATCCTTCAGGAAACCAGGCATGGGCGGGTAATCGCTCTTTACTGTTATTTTGCCACTCGCATCAGTGCCCGGGAATTTCATCGAAGCATTGCGTCCCGCAACATTGATGAAGAGTATCGCGCCGAATCGAGCATCCTGCAGCACGTAGCAGCCCGGCGCAGACGGCGCCTGAACGAGCACGTCAATACGGTTCCCCGGCGAAAACTTGAAAGGCGGATTGGCGTTCTGATCTTTGCTGTAGTTTTCCCAGGCGAGTTGAACGCCGTCCTGGGCGGTCTCCCGGTAACTAATTTTCAGACTGTCTAAGCCAGCGGTTAGAGTTTTCTGCTGCAGCGGGTTGAACTGGGCGTTAATGAACGCTTGCACTGTTGCGTTTATGCAGCGCCACAGTTGAATTTGACCCGGTTGCATGGTGATCGTCGGAGTAAGCTGACCGTTGATAAGCACAGGCGGTGGCCCCCCAGACGGGTTGGTGACCAGCATATTGATGGTGTCGGTAATCTGCTGTAAAACCAAAACGAATTGGTCCAGTTTTTGGCCCTGCTTACTGTAAAAGCCTTTCAGCGCGCCATCGTATCCTGTCGGACTGTTGTCCTCGATTATCAAAGCGCCCGCAAGGCCGTTGAAAAGGTTTATTGACGTCGAGCCGTGCTTGTGGGAGTGATACCAGTGCGTGCCCGGCGCCTGGCCCATACTGTCGGGCGAGCCGTTCCATTTGGGGATTCGGAAGCAGATGGGATAAGAGCCGACATAGTACTGCGGCCAATTCCCGTCCTTGATTTTCTTCGCGTTCGCGGGCCAAAGCCTCAAATCCTCAGGGAGCTTACCGCGTTGTCCCTTGTACACGGCTGTGTTGTCATAGCCCGCTATCACCCCTTTCCGGTCGCTTGGCGTTAACGGCTCGGGGCCCATCTGATGCTCTCGCCATAGTTTCGGCAGCCCGTTCCAATCTGCCACGGCTTCGCCTTTGTCGAAAATCGGCTTGAACCATGACTGGAACCTCCTGGCGTCGGCGTCCCTCATTTTCGGATCCGGCCATACGTTGACGAGCACATTATCGCCGGTGGTTGACGGTGTGATGTGGGTTCCATGAAAGTGGACATTCGCGGCGCTGGAAGCATGGAAGCAGTTAGGGTATTTATCATTTGCCGGATACCACCTGCCGGCATTGACCTCATCACAAAGGCCGGTGTTGTCCCCTTCCGCTGAATAAAGTCCCGTACCCAAAAAATTCGTAAGATCGACTCGATTCAGAAATAAGATTTCAACGCTATCGCCCACCTCGCAGCGAAGCGTTGGGCCGGGTCCGGCGTTCGGTGTGTTGGGCCATACCGGCGTCGCCAGATTTTCAGGGATGTAACCGGCGTAAAATCGCAGCATCAGTTGTTTGGGGCTTCCGGGCACAATTCGCCTGGCGTCTAACACGCTTAACACACCTCTCAATCTGCCATCACGACTCGTCATCTCCACGACCGGAGCAAAGGCTGGACCCGCGGGAGGACAAACAGTCGGGCTCTGGCCGGCCGCTTTCACCAGTAAGGGGCAACCAAACTTACTCCATTGTCGGGCGAGAACAACGCCTGATGTAGCTGCAAGTGCCTGGCGCAAAAATTTCCGCCGGGCCGCGCGGCGTTTCTGTTCCCCTGTAGCCGAGGTGGCCTTCTTCACAGCAACATTCTGCACTTTCGCTTCATCAGCTTCTTCCATAAATACCTCCTATGCCCATGACGTTACTTCTCTCATGATGTGACTTCGATCGTGCCCTTCTCCCCCTCATGACCATCGATAGCACAGAAATATTCAACCGTGTACGGGGGCTGCTTTTTAGTTATGACGTCTGGCGCAAAAAAGGCTACTCCGGATGACGATGCGTCTGGCGGGATCTGGTACTTCATCCAAATCTGGTCTGATCCTGTTCCATCGGTTCGCGTCGGCAAGTGCGGCTCTGTGTCGTGGTTGGCCCAGAAAACATTGTCCTGAGTGGTAGCCTTTGCGGGATTGGGTTGAAAACTAGCCTGGGCTTGACCTTTACCTCTTGTTATTTCGATCGTCACTTGTGCCATGAGTCACCTCATTTTGTCTTTCATGATGCATTCCTTTGAATCTGCGGCCGGAACTCGTTCCCGTTCGCTTTGCAGCATTGAAATTAGCGGGCGGTTTCCTTCCGCTAAGACTGACTACCCCAGCTTATGATTTGATGGTGTTGGCGGCTTCTGGCTCATCGCTCAGTCGCCAGCGGCTCAATAACGGGCGCGGAGGAGGGATCAGTTCTCTGCCACTGAGACCCTCATAATCGACCAGCCATTGATGATGCGCTAACGGCGGAGTAATAGAGGTAGCAGACAGCCCTTGGTAAAACGCGGGCAATCTACCACAAGGCATTTCCCGAGGCAATGGTTTATGGCCGTCAAGGTTAGGGCGAACAGCAAAAGACTCAACGGACTGCACCGGGTCTCACCGGAACAGGTGCGGGCCAGTTTACTTATCGATCCTCAATGAGGTCTGACTTGGTTGGATCAAGCGTGCGAATTCAATTTAGTCGCCCCGTAGATGCTGGTTTGCAGGAAAGATAAGGCCAATCACTATCACGCTTTTTCATCCCAGGTCCCGGGAGGTGTAAGCACCATGTCAAGTGTGACCCGGCACGCCGTCATCAACCGCCGCACAAAACTTAAGGCCACCGCATGGTGGCCTTGTAGTTTTGGAAAATATTGGCTCCCCCCACAGGACACTCTTCGCAACTCTCTGGTAATGCAGCCGGAAGGACTGATGCTTAGACTGTCCGAATCATCGTAAATCGTTCCTTCATGTAGCGATCGTGCATTTGAGAATCGCACCAACTGACTCCTCAAATGTAGTTGACCCGAATATGCTTGGGGAACACCGCCAGCACGTCTTTGGTAACCCCGCGAAGACCGTCCAAGGTGACCTCCTCCAAGTTTCGCAAGTGTGCTAATTGGGCGATGCCTGCGTTGGTCAGTCCCTCGCAGTTCCAGAAGTCCGCGCGTGTCAGCGACTGCATCCTGCTTAGGATCTCCAGGCTGCGATCGGTAATCTTCGTTTGGCCCGCGTAGTAGTATTTCAACTTTTTCAGACCGCCGATGTGTTCAGTGGCCGCATCGCCGGTGTCCCGGCAATACATGCACCAAAGACTCTCAAGATTCTCGCACTGACCAATATGTCTGAAGCCGGCATCGGAAAAGTCCATCGGCATCAGTTGTCGCAGCGCCGGGAAGTCCGGCAATCCGGAGAGAGATGTATCATCGACACTCTTACAACTAATCGCAATGCCTTTCAGGGCAGGCATTCGCGCCAAGGCGCCAAAGCCACGACTGGCAAAGTTAGGACAATCACGGCCCCAGAGGTATTCGATCGATTGCGATTGGCTAAGTGCTTCAAACCCGCCGTCGTCCGCAACCGCTCCCTGGCCCATCAGCATGCGCAAACGAGGAATAGCCGCGATGTGGCGCATCGCTTCGTTGTCACAGTGCTGGTTCTGGCAGCCGAGAAAACCCAAGTTCGTTAAGTGTTTCAGTGGTGCCAGTCCGGCGGATGTGAATTCCGGACAATGCCAAAAGAAGGTCAAACCGAACAAGCCGTCCAGTCCGGCAAGCCTTGCTAAGCCGGCATCCGTGAATGGCCCGTCAATCATCAGGAAGGTGGGCGCAGGATCGAAAGTCATCAGATTGTACTGCAATTCGCCCCCATGCCAGGTCCTGAACCTGGGGAAGCGCTGAAACATCTCCAGGCCAGCGTCGGTCACATCTGCTCCAGTTCGGAATAGTCGAAGCTGCGTTTTCCCCGTCAGCGCGCGAATTGTGTCATCGCCGCTGGATGTTCCCATCACGTTGACTTCCTCCAGGTGCTCGCACGATGCCAAGTTCGCCAAACCCACGTCCGAAACTCCCCGCGTCCAACCCGATCCGAACCGGCGCAATTCGCGCAACTGCTGAAGCACCGCCAGCCCGCGATCCGTGATCACCGTGGATGGCCCACCGATGAACAGAGTTTCCAACTGCGGCATTCTGACGAGCTGTAACAGCCCGTCGTCTGTAAGGCCCTGCGACCCACCAATGTCGAGATCTGTTAGCATGGCAAGTCGGGTCACGCGCCGCAGCGCGCTATCTGTGATTCCGCCCGCGTTCAACTTCCCAATTCGATATTCGTTCATCACCGCGATAATTTCGTCCCAGTCCTCATCGGACTGCGGTCCGCGAACGCTAAGCCGATTCTCTTTCCAGTCAATTTTGTAAAACGGCGGGCGGTTGTGGATGAAGACCGCTGCGGAATGGGGATCGGCCGGAGCCTGGCGGAAGCTTTCGACGAAAGCGGCCCAGCCCTCGAACCCGTATTCTTGCGCCACCATGTCCTGTGCATCGGCAAGCGCCAATTCCGGCGTGCGATTCCCCGACGCAAACCATCGTGTCAGCCGGCGCTGCATGTCGATGGCCTTGTGTTCCCACACGAACGAGGTACCGCAGTTCCAGTTGATATTCCGAATAGCATTGCTGTCGCCGGACGAATAGGCATTGGCCAGCCGCTGTGCCAGTGCTTCGAACTTTTTCAAACCCTGCGGCCGAATGGATTCAATATGCTGTTTCAGTTTTGCCCAGCTCTCGAAGCCATACTCGCGGGCAATCGCGAACTGTGCGTCGGCCAGGATGGCGTCGGGCGGGAGCGTGTTGTCTTTGCCTGCGCGGCAGCGCCGGAGAAGATCTTTGGCTCGTTTCGAAAGTTGCTCCAGCGAGGGGCGGGAGGGAAGCCGAGCTGATGAATCTGACATACGATCTCCTTTCGATTGGCCCGGTCCGCACGCGGGCGAAAGAAGATCGATCCATGTTCAAAACGCAAATTCTGATCGGTGGGCTCGGCCCTTTCCCGCGGACTGGAAGCGCCCTTAGCGCAGGGTCCAGCCTAGTTTGATACGAAAAACAAAGTCAACCCTTCCGGACCAAACAAATTTCATGGTCCGTTCTGAAGCGTGAAGTGTCCGTTAATGCTGTATGCGCGTGAAAGATGAGGCAGACGGCTAAATCGTGCGTTTGTCCGACGTAGAACTGTCCTCGAACTTTTTTGGAGAACGCAAACCCAAAAAGAATTGGCTCCGCAGGTAGGACTCACAGGACCGTTCAGATTATCGCGGCTTTTGGCGAACTTCATATATTTGCTAAGAACTTCGCACATTCCGCTTTTACACTGTTTCCACTCTCTCCACTTTCAGCACTCCGTTGTGCCTTAGTTGTGACAGGCATTTGCCTGGTCTTCATGAGCGCCCAAGGGGTAGCCGGAGTT
>Ga0111538_10012829_pt1 | contig 11068 bp, 12 predicted proteins | sample SoiMethybrSBSTD1_FD_79669 | JGI IMG/M metagenome (GOLD analysis project Ga0111538, IMG submission 79669) | Bulk soil microbial communities from a Populus tree surrounding site in Tennessee, USA - Soil MetaG P. TD hybrid SBSTD1 (version 2)... | ecosystem: Environmental > Terrestrial > Soil >... | reverse complement strand
AGAACGGCTCGAAGATTCGCTGCCGCAAGTGCTCGGGCACGCCTGGGCCGCTGTCCTCGACCGTGAGCAAGGCGCGGTCGCCTTCGCGACGCGTGCTGATCACGATGCGCTGTTCGCCTTCGTCGGGCAGTGCCTGTGCGGCGTTGACCAGGAGATTCATCGTCACCTGACCCAGACGGCCGCGGTTACCGCGCACCGGCGGTATGTCACGCAGGTTGGTCGTGAGCTCCGCGCGGTAGCGGATCTCGTGGCGCACGAGATTGCACGCCGACACCACGACCTCGTTCAGCGCCACGGCCTCCATGTTTTCGTCGTCCATGCGCGAGAACGTCCTCAGGTCGCGCACTACGGAGCGGATCCGCTCCATCCCGTCGGTGGCGTCGCGCAGCGCCGTATCCATCCCCGACAGTGCTTCGGCGACCTCGAGCTGGTCGGCGCCGGACAGCCCCGCCCGCGTAAGGGCGCCGCGCAACTTCGCCAGCTTTCGGCCGAGCAGCGAGTGGCTCAAGCTGACGTAGCTGGCGGGATTGTTGATTTCGTGCGCCACGCCGCCGGAAAGCTGGCCGATCGCCGCCAGCTTGCCGGCGTGGATCAGCTGACTTTGCGCCTCCTGGAGCGCGCGATAGGCGGCTTCGAGCTCGCGCCGCGAGGCGGCCGTTTCCTCGAGCTCCTCGCCGACCATGTTGATGCCGATAGCGATCGCGTCGACGACGTCGGCCTTCTCGCCGACCGAAATCCGGTGACTGAAGTCCATGCGCGCCAAAGCGAGCAGCCCCTCGAGCACCTGGTCGAGCCGTGGGTCCTCGGATTTGCTCATCAGCCGTGCTCTCCGAGCCAGGCGATCGCCGCTTCCTCGCTGGTGAAGAGCTCCGTCGGCGTGCGCTGGACGTTGAGCCGCAGAAAGAAGTTTCCGACCACGCGGCTGACCGGCGATTCGACCAAGAGCGCTACCCGCGCGCTGATCCGCGCCGCGTGCTCGCCGACGAAGTACTGGCGCGCCTCGCGAGTTTCACCCTTGATCTTGCGCAGGTCGACCAGCACCGGGCGCCGCCGGCCGAGCGCCACGCGTTCGGTGGCTGCGAGGGCTTCTTTCGCATCGTCGAGAGTCATCACCGCGCCGTCGAGCACGGTCGCGCGCACGAAGCCGCGCTCGTCCAGCAAAAAGCGACAGACGCGGGTCACAAGCTCGTCGGGCACCGTACCCTCGTTCGCTGCAAGGTTCTCCCCGCGAAGCCACTCGTCAACTCCGGGCGAGGGGGCTAAACTCCGCAGCAATGACCAGAAAGACTTACGTCGTGGGTGTCGGCATGACCAAGTTCGAGAAGCCGGGTAGCAAGGAGTGGGACTACCCGGACATGGTGCGCGAGGCCGGGACCAAGGCGCTCGCCGACGCCGGCATCGGCTACGACCGGATCGAGCAAGCGGTGGTCGGCTATTGCTACGGCGAGTCAACCTCGGGCGAGCGTGCGCTGTACGAGCTCGGGGTCACCGGGATTCCGATCTACAACGTCAACAACAACTGCTCCACGGGATCGACCGCGTTGTTCCTCGCCAAGCAGCTCGTGAGCGGAGGCGTCGCCGATTGCGTGATGGCCGCCGGTTTCGAAAAGATGGAAAAGGGATCGCTCGGGGCCAAATACATGGACCGGACGAACCCGATGGATAAGCACATGTTGCTGATGATGCAGCTGCGGGAATTCGCGGCCGCTCCGCCCGCGCCCCAGCTCTTCGGCAACGCCGGGCGCGAGCACATGGACCGCTTCGGCACGAGCGCCGAGCAGTTCGCCAAGATCGGTTGGAAAAACCACAAGCACTCGGTGAATAATCCGTATTCGCAGTTCCAGGACGAGTACACGCTCGAGGACGTGATGAACTCGAAGATGGTGTACGATCCGCTCACCAAACTTCAGTGTTGTCCCACGTCGGACGGCGCCGGCGTCGCGATCTTGGCCAGCGAGGACTTCGTGCGGAAACACGGGCTACAAGCCACGGCGGTCGAGATCGCCGGAATGGCGATGGCCACCGATTTTCGCAGCACCTTCGACGAAAAGAGCTGCATCAAGCTCGTCGGTTACGACATGACGAAGCAGGCCGCGCTCAAGGCTTACGAGCAGAGCGGACTCGGGCCCGAAAACGTGAACGTGATCGAGCTTCACGATTGCTTCTCGTGCAACGAGCTCATCACCTACGAGGCGCTCGGTCTCTGCGCCGAAGGCAAGGGCGGCTCGTTGATCGATTCGGGAGCGGTCAGCTACGGCGGCAAATGGGTGGTGAACCCCTCCGGCGGGCTGATCTCCAAGGGTCACCCGCTCGGTGCCACCGGCCTCGCCCAGTGCTCCGAGCTCAACTGGCAACTGCGCGGAAAATCGGACAAGCGGCAGGTCGCGGGCGCCAAGGTCGCGCTGCAGCACAATCTCGGCCTGGGTGGCGCCGCAGTGGTGACGATTTACCGGAAGGCCGAGCTCGCGTAGCGTGCGCCGCGCGGGGTTGAGCTCTTCGGGGCCGCTCGCGCGTCGAACGACAGGGAACCGCGATGGTACGGGCCTCGATTCTATGCGTTGCTGTTTCGGTGTTCTGTCTCGCGGCCTGCAAGCGGGCCGACGAGCCGATCCCAGCCGGTGCCCCGGTTTACGCTCCGGAAGCGCCGGCGCCCGAAGCGCAAACTCCGGCCACGACCGAGGGGGAGGAAATCTTCGCCACCGTCGAGCAGGCCGAGTCCGCGTTCGCGCGCGCCGAGCAAGAGCTGGTCGCGCTCCAGGGACCTCCCGCACCCGCGGCCAGCGCGCCGGCCGCGCCGGCGGGGGGCGCTCCCGCCGAGCCCCCGGCCGAGGCGGCACCGGCGCCGCCGCCTCCCGCGCAGGCGCCGCCAAAGAGCGAAGCCCAGGCCGAGAAGAAGGTCGAGTCGGCCCCGCCCCGGTGCCACTCGCTGTGTCAGGCCTTTTCTTCATTGGCCCGCGCGGCAGACGCGGTGTGCCGGCTCGCCGGGGAAGCCGACGATCGCTGCACACGCGCCCGCACCAGCGTTCGGACCCATTTTCAGCGCGTCGCCAGCTGCCGCTGCAAGCTCGGAAGCTGAGACCCAATTCGCGGGCCCCTCGCGTGTCGATCGCAGAGGAGGTTCCTCGATGACGACCCGATTCGGGGCGGTAGCCGTACTCTCGCTTTTCGGCGCGCTCTTCTACAGCGGCACCGCCAGCGCCGACGTCGAACGCGAAGCGCGCATCGGTACCGGCGACTACTACGAGTTCAAGACCGATCCGCTGCACGATTTACCGGACGGACCGCTGGGCGAACCCATCACGATACGGCCGTTGAAGGCGCGGACTTTCCTGATCCGGCCGCGCACGCATTTCGTGCCGGAGATGCTCAAGTCGGTCGAACACATTTGAAGCGAGCCGCTGCCCCGCTGGCGCCGCCGCTCGCGCTCGGTCAGTATCGAGCGTCGAGGCCATGCCGGTTCCGGTTGGACGACTCGCGCCGAGCCCGACGGGCCTTTTGCACCTCGGGCACGCGCGATCTTTCCTGCTCGCGTGGTGGCACGTGCGCGCACGCGGCGGCCGGATCGTGCTCCGGATCGAGGACCTCGACGGAGTGCGCGCTCGCCCGCAGATGGTCGAAGCCGCGCTGCGCGATCTGCGCTGGCTCGGGCTCGACTGGGACGGCGAGCCCTGGCTGCAGTCGCGCGGCATGGACCGGATCATGAACGCCCTCGATCAGATCGTGCGACAAGGGCTCGCTTACGCTTGCGTCTGCTCCAGAAACGACGTCGCCTCCGCCCAGAACGCCCCGCAGCAGGGCGATCAGGAGCCGCGCTATCCGGGGAGCTGCCGAGGTCGCTTCGCGTCGGCGGAAGATGCCGCTCGCGAGACGGGGCGTCCGGTCGGGCTGCGCTTTCGCGTCCCGGAAGGCGCCGTCGAGTTTCACGACGGAATTCACGGCGAGGTGAGCATCGACGTCTCGCGACAGGTCGGCGATTTCTTGATCGGCCGTCGCGACGGCGCGCCGGCATATCAGCTCGCGGTGGTGGTCGACGACGCCGCCCAGGGCATCACCGAGGTGATGCGCGGCGACGACCTTCTGGCGAGCACCGCGCGGCAGTGGCATTTGCAAGCGGCCCTCGGCTTGCCGCACCCGAGCTGGTTTCATCTGCCGCTGGTCACGGACGCCGCCGGCCGCCGGCTCGCCAAGCGCGCCGACGATCTCAGCCTGGCCGAGCTCGCCGCGGGTGGAAGCGATCCGCGCGCGGTGGTCGCGTGGGCCGCACGCAGCGCCGGCATGGAAGTCGCCGAGCGCGTCAGCGCCGGCGACGCCCTTCACGCCTTCGATCTGCGCAGGCTGCCGCGCGAACCGGTCCGTCTGGACGCAGCGACGCTGGACGCGCTGCGCGCGGCGCGGCCATGAGGCGCCGCGCTTTCCTGAGCGCTGCGGCGGCGATCGCGCTCGGCGGCGCCGGATCCGCGCGCGCGGACACTCCGAAGCGGATCTACATCCAACCGCTCGGCGCCGCGCTGCCGGCCGCGGACTCGGATCTGGTGCGGCGCGCGCTGCTCGCGTTTTATCGCATCGGGCTCGACACGCTGCCGAGCGCCCCTTTGCCGCGCGCTGCGTTCTACGCCAAGCGCCAGCGCTACCGCGCCGAAAAGTTGCTCGATTTTCTGGAAGCGCGGCGCCCCACTGACGGCTTCCGGATCCTGGGGCTCACCGCCGTGGACATCTCGACGACCAAGGAGCCGTACGAAGACTGGGGCATTCTCGGTCTGGCGACGCTCGACGGCGGCGCGTGTGTGCTCTCCTCGTTTCGCTGCAAGCGCGGAGCCAAGAACGCCGAGCACGCGCGGATTCGCCTGGGCAAAACCGCGGTGCACGAGATCGGACACACGTTCGGCCTTCCCCACTGCAAAACTTACGGCTGCCTGATGGAGGACGCGGGCGGCAAAGTCGCGACGACCGACCGCGAGTACGATCTGTGCCCGAAGTGCCGGCAGCGCTTGATCGCGAGCGGCTACGAGCTCGGCGACTCGTCGCAGATTCCCTGGCCCAAGCCGGGCTAGCTCCGGTCTAGCGCCGCTTCGACAACAGCTGCGCGTCGGGGTCGACGGCGACCAACAGCGCTTCGTGTGCGCCGGTGGGCAGCGGGTCGCTGTCAGCCAGCACGCGCACCAAGAGCAGACTCTTGTCGGCGTCGGAGGGCAGCACAGCGACGCGCAGCGCTTGTCGCGGGCGCGGCGCCTGGCCGATCATCGCCGCGGGCTGCGTGGGAGCCGGTGCGGAAAAGGGCGCCGATGCTTCGGGGCGCGGCAGACCGGGCGGCGGAATCGACGGAGGAATTTGCAGCTCCGCGGTGAGCTCGGCGGCCGCGCGTGCGAGGCCGACCGCGCGCAAATCGTCACCGAGCGCGCCCGCGGTCTCGGCGGCGCGCCGCAGCCAGCGCAAGGCTTCGCGCACGTCGCCCTTGCCCCAGAGCGCTGACGCGGTTTCGAGCGCGAGAGAGACCGGCTCGGCATCGTTGACGGAGGGAGCGGGAAATCCCGGTTCCGACATGGTCCCCTCTTTACTCCTATCTTCGACTGTTTGGCAACGCGCTTCGCTGTCGCCGCGCCGCGCCAAGCTGCGCACCAACTGATGATCGAACCGGCGAAATTTACGCCCTTGATCGACGCTCCGCCGTGCCTACGCATGACTCGAAATAAGCGAGGGCTCGAGTGAGAATTTCTACATTCAAGATCGCCATCACCACATTTTCGACGTTCGCCCTGACTCCGAGTCTCGTTCTGGCGCAGAACGTCAAGCCACCCGAGTCGGTCGCCGGCACGCCGATCCGCATGCAGGAGTACGCCGCACCCGACGATCGGCCGCAGCCGCCGCCCGGCGCGCGGATCGGAAAGCCGGAGCAGGTCGAAGTCGCACAGTTTGCCGGCGTGGGCAGCCAACTCGCCTACGCGCGTGCGACCGTGATCGAGCTCGGCGGCATGCTGGCGCTCACCCACGACAGCGACACCACGAATTTCCGGATTGCTCCGAGCCTCGGCTACTTTCCCGTCGACAATCTCGAGTTCACGCTCTTTCCCGAGCTCAGGATCACGCACGTGGGCGAAACCGACACCTCGTTCTCCCTGTTTCTAGAGCCGAGCTATCACATACCGTTCTCGGACGTGTTTTTCGCTTTCGCTGGACTCGGCGTCGGCATCCTCTGGGCCGACGATCCGGGCTTCGAGTTCGCGCTCCGCCCGGCGCTCGGGCTCGACATCATGATCGGACGCTCCGGCATCCTGAAACCGCAGTTGTTCCTCGAGGTCGGGCTCGGCGACGGCGCGGTCGCCGGCGGTTTCGCAGCGGGATTCACCGTGATGTGGTGAGCCCGGCCGCCCGCGAAATGGGTTAAGCTCGGCGGTCCATGAAAAACCGCCGTTCGCCGCTCCGCAGCACCGAGACTCTCGCCCTGCTCTTCGCCCTCACCGGCCTTTCCGCCTGCGGCTCCCAGCCGACGCCGCCCGCGGCCGAGCCCGCCGGCCCCGCCGCTTCGGCCCCAGCGGCGCCCGAACCGAGCGCGGCAGCGGCCGACACTCCGGTCAGCGCTCCCGCGGGCAGCGGCAGCGCCGAGCCTGCAGAAGAGGTGCCCGCGAATTGTAACTTCCGGGCCAAGGGGTTTTGCTTCGCGACCCAGGAAGAGGCGTGCGCCGCGGTCGATTGCCCGCCCGCGCAGTGCCAGGCACTCGAAAGTCACCCGGCGCGTATCAAGTGCGCCAAGTAAGCGAGCTCTGAGAACGCTCAGGAGCTGAGCGGCGCGTTGCTCTGCGTCTGAACGCGTTGCGGCAGCAAGCCACCGCGCCGCAGCGCAGCGGCGATCGTGGCGACGCGGCTGAGATCTTCGAGACCCAGCAGACCGATGTATCCTTGCGGGCCGCGGACGATCAGCGGCCGCCCACCGCACTCGACCAATCTGGCACGGACTTCGTCCAGGGGAGTGCTCGCGTCCACCACGTCGAGCTCGCGATCCATCACGCCCGCCACGTACGCGCCCGGGCCGAGCCGGCCCAGCGCCCGCAACACGTCCTCGCGCGAAAGCGACCCGACCACGGCGCTGCCGTGGACGACTGCGAAATGATGCTGGGTGCTGCGCATGGCAAGCTCGATTGCCGCCCGCAGCGTGTCGCCGGGTGAAAGCACGACGGGATTCGGCGCACACACGTCGCCGGCACTAAAACCCGACAGCACCGAATTCGCCTCGAGCGTGAGGCGTTCCTGTGTTGCGCCGAGAAACACGAAGGCGCCGATCAGCGCGAGGATCACACTGTGCTGCATCAACGCGTAAGCGACGAATCCCGCGGCCAAGATCTGCCCGAGGAAGCTCGCGATGCGGGTGGCCTGGGTACGACCGATCACCATCTGTAGCGCAGCCCGCAGCACGCGGCCGCCGTCCATCGGCAGCGCCGGGATCATGTTGAACACCGCGAGCACGACGTTCGCGTAAAAAAGCCAGCCCACGAAGTTGCGAAGGTCGGGCGCGTAGCCCGAATGCGAAACCCCCGGACGCATGTCCGGAAAGTAGCCTGGGCCGAAACTCAGGAGCGCGACCACGCCCAGCGTGATGGCAATCACCACGTTGACCATCGGTCCCGCCAGCGCAATCAGTAGCTCTTGCCAGGCTTTCTTCGGCTCGCGCAGCAGGCGGGCCACGCCCCCGATCGGGAGCAGCAAGATCTCGCGCACGGACACGCCGAAGCTCTGCGCTACCAGGCTGTGGCCGAGCTCATGCAGCACCACGCAAACAAAGGCGCAACACACCAGGACCACGCCGAACAGCGCCCCGCGCACGCCCTCGTGCCGCCCGTAGTCGAGTGCGAAGAGGAGGACGATCAGCGCGAAGGAGGCGTGGACCTTGATGTCGATGCCGAAGACTCGCGCGATACGAAGGGACCAGCTCATGGGCGGCAGCGCCAAAGTACAGTGAACAACAAATAAGAGGATAAGGCCGAACTCTCGACCCTGCCAGCACCTCGCCCGCTTTCCTGGTTTCCTGGTTTTGTTTTGGGGCCCCGGCCCCAAAACGGCACGCAAATGCCGCGTTGCGTTCGGCGCCAACAGCGGCTGCGCTTGGCTAGCGCCGCCACCCAGGTTTTTTGTTTTGGGGCCCGGCCCCAAAACGGGACGTCTCGGCGCGTCCTAGCGGCTGCGCTTGGCCAGCGCCCCCAGGCAGTCGTAAGCGGCGTACTTGTAGGACTCCGCCAGCGACGGGTAGTTGAACACCATGTCGATGAAGACGTCGACGGTGCCGCGGAGCTGGATCACCGACTGGCCGACGTGGACGAGCTCGGTGGCGCGTTCGCCGATCACGTGAACACCGAGCAAGCGGCGGCTCTGTGCATCGACGACGATCTTGGTGATCCCCTCGAGATCGCCGGTGATTTTGCCGCGCGCGTTGTCGCGATAGTGCGCGCGTCCAACCGCGAAATCGATCCCCTTCTCTCTCGCGCTCTCCTCGGTTTCGCCGACCGCGCTGAGCTCGGGGATGGTGTAGATCCCGTACGGCATCAGATCGGCGACCGCCCGCTTGTAGCCGAAGCCGAAGGCGTGGCAAACCGCCACCCGCCCCTGTTCCATGGACACCGAGGCCAGCGCGGGAAAGCCGACCACGTCGCCGGCCGCAAAGACGTGCGGCACGCGCGTGGCGTAGTTTTGGTCCACCTTGACGTAGCCGCGAGCGTCGCATTCGACGCCGATCGCCGAGAGCTCGAGCCCGGCGGTCCTGCCTTCGCGCCCGGCGGCGAACAAAAGCTGCTCCGCCTCGAGCGCCCGGCCGTCATCGAGCTGCACGGCAACGCGATCGGACACGCGCCGGATGTCGCTCCAGCGCCTGCCCAGAATCAGCTCGATGCCGAGCCGTTGCATCGCGGAGCGGAGCTGGGCCACGAGCTCGAGATCGAGAAACGGTAGGATCTGGTCGCGGGTATCCACCAGGGTCACGCGCACGCCGAGCGCGGCGAACATGCACGCGTATTCACAGCCGATCACGCCGCCGCCGAGCACGATCAACGAGCCCGGGAGCTGTTCGATGGTGAGAATCTCGTCGCTGTCGTGGATGTGCGAATCGGCGAAGTCGATCTCGGGCGGCCGGCGCGGCGCCGAGCCGGTCGCGATCAAAAAGTAGTCGCCCTCGACCCGGCGCGCCCCATCGCGTCCCTCGACCAGCACCGTGTGCGGATCGACGAAGCGCCCGCGCCCGTTCAGGTAGGAGATGGTGTGGCGGTCGAGGTTGGCGCGGATTGACGCCGATTCGGCGCGGGCAATCGCATCTTTCCTCGCCATCAAGCGCCCGATCGTGGCGTCGGGTTCCAGCGCCACCGCGATGCCGTAGAGGTCGCGCGCGTGATAGCCGGAAAGATAGAGCGCCGTCTCCCGCAGCGTCTTGCTGGGTAAGGTGCCGGTGTGAACCGCGGCGCCGCCGGGCTCCGGCGCGGACTCGATCACGGCCACGCGCTTGCCGAAGTAGGCGGCCTGAGCCGCGCCTTTCTCGCCGGCAGGGCCCGCGCCGATCACGACCAGATCGAAACGTTCGGCCAAGTCTCGAAGGAGAGATCAGAATGCCGCGACTGTCAACTAGGGGAGCCACGCCTGCTACGCAGGCCGCGTCACAACAGGACGCCTGCTACGCAGGCGACCATGCACGTCGTCAGCAAGCCGCCGAACATCGCACGCAGCGCGAGCTCGGAGAGCTCGGTACGGCGTTCAGGCACGAGCCCGCCGTAGCCGCCGATCTGAATGCCGATGCTGCCGAAATTCGCAAAGCCGCACAGTGCGTAGGATGCGATCAAGCGCCCGCGCTCGCTCAGCCAGCTCGGGTCCTCGGTCAGCATGCGGCTCATGTGGCTGTAAGCGACGAACTCGTTCAGCGCAGTCTTCTCGCCGAGCAGGCTCGCGACCTTGGTCACGTCGCTCGCCGGCACGCCCATCACCCAGGCCAGCGGCGCGAAGATCCAGCCGAACACGCGTTCCAGGCTGAGCGGCGTGGCCATGAACTGCGAGCTCGCCCAGCCGAGCACGGCGTTGACGAGCGCCGTCAGGGCCATGAACACGATCAGCATCGCCCCCACGTTGACCGCGAGCTTCACGCCGTCCAGGGTGCCGGTCGCGATCGCATCGAGCAGGTTCTTGCTGGTGCGTGCCGCCTCGATCCGCGTAGAACCCAAGGTTTCCGGGACTTCCGTTTCCGGCAGCATCAGCTTGGCGATCACCAGCGACGCCGGAGCACTCATCACGCTGCACGCGATTAGATGTCCGGCGATGTCCGGCACGTGAGGCTTCAGCATCGCGACGTACGCCGCGAGCACACCGCCGGCAGTGGTCGCGAAGCCCGCCACCATGCACGCCGACAGTTCGGAGCGCGTCAGCCGCGCCAGATACGGCCGGATCACAAGCGGCGCCTCGGTTTGGCCGACGAAGATGTCGGCCACGGTCGAGAAGCTCTCTGCAGCGCTCGTGCCGAGAAAGCGCTCCAGGAGCCGCGCCAGCCGCGCGATCAACCACGGCATGATCCCCACGTGGTAGAGCACGGCGAGCAGCGCGGCGAAGAACAGGATCGTGGGCAAGACCTGAAACGCCAGGATGAAACCGAACGTCTTCTGGTCCTCGGCCAGCGCTCCGAACACGAATCTTGCGCCGACCCGGCTCTGATCGAGCAATAGGTCCACGCCGCGATTCGCGAGCGCGAAGCCGCGGTTCACGGGCGTGCGCAGCACGAGCACCGCGAAACCGACCAAGAGCAGAAGGCCCCAACCGATCGTGCGCAGGCTGACGTGACGCCGCCGGTCCTTGGGACAGACGGCATACGCGAGCGCCATCATCACGAGGACGCCGAGGGCACTGATCAATCGCTCCGGCATCTACTCGGTATCCCGCCCGCCCACCCCCGCCGAAACCGACGGAGTCTGCGCCAGCGAAGCTGGCGCTACGGAGGTGCGCGCCGCAGGCGTGCCAGTCCTCCACGGGGGCAAGCCCCCGAAGACCCCCAACGCTGCTCGGCTGCGCCTGCGCGCGGGCTCGCTTCGCTCGCGTAGTTGCAACATCGCGT
>Ga0111538_10012828_pt1 | contig 11070 bp, 11 predicted proteins | sample SoiMethybrSBSTD1_FD_79669 | JGI IMG/M metagenome (GOLD analysis project Ga0111538, IMG submission 79669) | Bulk soil microbial communities from a Populus tree surrounding site in Tennessee, USA - Soil MetaG P. TD hybrid SBSTD1 (version 2)... | ecosystem: Environmental > Terrestrial > Soil >... | reverse complement strand
GAAAGACATCTCTCGAATACTGGACAGGACGTAAAGTGGTGCGGCACAACGTCGCGGAACAACATACTGATACGCCGGACCGGCGTGAAAAGTTGAATCAAACAGCAGGTCAAAAGGGGGTGTTATTCCTCGAAAGGCGTTCCCTTCAGGCCAAGGTTCAGCAGCCGCTGCAGGAGTTCAGGGTATTCAATGCCGGCCTGCTTCGCGGCGGACGCGAATTCTTCGCTCTGTGAAATCTCGGGGTTCGGGTTCGCCTCGAGGCACCACATGGATCCGTCCGGACTGATTCGGTAGTCGATGCGAGCGTACCCGCTCAGGCCCAGGATCCTGTAGATACGCTTGCTGAGGTGCGGCAGTGCAGCCTCGACGGCCGGGAGCAGGTCCATTGCGGGCTTTTGCTCGATGCCATGCCGCTCCTGGTACTCCAGGTCGTGCTTCACCTTCTCGGTCGCGATGACCGGCGGGTCGCTGTGTTCACTGGCGATCACCAGCTCGCGCGCCGGCAGCGCCGTCAACCGTTCATTCCCGATGACGGCGACGTACACCTCACGTCCCTCGATGAACTGCTCGGCGATCGCGTCGGTCTTCACGCGCCGGTGCACGAACTTCACCCGCTCCTCGAGCTCCGCGTCGTCGTGGACGATCGATGCCTTGGAGATGCCGAGCGAAGAATGCTCGGTGAGGCTCTTCACGATCAGTGGGAAGGGGAGATCGCGTGGACGCTTCGCCTTGAGACCCATCGGGAATGCGTGGAACGCCGGCACGCGTATGCGATGGTAGATGAGCAGCTTCTTCGACAACGCCTTCTCGCGGGAGATGATCAGCCCGCGCGGATTGCACCCGGTATACGGCACGCGAAGCAGCTCGAGCAGGCTGACGACGTTCTGGTCGTAGAGGACGTTGCCCTGGAACTCCTCGAGCAGGTTGAACGCGATGTCCGGCTTGAACTCGTCGACCGCATCGCGGATCGGGTGCAACTCGTCCTGGACGCCCAGCGTGCGGACTTCGTGGCCGAGTTGCTGGAGGGTGCTGGTGACGTCGTATTCGGTCTTGAACGGAAAGCGATCTTCGACCGACATCGAAGCCGCATCCGGCGGAGGAACCAGGTCCGGATGCATGAGCGCCAGCACGCGCAGTTTCTTCATCGCTTCACAGGGCGATCCAGTCGCGCCGCCCCTGCGAATAGAGAAAGTGCATTGTCTTCACGGTAAGGAGGACCGCGAAGTTCATCAACAGTTCTCGTTCGGGACTGCCGACGCGAAGTTTCAGGTCGCGACATCTCCCGATCATGTCGTTGAGCACGACTTCGAGCGTGTATTGATACTCGCCGGTCCATCTCGACACGAGGCGGCGGATCTCACCCTTGTTCCTTCGCAGGAACAACGCGGCTGCCTCGTTATGCTTGTGCCGTCGCTCCTCGGAGAACAAGCGACGCAGGTCTGCATCGTACGTGTTGGGGAACTTCACCGTGTACTTGCGACGGCGGCTGGCGTAATGCTCCGCGAGCGTCCTGCCGATCTTGCGCACCGGTTCGATGACGCGACGCGTGGTGATGACCGGCTTGCGCCAGCCCACTTCGGCCATGAGCTCGTCGACGTACTCGAGTTTTTTCAGGGCCGGCCAGCCTGCGTATTTCTTGCGCCAGTCGGCGCGCGACTTCAGCCAGACCGCGAACGTCTCGGCAAAATCCTCGTCAGGGTGACTCTGTGCGTACCAGAGCCGGAGGTGCTGGACATAGCGCTTGCTCGCCGGATTCGGCCGATAGTACTCGGGATATCGCGTGGACGATTTTCCGAAGAGCTCCTGCCAGCGTCGGCGCCGCTGCAGCTGATAGGCGTGCTGGAACGCGTGACCCGCCTCATGACGCATGATCCGCATGCACTCGGCGCGTGAGGCACCCTCTACGTCGAGAAACTGGTCATGCTCGAGGCGCCGCAACCTGGGATGAGCCAGGTAGAACGGAATCGCGAAGCCCGGAATGTTGTTCGGGGAAAACCAGTCGTCGGACAGCCAGACGTGCGGCTTGAATCGCAGCAGCCGTTCGTCGAGCTCATGGTAGAGCTTCATGACGCAGCCTTCCAGCCAGGTGCCCTCGATGGTGAGGCCGAGGTCCCGGATGCGAATCCGGAGCAGTCGTTCGTTGGAAAAGCGTTGCCAGCGCGCCAAACCAGGTCCGAGGTCAGAGGTCCGAGGCCAGAGAAAGCCCGAGGCTGGGGCCGGAGACTATGCGACGCCGCGGACAGTGACTAGGTGGGGCATTTGTGACATGAATCACCGTGACCGGGGGGCGATTCTGACCGCTAACCTGCGACCTCGGGCCTCGCGATGACCGAGGTGGCCTAGGCTGTGATACTGCATTGACTTCCGTGTCAGGGACAACTACCATTGGTCCAGCGAGTCAGGGACACCCGTTGGGGCAAGTACCGCACGTCGAGGGCCTCGCATCGCGCGACGGCCCTTTTTTTGGTGCCCTGACTCGTACCCGTCGTGGCGGGCTTCCACGAACAACGATCGTCGGTGGTACGGCATACCGGACTCCGACATCTACAATCTCTTTGGAGTGGCAATGTCTCGTATCACCGGCACCGTGAAGTGGTTCAACGATCAGAAGGGCTTTGGTTTCATCACCCCCGAGAACGGGCAGAAGGATTGCTTCGTGCACTTCTCGGCGATCCAGGCGAACGGATTCCGCTCGCTCGCCGAAGGCGATCGGGTTGAGTTCGAAGTCGTGCAGGGCCAGAAGGGTCCGGCCGCTGAGAACGTGGTCAAGCTGGGCTAGTGCAACTCGGGCGACATGTATGTCGTCCTGAGGTGAGGGGCCGGACCGGTGATCGGTCCGGCCCGCACATTTCAGATGGCGGGAAACACGGAATTCGGGTATCCTCTGCATTCTGAGAAAACTCACGAGTCGAGGAGGCAAAGAGGGACATGATTGAAGTCACGCTGCAGGAAGGCGACCGGCTGGACTGGGCGCTCAAGTCGTTCAAGAAGAAGGTCGAGAAGTCCGGGCTGCTGCAGGAGCTGCGTCGCCGGCGTCACTACGTGAAGCCCAGCGTTATGCGCCAGCTCAAGTCGGCAGCCGCGCAGCGCCGGGCGCGTTCGCGCCGCAACGCTCGGTAACGGGAGAGGAATGGCGAAAGAGGAATCGGTCGAGCTCGAGGGAGTGGTGAGTGAGGTCCTCCCGAGCACGACATTCCGCGTAGCACTGGACAACGGACATGCCATTCTCGCGACGCTCGCCGGCAACATGCGTCGCTTCCGGATTCGAGTGCTGGTTGGCGACCGGGTAAAAGTGGAAGTGTCGCCCTATGACCTGACGCGCGGCCGGATCACATTCAGACACAAGAATTGACCTGAAGGCAAAGGGCAGAACACAACGAAGCGGCGCGCCTGATTGGCGCGCTTTTCGTTTCTGGCGACAAGTTTGTCGCCATGGCGGATCCGAAATTCATGGCGTTCGCACGAGAGCTGGCAGCGATCAGTCAACGGTTCCATGACCGTTCCTGGGTTCTCGGAACGAGTGGGAACTTCAGCGCCGTCTTGCGGCGCTCGCCGCTCCGGCTCGCGATCACGGCGAGTGCGCGGGACAAGGCACGCCTGCGAGCAGCGGACATTCTCCAGGTCGATGAGCGCGGGAAGGTGATCGGTCGCTCCTCGCTCCACCCCTCGGCAGAGACGTTGCTGCATGTCGAGATCGTCCGACGCCGGGGCGCGGGCGCGGTGCTGCACACGCACTCCGTCTGGAGCACGCTGCTCTCGGACATGTACGCGCCCAGCGGCGGCCTCGAGATCTCGGGCTACGAGATGCTGAAGGGGCTGAGCGCCGTCACCTCTCACGAACACAGGGAATGGGTCCCGATCGTGGACAACGACCAGGACATGGATCGCCTGGCCCGCCGCATCGGTGAAGCGCTGGAGCGGCGTCCCGATGCCCACGGCATTCTCCTCCGGCGGCACGGGTTGTATACATGGGGAGACACGCTTGCTGACGCGGCGCGGCATGTAGAAATCCTGGAGTTCCTGTTTGAAGTGGTAGGCCGCTCGGCATCGTTAGGTCTGCGCGAGGTGAACCATGGCACTCCTGAGAATCCCTGACGAGGATCGCACCCTCACCGACCCGGCCGACGTCTCGGCGTACCTGGCCGCGCGCGGAATCGAATACGAGCATGTCGGCGCCGCTCCGGGAACGTCCAGCGACACACCGGCCGATGAGTTGCTGGCCGCGTGGGCGCCGAGAATCGACGCGTTGAAGGCGAAGGGCGGCTACGTCACGGCTGACATCATCGACGTAAAGCCGGAAACGCCGAACCTCGACGCGATGCTCAAGAAGTTCTCGAGCGAACACTGGCACGACGAAGACGAGGTGCGGCTCATCGTGGACGGTCGCGGGCTCTTTCACATCCACCCGCCGGGAGAACCCGTGTTTGCGCTCGAGGTCGTGGCCGGGGACCTCATTCGCGTTCCGCGAGGGACGCATCATTGGTTCGACCTCTGCGGCGAGCGTCGCATCCGCGCGATCCGCCTGTTCCAGGATATGTCCGGATGGACGCCGCACTACACCCAGAGCGGGGTCGACGCGCAGTTCCAGCCGCTCTGCTTCGGGCCGGCATACATCCCGCCGGCACGCATAACGCCAGGCGTGACCGTGTGACGATCTCGCTCCGCACTCGCGGAGTGCGCGGCGTGGTGCTCGACATCGAGGGGACGACGACGCCGGTTTCGTTCGTCTACGAGATCCTGTTTCCATACGCCCGCGAACACGTCGCGTCGTTCGTGACCTCGCACGCCGGCCAGGCCGTATTGAGCGAACCGGCGCATCTCCTCGAGCAGGAATGGGCGGAGGATGTCGCCCGCAACACGAATCCACCGCCGCGAGATTCGTCGACGCAGTGGGTCACGGAATACGCGCGCCGGCTGATGGAGCAGGACCGGAAGTCGCCGGGGCTCAAGTTGCTCCAGGGGCTGATCTGGGAACGCGGGTACGCCGATGGTGCTCTGCGCGGCGACGTTTACTCGGACGTCCCGCGCGCGCTCTCGAGGTGGCGGGACGCCGGGATCGCCCTCGCGATCTACTCGTCAGGCAGCGTGCTCGCGCAACGCCTCATCTTCTCTACGACCGCCTACGGTGACCTGACACAGTTCATCGGCCAGTACTTCGACACGGCGGTGGGACCGAAGCGGGAAGCGGCGAGTTATGCGCGCATTGCCGCGGCGATGGCCCTGCCACCTGTGGAACTGCTGTTCGTTTCGGACGTGACGGCCGAGTTGGACGCGGCACACGACGCGGGAATGCAGGTCGTCCTTTGCGTTCGTGAAGGGGGCGTCATTTCAGGTGATGCCGTGACGTCGTTTGATGAAATCGTCTAGCGGCCGCGAAGGACCCACCGGAGTGAACGCGCCTAACGCGCAGGAGGCTGGCTACTTCGCGATCGCCGCAGCCCTGGCTCTCTCCCGGCGCTCGGCCTCTTCAGCGACCAGCCGGTAGGCGATGTAGTACTTGAAGATGTTGGCGACGTATGTCACGGTCTCCCGCCCGATGCGCTCGGACGCGACCTGCTCGACGCTTCCGAACCAGACGTTCGGGTTCAGGCCGCGGTTCCCGGCTTCCCGTCGCAGCTGGCGAACCCGGCCTGGTCCCGCGTTGTAGGACGCGAAGGTGAACAGCGCCTTGTTCAGGTCGTCCATCGGCGCGTCGCCGAAGTACGTGTCGCGCATCGAACGCATGTACTTGACGCCGGCATGGATGTTCGACTCGAGTTTCCTGATGTCGCCGACTTTCAGTGACTGGCCGGTCTTTGGCATGATCTGCATGATGCCGATCGCACCGACCGGGCTCCGGGCCTTCTGATTGAGCCGAGACTCCTGGTATCCCTGGGCGGCCATGAGCAGGAAGTCCACCTTGTACTGCTCGCCGTACTTTCGAAAGAGATCGACGACCGCCAGGAACGTCTTGCGTCCTTCCTCGGACGTGGCGCTCTTCGCGTACGTCGCGGTGACGAGGTACTGTCGCTCGACCTGGTTACCAAAGGCCGTTCCCAGGCCATACTTGCCCATGAACGTGTTCAGGGCCGCGAGCAGCTGCTGGTTGTTCTTGCGGACGGCGATAGCAAGCGAGCCGCCGGTGCGCAGCGGAATGCTGTCGTGGACGATGAGGTTCGGGAAAACCTTCTTCCAGAAGACCGCGAGGTAGTCGTCGACCACGACGGCTGGCATCAAGCCGGCGTTCACCATCTCGAGCAGGTCGTCGTCCTCCAGGTTCGGCGGTGCCTCGCGAATGATCGCCGGCGGCTTCCCCCGGGCTTTGAATTCCTCGTTGAGCGCGACCAGGCTCCGTGAGTAACCGCCCAGTTCACGAGCGAAGACTTCCCTGCCTGACAAGTCCTCGAGGGACGCAATCGCCGGCGCACCGGGACCGGTGACCAGGATCTGGTTGACGTTCTTTCGAGTGGGATCGCTGAAGGCGACGTACTTCTCCAGTTCCGGGGTCACGGGGACCTGCGCCGCCACCAGGTCCACTTTGCCGTCGACAAGCGCCGACAGCAGCGCTTCGCGTGGTAACGGCAGGAAGATCACGTGAATCCTGTTGCCGGTTTTGGTCTTGAAGTGTTTGTTGAGCCGCTCTTCCATGAGCTGGCCGTATTCGTACGCGATGCCGCGTTGCACACCTCGATCGACGAAGTAGAACGTGCGATTGAACGTCACGCCGACTCGCACGGCCCGTCGCTTCACGAGCTCGTCGAGGTCGCCCGTAAATGGCTTCAGCACGATCTCGCGCACGGAAGCCGGGAGCCGGGATTCGAGGTCGGAGGGCGGCAGCGGGGCCTCTGCTTCCTCGATTGCCGCCTTCTCCGATCCGGGCTTGGCGTCCCCGCACGCAGTGACTGCCACCATGGAGCCGACGAGCAGAAGAGCGGCGAGTTCGATCCTTGCCCGCATGATTGTCACCTTCTCAGCACGAAGCGCTGCCGCTACGTCACAGGGCGAGCCGGTAGTGGAACATGAGGAGGCCCTGCACCAGTGGCTTCGTCCAGCCTGATCGACCCGTTGTCTGCGGGGCGAACTTCTGGGTGGTGGTCCCGATCCAGAAGTTAGCGCGCGACCGGGCGTTCAGCTTGATCGTCCGGCCTTAGCGGAAGCCGAGCACGCGTCGCCCGCACAGGAAGGTCGAGCTTCTCGAGGCCGGTCCAGGTCTCAGTTCACGTCCATGGCCAACCCGGTCACTCGCTCCGAAGGGCTTCCACGGGACTGACTGACCCCGCGCGCCAGGCCGGCACCAGGGCCGCCACCACGCCAGCCAGCAGGACGATCCCTGACGCTGCCACCAGGCTCACGGAATCCGTCGGGCTCACCTCGTACAGGAAGCCGCGCACGAGGCGCGACATCGCGATCGATGAGAGAACGCCTGCGAATGCGCCAATCACGACGGGCATCATTCCACCGCTCACCACGAGTCCCAGCACCCTCCCCGGTGCGGCACCCAGCGCCATGCGAATCCCGAACTCCGCGCGCCGTCGCGTGACTGCGTACGAGACCACACCGTACACTCCCACCGCGCCGAGCAACAACGCGAGTGCCCCGAAAAGCCCCAGGAAAAAGCGTAACTGAAGCGGCTCCGACAGCGCGACATTGACTACCGACTTCATGGTGCCCGTGCGGGCGATCGCAACGCCACGGTCGAGGTCCGCCACGATCGATCGAACCGTCGTGATGGTCGATGCCGGATCCGCCGTGCCCTTGACCACCAGCACGGCGCCGGCGGACGTGCCCCATGGCATTTGCGACAGCGGGATCCACAGCGTCAGCGGCGTCTCGCCCATCATACTGATCATGCGCGTCTCCTCGACCACGCCGACCACGGTACGCCACGGGACCTGTGCGCCGCCGAACGACACGCGCTTGCCGATCGCGCTCTCGTTAGGCCAGATCTTCCGGGCGAAGGACTCGCTGACCAGCGCCACCAGCGCCCCGTCGGCCCGGTCGGTCGCCTCGATGCCCCGGCCTGCGCGCACCTGGATGCCAAGCGTCGCCAGGTAATCGGGAGTGGCGGCGCGATACAGCGTGCTCGGACGCTGCGCGCCGCCGAGGTCGGCCCGTCCTTCGATGTTCACGGAGCCCTGCCAGCCACCATCGCGCACCGGCAACCTGTTCGTGAACCCGGCGCGGGTGACGCCCGGCAGCGCCTCGACGCGCTCGAGTACTGCCTGGTAGAACTGGTTGGGCGAGGGAGCATCAGCACTAACCACTCCTGCTTCGCGAACGAGGTCGATCGTGACCACGCCCGTCGCGTCGAATCCCGTCTCGATCGACCGTATCCGCTCGACAGACCGGATGAGCAGTGACGCGCCCGACACCAGCATGACGGCGAGCATCACCTGCGCGGCGATCAGGCCGGAATGCATGCGCCTTGTGCCACGTCCAAGTCCCTCTTCGCTCCGCTCTCGAATGTCGAGCCGGCCGCGCATCAGCTGCCGCACGGGCGCTGCCGCCACTCCGAGTCCCACCGCCAGCGCGAGCACGAACGCGGTGGCGAACGCCTGCCATCCCAGCGATACCGCTCCACCGAATCCCCGTTGCAACGGGAGGCTCGCTACGAGAGTCCGGAAGCCCACCGCTGCGACCGTGGCACCGACAATCGCCGAGATCGTAGCCATCACGATTGATTCGGTGACGATCTGCCGCGCGATGCGAGGGTGACTCGCCCCGAGCGCGAGGCGCACGGCCAGTTCGGTCGTGCGGTCGGTGGTGCGAGCCAGGATGAGCGCCGCTGCGTTCGCGCACGCGATTACCAGCAGGAGCGCCACTGCGCCCATGAGCAGCAACAGCGGATCGCGCACGTTCCCCAGCAGGTACTCGCGGACGGGCGTCATGGACGCGTTTTTGGTCTTGTCCCAGGCCGCCGTGTAGGTGAAGCGTTCACCCAGTAGTCTCGTTATGCGGGCAAGCTCCTGGGTGAGCTCCGCCTGACCAACGTTCTCTTTGTGGGCGCCGATCAGGGCGAGCCAGCCGCTGCCGGCGTAGACCGGATCGTTCGGATCGAGGATCAGTGGTCGCCAGGCGCGGAACTCCGGCGTCGGGAAGTAGAAACCGCGGGGCATCACGCCGATGACCGTATAGGGTTGGCCACCGATCGTGACTCGTCGACCGATGACGTCTTCCGCGCCGCCGAATTCCTCCTGCCACAGGCCGTGACTGATCACCACTACGCGCTCAGCGCCCGGCCGGTCTTCACCAGGCGCGAAGCCGCGACCAAGCACAGGCTTCACGCCGAGCGCGTCGAAGAGATTCGCGGTGGCCGGCACATACTCCAGAAGCCTCGAAGCTTCCGAGGATCCGGTGCGCAGCGGTTCCGCCAGCGACGAATACGCGGCGATGTGGTCGAACGCGATCGATCCCTCGCGAACGTAGTCGTACTCGGACCCGCGCCAGTTGTGTGCGCTCCAGAACACGCTGAGCCCTTCATTCCGGAACGGAAGGGGGCGAACGAGCAGTCCATACACCACGGCGAAGAGCGCGGTCGTGGCGCCGATCCCGAGGCCTAACGTCAGGACGGCGAGTACGGAGAATCCCGGTCGACGGCGCATCTGCCGCAGTGCGTGCCGTGCGTCGGCAATCAACGCATAGCCCAGGCCAACACCCCAGGCGTCGCGAGCTCGTTCCCGTTCGCGCGTTTCGCTGCCGAATCGCCTGTGTGCCTCCGCTTCGGCGGCATCGACGCTCAACCCTTCGCGTTGGAGCTTTTCCGCTTCCATCTGGACATGGAACGCGAACTCCTGGTCGACCTGCGACTCGAGTGAGCGGCGGCCAAGAAGGGCGCGCATGCGGAAGGTCCAGTCAGTGAATCGTGACATGGGATTTCTCGCGTCAGGTGGTGGACATGATGAGGGCGACGCCGGCGGCGAGCCGCGACCACTCCTCGGACTCGACCTTCAACTGCTGGCGACCCGCGCGCGTGATCTCGTAATAGCGCGCTTGCCGGTTGTTGGCGGTCACGCCCCAATAGGAGCGAATCCAGCCTTCGCGCGTCATGCGATGGAGCGAGGCGTAGAGCGATCCCTGCTGTACGCGCAACGCATCGCGCGAGACGAGTTGAATTCTCTCGCAGATCCCCCAGCCATGCTCGGCTTCGTTCGCGAGCACTTTCAGGATCAGCATGTCCAGCGTGCCCCGAATGACGTCGCTCGAAGTGCTGCTCATCGTGGCCCCCCGTTACAGTGCTCTCCTCTCGGTAACCGAGTAGTAGTCTGACAACGGTATTCTCGAAACGGTTGTGAGACAGGATGGGCGATGGGCGATGTTGGTTCGAATACACGACCGTACGTTTCATCCCTCGCAGTGGCGACTGCAGCGTTTCGAAGCGTTCGTTCGTTCCCTCAACGTGTTCAGGGCACGAGATTTATCACCTCACCTCGTCTTGAAAACGAACATGGAGCCCAGATGACCACTCGGCGCGACTTCATCGTCACCGGCGCCACCATCGCCAGCGCGGCCGCAGCATCGCGCGCGCTGGGACAGCCGATCGAGATCGAACAGCCACCTGATCCAGCTCCCCAGGGCAACGCGTTCGCGGAGGAGCTTGCCCTCGAGGCGTTGAATGCGGCGAAAGCCGCCGGTGCCTCGTACGCAGACGCCCGCGTTGGTCGCTACCGCCGGCAGCAGATCAGCACGCGCGATCACTCGATCAGCGGTGTCTCCGACTCGGAGTCGTTTGGCGTGGGCGTCCGCACGCTGGTGAACGGGTCATGGGGATTCGCCGCGACGAGCGAACTGACGAAGGACGGCGTTGCGAAGGCGGCGCGTGAAGCGGCACGCCTTGCGCGCGCGGCAAAGACCGTCCAGCGCCGTCCCGTGGAGCTGGCACCAGTCGCAGCGGCGAAGGGCACCTGGATGACGCCAATCAAGCGCGACCCGATCGACGTGCCGATCGAAGAGAAGGTTGCGCTGCTGCTGGCGACGAACGAAGCCGCGCTCAAGGTGCCGAAGGTTCGATTCGTGACGTCCGGACTTCAGCTCAGGCGCGAGATCAAGACGCTGGCGACAACGGACGGCACACTGGTCACGCAGACGTTCCTG
>Ga0111538_10012827_pt1 | contig 11071 bp, 8 predicted proteins | sample SoiMethybrSBSTD1_FD_79669 | JGI IMG/M metagenome (GOLD analysis project Ga0111538, IMG submission 79669) | Bulk soil microbial communities from a Populus tree surrounding site in Tennessee, USA - Soil MetaG P. TD hybrid SBSTD1 (version 2)... | ecosystem: Environmental > Terrestrial > Soil > Tree... | reverse complement strand
TGATCGAAGGCGCCCAGCTCGGATCCATGGGCGACCCGGTCAAGATCGTGCACGGAACGCGGCTCGTGGAGCTGTGCTGCGCTCATTGCGTGCCGGCTTTCGACAAGGATTCGGCCGCAGCCATGGCGAAGATCGACGCGGCGTACATGGATGCACAGCGTGCGAGCTACACGGCGACGACTTGTCCGTTGATGAACGGAATGAAGATCGACGCGATGGGCGGGCCGAAAGACATTCTGTACGGAACGCAGCTCGTTCGTCTTTGCTGTGACGATTGCGTCGACAAGTTTTGGGAGAACCCCGAAGCGGCGATGGCGCAGATCGCTCAATCCTCGAAGGACGCGAAGGCGGCACCCGCCGGCTCGTAACGCGTTTGCGAATTCGGTTGGGGCGCCGTCAGCGCGGCGCCCCGCCCTCGTGCTCCAAAAGCCACTGCTTGCGCGGAAGCCCGCCGCCGAATCCGGTCAAGCTTCCGCTCTTCCCGACGACGCGATGACACGGAATGGCGATGGGAATGGGATTGCTTCCGACCGCCCGGCCCGCCGCGCGTGCTGCGCCGGGACGACCCGCGCGCTGCGCCAATTCCCCGTAAGTCATCGTTCGACCGGCGGGAATCGTGCGCAGAAGTTTCCAAATCGCCGCCTGAAACTCGGTGCCGCCCGGATCGACACGGATCTTGCGAATCGCCGCGACATCACCACGGAAATAGCGATCCAATTGTTTCAACGTTGGGTTCGTTGCGTCGGCGCGCTCCAGCGCGATCGGGCCATAGCGTCGTTCGAGTTCGCGCCGCAGCGCTTCGACTTTGCTTCCCGGCCGATCGCCGGCCGTCCACGATCCGCGATCCTTCGTTTCCGCCATGGCAATTGCCAGCAGCGTGTTTCCTTTCCAGGCCGGATAGATGCGCCCGATTGGCGTCGACATCTCCGCGTAGTTCACGCGCGCGGCCCCTTTCGGTTGCACGGTTCTTTTCATTTCTTCTCCTTCGCTCGGGGTGCCATCCCTTTCGTCCACAAATAGAGCACCGCATACGACCGCCACGGACGCCATCGTTCGGCGAGCTTCTCGAGTTCCGCCGGTTTGGGAAGATGGCCGTTGTCGGCCAGTGCACGCCGGACTCCCAGATCGCCGCTCAAGAACACATCCGGATCTCCAAAGCCGCGAAGCCGCAAGTAGCTCACCGTCCAATCCCCGATGCCGCGAATCTCGCGAAGGCGAGATGCGGAATCTTCCGCAGTCAGGAGCCCACGATCCTGGACGATGCGGCGGGCGAGCTCGCGAATCGTGTCCCGGCGCGACGCCGGGAGACCCGCGTTCGTCAGCTTTGCGGCAGCCAGCGCATCGGCGGTTGGAAATACATGGGAGATCGACCACGCTTCGAAGCCCGGGGCCGCCATTCCGGATTCGCGCGCGATGCGTCCCAAGATCGTGGTCGCCGCTTTTACGGAAATCTGTTGCCCGACGATCGCGCGCACGCAGGCTTCGAATGGATCCCACACCGTGGGCTGGCGCAGACCGGGACGGGCGCGCACGAGCGGCTTCAGCAGCGGATCCACCGAAAGATGCGCGCCGATCTCGGCCGGGTTCGCTCCCAAATCAAACACGCGGCGCACACGCTCCACGATCATCGGAAGATCGCTGCCGGGCGGCTCCGACAAGCGGATGTGCAAGCTTCTGCCGGACGCATCCGGCGATGCCTCGATCAGAACGGGACGGCCGCCGGAGACAATTGCGCGCCGCCACACTCCATCCGTGACCGACTCGACTCCGGAAATCGCGCGCGCTCCCAAGAATGCGAACGTCGCGTTCCAGTCGTACGGTGCGCGCACGGCAAGGTGGAGCGAGATTCCGCGGCCGTTCGTTGTGCCGTTCGAGCGTGCGTGTCTCGCCGACGTGCGCAGCTCACCCGGAGCAAGTCCGAACGTTTCGCGAAACGCGGAATGGAAACGTCGCAAGCTGGAAAAGCCGGAAGCGGCAGCAATGCCGCTGATCGAAAGATTGCTGCCATCCAACAACAACCGCGCAAAGTGCACGCGCCGCGTTTGGGCAACCGCGATCGGCGACGCACCGAGATGATGATCGAACAACCGGCGCAAATGGCGCTCGCCGACTCCCAGGCGCTCCGCGAGCTCGTTCACGTCACCGGCATCGAGCGCACCTTCCTCAATGAGTCGCAATGCGCGCGCTACCGTCGACGACGTGCCGCTCCAAGCCGGCGATCCCGGCGCAGTCTCCGGACGGCAGCGCCGGCAGGGACGAAATCCCGCCTGTTCCGCTGCCGCCGCGCACGAATAAAAGCGCACGTTCTTGCGGTGCGGTGTCCGCGCAGGACACACCGGACGGCAATAGATGCCGGTCGTCAGAACGCCGGTGAAAAACGTTCCATCAAATCGGGCGTCCCGGCTGGCGAGTGCGTTCCAGCAAAGGTCCGGATCGAGCACGGCAGGAGATTCGGCGTCGGTTCGCATGCCCTAGATGTACCACGCGGGGCGGGGAGCGATGTGCCATTTTCGGACTTGGTCCCTACGGGTGGTCTTTGAGCGAACTGCTCAAATATTTCGCGACGTTCAGCCGGGACGAAATGAGGGAACGTCGCCCGGGAATGGATTGACCGGTTCGGTGCCGGCCAGCGCGGCCGCGCGCCGCGCGATTTCCAGGATTTCATCGCGGGCAAACCCGGCGGACTCCAGCTCAATGCGGGCGCCGTCATTGCGAACGAAGAACAGCGTGGGCACGGTCATGACTTCGTATGCGGTCGACGTCGCATACGGAGGCGGCTCGAGCGCAATCGGAAACGTGAGCTCCAGCTCTTGTGCAATCGGAGCGAGATCCGCCTCGTCGTCTTCGGCGATGCCGATCACCGACAGCACATCGGCGCCGGCCATTCGATGCAACTTTTCGAAGAACGGAAGCGCCCAGACGCTCGTTGGACATGATGTCTTGAAAAACACGAGCAACGCCGGTGGACCTGGCTTCGACGCAGGGAACGAGATCGTGCCACCGCCCCATCGGGGAAGAGTAAACGGCGGCGCGGTTTGGTTCAGGCGGGCGTCTCGATTGAGACGTGGTCCGGCGTCTCGACAAAAGTGAGAGATGGCTCCGCTTCGACGGAGACGAGACCCGCCTCGGTTTCGATAAACGAATCCAGCTTGTGCACCCGCGCTTCCAGAATGCGATCCGCGTCGAGATCGAGAAGCGGGCGCAGCACATCGCGCGGGCGGGCCAGATTTCCGGAACGGCGGCCCAGCACCATCTCCAGCGCCAGTTCGCCGTCCACTTCGCGCACGACGAGCGACTCGACGAGAGCACGCACATCGAAGCGCATCACTTTCGGCGCCTTTCTTCCCCCCGCCTGCTTCACTTTCTTCACCGTCTCTACCGTTTCGGCCGCGAGGAATGCGCGCACGCGCTCGTGAATCTCTTCGGAATCGAAACCCAATCGTCCCAAGCGAACTTGGTACGACGCGGCAGCGATGCGTGCCGTCAAGGACGCCGTCCCCGTCGTGCCGATCGACCGCGCGCTCTTCACCTGAATCCCGGCGGCTTGCGACGCATTCATCCGCTCCATGAACACATCTGGGCTCATCTCTTGGCGCAACCGCAGATCGGCATACTCGCCTTCGCTGGAAAGCCCGACCGGCAGCGCATCGCCCAAGGCGAGCTTCATGTGCGGGCTGTAACCTTTGCTATAGGAAACGGGAATCCCGGCGCGCCGCACCATGCGCACCAGCGCATTCTGCAGCTCGAGATGCGAGAGCAGCGCCACATCTTTGCCCTTCGTGAAGCGGAAGCGAATGCGCGCCGTCTCGGGATCCTCGAAGATCGTGGGCGCTGGCTTCGCCTTCGGCCTCCACTCCACCGTCTCCTTCATTCCCTTCTTATAGGTCTGGATCATCGTGTTGCAGAGCTTCTTGTCCTCATGGATGACCCCGCACACATGACAGCCGTTGCGGCAATCGCTGGTGAGCGCCGCTTCCAACATGCGCGTCTTCGCATCGGCGAGATCGTCCGCCAAAAAATTCTTGGTGATGAAGATGTCGATGTGATCCCACGGCAGAGGTTCCTCGACGCTGCGTTCGCGCAGGTAGTGCTCCGGCGATCCGCCCCACTTGTCGAGCGCGCGCAGCCACTTGCGAAAGTCGAAGTGCTCGCTCCAGCCGTCCAAGCGGCAGCCTTCGCGCCAAGCGTGCTCGAACAATTCGCCAACCCGGCGGTCGCCGCGCGACACGATTCCCTCGAGCCAACTGTTCTCCGCTTCATGAGGGCGCAGCGTCACGCCGCGCACGTTCAGCCTGCGGCGCAGAATGTCCTGCTTGTGGCGGGTCTCCTCCATGGAGATCTGCCGCTCCCATTGGAACGGCGTGAACGGCTTCGGCACGAACGTGGACACCCCGATGTTGACCCCGGCCCTCGGCTGGACGGCCCGCCCGCGCTCCAACACGTGCAGCGCCAAGTTCGCGATTGCTTCCACGTCTTCGTCGGTTTCGGTGGGATGCCCGATCATGAAGTACAGCTTCACGCGCTTCCAGCCGCGCGCGTATACCGAACCGGTCGTGCGCAGCAGCTCGTCGTCGGGAATCCATTTGTTGATGAGCGCGCGCAGCCGCGGCGTCGCCGCTTCGGGCGCAAACGTAATCCCGGACTTCTTCGCGGTGGCGACCATGTCGGAGAGATCGACCGAGAAGGAATCCGTACGAAGCGACGGCAGCGTCACCGCCACTCCCATCGGCGTGAGCTGATCGACGGATTGCTCCACGAGATGTTTCACCTTGGAGTAGTCGCACGTCGAAAGGCTGGAGAGCGAGATTTCGTCGTAGCCGGTCTTGCGGATCGTCTCGTCCAAGAGATTGCTGATCGTTTCGAGCGAGCGCTCGCGCACGGGGCGATACGTCATTCCCGCTTGGCAGAAGCGGCAGCCTTGGGTACAGCCGCGCAGCACTTCCATGGACACGCGATCGTGCACTTGCTGCGTGAACGGGACGATGTAATCGCTCGGGAAGAGCGCCGTGTCCAGGCTCCGGATCATCGCCTTCTTGATGGGCGGGGCGCTCGGATCGGGAAGAATGTCGCCGTTGGCCCCGACGATCGTCGGATAGAGCAGCGGCACGTACACGCCGGTCAGCTTTGCCAACTCTTGCAACTTTTCATAACGCGGACGGCCGCGCATCTCGCGCAGCACGCGCGCAATGCCGACGATCACGTCTTCCCCATCGCCGATCACCACGGCATCGAGAAAGAGCGCGTACGGCTCCGGGTGATAGACGCACGGCCCACCCGCCAACACGATCGGGTCGTGCTCCCGGCGATCTTCCGCGCGAAGGGGAATGCCGGCCAAGTCGAGCATCGTGAGCAGGTTCGTGACCGCGAGCTCGTATTGAATGGAGAAGCCGATCGCGTCGAATTCGGACAGCGCGGTCTTCGTTTCCCAAGAAAACGAAGGATAGGAACGCGCGCGCAGCATCGCTTCCAGATCCGGACCGGGTGCATAGGCCCGCTCGGCGTATACCCCGTCCAGCCGGTTCAGAATGTTGTACAGGATCAGGATGCCGAGATTCGAAAGCCCTACGTCATAGAGGTCGGGAAAGGCGAGCGCGATGCGCACGTCCCCGGGGCGGGGTTCCTTGCGGATCGCGTTCAGCTCGTTGCCAAGATAGCGGCTGGGCTTTTCGACCCGGGGAAGGATGTCTTCCAAAAGGGCGGTGGCGAAGGTCATCGAAAAATCCCTCCCAAAGGACGGAGGGACGGTAGCGAGGACGGATGCCGGGGTCAAGGCGCCTGGAACGGCGTTTGGGGGCAAAAGGACACCATCTAGTTTGGCGGAGAGTCCGTATTTTGAAACACACCGTTAACGAACCCCCACCACGGACGGTTTCTTGTGTCTCGAAACATTCTGCTCCAATTGGCGCCGCTCTTCGCCGGTTTGCTTGCCGTTCCCACTTTCGCGGACACTTTCGCGAGCCCAGAGCCTTGTCAGGTCCGCGGTGGTACCGCCTCGACCAATCAGGAATTCCAGGCTGAGGCTCTCTTTACGGTTGGTGAAACGCTTCATGGCTACACTCCGGTCGGCGGCTTCGATGGCATCGGGGCGTTGCCGTGGACGAAGGGTCTCATCCGGGTGTTCGTGAACCACGAGATCGGTGCGCCCCAAGGGGCGACCTATTCTCTGGCCAATGGACTCGTGCTGCGCGGCGCACGCGTCTCCTACTTCGACCTCGATCTCTTGAAGCGCAAGATCGTCGACGCCGGTCTCGCCTTCAACACCGTGATCGATCGTCATGGCGCTGTCGTGCAATCCGCGCCCCAAATCAATGAGGGCACATCGGAGATCGAGGGGTTCGAGCGATTCTGTTCGAGCGCGCTGTTCCGAAGATCCCAGCATGGACTGCAGGACGACATCTACTTTTGCGGAGAGGAAACGCACGGCGGGCAATTGTGCGCTCTCGACGTGCACAATCAAACTCTCCATGTGGTGCCGCAGTTGGGACGACAAGCGTTCGAAAACGTCGCCATCTTGGATCATCCCGATCGAGGGAAAATCGCGATCGTGTCCGGAGATGATCGGGACAACACACCGCTTTGGCTCTATGTCGGAACTCGCAATGCACTCGGGGATGGAAGCTTCCTCGATCGCAATGGGCTGGCCCGCGGAACGCTGTTTGTCTGGAAAGCGGACAACGGCGACACCACGTCCGGTCGATTCCGCGGAACCGGCAGCGCGCGCGACGGAACGTTCGTGCCGGTCGTTCAATACGATCCGACGATGGCGGGACAGGCGGGATGGGATGCATCCGGATACGCCTCGCAGGAAAATCTCGATGCTCAAGTCGACCCGATCCATGCGTTCCAGTTCTCTCGTCCCGAAGATGTTTGCACGAACCCGAAAGCTGGCCGGGAGCTCTGCTTCGTGACGACTGGAGGCAGCGGCAGCGACAATTGGGGCAACGTTTTCATCGTGCGCTTCGATTTCTCAGGACAGTCCCCGCGAGCCAACTTGCGCATTGCCTATGACGGAGACGATGCCGGTGCCGGGCAATTCCCGGGTCCCGACTTCGGCCTGCGCAATCCCGACAATATCGTGTGGTCCGAGGACGGTCACATCTATGTGGAAGAGAATGCCGCCACTTCCCCGCGTGATCTTTTCGGTGCAACGAGCGGAATCGAAGCCTCGATTTGGAAGCTTGATCCAAAATCCGGCCTGTTGGCGCGCATTGCCGAAATCGATCGCAGTGCCGTGCCGGCCGGCCAGACCGATTCCCACCCCGAGGTCTTCGGGATCTGGGAAGCGTCCGGGATCGTCGATGTGAGCTCGTTTTTTCTTCACGGTCCAGAGGAAACGATTCTTCTGACCAGCATCCAGGCGCCAAGTCTGGTCGGGACTTCTTTGGGAGGAGCGGATCAAAGCGAGGGTCTCGTCAAAGGAGGACAGTTGCTCCTGCTTTCCAACGCGCCATCTCCGATTGCGATCCGCGGTCCGGAACCGGGTCTGCCGAGCAATGCGAATTTCCAGGTCCGGCCGATTCGCAACGTCATCACCTGGTCGCCGGCCGTGTTCGCGCTCACGCTCCACACCGATTCGCGGGTCGCGGCGCGGGTCTACGATGTCGGTGGACGCATGGTGCGAACGGTATTGGACGAGTCGATGCCGACCGGGAATGCCACGTTCGAATGGTACGGCGATACCGACAGCGGCACGCTGGTTCCGTCGGGCATCTACTTTGCGCGCTTCGAATCGAGCGGGCAGGAGTGCAGCGCGAGGATTCTCGTCGTGCGTTGACCTCCCCGGCGCGCTTGACATCGTTCCTTCCTGAAGCGCAGGGTATTCGCACGCAGAATGAATGAGCTTGCGACGACCACGCCCAAATCGAGCGCTCGCTTCGTGCGCGCACTCTCCCTCGCCGAATTGCGATCCGCCGGCAGCAAAGTGGTCCGCATCGAAGGCCATTCCATCCTGTTCGTGCATCATGACGGCCAGCTTTTCGCGGTCGACAATCGCTGCCCGCATATGGGTTTTCCTTTGGATCGCGGCAGCATTCACGACTGCATTCTCACTTGTCATTGGCACCATGCGCGCTTCGATTTGAGAACCGGCGGAACGTTCGATCCCTGGGCCGACGACGTGCGCATGTTTCCGTCTGAGATTCGAGACGGCGAAATCTGGGTGGATGTCTCTCCCCGTGCCGACGTTCTCCCCCATGCGCGCATTCGCCTTCGCGAGGGGCTCGAGCAGAACATCTCCTTGGTCGTGGCGAAGTCGGTGCTGACGCTCCTGGACGGCGGCGAATTGCCCGCGGCGCCGTTTCGGGCCGGTTTGGAATTCGGTGTGCGCTACCGCCGAAACGGATGGAGCCAAGGCCTTACGATCCTGACCTGCATGGCCAATCTCCTGCCCCATTTGCGCGTGCAAGATCGCCCCCGCGCACTCGTGCACGGTCTTTCCGCCGTGGCCTCCGACTGCGAAGGGGAGCCGCCACGTTTTGGATTGCGCCCCCTTCCCGATTCCGCCGCCGATCCTTCGCTCTTGAAGAAGTGGTTTCGCCGGTTCATCGAGGTCCGCGATGCGGAAGGGGCCGAGCGCTGCCTCGTCTCCGCGGTGCGTGGGAAGTGCGATCCGGAAGTGCTGGCCGGCATGTTGTTCGCGGCGGCGACCGATCATCGCTACATCGAGCTTGGGCATGTTCTGGACTTCATCAACAAAGCGTTCGAGGCGCTGGACACGGCCGGCTGGGATTTGGCGGAGCCGGTGCTGGCGAGCTTGGCCTCGGGATTGGCGTCGGCGGATCGAATGGAGGAGTCGAATTCGTGGCGGCATCCGGTGGACCTGGTCTCCATCTTGGAGGACGCATTCGCCGACATTCCGCAGGCGTTGGATGCCGGCCGCGAGAAGCGCGGAACATGGACCGGCCAGGCGCCGCTGCGTTCGATTCTTCTGGGAGAAGATGCGCAGGCCATCGCCGATGCTTTGCTCGAGGCTCTGCGCGCCGGGGCCGCGGAAGAGAATCTCGCCGGAACAGTCGCCCATGCCGCGGCTTGCCGCATTGCGCACTTTCATCTTTCCAATGAATTCGGAGATTGGGACACGGCGCTGCACACCTTCACGTTTGCCAACGCCGTGCATCAAGGGCTGCGCCGCGCGCCGTCCGCCGAGTTGCTGCGCGGGGTCTTCGATGCCGCCATGAGCATTTACCTCGATCGCTTTCTGAACGTGCCGTTGATCTCGCTTCCGGAGCCGCGCGAGAAGGCAGTGGATCCTTCAGCGCGGTGGAAGGAATTCGAGGACCTGCTCGACCGCCAACAACAAGTGAACGAAGCGGCGGCGATCATCGTGGACAGCTTGCATGCCAAGGAGGATCCGGCGCCGATGCTGGCCGCGATCGGCAAGGCGCTGCTTCGCGAGGATCGAAACTTCCATACCATTCAATCGGTGGAGGCGGCGTTCCGCCAACACGCGCTGGCCAGGGATCCGGATCACGCCCGCGACGTCATGGTCGCGGCCGCACGATATTTGGCCGCCCATGCACCGACGGCACGGGCCCAATCCCAGACCTATCGAATCGCGCAGCGGCTTCACCGCGGCGATCGTCTCTATGAAGGGGGCACATGAACGAATCGAACGTGCGCAAATTTAGCGCCGCGGCGCGCTCCACGGACGTCTTCGGCCGAGTCTTGTGCTCGGCCCGAAACCATCACTTCGTGGTGGATGGCCCCGTGCAAAACGGCTGCCCCGGCGAGGCGGTCACACCCACCGAGCTGTTCATTTCCGCCGTCGTCTCTTGTGGCGTGGAGCTCGTGCAGGTCATCGCCCGCGACGAAGGCGTTTCGCTCACCGGCATCGCGGTCGAGGCGCAGGGAATGATCGATCGCGGCAACCAACCCCGCTCGGATGTGACCCTCTTGAATGAGGTCCGCCTGAAGTTCACGCTGGAAGGAGTCGAGGAGGATCAAGGCCGGAAACTGGTCGAAGGGTTCAAACGGAGGTGACCGCTCTACGGAACGATCGCAGTTGCGATCGCCAACGTGCAAGTCGAGTACTCGACAACCCCGGGATCGACCAAACCGTAAGCGTGGAGAACACGTCCGGTCCTCCCGGTCTCTCCACCGCGAACGTGCGCGGCGCATACGACGCCGTCGCCGACGAATACGTTCTACGCATTTCTGAGGAGCTGCGGGGCAAGCCCTTGGACCGCCAGCTTCTGGAGCAATTCGCAACCCGAGTGCGCCATGCCGGCCCTGCATGCGAGCTCGGTTGCGGACCGGGTCATGTGGCCCGGTATGTCCACGATCACGGCGCCGAGATCTGCGGGATCGATTTGTCGCCGGAGATGGTGACGCGAGCGCGGCGGATGCACCCGGGAATGGAGTTTCGCGTCGGGGACATGAGGTTGCTCGATACCGCCGATTCCACCTGGGCTGGAATTCTTTCGTTCTATTCCATCCTGCATTTTCCACGGGAAGAGGTGACCGCGGTATTGCGGGAAATGCTGCGCACATTGCACCCGGGGGGAGTGCTTCTGATCGCATTTCACTTGGGAGAAGGCTCTTTGCACATGGACGAATTCTTCGGAATTCCAGTCTGCATCGACTTCTTGTTCTTCCAAACTGAGGAGGTGGTAGGCTACCTCCGCGACGCCGGATTTCTTGTTGAGAACATCCTCGAGCGCGATCCCTATCCGGACGTCGAACATCCCAGCCGGCGAGCGTACATTTGGGCGACGAAGCCATTTCCAGGCTGAGTGATTCCCAAATCCGGGATCTGGTTCGGCTGTATCAAGAACAGTGGTGGACCAAGGGTCGTACCGAGGACGACGTCCGCCGGATGCTCGACCACACCGATTTCATCTTCGGATTCTGCGAAGCAAATTCCGGCCAGCTCATCGCGTTCGCGCGCGTGCTAAGTGACCGTATTTACAAGGCTTTGATCCTCGATGTTATCGTGGATCGAGACCATCGGGAACGCCGTTTGGGTACTGCGCTCATGCAAAGAATTCTCGATCATCCGGAGCTTCGCTCCGTGAAGCATTTCGAGTTGTATTGCCTTCCCGAGCGCGAGGCGTTTTACGAAAAACTGGGTTTC
>Ga0111538_10012826_pt1 | contig 11071 bp, 7 predicted proteins | sample SoiMethybrSBSTD1_FD_79669 | JGI IMG/M metagenome (GOLD analysis project Ga0111538, IMG submission 79669) | Bulk soil microbial communities from a Populus tree surrounding site in Tennessee, USA - Soil MetaG P. TD hybrid SBSTD1 (version 2)... | ecosystem: Environmental > Terrestrial > Soil > Tree... | reverse complement strand
TCGGGCAGCCGCGCGATCACCGAATAGAAGAACGGGCCCTTGCGCGTCGGCGGCGTGAACTGCTGAATCAGGAACAGGTCGTAGCGGCGCTCGAGCGGTCCCGCCGCCGGCGGCATCACGCCGACGATGGTGAAATCGGCGCCGTCGAGTCGAACGGGCCTGCCGATCGAATCGGCGTGGCCGCCGAGCCGCTGTTGAAAGAACGCGTGGCTTGCCAGCGCGACCTGGGGACTGCCGGTGCGTCCGTCGCTCTCGCTGAAATCGCGGCCGAGCAGCGGGTTGATGCCAAGCACCGAAAAGAACTGCCACGACACGACGCGCGTGCGCAGCAGCTCGGCGATCTCGCCGTTGCTGAAGCTGACCGCGCGATCCGTGTACGTCGCATGTCGCTCGAATCGCGTCTGCTGCTCGGTGAAGGCCAGATAGTCGGCGATCGAGAAGCGGAACTTGAACGGCGGCGTGTCGGTGTAGATCCGCACGAGGCGATCGGGATGCGCGTACGGCAGCGGCCGCAACATCGCCGCATTAATGGCGCTGAAGATCGCCGCCGTGGCGCCGATGCCGACGCCGACCGTCGCGATGATCGTCAGCGTCAACAGCGGCACGCGCAGCAGGCTGCGAATCCCAATGCGCAGGTCCTGGCCGAGATCCTGAATCGATAACGTCCGTTGCATGGTCTTCTCCCGGGTCTCGTCCTGGTCACGGCAATAACGGCGCGTCGCTTCGAGATCGCCGAACTGCCGGATCGCCTCCTGGCGCGCATGATCCCTCGTCATTCCCGACGCGACGAGCTTATCGATCCGCATTTCGATGTGGAGGTTCAGCTCTTCATCGACTTCGGACTTCACGTTGTGCCGGCGCAGATACCAGAATGGTTTGCGGCCCATTGATCAGGCTCCTTGCAGCACCGCATCGACAGCGCGCGCGTAGCGGCGCCAGTTGGCGGTCTCTTCCCGGAGTCGCGCGCGGCCGGCCGGGGTCAGCGTGTAGAAGCGCGCGCGGCGGTTGTTTTCGGATGGTCCCCACTCGGCATCGACGAGGTGCTGCCGATGCAATCGATGCAGCGCCTGATACAGTGCAGCGTCTTCGACGGTGAGATCGCCGCCGGTCTGCTCGCCGACGATCGAGGCGATCGCGTAGCCGTGCCGGGCGCCGCCCGACAGGCATCTAAGAACGAGCAGGTCGAGCGTGCCCTGCAGCAGCGGCAAGGGATTCTTTGGCATCCTCCCCTTAGACGGTGGGGGGAGAGATTAGTTAGGTGCCTAGGGTGCCAGGGGTGCCTAAGGTGCCTTGGGTGCTAAGAAAGGTGTGAAAATGTCTGTCTTTTCAAATACTTCCAAGGATGCGCCGGAGCTGCGGGCGCAATATGCGACCGCCGTGCTCGGGCTGATCGGCGACCGCCATCCTGTGGATGTGCTGCGCGACACGCCGGGCGCGGCCGCGCGCGCCGTGGCGACGATGACGCGGGAAAAGCTGATGACTCCGGAAGCGCCCGGCAAGTGGTCGGTCGCGCAGGTGCTGCGACACCTGGCCGACACCGACGTGGTCTGGGGATGGCGAATGCGGCTGATCCTCGCGCAGGATCGGCCGACCATCACCGGCTTCGATCAGGATCTATGGGCCGAGCGGCTCGATTACGCGCACGCCGATCCCAATGAATCGCTCGAGACGTTCGCGATCCTGCGGCGCGACAACTTGCGCTTGATCGAGCGCGCCACGCCGGAGGATCTGCGGCGTGTCGGCGTGCACGCCGAGCGCGGCGAAGAGAGCGCCGGATATCTGGTGCGCCTCTACGCCGGCCACGACCTGCTGCATCTCAATCAGATCCAACGCATCGCGAAAACCGTCGGTCCGTAGGACCGACCAGAATTACTGTCTGGCGGCCGCGGTGGCCGCCGGCCGCGCCTTCTTGACGTAGGTATCGATCCACTTCAGCTCGTTGAGCATGCGGTGGACGTTGTTCCAGTGCCCGCTGATGCCGTGCGGCTGCCCGGCATACTGAATCATCTTCGCCGGGACGCCCTGGCGGCGCAGCGCGAAGAACATCTGCTCGCCTTCTTCGTACGGCACGCGCTGATCCATCTCACCGTTGATGAAGAGCGTCGGCGTGCGCACGTGCCCGGCCTGCATCAGCGGCGACTGCAGAATCATCCGCTTGATGCCTTCTTCCTGCCACGGCGCGCCGAAGAACTCCATTTCCTTGGTGCGATAGATGTCGGCGGTGCCGTAATCGCTGAACCAGTTCGAGATGCCCGCGCCTGATGCCGCCGCGGCAAAGCGATCGGGATACTGCGTGATCAGCCAGTTGGTCATGAACCCGCCGTACGAGTGGCCCATCGTCGCCACCCGCGCGCGATCGATCGGGTTGCGCGCGATCACGTAGTCGATGCCCGAGACCACGTCCTGCCCGTCCTTCGTGCCCCACCCGCCCCACGTCGCCCACTTGAACGCATCGCCGTAGCCCGTCGAGCTGCGGAAGTTGGTGTCGAGCACGAAATAGCCGTTGGCCGCGAAGTACTGCTGCTTGAAGTTGAAGCCGTAGCCGACCGCCGAGTGCGGGCCGCCGTGATTGAAGACGACAAGTGGATACGGCCCGCCGGTCTTACTGAATCCGTACGGCTGCGTCAGCCAGCCTTCGATCTCGGTGCCGTCGTTGCTCTTCCAGGTGATGCGCTCGGTCTTCGTGATGCCGATCTCGGCGCGGATGTCGGCAAAGAGATCGGTCAGGCGCTTCTCGCCGGAGCCGTCGATGTTCGCCGTCCACAGATCCGAAGGACTGTCGTAGGTGCCGACGCTGTAGGCGATGCGCGTCATCGCCTTGTCGAAAGTGACGTTGTTGAGACGGCGCTCGCCCTTGGTGACCTGCTCGACTTGCGCGCCCGCGCGAGCGGCGACGCGGAACAGGTGCGTCGTGCCGCCTTTTTCGGCGACGAAATAGACGTACTTCGAATCCGCCGACCAGCGCGGCGCGTTGGGCTCGAGGTCCCACGACGCCGTGAGATTGATCGGCGTGCCGCCCGCGGCCGGCCACGCGATCAGATCATCCGAGCCGCCGTGCGACAGCTTCTTCTCGATGATCATGCCGGTGCCGAACGTGCGCTCCGACAACAGGAACTGGCCGTCGGGTGAATACGACAGCGAGCTCCACACGTAGCCGTCGTTGGTGAGCCGCTTCACGTCGCCGCCCGTCGTCACGGTGTAGATATCGGGCTGCTCGTAAGCCTGCTCGTTCTGCCAGGTGTCATCCGCCGTGAACGCGATCGCGGCGCCGCTCGGCTGCCACGCGAGATTCGCGGCGCGCATCCCCAAGCTCGTAATCGTCTTCGGCTGCCCGCCTTCGACGGCGGCGATCGCGACTTCCGCCGCGGGACGCGTGCGCGGATCGGGCGTCGGATAATCCTGGCCGTCCGACTGGAAACGCATCCAGTCGAAGGTGCGGCCCTTGAAGCGCGTGGCGTGCCGCTTCTCGAAATCGGTGCCGGTCACTTCAGCGGCCGCCGTCCGCGGCAGCTCGCGCGCCTGCGCGCGCCACTTGCCGTCGACGCTCAGCACACCCGCGGCCGCCGCCGTCGCCGGCACCGGCGTCGCATTCGCATTCGCGACATCGACCTTGAACAACGATGAGTCCGGCCGAATGCGTGGTTGCGCAGCAGGCCCGCCGAGAAACACGTCGCTGTTCGTCTTCGCGTTGAGCGAATACTGCAGCAAGTTGTCTTCGGTCCAGCGCGGCTGCGCCACGCTCTTGCCTTCGTGCGAGATGCGCCGGGGCGCTGCCGATCCGTCGGCCGGCACCACGAACGTCTCGATGGCGGTCGTGTTGTCCTCTTCGACGCGCGTCGACAGCGTGAACGCGACCCACTTGCCGTCCGGCGAGATCTGCGAATCGCCAACGGACTTGATCTTGTAGTAGTCCTCGATGGTCAGGGCGCGGCCCGACTGCGCGCCAACGGACCCGGCGAGGTTGATCAGGACGACGGAGACGACGGCGAGCGTGGCCAGCTGTTTCATAGCGCCCACACTGTAGCCCCGTTCGACTCTGGAGACCAGAGGCGGATCTGTCAGACTAGCCAGCGAACAATGCACGAATACGATCTGATCTTGACGCTCACGGTTGGGCTGGCCGGCGCCCTCCTTCTCGGCTACATCACGCAGCGTCTCGGGCTGTCGCCGATCGTCGGCTACCTGCTCGCCGGAACGCTGGTCGGCCCGAACACGCCGGGCGTGGCCGTCGATTCAGCGATGGCCGAGCAACTCGCCGAGATCGGCGTGATCCTGCTGATGTTCGGCGTCGGCCTGCAGTTCCACATCGAGGAGCTGCTCGCGGTCCGACGCGTCGCCGTGCCCGGGGGCGTCGGCCAGATTGTGATCGCCACGGTGCTTGGCGCCATGATGGCGTCGACGCTGGGCTGGGCGACCAACGGCGCGATTGTCTTCGGCATCGCGCTGTCGGTGGCGAGCACCGTCGTCGTGATCCGTGTGCTGTCGGATCACAACGTCCTGCATACGCACGCCGGCCACGTCGCGGTGGGATGGCTCGTCGTCCAGGACGTGCTGACGGTCCTCGCGCTCGTACTGATGCCGACGCTGTTCGGCAAGGACGAATCCGATCAGCCGCTGTGGCTGGCAATCGGGTTGATCGCCCTGAAGGTATCCGCGCTCGTCGGCTTCACCGCGATCGTCGGCGCGCGCGTCATCCCGTGGGTGCTCGATCGTGTCGCCAAGACACGATCGCGCGAGTTGTTCACGCTCACCGTGCTGGTCACGGCGCTGGGGATCGCCGTCGGCTCGGCGCAAATCTTCGGGGTGTCGATGGCGCTCGGCGCGTTTCTCGCCGGCATGGTGGTCGGGCAATCCGACTACAGTTTGCGCGCCGCCTCCGACGCGCTGCCGATGCGTGATGCGTTCGCGGTGCTGTTCTTCGTCTCGGTGGGAATGCTGCTCAATCCGGGGTCGCTCTTCGATACACCGTTGCTGCTGGCCGGATCGCTCGGCATCGTGCTGATCGCGAACCCGATCGTCGCGTTCGTGATCATGTGGCTGCGGCGCGAGCCATTCCGCGTCTGCGTGATGGTCGCCGTCGCCCTCGCGCAGATCGGCGAGTTCTCGTTCATCCTGGCGACGCTGGGCCGCGAGCTCGGGCTGTTGACGCACGAAGCGACCAATGCGCTCGTCGCGGCGTCGATGGTTTCGATCGTCGTCAACCCGGTGCTGTTCCGCGCGATCGATCCGATCGTCCAATGGATGGCGAGGCAACCGCGCCTGCGCGGCTACCTCGATCGACCGCGCCTGATCGACAAAGAGGCGCCACTACCGGAAGCACGCGTGGCGCGAAACGCGCATCGCGCCGTGCTGATCGGTTTCGGACCAACCGGAAAGACGGTGGCCCGCCTGCTCAAGGAAAGCGGCATCGAGCCGACCGTCGTCGAGTTGAATATCGACACGGTTCGCGGCGTCAGGGATGCGGGGTGTGATGCGGTCTACGGTGATGCGACGCGGCCGGAGACGCTGGTGGAAGCCGGTATCGAGTCGGCGCGAAGCCTGATTCTTACGTCGGCGGGGATGGCGAACAGCACTGAAGTGATCCGCGCCGCTCGTGAAGCGAATCCCGGCATCCGTGTGCTCGCGCGCGCGATGTATCTCCGCGACCTTCCCGATCTGAAACGCGCCGGCGCCGACACGGTCTTCACCGGCGAAGGCGAAGTCGCGCTGGCTTTTGTCGAAGATCTGCTCCTGGGACTCGGCGCCACCGCTGAGCAGATCGAGCGTGGGCGGGCGCGCGCCCACGAAGAACTGTTCCGCGGAACGGCCTCATAAAGCCAATCGGGACAATGGTTTAGAGGCTTGTCGATTTCTGCGGGCGCCGTTCGACGTGTCAGCAGGAGAACAGCCGTGGAAAAGGTCATTTCGAAGGATGGCACCTCGATCGCGGTGGACAGGTTCGGCAGCGGGCCGGCCCTGATCCTCGTCGACGGCGCGATGTGCTCACGCGGATTCGGGCCGATGCCGACGCTCGCGAAGGAGCTCGCGTCGCGGTTCACCGTGTATCACTACGATCGCCGCGGCCGCGGCGACAGCGGTGACGGCTTCGCATACGACGTACAGCGCGAGATCGATGATCTCGATGCCGTGCTGCAGCACGCCGGCGGATCCGCGATGGTGTTCGGCATCTCGTCCGGCGCCGCGCTTGCCGGTGAGGCGGTGCGGCAGTTGCGCGGCATTCGCAGGCTGGCGTTGTTCGAGGCGCCCTACGTCATCGACAACACGCACGAGCCGCTGCCGCCGAACTTCATCGAAGAAACCAAGGCGTTCGTCGCGTCCGGCAATCGCAGCGCCGCCGTCAAGAAGTTCATGCGCTACGTCGGCACGCCGGCGATCGCGGTGTTCGCGATGTCGCTGCTGCCGTTCTGGAAGAAGTTCACGAAGATCGCGCACACGCTCGCCAACGATCTCGAAATCATCGCGCCGCATCACCAGGGCAGGCCCTTCCCCGACGGCAAGTGGTCGATGGTGACGGTGCCCGTCCTCGTGATGGGCGGCGGCAAGAGCCCGGCCTGGATGCAGAACGCGATGAAGGCGTGGGCCCAGGCGTTTCCAAACGCCGTCCACCAGACGCTGGCCGGCCAGACGCACATGGTCAAGCAGGACGTCCTGGCGCCTGCACTGATCGAATTCTTCGCCCTTGCATCGGAACCGGCCGCCGCAAAAGAATTAGCCCTTCAACGTTGAATGGATTGGTTATGGGACTCCTTACCGACTTCCGCTACGCGTTTCGTTCCCTGATCCGGGCCCGCGGCCTGGCGATCACCGTCATTCTGACGCTGGCCCTTGGCATCGGCGCGAATGCCGCCATCTTCAGCGTCGTCCGCGGCGTGCTGCTCAAGCCGCTCGTCAATGACGACGAGGAGCACCTGATCTACATCCGGCAGAGCGCGCCCGGACGCGGCACCGACAACGCGAATTTCTCGGTGCCTGAAATCAACGATCTGAAAACCGGCCTGAAGACGATCACGCAGCTCGGCGACTTCTCGACGATCGACTTCACGCTGGTCGGCATGGGTGAACCGCGCGTGATCCGCGCGGGCGTCGTCAGCGGATCGTTCTTTCCGGTGATGGGGCTCCAGCCGATCCGTGGCAGGCTGATCGACGCGACCGACGATGGCGCGCAGGCGGCAAGCGTCACGGTGCTGACGCATCGCTTCTGGACCGAATCGCTGAAGAGCGACGAGACCGTGCTCGGCAAGCAGATCAAGCTGGGCGATCGCGCCTCGACGATCATCGGCGTCCTCGAGCCGTCGGTGCCGTATCCCGCGGAAACGCAGCTGATCGCCAACGTCGTCACGAGCTCGCATCACATGTCGGCGACGATGCAGGACGGACGCGTGCACCGGATGACGGAGCTGTTCGGTCGTCTCAAGCCGGGCGCCGACATCGAGCAGGCGCGCGCGGAGCTGCGCGCGATTCATGCCGGCATGCTGACCGCGCACAAGGAAGCGTATCCGGTGAAGGACGACTTCCGGATCAACGCGGTGCAGTTGCGCGATCAGATCACCTCGCCGGCGCGCACGATTCTCCTCGTCCTGCTGGCCGCATCCGGATTGATCTTCGTCATCGCGTGCTCGAACGTCGCGAACCTGATCCTCGCGCGCTCGGTGCGGCGCGAAGGCGAGCTGGCGGTCCGCGCCGCCCTTGGCGCGAACGCCGGTGCGCTGCGACGGACACTGCTCGCCGAAAGCGTGTTGCTGTGCGGCGCCGGGGCTGCCCTCGGCGTCCTGATCGCGCGGCCGATGCTGACTTTCATCGCGCGCTATGCGTCGCGCTTCTCGGTGCGCGCCCTCGATCTGTCCGTGGATAGCACGCTGCTCTGGGTCGGCGTCGGCCTCGCATTGATTTCGTCGGTCATGCTCGCGTTCATCCCGAGGCTGCCGTCCGCGGATGCGGCCGCGGGCCTGGGCCTGTCGAGTGGCAGCGTCCGAATCACCACAGGCACAAACCGCCGCCTGCGTCTCTTCGCGGTCACGCAGATCGCCGGATCGTTCGTGCTGCTCGCCGGCGCCGGTGCGTTGTTGACGACGTTGATCGCCTTGCAACAGACCAACACCGGCGTCAACTTGAGCAACGTCCTCGCCGTCCACGTGCCGCTCAACTTCGAGCGCCCGCCAGAACAGACCCTGCCGCTCTATCGCGAAGCGATTCGCAAGATCGGCGAGCTGCCGGGCGTCGAGACGGTGGCGATTGGCACGATCGTGCCGTGGCGCGAAGCCGGCGCGTTCTTCGATGCGCAGTTCACGGCCGAGGGCTACGCCAAGGCGGATGGCGAAGACGATCCGCGCGCGAGCTTCCGCACCGTGTCGCCGGGCTTCTTCAAGTCGCTCGGCGTGCCGATCATCGCCGGCCGCGACTTCAACGCCGACGATCGTGCCGACACCGAGAAGGTCGTGATCATCAGCGAGACGGTGGCGCGCCGCATGTTCAACAGCCAGGACGCGGTGAACCGCAAGATGATGTGGACCGATCCGGTGATGAAGTTCATCGGCATCTCCACCGGCGGCCGCCGCATCGTCGGCATCGCCGCCGATTTGGACGACGAGAACATCGTGCCCGGGCCGAAGATGACGATCTATCACCCGATGGAGCAGGAATTCGGCGGCGGGCGCCTGTTCGTGCATGCGAAAGTCGATCCCTACACGCTGGTGACGCCGATCACGAAGATCATCCGCGACATCTCGGCCGACCAACCGGTCGAGCGCGCGGCGACGCTCGAAGACGTGCGCGCCGAAGTGCTGGCGCCGAATCGCCTGAACACGATCGTGTTCGGCGGCTTCGCGCTGGTCGCGTTGACCATTGCCGTCGTCGGCGTGGCCGGCGTGCTCGCATTCTCGGTGAGCGCGCGCATGCGCGAATTCGGCGTGCGGCTCGCGATCGGATCGACGCCGTCGAACCTGTTGACGCGCATCCTCGGCGAAGGCGCCGTGATCGCGGGCGCCGGCATCGTGACCGGTGTCATTGCGGGCCTGGCGCTCCTGAGATTTGCCGGGGGATTCTTCGGCAACATCGACGTGCCGGGCGTGTTGCCGCTGGCCGGTGCGGCCGCGGTGCTGATCGCCGCGGCGGTCATCGCGTCGCTGATGCCGGCGACCCGGGCGTCGCGTGTTGACGTCATGGAAGCACTGCGCTCGGAGTAACGTTCAGCTTGCACGGCGCGTGCTTTTGCGTATGATGCGTGGACTTGGCGGAGCGCTCCGAAACGGACACCCAACAGCTGGAGCGGCGGAATACCGAGCTTTCCGACGCTCTCGAACAACTGCAAGCCAGCGAAGAGCGCTGGCGCACGATCGTCAGCACCGATCCCGAGTGCGTCAAGACCGTCTCGCCTGACGGCTACCTGATCGAAATGAATCCCGCCGGCCTGGCGATGCTGTCGGCGACGACGCTGGACCAGGTCAAGCAACGGCCGCTGCTCGAATGGATCGCGCCGGAATACCGGGATCAGTTTCGCGAGCTGCATCAGCGCGTGATGGCCGGCGAGAGCGCCGAGCTCGAGTTCGAGGTCATTGGCCTGACCGGCGTCAGGCGCTGGCTGCGCACGCATGCGGCGCCGCTGCGCGATCGCGACGGCAAGATCACCTCGGTGCTCGGCATCAGCCGCGACATCACCGGCCAGCGTGAGCTCGAGGCCCAGCTGCGGCACTCGCAGAAGATGGAAGCCATCGGCCAGCTCGCCGGCGGCATCGCCCACGACTTCAACAACATCCTGACGATCATCCAGGGCTTTGCGTTGACGCTGCTCGAGGACGACCGCGATCCGGCGGCGCGAAAGACCGCCACGCAACACATCGTCGAAGCGGCCGATCGCGCGGCCGGCCTGACGCGCCAACTGCTGGCCTTCGGGCGGCGCCAGGTCATGCAGCCGCAGCACGTCGATCTGAACGAGCTCGTGACCAGCCTCGCCAAAATGGTCCGGCGCGTCGTGGGAGAAGATATCGATCTGCAGGTGCGGCTGTCGGAACAGCCGCTGGCGATCCACGCCGACCCGGGATTGATCGATCAGGTGCTGATGAACCTTGTCATCAACGCGCGTGATGCGATGCCGTCCGGCGGCCGGTTGTTCGTCGAAACGACGTCGCGAATATCAGCGCAGGGCGAACAGGCGATCGTCAAGGTCACCGACACGGGCATGGGCATTCCGCCCGAGTGCCTGCCGCGAATCTTCGATCCGTTCTACACGACGAAGGACCCGGGCAAGGGCTCCGGTCTTGGCCTGGCGACCGCATTCGGGATCGTGGCGCAGCACGGCGGGCGCATCGAGGTGTCGAGCCGCATCGACCACGGCACGACATTCGAAGTGGTGTTGCCTGTGAGCACGCACGCGATCGAGGCCGCGGCTCCCGCCAAAGAAGTGCCCGCCCCTCGCGGCGGCTACGAACGGATTCTGCTCGTCGAGGACGAGCCGGGCGTGCGGCTGTTGACGCGCACGGTGCTGGAGCGCGCCGGCTATCAGGTGATCGAGGCGAAGAATGGCGCGGATGGCCTGCGCGCCTGGAACGCGTACGACGGCCAGATCGACGTGGTCTTCACCGATGTCGTCATGCCCGACGGGATGAACGGCCGCGAGCTGGCCGACAGGCTCTTGAGCATGCGGCCCGAGCTTCGCGTGATCTTCACGAGCGGCTACACCTCGGACTTCGCCGGCCGCGAGCTGTCATTGAAGGATCGGCAGTCGTTCCTGCAGAAGCCGGCCACGCCCAAGGAAATGCTGGACGCGGTGCGCCGCGCGCTCGATCGCTGACTCCCTGTCTGCCTGTCTACCTGTCTACCTGGTAATCAGCGAGTCTTCGTCGGGTACGTCCGCGAGCGCGACCCTCAGGTTGCCGGCGTTGGTCGCATAGAGCAACGCCGTGCTCTGCGAAATCGTGCCCGCGCGCACCAGCTTCTCGAGTTCGCCGTCGAAGTACTGCATGCCGTCGAGCGCGCCGTCGCGCATCGCATCGAGCAGCGACTTGCCTTCCTTCTCGCCCATCTCGATGTACTCGCGCGTGCGCATCGTCGCCTTCAGCATCTCGATGATGGCGAG
>Ga0111538_10012824_pt1 | contig 11071 bp, 9 predicted proteins | sample SoiMethybrSBSTD1_FD_79669 | JGI IMG/M metagenome (GOLD analysis project Ga0111538, IMG submission 79669) | Bulk soil microbial communities from a Populus tree surrounding site in Tennessee, USA - Soil MetaG P. TD hybrid SBSTD1 (version 2)... | ecosystem: Environmental > Terrestrial > Soil > Tree... | reverse complement strand
GAATGGCCTCTCGGCAGGGATCGGCCACTTGCTTGCGAACCCGGAAATCGGCGCGCGCATCTCGCAGGCGGCGCTTTCCACGGCGAGCGCCGCGCCTGGCAAACAGGCGTACATCGACCTCGTGGAATCGCTGTATGCCTCGACGCTCGAACCGGGAAAACAGGCCCCGCGTGCACGCCGGGCCCGTTCTCGCTGACAGCGCGAGCGGCCCCGCCTGCGTGGATGGCGACCGGTGAGTTCCGTCGCTGGAAATTCCTGGCCGCTGGTTTCCGTGGTGGTGCCCGCGCGCAATGAACCTCAGATTGCGCGGGTCGTCGAGGCGGTGCTCGGCCAGCAGTCGCGCGCCGCGTCGGTGGAGGTGATCGTCGTCGACGACGGATCGAGCGACGACACGGCGCAACGGGCGGCAGCGTCGGGCGCGCGCGTCGTCCGGCTGCGGGCGCCTGGCGAGCCGGGAAATGCGGCAGCGGCCCGCAACCGCGGTTTTCTCGAGTGCAAGGGCGATCCGGTCATTTTCCTCGACGGCGACTGCATTCCCGCGGCCGGCTGGCTCGATCGCCTCCTGGACGCACACGAACGCGATGCTGGCGCGGTTGGCGGCTCATTGTCGCTGCCGGCCGGCCTGCCTGTCGTCGCGCGCTGCGACTATTACTGCGGCTGGTACGTTGTTCATCCCGCTGCCGCTGCGGGCTGGGTGCCTCATCATCCTCCCCCGAACCTCAGCGTGCGCAGGGCCGCGTTCGCCGTGACCGAAGGCTTCGCCGAACAGCCGCCGTTCTCGTTTTCCAATGAAGAGCGTTTCTGGCAGGCGCAGTTCCGTGCAGCGGGGCAGCGCATCTATTTCGAGCCACGAGCGGTGGCGGCACATTACAACCGCCCGGGGCTCGGCAATTTCCTGCGCCGAAACTACCGCTGGGCTTATACGGCGGTGGAGGCCAAGTCGCAGACGGACTCGGCCCGTGCCGCGTGGCTCTATCGCCACCCATTGTTGCTCGTGGCGGCGAGTCCCGCGCTGGTATTCGCGCATTCCGCATATATCGTCAGCTGCTGGTTGAAGGCCGGTATTTTCGAGCCGCTGCTGATGCTGCCGCTCGTGGTGCTGTCGAGAATTACGTACATGGCGGGCTTGTGTGTGGGCGCAATCCGCTGGCTGCAGTCCGGCAGCGATCGGCTAGGCGCGGCACGGCACCGGCCGCGATGGGAATGAATGCCGCCGCGCCCTGCCGCTCGCAACCGACCTCGACGGCGGTGATCTGCACCCGCGACCGGACGCAGCTTCTGGCACGCGCCCTGCTTTCACTGCAGGCACAGCGGCGAAAGCCGCTTGAAATCCTCGTGGTGGACAATGCTCCGTCGACCGAGCAAACGCACCAGACGGTGATCCGTGAATTTCCGGCGCTGCGGTACGTGCGCGAGCCGGTGCCCGGTCTCAATTTCGCGCGGAACCGTGCGCTGCGCGAGGCGAAAGGCGACATCGTCGCCTTCCTGGACGACGACGCCGTCGCCGATCCCGACTGGATCGCCGCCACCGAGGAGGCGTTTGCCGCGAGCCCCAGGCTCGGGGCTTGCATGGGAAAAGTCGATGCGCTGACGCTGGCCAGCGCGGGTGCACAGCTGTTCGAGGCCAACGGCGGCTTCGCACGGGGCACCCGTCGCATCCATCTGCCGCCACGCGCTGGGCCAGATCCCGCCGGCATGCCGCGGCCGCTGATCGCCTGGTGCATCGGCGTCGGGAGCGGCGTCAGCATGGCGCTGCACAAGGATCTGGTCGTGCAGCTCGGCGGCTTCGACACTGCGCTCGACATGGGCGCGGCGTTACCGGGGGGGGGCGATCACGACATGCTTTGGCGCTTGCTCGAGTCCGGTGCCGAAGTCATTTATGAGCCGCGCGTCCATGCGAGACACGAACACCGGCCGGAGAGGGCTGCTGCGGAATTGCAGATCCTCGAACACAATCGCGCGCTGACTGCGACACTGACGAAACTGGTCGTTACATCAGGATGGCGCTGGAAGGGGTCCATCCTAGCTTTCCTGCTCTGGCGCCTGGCCAAGCCGTTCAAGCGCCTGCTCTGGGGCCTGGCAGGCCGAGATCCGCTGCCAGTGCCGTTGCTGTGCCGGCTCGTCGGGTCCACCTGGCGCGGGCTTTTCGCCTATCCGGCAGCACGACGGCTCGCCGCCGAACGCACGGCACAGTACGGCGGCTAGCTTCAGCCTTTGTGTGCGGGGGGCGCGGTGCTCTGTGACCTCCACCTGCGGTGCCAGTCGACCGCGGTCCGCACGATGTCCGTCAGGTCCGGAATTTCCGCGGCCCAACCGAGCCGTTCGCGGATCTTGCTCGCGTCCGCGACCAGCATGGGCGGGTCGCCCGCGCGTCGCGGCGATGCGCGTTGCCTGACCTCCCGGCCGGTGACCGCCTCGACGGCTGCGAGGACCTGCCGCACCGAGTGACCCTTGCCGGTACCGAGGTTGAACGCCTCGCTGGACCCGCCATCCAGCAGGTAGTTCAGTGCGATGACGTGGGCGCGCGCGAGATCGGTGACATGGATGTAATCGCGGATCGCCGTGCCGTCGGGCGTCCGGTAATCGGTGCCGAAAATTTCAAAGGCTTCCTGCTCTCCGAGCGCGGTGCGGATCGCGAGCGGAATGACATGCGTTTCCGGCTCGTGGCATTCGCCGACTTCGCAATCCGGGTCGGCACCTGCAGCATTGAAGTACCTCAGCGCGACCGAGCGCACGCCATGCGCGAGATCGCAATCGAGCAGCATTCGCTCGACCATCAGCTTGCTGGTGCCATATGAATTCACCGGGCGCTGCGGATGGCCTTCCGCGATCGGCAGGACGTCCGGGACGCCGTATGTGGCACAGGTGCTCGAAAAGACCCAGTTGCCGATCCCCGCCGTGCGCAAGGCCTCGAACAGGCCCAGGCTTCCGCCGAAGTTGTTGCGGTAATACATCGCCGGCTGTGCGATGGATTCTCCGACGTAGGCATAGGCCGCAAAGTGCAGGGCGGCCACGGGCCGGTACCTGGCAAGTACGCGCGCGACGGCACCCGTATCAGCGGTCTCGATGATCGCGATCGGTCCCCAGGGCAGCTCGCGAAGACCGGCGCGCTCGAGCGTATCAAGGCCAATTGGCTCGAAGCCCGATTGTGCAAGAACCTTGCAGGTGTGACTGCCGACGTAACCGGCTGCCCCGGTCACGAGGACCGGTTTCATCCCTGGCTTTCCGGCGACCCGGACAGCATTTCGTCGAAGTACTGGATCGTCTTTGCGAGACCCTCGTCGAGCTGCACTTTGGGCTGCCAGCCGAGCTCGCGCTTTGCGAGAGCGATGTCCGGTTGTCGCTGCCGCGGGTCGTCCGGGGGCAGCGGCATCGACTCGATCTTCGAGCGCGAGCCCGTCAGGGTGATGACTTTTTCTGCAAGCTCACGGATCGTGAATTCGACGGGGTTTCCGAGGTTCACCGGTCCCGTAAAGGACTCGGGGCTTTTCATCAGCCGCACGAGCCCGTCGACCATGTCGCTTACGTAGCAGAAGGAGCGTGTCTGGTCGCCGTCGCCGTAGATAGTCAGCGGCTCGTTCTTCAACGCCTGCGTGATGAAGTTCGAGACGACGCGCCCATCGTGAGGGTGCATGCGTGGACCGTAGGTGTTGAAGATGCGGGCCACTTTGATTGGCATCTTGAACTGGCGGAAATAGTCGAAGAAGAGGGTCTCGGCGCAGCGCTTGCCTTCGTCATAGCAAGCGCGGGGCCCGATCGGGTTTACCCGGCCCCAGTAGTCTTCCGTCTGCGGGTGTACATCCGGGTCCCCGTATACCTCGCTGGTTGACGCTTGCAGGATGCGGGCCCGCGTGCGGCGCGCGAGCCCGAGCATGTTGATTGCGCCGTGTACGCTCGACTTGGTCGTCTGCACGGGATCGAACTGGTAGTGGATCGGCGAAGCCGCGCAGGCGAGGTTGTAGATGGTGTCCACTTCCACGTACACCGGAAACGTCACGTCGTGCCGGATCAGCTCGAAGTGCGGGTTGTCGAGCAGGTGCGCGATGTTGTGACGCGAGCCGGTGAAGAAGTTGTCGATGCAGATGAGGTTGCCAGGTTCCGCCATCAGGCGATCGCAAAGGTGCGACCCGAGGAAACCGGCGCCACCGGTGACAAGCGTCTGACTGTAATCAGGGTATCGCGGCATTGGGTTCTTCCGTTGAGCGCGCGCCCCGAATCTGCCGGTCGCGGCGTATCGACTCCAGATTATGCAATCAGTCGGCCGCCATCATGACCCCGATCACGGCCCGGATCGTGAAGCAACGCGCGACTCCGATCAATTTGATGCCTCTCCCGTTTCAGAGAACCGGGCGCGAGGAACGTGCATGCGCCCTTGAACGGCGAGGCGTACGTCATGGCCACGCGGGCGCGGCGGGCCTGCCTGCCGAATTGGCCAAAACGTGAAGCAATCGCGGTTTTTCGGCCGATTTCGCAGGTGATTCGGGAACGCCGAAGGCCGAGAATCAGGGTTCAGTGAAACACGGCAAACCCGTCGAAAGGCGGGGACGCAAAGCTTCCGGTCTGTCGGCCTCACGGCCCACGATAGCGGGGTTGCCACTCGAGCACGCGACGACACGCGTCGTGCGCTGCCTCGGTCGCTTCCGCCAAGTCGACAGACCCACGCATGCGGGGTGGTCGACATGGCTTCATTCCGGCACTTTCAGGAAATTGCGACCGCCGCGGTTCCCGCGATCGCGCTGATCCTCGCGGTCGGCGTTGGCGCGCGCGATGCCGCGGCCGACCCCAGGGATTGTCGCGGCAACGGCAAGTTTGCAACCGTCTGCTCAAAGCCGCCCGCCAACCAGACGCCGACGATCAGCGGCGCGCCTTCGCCGGAGGTGTTGGTGGGCTCGCCCTATGCCTTTACGCCGACGGCGTCCGACCCGGAAGGCCAGACGTTGACGTTCAGCATTGTCAACAAGCCGCCCTGGGCCTCGTTCAGCTCGACGACTGGCCGGCTCAGCGGGACACCCGGCGCTGCTGCTGAGGGTGAGCACGTCGGCATCAGCATCGCCGTCAGCGACGGAAAGTTGATGGCCGCGCTGCCCACGTTTTCGATCGTGGTCAACGCTGCCAACCACGCTCCCAGCATCAACGGTACGCCTCCGACTCACGCGCGCGAAGGGCAGGTCTACGACTTCGCGCCGAGCGCTTCGGATCCCGACGGCAACGCGCTTTCGTTCACGATCGCGAACCGGCCCGCCTGGGCGACGTTCAACACCCAGACCGGCCGGCTGACTGGAATTCCAGGGCAGGGCACCGTCGGCAGCTATTCGAACATCACGATCCGCGTAACCGACGGCTCGCTCGTTGCCACCTTGGCCGCCTTCGCGATCAGCGTCGAACAGGCCTCCCTCGGCAGTGCGACGCTATCCTGGACGGCACCGACTTCCCACGAAGACGGAACCCCGCTCACCGATCTCGCGGGCTACCGCATCCGCTACGGCACTTCGGCAGGCAGCTATCCCAACCAGCTTCAGATCGCCAATCCCGGCATCACGACCTGCGTGATCGAGAACCTGCCGGCGGGCACGTACTACTTCGTCGCGACGGCCTACGACAGCTCCGGGCGCGAAAGCGAGTTCTCCGGCATCGTATCCAAGACTATCGGCTGATTGACGCCGGGAAAATTCCGGGGGCTCATTACGCCCGCTGGAAGTTCGCTGAGCGGTACAAGCGGCGTCGGCTGCTACACTGACTGTCATCGTGATCGGACTTCTGCATTTGTATGCCGCGGCGCTCGCGGCGGGCGCGGCGCTGCCCGCCGCCATGCCGCATGACCACGATGCCATGACGATGGCGATGACGGGCGTGTTCGGCGACTACCCGATGACGCGCGATGCATCGGGCACATCCTGGCTGCCGGATGCTTCCGTCCACGCGATGAGCCACGTCATGCATGGCGACTGGACGCTGATGGGGCACGCGATGCTCGAAGGCGTCTACGACTGGCAGGAAGGCCCGCGCGGCGACGAGCTCACTTTCACGTCGGGCATGGTGATGGCCTCTGCGCGTCGCGACGCCGGAGGCGGCGATACGCTGAATTTTCGGGCGATGCTGAGCCCGGATCCGTTCATGGGCAAGCGTGGCTATCCGCTTCTCCTCGCGTCCGGCGAGACGGCGGATGGGGTGTCGCCGCTTATCGACCGCCAGCATCCGCACGACCTCTTCATGGAGCTTTCTGCGAGCTTCGCCTGGCAGCTGGGAAGCGCGCGGAGCCTCTTCGTGTACGCGGGCCTGCCCGGCGAACCAGCCTTCGGGCCGCCGGCCTTCATGCACCGGCCCGCGACGATGACGAGCCCCGAGGCCCCCATCACGCATCACTGGCTCGACTCGACGCACATCACTTTTGGCGTGCTGACGGCCGGCTGGATCCAGGACCGCTGGAAGCTCGAATTCTCGCAGTTCACCGGCCGCGAGCCTGACGAGAATCGCTACGACATTGAGCGGCCGCGGATGGACAGCAACGCGCTCCGCGTCAGCTGGAATCCGGGCGTGCGCTGGGCGCTTCAGGCGTCCTGGGCCGACGTCGAGAGTCCGGAGCAGCTCGAGCCGGAAGTCGACGAACGGCGCATCTCGGCGAGCGCCCTGTACGGACGCGACCTGGGCGGCGGACGTGAGCTTTCGGCGACGCTCGCCTGGGGCCGCAAGGAGCCGAGCGAAGGCTCAGCCACGAATGCGATCGCACTCGAAGGCGCCTTCGAGCCGGCGCGCGACTGGCAGGTATTCGGGCGCATCGAGTGGCTCGAGACTCACGAGCTCGGCGAACACCACGAGGACCTCGACGAAGTCGCCAAGCTGTCCGCAGGCCTGCGCCGCGAGTTCGCTCTGGGCGACAGGGCCCGAGTCGCACTCGGCGCGCTCTACAGCCTCAATCGCGTCGATGATTCCCTGCGGCCATCGTATGGCGGCAATCCCCACGGCGCGATGGTCTTCCTCCAGTTCCTCGCCGGCACCTGATCTCAAAGGGAACGGTCGCTTTCAAAAGTGACCGTGCCCTTTTGATAACATGCGCCCGGAACTCGGCGGGCGCCGCCTTGTCGGATCGCCAACCAATGGAGTCGTGAATGGCTGGTTCACAGGCCTACATGAAGGATCGCGCCGGGAAGCTGGCGCTCCTCGTCGGCATCGCGGTTGTCACCCACCTGCTCTACCAGATGATCGTCATACCGCGCGCTGACGCCTGGAAGGCGGCGCAGCTCGAGCTGGTGCGCAAGACGCCCGGCTATCACCCGGAGCGATCCTTCTTCGTGATCATCGCGGGCGATGAGCAAAAGGCGACGATCATCATCGCCGTCTGGGCCGCGTTTCTCTCGTTCATGCAGTTCGGCGATACCCGCAAGCAGCGCCGCCTGCTCGAGGCGGACTTGCTCCGCCTGCCGCCGGGCGTCGTCATCCTGCCGGAAGACGCGCAGGAATATTCGCGGCGCCTCGACCAGTTGCCAGGCAAGGAGCGCGACTTTGTCGTGCCGCGCGTCCTTCGCGGTGCACTGAAGCGATTCGGCACGACCCGGAATGTCCAGGACGTGTCCACGACTGTGCACAACACCTGCGAATCGGAGGCGGCACGGCTCGACTCGGAGCTCGCGATGCTCCGGTTCAGCGTCTGGGCGACGCCGGCGCTGGGATTCATCGGGACCGTGCGGGGTATCGGCATCGCGCTGCAGGGCGCGGAGATGGCGATGAAAGGCGACACCTCGGCCGTGACCGGCGGCCTCGGGATTTCGTTCAATTCGACCTTGATCGCGCTGTCGCTCTGCCTGATCCTCATGTTCCTGCTGCACGAGATCCAGCTCGCGCAGGAGCGCCTCGTCCTCGATACGGAGCGCTACGCGGACGAACAGCTGGTCGCGCGCCTGAGCTCGCGTTAACCGCCCGGGACGTCGGCCGCGGCCGCGTCCTCGCTTACCGTCACGGCGATCCAGCTCGCGTCCGGGTCAAAGGCGTCGATCGCCGCGACGGCCGCTTCAGTGTCGTCGCCCAGGTCCTTCTGGAACACGACGCCGTCCTGGTCGACGATGAAGGTCATCACGCCGCTCACGCCGTATTGCGCCGGCCAGGCGATGAGCGCGAATCCATTCCGCAGCACGCCCTTGTCGAAGTAGTCCATGGCGCCGCCATTTGCATTGTCGGTCTGGCGGAAAAGCGGGCGGTAGCGATAGCCATGATAGGCCGCGCCACCGGCCTTGTAGCCTTCTGCGGCTGCGGCAGCGATGAATGGGCCCACCGGACTCTGCGCTTCGCCCGCGGCCGCCGGCCAGTACAGGCCGTTCTGGGTGCCCGGGTCGCTCACGAGCTTGTGCGCGTAGACGCCAGCGCCTTCACCGTCATGATCCACGGCCGCGTAGTCGTGTTGTGCGTCGACGAAGCCGCGGCAGACCGCGATCGCCCCGAGTTCGTTTCGGCCGATGCGCCGGTAGACGAGCTCGTCGGCGCCTGCCGCGCCGTCGAGATACCACTTGCCGTCGCGGCGGACTATCGGCACGGGCATCGGCCAGTCATCCGGACCGACCTGCAGCTCGAACCTGTCGTTGCCTTTCGGGACGAGCGCGTGCTTCGCGTCGTACATCGCGACGAAGTCGGCGCGCGTTTTCTTGTCAGCGATAGGATCGCCGGAGGCGAGGATCGCCTCGGATCCTGGACCGAACAGTTCCTCGAGCCGCGCCACGTCGGACTTGCTTCCAGCGTCGACGAGTGCGGCGACGGCGTCCTCAGGCGAGGCAAAGGACGCCTGCGCGTGATTGTTCGCGCAGCCTGCGAGGCCCGCGGTGAGCGTAGCCGTCGCCAGCAAGGCCGGAACGATGATGGCGCGTATCGCATGCTTCTTCATGGTGCGACTCCTAACGCCGGGGCTTGCGCGCTTTGCCGCCACTGGCGCCGCCTAGGCTGCTGCGTCCACGCTGGCTGGCTTGCCGTTCCGCGCGCCCGGACTGCGCGCCGCCTCCGAAGGCGGTCCGGTCAGCAGCCGCTGCGTCTGGCTGCGGTGCCGGGCGGTGGGCCGGCGATTGTGCGGGCCGTGCCGCTGCAGCCTGCGGCAGTTGGCCTGCCGAGGGTTGAGCAGCCGCGCGATCACGGCCGCGGTCTGCGGTACCTGCGGGCCGTGATGCGGGCGTCGGCCGCGTCGCCTGGCGATCCTGCGCACCGGCGTAACCTCGATTCGACGCGCTTGCGCCGGCGCGATTTTCTGCGCCTGCATAGCCGCGCTTGCCGGCTGCTCCGGCGGTCCGGTTCTGCGCGCTCGCATACGAATTGGTCGGGCGCCTCGGCAGGTCCTGCGCGACGCCCGGCGGCGGGGACTTCGCGACCATGCGATCGCGCGCCGCCTTGTTCTCGGGCCGCGCGCCGGCGTAACCGCCTTGCGCGGGCCGATTGCGCGTAGCGTCGCGCGTCGCGGCCTCGGGCATCCGGGCGCTGCGGTCGCTCACCCCGCGATTGAGATCCTTGAGGTCCGAGCGGCGCGGCTTGGCGGCCGTGATCGGGCTTTGCGCCGGCCGCGTGCTGATCTCGTTGCGGCCGCGGCCATTGCGTTTCCAGTAGTCGTTACCACCGTTGTTCACGATGATCGTGTTGTCGTTGAAGCTGTGCCGGTAGTCATTGCCGCGGTTGTAGTTGTGCGACGGGTAATAGCCGCCGCCGTAGGGAGGCCGGTACATGTAAGGCGGCGGCGGATAGTACGGCCCGCCACCGTAGTACATACCCCCGTGGTAGTAGTTCGGACCATAGTCATCCCAGTCGTCGTCGAACGCTTCGTTGATGAGGATGCCTGCGCCGAATGCAAGGAGACCCGTCGTGATCAGTGCCTCGGTGCTGTGCCCGGTCTCTTGCGTCGTCGTTGTGGTGGTAGCAGGTGCCATGACGACGGTCGTCGATCCTTGCGTCGTGACCGTCGTGCCGGGAGCGGCGCCTACGACTGAAACCGTGGCCGGTGGTGGAATCGTCGCGGGAGGCGGCGCGTAGACGGCGACGGGGTCGTACTTCGGCACATAGACGACGTCCGGACTCGGCGGCTCGACCGTGATGACTTCCTTCCCGTCCTGCGACTCGGTCTCGACTTTGAGTTGGGCGGAAGACTGCAGGTTGCCGACATCCTTGGCTTGCGCGCGCAGGCGCTGCACGGCGTCGAGCACGGCCGCCTGGTCCGCGGTGAAGGCTTCACCCAGCTCGGTCGTCCAGTCGATCTGCATGCACAGCATGTCCATGACTTCGGGGAACTGGAGCAGGGCCTTGACCGATGGGCTGAGCCCGAGCTTCGAGGCTTCGGAGTCGATCTCGGTGCCCGACAGGTCCTGGTGATCGAGCAGCCAGTTCCCCGCATCGAGCACTTCCTGCGGATTGGTCGATGCGGCGAGGACATGTCCGAGCACGACGTCGGGGTAGATCGCAATCGGCGCCAAGAGCTCCTCGAGCGCCTCGGGCGTCCAGCTGCTCGCTGGCGCGGATGCGCCAGTTGCGCTGGCGGAGCCCGTGGCGGGCGCTGGCGAAGCTTCCTTGTCCCCGCAACCCGAAAAAGCAACGGCCGCCGCGAGAACCCCGAGGCACATGAGATGGCGCTGGCGCATCGAGTCCTCCCGCCGCGGCACTTGAATTGCCGTCTTGGACATGGCGCGCCGAGTCTGCGGTTGCCTGTCCGCGGCGGTCTATTGGACGAAAGTGCAATACGGGGCGATGCGTGCGACCGTGCGCCCGTCATGCGCGGGCGCTATGCTCGCGCGGTCCGGGCCGGGGGGAGGGGATCGATGGAACGCCTCATGCGCGCCTTCGAACGCGGCATCATCTTCGCAGCGCAGGCTCTGCTGATGCTGGTGATCCTGGCGGCGCTCGCGCAGCTCTGGTACCTCTTCGCATTGGCGCTCCGCGAGCGCCTCGCGGACATCGACACGATCCCGCTCCTGACGGAGTCCGTACAGCGCGCATTCTCGGGCGTGCTGCTGATCGTCCTGGGACTCGAGCTCCTGGAAACTTTGCGCGTCTACTTCACGCACCACCGCGTTCGGCTCGAGATCATCCTCGTGGTCGCGATCATCGCGATCGG
>Ga0111538_10012823_pt1 | contig 11072 bp, 6 predicted proteins | sample SoiMethybrSBSTD1_FD_79669 | JGI IMG/M metagenome (GOLD analysis project Ga0111538, IMG submission 79669) | Bulk soil microbial communities from a Populus tree surrounding site in Tennessee, USA - Soil MetaG P. TD hybrid SBSTD1 (version 2)... | ecosystem: Environmental > Terrestrial > Soil > Tree... | reverse complement strand
GGAAGCGCTTCGGCGCGAATCTCATGCTCCTGTCCCGCGTGCGTCTCGCCTGGTTCGAGAAGGAGGGGAAGGATCTCTCCCGGCTGGAGTCGGCGGATCTGCTGGAATCGTTCTACGACCTGCAGGCCGACCCGGAGCGCGGGGCGGTGCTCGCCTGCTGCGCCGAGGTGGCGGACGCCTTTGCGCGCGAGCAGCAGGAGGACGAGGCGTTCTTCCGGCTCCTCGGGGCGACGCTCGGGGCGGTGCGGCAGGGGATCGAACTCGACCGGGCGCTGCGCTACTTCGAAATCTGGACGCTCCGGCTGCACGGCGTGCTGCCGGATCTCGCCGCCTGCGGGCGCTGCGCGACGTCCCTCGCGGGCCGCGGCGGGATGCTCCTGCGCCGCGAGGGGATGGTCGTCTGCTCCCGCTGCGGCGCGCCGCGGGCCGGCGATCCGCGGCTCCGACCGGAGGCGGTGACCCTCGCCGCCGAGTTCATGCGCCGGCCGCCGTCGTCGCTCGGAGCGATCGACGCCCCGGCCCCGGCGCTCGACTCGCTGGGGGAGTTCGCCGCGGCGCTCTTCTTCGACCTGACCGATCGGCGCTTCCGGAGCTACGAGATCCTGGCGCGGATACGGCGGCCGTGATCGCCCTCGGGAGGCGACCCGCGTGGGCCTGAACTTCCAGCAGCTCGTCCTGCGCCTGAGCGAGTTCTGGGCGCGGCACGGGTGCGTCGTGCAGCAGCCGTACGACGTCGAGGCGGGGGCCGGCACCATGCACCCGGACACCTTCTTCCGCGTCCTCGGGCCGGAGCCCTGGCGCGCCGCCTACTGCGCCCCGTCGCGCCGCCCCGTGGACGGGCGCTACGGCCAGAACCCGTTCCGCCTCTACCGGCACTACCAGTTCCAGGTGATCCTCAAGCCGTCGCCCCCCGACGTGCAGGACCTCTACCTCGCATCGCTGCAGTCGTTCGGCATCGACCCTCGAGAACATGACATCCGCTTCGAAGAGGACAACTGGGAGTCGCCGACCCTCGGCGCCGCCGGCGTCGGCTGGCAGGTGATGATGGACGGGATGGAGATCACCCAGTTCACCTACTTCCAGCAGGCCGGCGGGCAGGAGCTGTCGCCGATCGCCGCCGAGATCACCTACGGCTCGGAGCGGATCGGCATGTTCCTCAACGACGTCGCGAGCGTCTACGACCTCAAGTGGAGCGACGACCTGGCGTACGGGGACGTCCGCCTGCAGGAAGAAATCGAGTTCTCGAAGCACAACTTCGAGGCGGCCGACGTCGAGCTCCTCAAGTCCCTGTTCCAGGCGTACGAGAAGGAGTCGTCGCGCCTCCTCCTTTGTGGACTGGTGCTGCCGGCCTACGACTATGCGCTGCGCTGCTCGCACACCTTCAACGTGCTCGAGGCGCGCGGCGCCATCTCGGTCACCGAGCGGACCGGCTACATCCAGAAGGTCCGTCGCCTGGCGGTCGGGTGCGCGAAGGAATGGGTGAAGGGGCGCGAGGCGCAGGGCTGGCCCCTCTTGAAGAAGGCGGCGGGGGGGCGGACGTGAGCGACGCCCGCCGTTCCTTCCTGCTGGAGATCGGCACCGAGGAGATCCCGGCCCGGATGATCGCCGCCGCCATCGCGTCCCTGGCGAAGGGGGTCGGCGAGGCGCTCGCGGGGGCCGGCCTCCCGCCCGCAGCCGCGCCCCGGCCGCTCGGGACGCCCCGGCGGCTCGCGGTCCTCGTGGACGGCGTGCCGGAGCAGTCCCCGGATCAGAGCGTCGAGGTGACCGGCCCGCCGGCGAGTGTGGCGTTCGACGCGCAGGGGCGGCCGACGAAGGCCGGCGAGGGGTTCGCGCGCGCGCAGGGGGTGAAGGTCGAAGATCTGCGCCGGACCGCTGGGCCGAAGGGGGAGGTCGTCGCCGTCCGGAAGACGGTCCCCGGCCGTCGCGCGGCGGCGGTCCTGGCGGAGGCGGCGCCCGTCGTGGCGTCCGGACTGGCGTTCCCGAAGACGATGCGCTGGGGGAGCGGCGAGCACCGCTTTGTGCGCCCGGTGCACTGGATCGTGGCGCTCTACGGCGAGGAGATCGTCCCGTTCGAGTTCTGCGGCGTGCGCTCCGGCCGCCACACCCGCGGCCACCGCCTCAAAGGGATCGAGCCTCTGGCGATGGCGCGCGCCCAGGACTACGCCCTAACGCTCGAGCGCGTCGGCGTGCTGGTCGATCCGGAGGGGCGCCGCCGGCGCATCGCGGCCGATCTCGCGGCCGCGGCGGCGCAGGCGGGCGGGCGCCTGGCCACGCCGCCGGGGAGCGAGGCGCGCGGCGAGGACGCCGACCCCGAGCTCCTCGACGAGGTGAACGATCTCGTCGAATGGCCCGCGGTCCTTGCGGGCGGGTTCGATCCCGCCTTCCTCGAGCTCCCCCAGGAGATCCTCCTCACGAGCATGCGACACCATCAGAAGTACTTCGCGCTCGTGGACGGATCCGGAATGCTGCTCCCACGCTTCCTCGCGGTCGCCAACGTCCCGGACGACCCGCAGGGGATCATCCGGCGCGGTCACGAATGGGTGCTGCGGGCCCGGCTCTCCGACGCCCGCTTCTTCCACCAGGAGGACCGCAAGGCGCGTCTCGAATCGTTCGGCGCGTCCCTCGAGCGGGTGGCGTTCCACGAGCGGCTCGGCTCCTACGCGGCCAAGTCGGCCCGGATGGCGCGCCTCGCGGAGGCGCTCCTCCCGGCGTTCGCCTCCGCGGGGCAAGCGGCCGACGGCGCGGCGGTGGCGCGCGCCGCCGCCCTCTCGAAGAACGACCTGTGCACGCAGATGGTGGGGGAGTTCCCGGAGCTGCAGGGGATCGTCGGCGGGCTCTATGCCGGGGCCGACGGGCTGCCGGCCCCGATCGCGGAGGCGATCTACGACCAGTACCTGCCGCAGTCGCAGGACGGCCCGCTGCCGCGCGGCGCCGTCGGTGCGATCCTGTCGCTCGCCGACCGTCTCGACACCCAGGCCGGCATCTTCCTCCTCGGTCTCGTCCCGACCGGCTCGCGCGATCCGTACGCCCTGCGCCGCTCGGTCCAGGGGGCGTGCCGCATCCTCGTCGAGCGCGGCGTGGGCGTCTCCCTCCCCAACCTGATGACCGCGGCGATCGCCGCCTACGCCGCGTCCGGGACCGTCAAAGACGCCGTCCCTCCCGACGAGGCGCTGCGGACGCTGCTCGAGTTCTGGCGCGGCCGGCAGGAGTTCCTCGCGGCCGAGGCCGGGTTCCCGGTGGACGTCGTGCGGGCGGCGCTCGGCGCCGGAGACGCCGATCCGGCCGATGCGCGGCGCCGCATGGAAGCGGTGCGCGACTTCCGGAAGACCCCCGGCTTCGAGGATCTCGCGGCGGCGCACAAGCGCATGCGCAACATCCTGGCCGGGCAGAAGGAGACGGAGACCCCCTTCGACCCGGCGGGCCTGAAGGAGCCCGCCGAGCGCGCCCTGGCGGATCGGTTGCGCGAGGCGCAGCCGCTCGTCGCGTCCGCGGCGGCCGCGCGGGACTACGCCGGGGCGCTGGGGCGGATCGCCGCGCTGCGCGAGCCGGTCGATCGGTTCTTCGGCGATGTGATGGTGCTGGCGGAAGATCCCGCCCTGCGCCGGAACCGCGTGGCGCTGCTGCGGGCGCTGCAGGCGCTGTTCCTGACCGTGGCGGACTTCAGTGAGATCGCCGCCGCACACCGCAAGGAGGCGTGATGGCAGGGAAGTCGGTCTACTTTTTCGGCGGGGGCCGGGCCGAGGGGCACGGAGCCATGAAGGAACTCCTCGGGGGCAAGGGGGCGGGGCTCATGGAGATGACCCGCCTCGGCCTGCCGGTGCCGGCCGGGTTCGTCATCACCACGGCCACCTGCGCCCGCTACATGAAGGAGGGGCGCCCAGCACTCCGCGCCATCGACCGCGAGGTGCGCACCCATCTGGCCCGTCTCGAGAAGGTGACCGGCCGCCGCTTCGCCGATGCGGACGACCCGCTCCTGGTCTCGGTGCGCTCCGGCGCCGCCCGCTCGATGCCGGGGATGATGGAGACGATCCTCAATCTCGGCCTCAACGATCGGACCGTGCGCGGGCTGGCGGCGAAGACGGGGAACGAGCGCTTCGCCTGGGACGCGTACCGGCGCTTCCTCGGCATGTACGCCGGCGTGGTGCACGAGGTGCCGCGCGAGGAGATCGAAGCCCTCTTCAAGGCGGTCAAGGCCCGCTTCAAGGTCAAGCTGGACACCGAGGTGCCGGTCGAGGGGCTCCAGGATCTCTGCGGGCGTCTCAAGTCGCTGTTCCGCCAGAAGACCGGCAAGGAGTTCCCCCAGGATCCGACGCAGCAGCTATGGGGAGCGATCGAGGCGGTGTTCCGCTCCTGGAACGCCGAGAAGGCGGTGACGTACCGTCGCGTGGAGCGGATCACCGGGCTCGCCGGCACCGCCGTCAACGTCGTGCAGATGGTGTTCGGCAACAAGGGGGACACCTCCGGCACCGGGGTCTGCTTCACCCGCGATCCGAACAGCGGGGCGCCGGTCTTCTACGGCGATGTCCTGATGAATGCCCAGGGGGAGGACGTGGTGGCCGGCATCCGGACGCCGCTGACCCTCGATCGCCTGAAGGCGATCCAGCCGGTCGTGTACCGGCAGCTCGAGGAGGTGCGCCGCCGGCTCGAGCGGCACGCGCGCGACATGCAGGACATCGAGTTCACCATCGAGGAGGGGACCCTCTACATCCTCCAGACGCGCGCCGGCAAGCGCTCACCGCGCGCCGCCTTCCGCATCGCGGCCGATCTCGTCCGCGACGGGGTGATCACGCGGGCCGAGGCGGTGCAGCGGATCGCCCCGGAGGACGTCGAGCGCCTCTTCTATCCCGTCGTCGACCCCAAGGTTCCGGCCGCCGATCTGGCGGCGCGCCGCCTCGCGACCGGCATCGGCGCCGTCCCCGGGGCCGCCTCGGGAGCGCTCGCCTTCACCGCCGCCGAGGCGGAGGAGCGCGCCAAGGCGGGGGAGGCGGTCATCCTCGTCCGTCACGAGACCTCCCCCGAGGACGTCGGCGGCATGCACGCGGCGCAGGGGATCCTGACGGCGACCGGGGGCAAGACCTCGCACGCCGCGGTCGTGGCGCGCGGCTGGGGGAAGACCTGCATCGTCGGCTGCGAGGCGATCGATCCCGACGCGGGCGCGCGCACGCTCACGGTCGGTGGCAAGGTCCTGCGCCCAAACGACAAGGTGACGCTCGACGGATCGACCGGCGCGGTCTACGCCGGCGAGGTGCCGCTGGTGCAGCCGGAGCTTCCGGACGCCTACCACACGATCCTGCGCTGGGCCGATGGCTTCCGGCGGCTGCGCGTGCGCGCCAACGTCGACACCCCCTATGATGCCGCGAAGGCGGTGACGATGGGGGCGGAGGGGATCGGCCTCTGCCGCACCGAGCACATGTTCTTCGACTCGGAGGAGCGGCGTCTGGCGATCCAGGAGATGATCCTCGCCGCCGACCGACCGGCCCGCGAGCGCGCCCTCGCCAAGCTCCTGCCGCTGCAGCGCAAGGACTTCGAGGGGATCTTCGCCGCCATGGCGGGCCGCCCGGTGACCATCCGCCTGCTCGACCCGCCGCTGCACGAGTTCGTGCCGCACGACGAGGAGGGGCAGGCCCGGCTCGGCCGCGCCCTGGGGATCCCGGCGGACGCCGTGGCGCGGCGCGTCGAGCAGCTGCGCGAGGCGAACCCGATGCTCGGGCACCGGGGCTGTCGCCTCGCCCTCACCTACCCCGAGATCCTCGAGATGCAGGTGCGCGCCATCCTCGAGGCGGCCATCGCGGCGAAAAAGAAAGGGACGAAGGTCCAGCCCGAGATCATGCACCCGCTGACCATCGACCCGCGCGAGATGGCGATCCTCGTGGAGCGGACGCGGGCGGTCGCCGACGCCGTGGTGAAGAAGGCCGGCGTCCGGCTGCCCTACCTCGTCGGCACGATGATCGAGGTGCCGCGCGCGGCGCTCCTCGCCGGCCGCTTCGCGGCGACGGCGGAGTTCTTCTCCTTCGGCACCAACGACCTGACCCAGATGACGCTGGCGCTGTCGCGCGACGACGCCGGCCGCTTCCTGCCGCAGTACGTCGGCGAGGAAAATCTCGGAATCTTCGCCGACGATCCGTTCCAGACGCTCGACACCGATGGCGTCGGGGAGCTGGTGCGCCTCGCGATCGAGCGCGGCCGCGCCGCCCGCCCCGGGATGAAGATCGGGGTCTGCGGCGAGCACGGCGGCGAGGCCCGCTCCGTGCGCTTCTGCGACGCGGTCGGCATGGACTACGTCTCGTGTTCCCCGTACCGCCTGCCGATCGCCCGTCTCGCCGCGGCGCAGGCCACCCTCGCCCAGACGTCGGGGGCGAAGCGCGCCTCCCCCCGCCGCGCCCGGGCCGTGGCGCGGGCCCGGACCGGGGCCGCCCACCGCCGCGGCCGCGCTGCCGCCAGGACCGCCGATGCTCCTCGCCGTTCTCTCGCGTCGGCGTAGCCTCTACTCGACGCGGCGCCTGCTCGAGGCGGCGGAGCGCCGCGGCCACGAGACGCTCGTCCTCGACCCGCTGCAGTGCTCGCTGGTCGTCGGGGGCGGCGCACCGATCGTGACCTACCGCGGCCTCGACGGCCGCCTGCCGGCGATCGACGTGGTGCTGCCGCGCATCGGCGCCTCGATCACCGAACACGGGCTGGCGGTGGTGACCCAGTTCGACATGATGGGGGTGCCGATCGTCAATCGGGCGCAGCCGATCGCGCGGTCACGCGACAAGCTGCGGGCCCTGCAGATTCTCGCCCGCGCCGGCGTCGCCATCCCGAAGACGGTGATGGCGCGCCACCCCTCGCAGGTGCAGCGCGCCCTGCAGATCGTCGGCGGGCCGCCGGCGATCCTGAAGCTGGTGCGCGGCACGCAGGGGATCGGCGTCGTCCTCGCCGAGACCGAGCAGCTCGCCCAGCAGGTGGTCGAGACGCTCTGGAGCCTCGGGATGACGGTCCTGGTGCAGGAGTTCATCGAGGAATCGGAAGGGCGGGACGTGCGCGTGATCGTCGTCGGGGCGCGGGCCGTCGCCGCGATGCGGCGCCAGGCCCGCCTCGGGGAATTCCGCTCCAACGTGCACCGCGGTGCCGCCGCCACCGCGGTCGAGCGGGCCCCCGCCCTCGAGCGCCTCGCGCTGAAGGCCTGCCGCGCCCTCAAGCTCGACGTCGCGGGCGTCGATCTCCTGGAGTCGCGCGGCGGCCCGAAGGTGCTCGAGGTGAACTCCTCCCCGGGGCTCGAGGGGATCGAGCGGGCCACCGGCAAGGACGTCGCCTCGGTGATCGTCGAGCACGCCGTCGAGACGGCGCGGCGCACCCGCCGCCGTCGCCAGGCGTCCTGAGGGGGCGGGAGCGATGCCCCCACCCCTGACACTCGGCGGGCGCATCTTCCCGCGCGGTGCCGCGGGGCAGATCTATCTCAAGGTGGGAGAGCACGCCACCGGCACCCCGGCGAACGTGCCGGTGACGGTGGTGCGCGGGGCGCGGCGCGGGCCGATCCTCTTCCTGACCGCAGCGGTGCACGGCGACGAGCTCAACGGCGTGGAGGTGGTCCGGCAGGTGATGACCACCGTGGGGCCGGAGGGGCTGCGCGGCACCCTCATCTGCGTCCCGGTGGTGAACCGGACCGGCTTCCTCGCCCATTCCCGCTACCTGCCGGGGCACCAGGATCTCAACCGCGTCTTCCCGGGGCGCCCGGACGGCCACGCCGCCGCGCGCCTGGCGCACGTCCTGTTCCGCGAGATCGTCGAGCGCTCCGACTGGGGGATCGACCTGCACACCGCCGGGCACGGGCGCACCAACCTGCCGCACGTCCGCGCCCGCATGGAGGACGCCAAGGTGCGCCGGCTGGCGCGCGCCTTCGGCCTCGAGGTGATCGTCGACACGCCGGGCATGTCGCGCACGCTGCGGGCCGCCGCCACCCGGGCCGGGGTCCCGACCATCCTGTTCGAGGCGGGGGAGACGATCCGCTTCCAGCGGCACCTGGTGGCCCGCGGCGTGCGCGGCGTGCACAACGTCCTGGCGGCGCTCCGGATGATCGACGCCCCGCCGCGCCGGCCGCGCTTCCAGATCGTCGTCAAGGTCTCCGAGTGGGTGCGCGCGCCGCGTGGCGGCATCGCCGACGTGCAGGTGCGGCCGGGGGAGCTGATCTATGCGGGAGACGCGGTGGCCTCGATCACCAACCCGTTCGGACGCGAGGTGTCGCTGGTGCGCTCGCCGGTCACCGGGCTCGTCCTCGGCATGACCACCGTGCCGATGGTGCAGCCGGGGGACGCGCTGTGCCACGTCGCCAAGCTGCACCGCACCCTCGCGACCGTCGAGCGCTTCGCGCTCGCCGACTCCCGCGGCCGCCGCACCCTCCTCGTCGAGGGCGTCTGATGGGGATCATCCGGCTCCTCCCGCCCGAGGTCGCGAACCAGATCGCCGCCGGCGAGGTCATCGAGCGCCCGGCGTCCGTGGTCAAGGAGCTGGTGGAGAACGCGCTCGACGCCGGCGCCTCCCGCATCGAGGTGCGGATCGAGGGGGGCGGGGCCGATCTCGTCGAGGTCGCCGACGACGGCTGCGGCATGGAGCCGGAGGACGCCGTCCTGGCGCTCGAGCGCCATGCCACGAGCAAGGTGCGGGCGGCGTCCGATCTCGCGGGGGTGCGATCGTTCGGCTTCCGCGGCGAGGCGCTGCCGTCGATCGCCTCGGTGTCGCGGCTGACCCTGACCACCAGCGCCGGCGGGGAGGCCGGCACCGAGGTGCGGGTCGAAGGGGGCGGGTCGATCGCCCCCGCTCCGGCGGCCCATCCGCGCGGCACGACGGTGCGCGTCGAGGGGCTGTTCCACAACGCCCCGGCGCGCCGCAAGTTCCTGCGCGCCGCGGGGACCGAGACCGCGCACTCCATCGATCACCTCATCCGGTTGGCGGCCGCCCATCCGGGGGTCGCCTTCCGTCTCGCGACCGGCGGGCGGGAGGCGCTCCTGTGGCCCGCAGCCGCCGGCCTGCGCGAGCGCGCGGCGCAGATCCTCGGGGCGGGGGAGGCCAAGCACCTTCTCGACGTCGATCGCACGGAGGGACGGCCGCGGGTCCGCGGCCTCGTCTCGTCGCCGGCGCTGACCCGCGCCACGGCGCGCGACGCGCGCCTCTACGTCAATGATCGGCCGGTGCGCGACCGGCGCCTCCTGCACGCCCTCACCCAGGGGGCGGCGACGTCGGTGCCGCGCGGACGCTACCCGGTCGCCTTCCTGTTCCTCGACGTCCCGGCCGAGGAGGTGGACGTGAACGTCCACCCGGCCAAGAGCGAGGTCCGTTTCGCGCGCCCGGGGGCGCTCCACGATCTCGTCCTGCGCGCGGTGCGCGAGGCGCTCGGCGCGGCCCGGCCCTTCGCCGCGCTCGGTGATCGCCCGCTGTCGGACGCCGGAGGAACGTCCTCGTGGCCCGCGTCGGCGACCGACGCCGACGTGGCGCGGATCGGCCTCGGCGAGGCGGAGGCCCCGTTCACGGTGCGATCGACGGAGGCCCGCGGCGCCGCGCACACTGGGACGGCTCCTTTTCGCGAGGACCGCGCGGGCGCGCCGCTCCTGCCGGCGGTGCCGCTCGACCGGCTGACCCCTCTGGCGCAGTACCGCGAGACCTACATCCTCGCCTCCGCGCCCGACGGACTGGTCATCGTCGATCAGCACGCGGCGCACGAGCGGATCCTCTACGAGCGGCTCCTCGACGACGCGGCGGCCCGGAGGCTGGAGCGCCAGCGTCTGCTCTTTCCGCTCCTCCTCGAGGTCACGCCGGCCGAGCGGGAGGCGCTCGAGGACGCGCGCGATCTCTTCTCCGCCATGGGGTTCGTGGTGGCCGGCTTCGGTCCGGGGTCGGTCCGGGTCGAGGAGATCCCCGGGATCCTCAAGGCGACCGCGGCGGGGGCGCTGGTGCGCGAGCTCCTCGCCGATCTGCTCGATCGGAGCCGCGGGCGGGCCGAGGAGGATCTGCGGCACCGCATCGCCGCCACCTCCGCCTGCCATGCCGCGGTGCGGGCCCACGAGGCGCTGGCGGCGCCGGCCCTCGATCGTCTCGTCACCGACCTCCTCGGCGCCCGCGCGCCGATGACCTGCCCCCACGGCCGGCCCACGATTCTGAGGTTGCCGCTCGAACGCCTGGAGCGCGAGTTCCGCCGGCGCTGAAAAAGCGCCGAAAAGCGGCACTTTCGGGGGTGGAAGGAATTTCCCGGCCTATTCCTGCGTTGTTCCATGTCCGGTACCACCGTATAATTCCCGCTGTCCGCCGCAGAGCCACCAAATCGTGATCGGATTGAAACCTTCTCCCCGCGCCGCCTCGACGGCGATCCTGCTGGCCGCCGGCCTGGCCCTCTTTCCGGGCTCGGCCCGGGCGGATGTCGCCCTGCTCAAGAGCGGGCGTTCCATCGAGGTCCTCGGCTTCCGATTGAGCGGCGATCGCGTGGAGCTGTCGCTCCCCGGGGGCGGACAGATCGCCCTCCCCGCCGGCGAGGTCCTGGAGATCCGACGGCAGCCGCTGGCCGCGCCGCCCGCGCCCCCCACGCCCAGCGACGCCGCCGGGGTTGGGGTGCCCGTTCCCGCGATGATGAAGGAGACTCCGTCCGCGATCGTCGCCCCGGCGGAACCGACCGCGGCCGCTCCCGCCGCGGCTCCCGTCGCCGCCGCGCTGGAGCCGGATCTCCTTCCGAAGGGGGCGACCGATCGACAGTCGCTCCGCCAGATGGCCGCACGCATCGCGCAGAGGCACGGCGTGGCGGAGCCGCTGGTCCACGCGGTGATCGAGGTCGAATCGCGCTACAACCCGCGGGCCGTCTCGCGCGCGGGGGCGATGGGACTGATGCAGCTGATGCCGAAGACGGCGGACCGCTTCTCGGTGGCGGACGCGTTCGACCCCGTGCAGAACGTCGACGCCGGTGTGCGCTACCTGAAGGAGCTGCTCGATCGCTACAGCGGACAGGTGCGCCTGGCCCTCGCCGCCTACAACGCCGGCGAGGAGGCGGTGGAGCGCCACGGCGGCATCCCGCCTTACCGCGAGACCATCAACTACGTGCAGCGCGTGCAGCG
>Ga0111538_10012821_pt1 | contig 11073 bp, 10 predicted proteins | sample SoiMethybrSBSTD1_FD_79669 | JGI IMG/M metagenome (GOLD analysis project Ga0111538, IMG submission 79669) | Bulk soil microbial communities from a Populus tree surrounding site in Tennessee, USA - Soil MetaG P. TD hybrid SBSTD1 (version 2)... | ecosystem: Environmental > Terrestrial > Soil >... | reverse complement strand
CGATCGGCATGCCGAGCTCACCGGCGGCTTCGAACACCGGATCGAGCCCCGGATCGTCGACGGCCATCAGCTTGCCGTCGGGGGTCGGCAAACCGAGCCCGAGCACCTTCGCGATCTTCAGCCCGCGCGCCCCCATCGCGTGGGCGCGCCGGACGAGCTCCGCCATGCGCTGGCCATAGCCGGGCCTTTGAACCTGCTCGTACGCGAGCGTCGTGAAAACGGTGATCTTGCCCGGAGCCGCGCGCGCGATCGCGAGCTGTTCCGCGAGGCCGCGCAGCGGGGTGCCGCCGGACAGGTTGATCACGTGATCGAACCCGTAGCGATCCATCAGCTTGACCAGGCGCTCGCCGCCACCCGCCGAAAGGTGAACGTGCATGTCGACGACGGTGAGCCGCTCGTGGCTCGGGGCGGCGCTCGCCGGGGCGGCGCTCGGCCGGGCAGCCGCCGCGGAAAGCGCGGGAGGCGAGTCCGTGGCCGTGACCGCGGACAGCACGAAAAATAACCCGATCACGAGCCCGAGGGCGGCGAGGGCGATCGGCAGCCAGCGCCGGCGCATCGATCTCCAAGCCTCGCGTGCGTCAGCCCGAAAACGGGATCTGCTCGAGATCGAGCATGATGCCCGCGAAGTCGTCGAAGGTGAGCGCCTGGTCGGCGTCGCTCTTGGCTTGGGCCGGATTCGGATGGACCTCGATCATGATGGCGTGGGCACCGACGGCCTTGGCCGCGCGGCACAGCGGGCGGATCCAGCGCCGCACGCCGACGCCGTGGCTGGGATCGACGATCACCGGGAGATGGCTACGCTCGCGCAGCACCGGCACCGCCGACAGATCGAGCGTGTTGCGAGTCGCGGTTTCGAAGGTGCGAATGCCGCGCTCGCACAGCATCACGTGCGGGTTGCCCTCGGCGAGGATGTACTCGGCTGCTTGGAGCAGCTCCTCGAGGCTCGCGCTGAGGCCGCGCTTGAGCATCACCGGGCGCTCTTTCTGGCCGACCGCGCGCAACAGGTCGAAGTTTTGCATGTTGCGGGCGCCGATCTGCAGGATGTCGACCTCGCGCGCCATCCGTTCCACTTGCTCGACGCTCATCACCTCGCTGACCACGGGGCAACCGGTGGCGCGGCCGGCCTCGGTCAGCAGCGCGACCGCCTCCCAGCCGAGTCCTTGGAAAGAATAGGGGTTGGTGCGCGGCTTGAAGGCGCCGCCGCGCAGGACACGAGCACCGCGCGCGACCACCGCCTGCGCGGTTTCCAGCACCTGATCCCGCGACTCGACCGAGCACGGCCCGGCGATCACCACGAACTCGTTGCCGCCGATCACGGTGCCGTTGGCGAGCGGGATGCGCGTGGCGTGCTCGCGGCTGGTGCGCGCGGCCTTGGGCCAGCTCTTCGAGGAAGCCGGCAGCGGCGGAAAGTCGAGCGTTGCCTTCGGCGCTTCGGCCTCGGTCAGCGGGGCGGGCGCGGTCACGGCGGGCGCGCTCGCGGCGCCGACGTCGTAGCTGCCGATCACCTGGAGGCTCGTGGTGTTTTCGCGCAGCCGTTCGAGCGCGGTCGCGACGTGCGGAAGCCCGGCGTCGCCCTCGAGGTCGACGTAGAAAAGGTACTCCCACGCCTTGCCGAGCTTCGGCCGCGATTCGAGCTTCGCCAGGTTGATCGACGCTTCCGCCAGGATCCCGAGGCACTTGGCGAGCGCGCCCTGCTCGTGTCGCGTGGCGAACAGGAGCGAGGTCTTGCGCCGCTCGGGTGACGTGCGGCCGCCGAGCGCTCGGACCTCGGGCCGCGCGTCGCGCCCGGCGAACAACAGGAAACGCGTGTAGTTCTCGGGGTGATCGGCGACGTTCTGCGCGAGCTCGATCAGCTGGTAGCGCGCGATCGCCTGCGGCGGACCGAGCGCGGCGCGCGAGCGGTCCTTCGATTCCGAGAGCTCGCGGGCCGCGACCCCGGTGTCGACCGACGGCACGATCCGCGCGCCGGCCAGCGTGGACAGGAAGCGCCCGCATTCCGCCAGCACGAGCGGGTGCGCGTGAACTTCGCGGATCTCGCTCAGCAGGCTGCCCGGCACGCCGAGCAGCCTGTGTTCCATGCGCCACTCGATCTCGGTCAGGGGAACCAGGTCGTACTGTGCGATCAGGTCGTAGCCGTCGCGCACCGTGCCGGCGATCGCGTTGTCGACCGGCAAGAGTCCGACGTCGGCCTTGCCGCTGATCACGCTGGTCGCGACCTGCCGGAAGGTCGGTACGCCGAGCGCTTCGTGCATCACGCCCAGGCGCGAGAAGTGGTCGGCGAGCGCGACGCTCGAGTGAGCGCCGTCGATTCCCTGGAAGGCTGCGATGATCGCCAACGGTGCTGATTCCGGGTCCGAGCATACCCCAGAACAGGAAGCCGGGATCAGGCGCTGCGCGGGTAACTTCCGAGCAGGCGTACCATCGCGCTCATTTCGCTCAGCCGCTCGATTGCGCGCGCGATCGCCGGATCGCTTCGATGCCCCTCGAGGTCGGTGAAAAAGACGTACTCCCACAGCTTGTCGGGAGCGGGCCGCGACTCGATGCGCGTCAGGTTCACGCCCTGCTCCTCGAAGATCTCGAGCACGTGCTTGAGCGCGCCGCGCTCGTGGCGCGTCGAGAACACCAGGCTGGTCTTGTCGCGTCCCGTCGGCGGCGCATCCTCGGTGGCGATCACCACGAAGCGCGTCGCGTTCTGTGCGCGATCCTGAATGCCCTCGCGGATCACGAGCAGACCGCTGAGCTCGGCCGCGAGCCGGCTCGATACCGCCGCGGCGCCCTCGTCCGCCGCGACCTCGCGCGCGGCGGCGCTGGTCGAAGGCGCGACCACGAGCTGAGCATGCGGCAGATTTTGCGCGAGCCAGCCGCGGCACTGGGCGAGCGCCTGCGGGTGCGAATAGACGCGCTGGATGCGTCCGAGCTCGGCGTGACGGCCGACCAGGCACTGCGAGATGTCGAGCACGATTTCGCTGCGGATCATCAGGCGGCTGTCGAGCAGCGAATCGAGCGTGAAGGTGACCGCGCCCTCGGTCGAGTTTTCGATCGGCACCACGCCGTACGCGACGGTGCCGCGCGTCACGGCGTCGAACACGCCGGGAATCGTGGTGGCCTCGACGTAGCGCACGGCGAGGCCGAAGAAGCTCAGCGCCGCCATGTGCGTGAACGTGCCGGCGGGTCCGAAGAAGGCGACGTTCATCGGCTGCTCGAGCGACAAGCAAGCGCTGATGATCTCGCGAAACACCGGGCGCAGGCTGCTCTTCGGAAACTCCACGGCGCCGCGTTCGGCGTGGAGCGCTTCCAGTCGCGCGAGCACGCGCTGCTCGCGTTCCGGATCGTAGAGCGCCTGGCCGGCAGCGCGTTTCGCGGTGCCCGCTTCGGCGGCGAGCTTGGCGCGCTCTTCCAGCAGATCGAGGATGCGCTCGTCGACCGCGTCGATCTGCCGCCGGATGTCGTCGATGCTCATGTCGGATCCCAGATGCGACACCGGCCCGCCGAAGCCCTGCGCCCGGGCAGGAAATCAGTCGGGCCGGCGCATCGCTCGAGGTTTGCCGCTTTAGCCCTTGAGGACCTCGGTCAGCTTCTGCAGTTTCATCGCCAGGCCCATGTCGCCTTCGATCTTGAGCTTGCCGGCGAAGAACAGCTGCTGGCCGTTGGCGCGACCCTCGCGCATGTCGACGAAGTCCTTGGCGTCCATCTTGATCGTACACTGAGCGGCGCCGTCGCCCTCGGTGACGCCCGGGTTGTCCTTCATGTTGACGATCCAGGTGCCGCCGTTCTCACCGCCGAGCACGAACTTGTAGACAGCGCCGATCTGCGAAACGGCCTGCTCTTTGTTCGTTGCAATGCGCGCGTTGTCGTTGTCGAAGATCTCCTTCGGAATTGTCATGACTGCTGTCTCCTGTTTGCTTCGTGCTATCGGTCGCTAACTGCCCTCGGGCCACATGCCTCCGGGCGAAGTCGAGAGGGTCGTCGGATCAACCGGTGCGTTCACGGGGCGGGCGGGTGTTTTTCTCCACGGCCTCGACGAAGCGCTGGTGGCGGCCGGTCCAGATCCATTTCACCAGCGAGCGTGCGCGCTCGACGTCGCGCGTGCGCACGGCGTCGACCACGTACTCGTAACCCTGGGTGATCGAGCCGGGTGACACCCACAAGGTCTGGAGCAGGTGGCTGTACTTGCTGAGCAGGCCGCGCGCGCTGTTGAGCAAGAGCCGCGGCATCACGTTGCGCGCGGCGCAAGCGAGCGCCCAGTTGAAGTCGAAGTCGAGCCAGAGCAAATCGCTCAGATTCTTTTCGCTCTGCATCTTGGCGACGACGACGCCGAGCGTGGTCAGGTCCTCGTCGCTGCGCCGCTCCGCAGCCAGCGCCGCGACCTCCGAACTCGTGATGCGCGCGAACTCGAGCAGGTTGGCCAGGACCTCGAGATCGACGACGCCGCCCTCGTTCAGCACCAGGTACTCGATCACGTCGAGCCCCGCGTTTTGCCGGTAGTCGAGGACGACCGTGCCGGCGCCGGCTTTGCGCCGGATCAAGCGCATCTGCTCGAGCTGGTTCATCGCCTCCCGGACGGTGAACCGGTTCACGCCGAGGTCGTCGGCGAGCCAGAGCTCCGACGGCAGCTTGCCCCCCGCCGGATAGATGCCGGAAAGGATCCGCCGCTTGAGCAGCTCGGCGACTTCGTCGGCACGCGTCCGTTTCGCGACGGTTACGGGCACGCGGCAGGATCTAGTCGGTGATTGTCCAACAATCAACGCTGATTGTCCAACAATCGCCCGGCCCATTGGCCGGAATCGAACTAAACCGCTGCTTTTGATTGAGCTTTTTAGGGCTTACTGGCCGGTCGTCCCGGCGGCGCCCGCGTCCGAATGAGGCGCAGCCTGGAGGACCGGCTTCACACCGTCGGGCGGTGGTGCTGCCGTCGTGGCGGGTGCCGTTGCGGTTTCGGTCGGCGCAGCCGTGGCGACGCTTGGCGGAGGCGGAGGCGCGGAATCAGCGGGCTTGTCGCTGACGACGAAGCAACCGGCCGCGGCAGCCGCGAAAGTGACCAAGGAACAGAGCAGGAGCGGTTTCACGTTCATGAAGGGCCCTCGTGTACGCGTGAGACGACCCTCAGCGTAACCGGATTCAAGGCCCGCGATCAATCGCCGGGACCTCGGACGATCCCGAGCTGCCAGAGCAGGAACGCATAAATATCTGCGAATTCCTCGGCAACTTTGGCGATCGGCTTGCCCTGGCCGTGCCCCGCTTGGACCTCGCTCCGGAGCAGCACGGGCCGGTCCGAGCTGGTCGCGTACTGGAGCGCCGCGGCCATTTTTCGGGCGTGCATCGGGTCGACGCGCGTATCGCTGACCCCGGTCGTGATCAGGACCGCCGGGTAGGCCGTCCCAGTTTGAACCCGGTGATACGGCGAGTACGCCTCGAGCGCCTTGAACTGCGCGGCGTCCTCGGGGCTGCCGTATTCGGGGATCCAGAGCTTGGCGATCAGGAAGCGCTGGTAGCGGATCATGTCGGCGAGCGGCACGCTGCTCACCACGGCCCGGTAGAGCTCCGGGTGCTGGGTGAGCGCCGCGAGCACGAGCAGCCCTCCGTTCGAGCGGCCGTGGATCGCGAGCCGATCGGGACGCGTCACGTTGCTCGCGATCAAATCTTCGGCGACCGCGGTGAAGTCGTCGAAGACGTTTTGCTTCAAGAGCAGCTTGCCGGCGTTGTGCCAGTCCTCGCCGAACTCGCCGCCGCCGCGCAGGTTGGCCTGGACGTAGACGCCGCCGCGCTCGAGCAGCACGTAGGTGCTGCGCGAGAAGCGCGGCACGAGGCTCAGGTTGAAGCCACCGTAGCCGTAGAGCAGGGTCGGGTTGTCCTTGCTCTTCAGATCCTGGTCCTTCTTGTGGACCATCAGGTACGGCACCATGGTGCCGTCTTTCGAGCGCGCCTTGCCGCGCGTGACCGCGAAGTCCGCCGGGCTGATCGGCGAGCTGACTTCTTCCCAGACGCTCTGTTGACCGGTCAAAAGGTCGATGCGGCGGATGATCGGCGGCACCGCGAACGATTCGAAGTCGAAAAAAGCTTCGCTTCCGTCGTGGACGCCGCTGAAGCCCTCGCTGGTGCCGATCGTCGGCAGCTCGATGGCGCCGAGGCTCTTGCCGTGGCGGTCGAAGCGCTCGAGGCGCGACGCGGCGTCGTGCATGTAGCTCGCGAGCACCTGATTGCCGATCACCTCGACGCTCGAGAGCACGTCGCTCGGGTGCTCGGGCAGCACTCTTTGCCAGCGAGCGCGTTCCGGATGCTCGGGATCCACGGCATAAAGGGCGTAGCGCGGCGCTCCTTCGTTGGTGTGGACGTAGAGCACGTCGTCGAGCACGAGCGGGTCGTAGACGTGCTCCTTGCCCTCGGTGATGCGCTTCCAGATCAGAGGCTTGTTGCGGGTATCGGCCAGGTAAAGCTCGCTCTTGCTCCAGCCCTGGTGCACGCGCACGACCAGCCAGCGGCCACCGGGAGCGATCGTGCAGCCGGGGAAGTCCGTCATCGGGAGATCGGCGCCGAACACCAGGGGATCCTGATCGGGATCGCGGCCGATCACGTGCTCGTAGATGCGCCGGTGGTACTTCTCTTCGCCCTTCGGCACGCTGCCCGGTTTGGGAAAACGCGAGTAGTAAAAGCGCTTGGCGTCGGGCATGAAGCACACGCTGGCGTAGCGCGTGTGCGGGATCGCGACCGGCAGATCGCGGCCGGTCGTTACGTCCCGAATCTTGAGCGTGCTTTCCTCGCTGCCGTCCTGGCTCAGGCCGTACGCGACGAGCTCGCCGCGCTGCGACGGCATGTACCAGTCGAGCGCGGTCGTGCCGGCGCGGCTCAAGGAGTTCGGATCGAGCAGCGCGCGGTCCTTACCGCGCACGCCGTCGCGCACGAGGAGCACGGGCTGGTTCTGCTTGCCTTCGCGGCGCGTGTAAAAGTATCGAAACGCGTTCTTGGCGACGCGCCGCACGCTGGGCAACGACACCTGTCCGATGCCGAGCAGTTGCTCGAGGCGCGCGCGGATCTCGGAATGCGCGGGGACGGCGTTCAAGACCCGATCCGAGAGCCTGTTCTGGGCGTCGATCCAGTCGCGGACGGGGGCATCGTCGCTGGCTTCGAGCCAGCGGTAGGGGTCGGCGATCTCGCGCCCGTGCACGACGTCGACGATGTCCTGCCGCAGCGTCGGCACGGGCAGCGGCTTCACCGGAACCCTCTCGAACAGGATGGTCGCGGGGGGAGCACGGGGCGCAGGATTCGGCGTTTCGGGTGGGAGTGACCCGCCACAAGCGGCGGCCAGCGCCGCGCCGACGAACGCCCGAGAGACTCGCGAAACCTGCAACCCAGAAACCTCAATGACGGCAAACCTTGCCGCTTCGCTCCGGGTTCGACAAGGGCTACGTTTGCGCCCAATGCGCGCCATGCTTCTCGCCGCGCTGCTGCTGGGCGAAGGATCGGTCGCGGGATGCAGCGCTCGGGCGCCCGAACCGCCGCGGCAAGCGGCAGCGGCGCCCGTGCCCGCGCCCGCGCCCGTGCCCGCGCGGGCAGCGGCGCGCGAGCCATCTGTCGTTCCGGCCGGTGCGCCCGCCCCCGCCCCCAACGTGCGCTTCTTGAAGGGCCAGACCCACGTTCACACCAGCGGCTCTTACGACGCGAAGGCCGCGCCGGAAGCGGTGCTCGGGTACTACGCGGCCCGCGGCTACGACTTCGTGGCGATCACCGATCACAACCGCATCACGGTCGTGACTCCGCCGGACGGCCTGTTGCTGGTGCCGGGGGTCGAGCTGACGCAGAACGCCGCGTCGTGCGCGCCCGCGCCTCCGCCCGGCTACCGGTGTCTGTTTCACACCAGCGCTTTGTTCGTCGACCCAGCTCGCGATCGGGCGCGCGGGGCGCTCTTCACCTTGCCCTATCATCCGGAGCGCGTGACGGCATACGCCGAGCAGATCGCCTTCGCCACTCTGCTCGGGGGCATTGCGGTGATCAATCACCCCCAATTTCACTTCGGTGCCAACGCCGACACGATCGCGGAGCTCGGGCGCCGCGGTTTACGGCTGCTCGAGCTCTCGAACGCTGCGCTCGACAACCAGAGCCCGGACGGGCGAGACGCCGCCGAGCGCCGCAGCGAGCGGCTCTGGGACGACGTGCTCGGCCGTGGCCTCCACGTCTACGCGCTGGCCAGCGACGACGCTCATCATTTTCCGGGGGACGGCGTGAAGCGGCTGGAAAAGGCGCGCTACTCCGGCGACCGCGGCTTCGTCATGGTGCGCGCGCAGAAGAACCTGGCCGCGATCCGCTCCGCCCTGCAGAACGGTGACTTCTACGCGACCACGGGCGTGCTCCTGCGCGAGCTCGAAGCGCTGCCGAGTGGAGTCAAGATCGCCGTCGAGCCCGCCGCTGGCGTAAGCTACGCCATCCGCTTCATCGGCCGGGGAAGCCGCGTGCTCGCCGAGCAGCAGGGCGCCGAAGCGAGCTACGCGCCGCGCGGGGACGAGGGCTACGTGCGCGCCGTGGTCCAGGCTTCCGGCGGCCAAAAGGCCTGGATCCAGCCGGTTTTCGTGGGGTCGTGAGCATGACGCTGCTGTTCGTCTACGGCTCGCTCAAGCGCGGGTTCTTGCACCACGACTTCTTGGCGGGGTCGGCGTTCGTGCGCGCTGCGTCCACGGCGCCCGGCTATCAGCTGGTGCTGCAGGGCGAGTACCCGGCGCTCGCGCTCGATCCAGGCGCGCCGGGCGTCGTCGAGGGCGAGCTGTATCTAGTCGGCGACGAGCTCTTGCCCGAGCTCGATCACTTCGAGGGGTGTCCCGAGCTCTATCAGCGCGAAAACGTCGTGCTCGACGACGGCACGACCGCACTCTCGTACGTGATCTCCGCCGGGCGCGCCGCCAGCCTGCCGCGGGTCGCCGGCGCCGCGTGGGTGAAACGCTGATGCGGGTTCTGGTGGTCGGCGCGACTGGTTTCATCGGCGGCCACGTCGCCAGCGCGTGCGCGCGCGCGGGGCACGACGTCTGGGGTCTCGTGCGCTCGAGGGCTCGCGCGGCGAGCGAAGCGCGGCTCGCCGGTGCGCGGCTGTTGGAGGGTTCGGCGAGCCTGCCCCCCGACGAGCTCGGCGCTGCCGCGTTCGACGCCGTGGTCTACGCCGCAGGCGTCTGGCGCTACGGCGATCGCAGCGACCCCGCCATCATCGAGCGGCGCTGCGGCGAGGTCTACCTCGACGGCGTGGCCCGCTTCGCGGAGCTCGCGCTCGAGCGCGGCGCGCACTTCGTGTTCCTGAGCGGGATCAGTCGCTTCGGCAGCGCCGAGGCGACCACGCCGTTGCGCGAGGACAGCGCTCCCGGCCGACTCAGCGTGTTCGGCCGGCACAAGCGGCTCGCCGAAGAGCGGCTCGCGAGCTTCGGCGAGCGGGGACTGCGTTGGACGGCGCTGTGCCCGCCCGACGTCTACGGCGCGGGCGATCCCGGCTCGCACGTGCGCTTCATCATCGAGCGCAGCGCGGCGCGGCGCTACCTGGTGATCGGCGACGGACAGAACCGCTGGTCGCTCAGCCACGTCGACAACGTAGTTGCGGCGGCGCTCTTCTTCATGACCGGGCCGGGCAGGGGAGTCGTGAACATCGCGGACGCGCGGCCCTACACGCAGCTCGAGCTCGCGCAGGCGGTGCGGCGTGCGCTGGGCCGGCGCGGCGCTGTGCCGCGGGTGCCGCGAGCGGCCGCGCTCTTGCTGGCCGCGGTGAATCAGCGCATTCCGCGCCCGCGCGGCTTTCCCGAGCCCTTTGCGACGCGCCACGTGCGGTTGCGCACGCGCGATGTGCTGCTCGACACGACGCGCGCGACAAGCTTCGGCTTCGAGCCGGCAGCGGAGCTCGAGCAAGGCGTGGCCGCGACCGTGGCCGCTTGGCGGGGCACGCGTTGATGCGAAGCCGCGAAATTCAGCGCCTGAGCTTGCCGACAATCGGCGAGTTTCGAGGGTTCGAGGCGCGGCGCGAGCCGGTCGTGATCACGGGGGCGCTCGCGGCGTGGCCGGCGCTCGCGCGCTGGTCCTTCGGGTGGCTCGAATCCGTGCACGGCGACGCTCGTGTCCGTGTTCGAACATCTGCGCGCGTGGCCCCACAGCTGTTCTCCGGCTTCACCTTCGAGACGATGGAGCTCCGCCGCGCGCTCGAGGAGATCGAAAACGCCGGCGAGCGCGTCTTGTACGTGCAGTACTGCGACCTCGAGCGTGAGCTGCCGCGGCTGGCCGGCGAGATCCACGATCTGCCGTACCGTAGGCAGCTCCTCTGCTCTCCGGCGCTGCTGTGGATTTCCGGGCGCGGGGTGGTCAATCCGCTGCATTGGGACTACAACCACGTCGCGCTGGCGCAGGTTCACGGCGAAAAGAGGCTGCTTTTGTTCGATCCCGCCGAGTCGCCACGGCTCGCGAGCTACGCCGAGCGCACCGTCTGGCGCACGAGCTCGCTCGACCTCGCCGCCCGTGGCGTGGCAGAGCTCGAAGCCGTCAGTGCTTTTAGCGCGAGTCTCGCGCCCGGCGACGTCCTGTTCATCCCGTATCGATGGTGGCACTACGCGGAATGTGACGGGCCTTCGATCTCCGTGAGCTGGTGGTGGGAACCGTCGATCTTCGCTCACTACCGGGATGCCGTTCGCGAGCGCCTGCTCATTCCCGTCAAGCGCGTGCTCCGCGCGCGAGCCGTCCGCTAGCATGCGCCCATTCGAGCGTTGCGCGGACGCCGTCGCGCAGCTGGAAGCGCGGGGCAAATCCACTGCTCCTGAGCCGCGTAGTGTCGAGCGCGTGCGCGCTGGTTCGAAAAGCGACCCCGCGCGTGGTGATGGGCGGCGCGATGCCGATGCGCGGCAAGCTGCGTTCCGCGCAGAAGCCCAGGGCCCACGCGAGCCGCGGCGGCAGCTGGAAGAAGCGGCCGGAGTGTCCGAGCTCGGAAGCGATGGTCGCGGCGAGCTCGCGGCGCGACACCGGCCGGCCGTCGTCGATCAGGTACACGCCGCGGAGCTCGGGGTGTGCCGCGGCGTACAAGAGTGCGTCGACCAGCGTTTCGACGAACAGCCACGAGCGTTG
>Ga0111538_10012820_pt1 | contig 11073 bp, 9 predicted proteins | sample SoiMethybrSBSTD1_FD_79669 | JGI IMG/M metagenome (GOLD analysis project Ga0111538, IMG submission 79669) | Bulk soil microbial communities from a Populus tree surrounding site in Tennessee, USA - Soil MetaG P. TD hybrid SBSTD1 (version 2)... | ecosystem: Environmental > Terrestrial > Soil > Tree... | reverse complement strand
TCCAATTCGTTGGCGCTTGAGCCGTCACGAGTGTCGCGATCGCGCTGACCAGAACGACCACTGATTTCATGAAATTCTCCGGAAGGCGTGACGGGCCTCGTCTTCATGAGCGCGGTGTGCGGTCATGACCTGCAGGCCGAGTGCCCGGTGGGTGGCGGGATTCTAGCAGACCGGAGCGGACTACAATCTCCACATGAACCTGGCTCCCGTCCAGCGTTGGCTCGGTGTACTCGTCCTCCTCGCCGGCCTCGGCGGAAGCATCCCGGTCTGGTCGCAGTCGCGGTTGCTGCCGGACGCGCCGGGCACGTGGAAACCATGGAAGCCCCTTTCCGCTACCACCGGTGCAGGAGGGGCGAAGGAACAGGCCACGACACCGGCGCTCGTCAAAGCCTTTGAAGGCGAATTGCTGGCGCTCAACGCCATCCTGCGTCGCGCAACGGGCGTCGCGTCTCCGGTCGGATTCAGCGTCGAAACCTGGGGATCGCTGAGCGGATACCACCTGGCCGAGCACGCGCCCGGTCAGCCCGCCGCCGGCAAGTTGCCAATCGCGGGCGGATTCACGTTCGGCGCGTTCCCCGTCTTCGAGTACCAGAAAAACGGCAAGACTATTCGCGAGGACACGGGAGAAACGGCGCTTCAGCAGTTTCTGATCAATCAGATCGACGGCGGACTCTTCGACCGCGGCAGGGTCGCGGATTGGGGTCCGCTTGACACCGATGCGTTCCAGAAGCCCATGCCCCAGGGCGAAATTGCGGGCCTGCCGCGCTACGGCGACGGCCTGATCATCGCCCGTGATCCCGCGGCACTCTGGACGCCACTGCCGCAGCGGGCCGCGCTCGATCTGGTGGTGAAGGCCCGGCAGCTCGTGGTGCAGGGGTTGGAGGAGAGCATCGCAGCCTATGCGGCTCGATTGGCGGTCGTCCGCGATCCCGCGTACCGCGCGAAGCGCATGAAGGAGGCGCAGGAGGCCGTCGCTCTGTCGAAGATGCAGAATCCACAGGCCTTCCTCAAGCAAATCGAGGAGTCCATCGGCGTTGAAGAGGCGTCGCTCGTGAAGGAGTTGGGCCCGGCCACGGGAACCGGCAAGAACCTGGCGGACGCGAAGCGCGCCCTCGGCGAGGTCACCGACTGGATCGCACAGCTCTCCCCGGCCGAGCTGGCGTCGCCCTCATGCTACGCCGAGAAGGGCACGACGCTTCGCGCCAGATTCACGACCGTCGCCGCGGCTGGCTGTCGCCCCCTCGTGCGACCCAACTACGGATACTTCAACGCCGCCCTGCCTCGTTCGGCGCCGCAAGTGGTCATCATCACGGGCATCAAACGCTGCTTCGACACCGCCGACAAGTACAACCTTGAAGCCAACTCCCCCAATCCTTCTGGGTGCCGTGCCAATCGCGCGTTGGTCGAGACGATGGACAAGGACGCGATCCGCGCCTGGCTTCGCTAATCTGCCAGCGGCAGAGGTCGGCTGTTCGTCGGTGATTCACTGTGCTCCCGTTCCTTGACCTGGCCGTCGCGCAGAAATTGGCGTTCGAGGAGGAGGACGAACGTCAGGGTCGCCGGATCTCTGCCCTCTGCTGGCGGCCGTGATGACAAACGGGACGGAAATCGTCGCCTCCGGTTCACCTGGCGTCGTCCGCACCCACACTTGAACGACATAGTCCCCGGGAGCCTTGGGGCGCCAGTTCAGGGTGCTCTTCCCCGACCACATCGTCAACGTGGTCCACGCCGACCCCAGACGTACACCCCAACGGTACCGGTACGGCGGAGTACCGCCCGCCGCGAGGGCCGTCCAGGCAATGGCCGTGCCCGCCGGTTGCGGCGGTGCGAAGGACGTCGAGAGTCCCACCGTCAGCGGCGCCGGTGTCTGGGAGACGCTGCCATGTACCTCGTCCGAGTACTCGCTCAACACGCCTGTGGCGGTGTAGGCGCGGACGGCGAAGTAGTACTCCTGCCCGAAGGTCAACCCGTAGACCGGATACTCGGTCACGTTGCCAACATCAATCTGTGTGGAATACACGTGGGAGGCCGTTCCATAGCCCACCCGGTACCCGACCGTCAGGCCCGCGTCGGTCGCGGCGTCCCACGAGAGGGTCAGGTGACCCGTCAGCGTTTGGAGGACGAGGTGGTCCCGCGGCAGCGTGACGAATAGAATTGCCACCACGCAGACCCCGCGCCACCGCACTGCGCCCCCTTTGCCGGCCCTGTATCAGCCGTCGGAAGGGAGCACCGTCATGTCTATCACGATGCGTCGGGCAACGCGGAACTTCTGCAAATAATGAAGTACTTTCCGGACTTGAAATAATCTTGACGGGCAGCAACGCTAGAATGCAGGTGTGGCCGGTGCGACTTCTGTCCCGCTCGTCTGCCCGAAGTGCGGTTTGGGGGCCACGGTCTTCGTCACACTCTGGACCGCGACTGAGCCGCGCCGAGTGCAGACCTGGCAGTGCCCGCATTGTCGGGAGGCGATCGCGGCGGAACTCCCCGGGAAAGTCGCCTGGGTGCTGGCACGGCAGAAGCCCGACTGACGAGACACCTACCGCCTCATCCCGGTCTCGAGCAGGTACCACGACGGGCAGCTGTAAATTATTGGGAATATAGGGCCGCCCGATCGCGCAAGTCGCGAACCTCTTCATCGGGTCGTACTTGACTCTGTCAACCCAGTCGCGGAACCGGCCGAGGAGTTTCTCCGCCTCGCGATCTTCCTTTCGAGACGGACGAGGAGCGCCTGTGTCTCCTCCTTTTCGATTCGTGCACTCACCGTTTCGAGAGCTGCCAGGAACGCACGCTTCCTGGTTTCGGGTAACCCCGCGCTCATGATGCCGTCGGTGATGATCTGTTTGATCCGGACCCGCCGTTCCGCCTCCCACTCAGCCCTTGTCTGTTTCTTCTTCGCCATCGCCTCAACCGTTCCTCCGGCCGTTCGGTCGTGGTCAGGGGTTCCCAGCCACCGACGCGCAGCTTCTCCTGTCTGTCAATGCGCGAAACACGGGGAAACAGGCTCGACCCGAGTACGGTCCTCGGCGCGAAGCCGCCATGACCGACGGCTTGCACAGTACACTGAGTCTCATGCTGACAATCCGTCCCTACAGCGAATCCCGCAAGGTCGAAATCCTCGGCGATCTCTGGAGCATGACCCGCAAGGGCTCCTCGCTGCGCGTGCAGCTCCGCACGCACCCGCTCGGATGGGAACTCCTCGCGTTCGTCGGCGTCGAGATGCACCGCTCGCAGGTCGCGAAAACGGAGTCCGACGTGCTCGCCCTCTCCGGGCAGTGGCAGGCTGAGGCGATCGCAAAGGGCTGGTCGCTACCCGCCTAATTAGACAGAACTGATGCGGGCCGCCCCTCGACTTCGACGCACCGCACGATGGTCAGGTCGTCGCTCACATCGACGTGCTTGGCAGGATCGCTCCGGACATCTCAAGGATTCGAATCACGAACGCCGCCGATGGCACCGTCGTTTGGGATGTGAAGCCACTGTCTAATCGAAGCGGGTGTTGGAACAACTGTTGGAATCTGAAGTTCCAGGTCGGGCCGAACCAGTCATCGTTCATTGCAGGCCATCAGACGTTCGCTGCCCAGGTGCCTCAGGCGCCCACCTTTTCCCTTGCGCAAGGCACTCTCTATCTCTTCGAGGCATGGGACGGCAAAGGGCGCGTGAAATCAGAGCGCTTTCGGTTGTAGCACGCCGGACGATCTCTGCCCTTGACGAAGGGAGAGTTGATAGATGTTTGGCGGTTCGTCCCCTTAGCAGGCGACGAGTGACGATAACCTGTATGAAGTAGACCACCGGTTGCGGTTTTCACCGCTTCCCTCGCGCATGCTGCGGCCCGATCCCTCCTCGGCCCGCCTGAAGACAGTTTCGCATGTCCGTGTCCGACGATCCGTGCTGCCTCCCCGGCGATTTCACGATCACGGCCCTTCCCACCCGGTTTCTGATCGGGCAAGCGGTAGAAGCCATCGGACCGGGCCCCATCGGCGGAACAAAAACCGGCGGCGACGCCGGTGGGCGGGAGCGTGCCACACCTCATCGTGTTGGAAGGCGCATCGCGCTCGCAACCTTCGGGCATCCTCCTTGCACCATCTCGTAACGAGGAAGATATGGCGAAGAAAAAAGCCGCAAAAAGAGAACGGATCGACACCAAAGTGGGTGGCACGCGGTTCGTACGCCGGGATGACCGCGGCACCTTCAATGAGAGCGACCAAGCCGGGCCGTCGCTGCGAGCCGATCGCCGCACGAAGTCGGAGACCAAGGTCCGGAGCGGGCAGGGAGACAAGGGGGATCGTCAGGCTGGCCGGTCCTGAGCCGGTGGCCCACGCGAAGACACGCGAGGGCCGCTCCGTTGGTTGAATCCACGCGCGGACAGCGGAGAACCGACAGGTGGCGCACGAGTGTCGGAACGGCTGGATCTGCGAGGCCCATCCGGATCGGGTTGGCACCACGACGAGTGCAGCGCCGCGGGACTCGCCTGTCAGATTTGTTATCCGGACGGCAAGCCGCCGCCGACCGTCTGGGGCCAGCTCTTCGCGAGTCTGCCGATGCGGTGCCGGGATGGCCACGCCGGCGTTCAGGTAATCCGCGGTTTGAAGAAGATCGACTTCTGCTTCGCGCGGGCCGGTGTCTCGTTCGCTCAGGTAGAACTGCGTCTCGACAACCAGGACCAGGCCGTGACTCTTATGGGACGGGTACGATCGCGCCGATCGTCGGAACACTGAGCGAGTCGGCTGAGTTTTTGGGAAAATCTGGCGTCCCCACCGGGCATCGTCCGCATTCCTTCGCGGGCATTCCGGCGTTCGCTGCGAGGCGCGGCGTAGGGGCCGGGCGCCTTGTTACGATGTTTAGGATTCGGGGCGAGTCCGTCGTTCCGTTCGCGCGGGAGCACGCTAGCGGCGTTTGTAGACCGTTTTGATGGGCGCTTCTGGCTTCCCGCCAAGGAACTCAGTTACGATCACGAGTTGTCCATCAGCGTCTATCGCCCAAGTCAGCCGCCTGATGTCTTGCTTTAGTTCAGGGAAATGGATCGTCACCACCAGCGTTTTGCCTTCCCAGACAGCCTTCGCAAGGAGAGGCTTCCCGTCAGGAGCGCTCATCTCGGTTTCGGAGCCGTCGAGTTTGAACGTGTGCTTGGTCACGTCTGGCTGGCCCTCAACCGACAGCGTGGAGCCATCATGCTTGATGGTTAGTTCCCGAATTTCCTGTTGAGGCCCAACACCGATCCATGTGCCCGAGAAGTTTGGCCTATCTTGTGCGACCAACCCGACAGCGCCGAAGGCCGCAACGACAAGGACGAGACACAGAGTCACGAACTTCATTCGGGTTCCTCCTGTGGTCAGCCTTCCAGAACGTTTCAAGGATGCGCCGGGATGAAGTGATTCTACGTCACCGGTGCCTCCCTGAGATTGCGTTCGTCGCGTTACGTGCACCAGAGAGTGGCTGTCGACTCCTCGCAAAACAGTACCGATTCTGGCGAAGCACAACCCTTCGCGGTATCCGGTCTTGATTTTGGCGGAGGACAAGTATCACAGTAAACGGAGGCCATTTGGCTCCCATGGCCTGAGAGTGGACCTCGCCAGTTTTCAGGAGCCGAGATGCCCTCAAGCACTCACCGAAACATCGGATCGGTTGCAATCTGGTCGCTCACGCTGATCGCGTGGTGCGGCGCCATGATGGGCGGCTCCGCGCAGGCGCCGACGTCGATCGCGGCGTCGCGCGTGCTCGTGGTGTACAACGCGAACTGGGGCGACGGGGACGGCGACGGCGTGCCGGATTCGCTGCAGGTGGCGAACTATTACGCGGTCAAGCGCGGCGTGCCGGCGGCGAACCTCCTCGGCCTAGGCATCACGCTGAACTTCGGGCCGATCCGCTATGACGTCAGCGAGTACACCCGGTTCTACAGCGAGATGATCCAGCCGATCCGGAACAAGCTCGAGGCGCTCGGGCCCGCCAACATCGACGTGATCCTGTTGTGCTACGGCGTGCCCTACAACCTGGGTTCCGACACCAGCGGGACCGGCTTCGTGGCGATCGACAACGTGCTGATGGCCTTGAACAACTGGAGCGCGACCAGCAACAACATCCAGCGCCTCAACAACCCCTACGTCGCCACCAAGCCGACCTTCGAATCGGATCGGCCGGCATTCACACACGACTACAAGATCTCCGGCCAGGACATGTACCTGGTCGCCCGTCTCGACGGCATGAGCGCGTTGCGTGCCCAGAACCTGGTCGACCAGGCGTTGTACGCGGAACGCTACCTGACGGCGGGCAGCGGCCTGTTCAACGGCACGGTCTACGTCGACAGCCGGTACGGGCCGTACAGCGACGCGCAGCTGACCGCGAACAGCGCGGTGATCGCGGGCTCGTACAGCAACTACGACTCCGCCGACGCCAACATCGCCTACTCCGAGCACTACGTCGCCGGAACCGGCTTGCCGCTGAAGTGGGAGAACACGGCCGGCTCGCTGAGCATCGGCCAGCAGGGCGCTCAGTACCACGATGGCACCAGCGCGGCGACGGCGCCGCGGGCGCTGATGTACAGCGGCTGGTACAACGCCGCGGAGTACTTCGACGTGTACGAATGGCTGCCCGGCGCGGTGGCGTGCGACCTGAACAGCGTGTCGATGGTCTCCATACGCGAGGGCTTCGGCTGGGGGGCCGCGGCCCTGGCGCGCGGCGCGAGCGCCGCCTGCGGCGTGCTCGGCGAGCCGTTACTGAACGGGCACCCGCGGCCGAACATCCTGCTCTACTACCTGCTCAAGGGCTACACCTTCGCCGAGGCCTCGACCCTGGCGACCCGGAAAGTCGGCTGGATGGCGATCAACATCGGCGATCCGCTCTACGCCCCGTTCAGGCCCAAGACTGTCGTCGCCGATACGAGCCTGCCCGCGATCGCGCCGGGCTACCCTCGGGTAGCGGCCGCCGCAGACCCGGCAGCGCGCATCATCGAAGTGCGCCTCGACGATGCGGTCGAGCCGGAGACGGCGCGCATCCTGGTCGACTACGGGCTCACCGCCGCGTACGGCGCGACGGCGAATCCCGGCCAGGGCTTCTACCGCAGTGCAGCGATCGTGGTGTCCGGACTGCAGAGCGGGGCGACCTACCACTACCGCGTGCGCATGATCGACCCGGTCGGCAACACGTCCACCAGCGGTGATTTCACCTTCAGCACCGGCGGCGTCCCTCCGCCTGCGCCCGACGCTCCGCCGATCGTGGCGCTGATCCAGCCGGAGTCTGGCAGCAGCGTCTCGGGCTCGGTGGGACTGGCGGCCACTGCCAGCGACGACATCGGCGTCGTGCTCGTCCAGTTCCTGGTCGACGGGGTGCTGGTCGCCAGCGACGTGTCGGCGCCGTACGCGGCGAGCTGGGATTCGACCACCGTCACAAACGGCGCCCACACCATTGTCGCGCGCGCCGTCGACACCGCCGGCAATGCGAGCACCAGCGCCGCGATCGCCATCTCCGTCGCCAACGGCGGCGGCAATCCCCAGCCGCAGGACGAGATCTGGGTCGGCGACGCGCTGCCGACGGGCGCGATCGCGGCCGCCGATGGCGGCGACGGCTGGTCGTGGATCGCGAGCAACCCGACGGCCTACTCGGGCGCGTTGGCGCACCAGTCCGCGGTCGCAGGCGGCGTGCACCAGCACTACTTCTATGGCGCTCAAACGACGATGAGCGTCGCCGCCGGCGACACGCTGATCGCGTACGTGTATCTCGATCCGGCATCGCCGCCGAGCGAGGTCATGCTGCAATGGAATGACGGCACCTGGAATGCGCGCGCTTACTGGGGCGCCAACGTGATCCCCTGGGGAGTCGACGGCACGGCCTCGCGGCGGTACATGGGGGCGCTGCCCGCGGCCGGCCAATGGGCGCGGCTCGAGGTTCCGGCGCAACTCGTCGGGCTGGACGGCGCGACGCTCAATGGCATGGCTTTCACGCTCTGGGGCGGGCGCGCGACGTGGGATCATGCCGGCAAGAGCACGTCGAGCGGCGGTACGCGCCTGAACTTCGCCGCGGCGGCGAACGGCGGCGTGGCCAGCGCCTCCTCTTCCTACAGCGCCGGCTACGGCCCTGACGGCGCCAACAACGGCGACCGCGCTGGTGTCGGGTGGGGCGCCGGCGGCGGCTGGAACGACGCCAGCTGGAGTGCGTTCCCCGACACGCTGCGCATCGATTTCGCCGGTCCGCGGACGATCGACGAGATCGACGTGTTCTCGGTCCAGGACGCCTACTCCGCACCGGTGCAGCCGACCGTTGCGATGAGCTTCAGCCAGTACGGACTCGTGGCCTTCGACGTGCAGTACTGGAATGGATCGAGCTGGGTGGCGGTGCCAAACGGCAGCATCGCCGGCAACAATCTGGTGTGGCGCAAGATCACCTTCACGGCCATCACCACCACGGCGATCCGTGTCGTGGTCAATCAGGCCGCGGATGGCTTCAGCCGCATCACCGAGCTCGAGGCCTGGGGGACGCCGACGTCCGCAGCCGCGGCGCTGCAAGCGCTGACCTTAAGAGGTCTGAGTTGGACCGACCGTGACGATGACGAAGCTGCCGATGCCCGCGGCGCGCGTGCCATCGGTGAAGGCGGGCGAGACAATGACGGGTCGGGTGAAGGCTGTGGCGATTGTGTAGGCTGCGGCGAACATGTGCAGGGAGGCGGGGATGCTACACGTTCCTCAGGGAAGGAAGCCGGGTCATCTGGCAGGGTCAGACGCGGACCGCTCGTCGATCGCCTGCCGGAAGAACCAACGACGTCATTCTGACGGTGCCGGCGAGCGCGGTACTTCTCGGAAACCGCACTCGAATTTTTGGGGACCGGCCTCGAGCGGGCGCGGCTTCCTCATTCCGCGCCGCGTCCTGGCCTCCATGACCAGGACGGACTTGAACTGACCGTGCAACGGCGCGATCAGATCGGCCCGGAGCCGACTGCGGCGCGTCAGGTCCGCGCGAAACTCGGCCCGTACCGAAGTCACCGACTTCAGCATGCTTTAAGCAAAGTCAAGCTATGCACGAATATCCGCCCGCTGTCATCGGCGACCCTTTCCGGTCTGTTTTCCTGCGAGTTGTTGCCTGCGGTATGGCGTCCCCACCGGGAATCGAACCCGGGTCTCGGCCTTGAAAGGGCCGCGTCCTGACCGCTGGACGATGGGGACGCGCGGCGATCCGAACAACGATATCAAACCCGGGCGCCCCCTACTTGGCATAACCCCAAAAGAGGTCATGTGCTCGCGATCGCTTCGGCGTCCTCGGCGCTCTCAGGTGCCGAGTTCGCTGTCTTCGTGGGCGCACCTCGACCAGGCCGCCGACGCTGCGCTTGGCGGCACGGCCCGGTGCGGCTATCCTGTCGCCCGTCCACGTTTCTTTCCCGGGAGGCCCGATGCGTTCGACTCTGACCCGCGCCATGACGTTTGCCGCAATTCTCTTCACCACCCTCAACGCCGCCGGCGACGCCAAAGGCTCGCTCGTCTACAAGAGCAAGACCAGGGAATTCAACGTCCCGGTGAAGTTCGCGTACCTGGTCAAGGGGCCGGACTCGATGGATCCCAAGCTGATCATTCGGCGGCTCATCGTGAGCGCCACTGATCTGACCGCCACGATCCAGAAGTGCACGACCATGAGCTGCGCCGACGGGACGGGAGCGGACGCGATGATGGTGGATATCGGCGCGGGGCCGCGTCTGAACTACTGGCTCAACCTCGGCGGCGGGCTGGTCCAGTACTCCGGCACCCAGGATCCGAAGGCGCTCACCGCCACGACCGACACGCCGGCGCGCCTCGCCGGCAAGCTCGTCTTCGATGGAAGCGCGGCCGGCGGGCCGAAGGTGGATCTGGAGTTCGATGCCACCCTGTTGAAGGAATTCACCCGCGCCAGGTGATCAGCGATCCGTGTCTTACGACATGAAGGGCATGAAGACAGTGAAGCACATGAAGAAAACCTCTCTTGGGCTTTTCCGGAAAACCCATGCTTGCACCCTGCTCTTCTTCATGTGCTTCACTCCCTTCATGCTCCTCATGTCGTTTGATTCGGCCCTGGACGCGGCCAGCGAGACACAGAGACAAGCGGCACCAGCTCCCTTCGCCATCGAAGAAACCACCATCTCCCAGATCCATGCGGCCTTCCGCTCCAAGCGACTGACCTGCCGCGGCCTCGTCGAGCAGTACCTGAAACGGATCGACGCGCTCGACAAGCAGGGTCCGGCGCTGAACGCCATCACCGTCGTCAATCCCACGGCGCTGAGCGAAGCGGACGCGATGGACCGCCGCCTCGGTCGCGGCGGCGCGTTGCCGCCGCTCCACTGCATTCCGATGGTCGTCAAGGACAACTTTGAAACCATCGGCCTGCAGAGCGCGGGGGGCTCGATCATCCTCAAGGGCTTCGTTTCGGACAAGGACGCGTTCCAGGTCAGGAAGATCAAGGAAGCCGGCGCGATCGTCCTGGCGAAATCGAACATGGCGGAGTACGCGTTCAGCCCGTACGAGACGCTGAACTCGCTGCAGGGACACACGAAGAACCCGTACGCGCTCGATCGTGTTCCGGCCGGCTCGAGCGGCGGCACCGCGGCCGCCGTGGCCGCGAACTTCGCCGCGGTCGGGCTCGGCAGCGACACCGGCAACTCCATCCGCGGCCCGTCGTCGCACAACGCGCTCGTCGGCATTCGATCGACGATGGGACTGACGAGCCGCGCGGGGGTGATTCCGCTCAGCTATCTCGCCGACATCGCGGGCCCGATGGCGCGTACGGTCGAAGACGCGGTGGCCGTGTTTCAGGTCATCGTCGGCGAGGATCCCGACGATCCGATGACCGCGCGCAGCCGCGGCCGCGCGATTCCGACGTACGCGAAGTCGCTCGACAAGGCCGGTTTGAAGAACGCACGGATCGGCATCCTGCGCCAGGCCTACGAGACACCGACGACCGACGAGGAAATCGTCAAGGTGTTCATGAAAGCCGTCGACGACCTGAAAGCCGGCGGCGCGACGATCGTCGATCCCGTGACCCTCGATCTGCCGTCGCGGGGACAGGGTGGCGGCGGCGGGACGTGCCGCGGCTTCAAGTACGACATCAACGAGTACCTCGCCG
>Ga0111538_10012819_pt1 | contig 11075 bp, 10 predicted proteins | sample SoiMethybrSBSTD1_FD_79669 | JGI IMG/M metagenome (GOLD analysis project Ga0111538, IMG submission 79669) | Bulk soil microbial communities from a Populus tree surrounding site in Tennessee, USA - Soil MetaG P. TD hybrid SBSTD1 (version 2)... | ecosystem: Environmental > Terrestrial > Soil >... | reverse complement strand
TCTTCGTAGTGTCCCCACGTTCGTCGAAGTACATGGAGGGACCATCAAGCTTACCATTGCGATAGTTTCTAGTATGCTTTAACCTCCCGATTTCAAAGAAACGCTTCCATTCACCGTCGAATCCTCCATTCTCGTAACGACCGCTATCTCCTAAAACTCCGTTCTCATACCAAAAAAGAGAAAGACCGTGAAGCTTATGAGTTTTATTGTAGTTGTCTTCATAATTTTTCTTTCCGTTGCGGTAATAAGAAACAGACCGACCGACCAAGCTATCATTCTCAAAGTGGGCTTCCGTATACAGCTGACCGTTGTCATACCATGATTTAAATGGCCCATTCTTTTTACCATTTTTGTAACTCGCCTCTAACTTCAGATTACCATTATCATGGTATTGCCTGATAATACCATCTTCACGCTCCGTGGGTGGGTTGCAGCATTTCATCCCACTCGCCAAAAAGGCGAGTCCCAATGAGAAAGCAAGCGTTAACCTCATGATTAGTGTTATTTAGGTTTGAGCTTTGACTGGATAATCCTCAGCATTTAACAAACGATAAAGAGGGCTCTATTGATTTAGATTTCCGATCAAATCGTTAATCCTCAAAGAATTCCAGCGACTGTGCCTGCCGAGCTCTCAATCATCTTGGCAATCACTGGTGCATTTGCATCGTCCAGATCGACCTTGGTAACGTGTAGGATTTATACTTAATACAATACTATGTATAGCAATAATAATTCGACGAGCGCCTACATTTCAATAGTATTATTGTAATCCTCCAGGATCCCCTCAAGCTGTTGGAGGTGACGTCTCACGTGCAGCGCCAGGAAATAGATGTATTGATACACATCGAGCTTGCCAAGCCCGTTGACACTCATAGTTGTCTTGAACAACAGCCCCTCGCCATTTTGTAACAGCTCAAGATGTATAAGACAGCGGTTGAGCTGATCCCGGATTTCGTCACGAACTTCATCTAAAAGTAATTGTCCTGTTGGAGCCATGTGTTCAGGCCTGTGCCAGTCAAACGACTTGTGGATGCCAATTTCGAGCATCGCACTGTTTTCAAGGCGATAGTTCTCCAACAGCTCGCTATAATCGCCGCTGTACTCCTGACATAATGCCTTCGAGCTTCCTTTATCGATCAGGATCAGAAGGAAGCGATTTGTTAGCATTACATGCTCGAGCAGTTCTCGGACATTCCATTCTCCACTGGCGGGTCTATGATCCAATAAAGGTTCATCCTTATCGAACCATTCATCCAGCGCCGAGATTGAACGGATCAACTCACTTCTTATCGATACTATAATATTATCTATCGTCATAAATCAAAATCTTTAAAACAAAAAAGCCCGGACTTTATTGGTCCGGGCCTTCTTTTATCTGATCATTTAACAATGAATCTATTCAAGAACACAATGCCGGACCAATGCATAACGCTTGCGCACAATGACTAGCGCTGTTTTCGAATCCATATTGAGTTGTGTGATCATCATATAAACAAATGTAAAGAAAGTTTTCGTAATGCATGAAATATCCTGTCACATTTTAGGCTACTTTGTTCATACAGCACTTTTTGAACTTTCTGCCGCTACCACAGGGACATGGATCGTTGCGCTGAAGGTCTGATTTAGGTCGTGTGCTGGTTTTCAATGTGTTAGCAGTGTCTTGTTGAAATGCCTTTGAAAGCAAGGCATATAATTCCGGATGATTTTTCTGGAGAAGTTGGGGTCGTTCGAAAAAATATTCACCCGCAACGGCAAGGAATTCACGATCATGTGTCGCGCCGTATTCATTGATATCACTGTTGCCTTTAATAATTTCCAACGTTTTGCCGCGGATCAACTCGAGCCAGGGGATTGCGTATGCTTTTCCGTTGAGGATGGTTGGAACGCCATCAATGGTGCCGTCTTCCTTGTCAAGAAGGTGGATGAATTCGTGGATGCCCACGTTCTGCTTGTCGGTACTGTTGTTAAAGCCCGCGTGCAGGGAAGGTTTTGAAAGGATCATTTTTCCTTCCATGGTTCCGCCTGAACCCACCATTCCGGTAATAGTTTCGTCCTTGCTATTGATGGTATATTTTGAGTCAAACGACCCCGGGTAAAGCAGCACTTCGTCGAGAAACGTATAATCCCAGTCGGGAAAGCCAAAGACAGGTATAGCTGCGCTACTTGCTACAAGCAATTTGTCCGTAATATCAACATCTGTTCGAATGCCGGTAATACGGACGTTGGATATGAACCTCATTATATCCTGCTCGAATCTTTTTTTGTCAGGCTCACCGAGGTTGTTATAGAACGGGACCTTTTCATTAAGGATGTGTTTCCATGTTACGGGAAATTCAATTGGAGCATTCTTGTGCTTTCTTTGTCTAGAATAAAAGATTGCAAACCCAATAACAAATCCGATGATGATGAGGAAGCTTACCATATGAACTAAAGATAAATGATCGTATGGTTAAATCAATGGCAGATGGAAATAGGGAGATAAGGAGATAGGGAGATAAGGAGATAGGGAGATAGGGAGATAAGGAAATAGGGCTAGAGAATGGGAGCTGCTACTTTAACTTCGAAGGGTTGACGCCAAAGTGTTTCTTAAAAGCAGCGGAAAAATGATTCGGATTTTTATAACCAACGGTGCGGGCAGCCTCTGTGATCAGCATGTCGTGATCGAGAATTAACTGCTTGGCGTATTCCATCCGCAAAGAACTGATGTATTCAAAAATACTTTGGTTAAAAAGAGATTTGAAAAGTGTCATTAGTTTATTCGTATTGATCCCAAATCGCCTGGAAAGGCAGGCTATGGAATGATCATCAAGAAATGACTGTGACAAAAAATACTTTATATCATCCATTAACGCCTGGTCACGCTTGCTTGGACCAACTACCTGTGCAGATTGCCCATTGTGAAAAAGCGCGTGCAATTGAAATAGTATCAGCTGAACGATTGAAGTTTCGATCATTAGGTAACCCAGCTTGCCTTCGAGAGGACAGTTAAATATATTACTTAGCGCTTGTTGTTGCGCTGGTGTAATTCGAACAACTCTGTCGCCGAGGATACGCTCCTTTTTTTCAATTTTCGTCTTTAAATCATCTGACCATTGTTCATTGTCAGGAAGAAACCTGTGAAAGTAGTCGTATGTATATGAAAAATGAAGCAGATGAAATGGAGTGTCTGCCGGAACTACGTGAGTATATTCATTATTTGGATCATACTTGAAATTCTGTGTGCCGCCGTAGCATTCAACTCCCTGTTGTTGCTGTGGTAACAGTGACTTTATAGTCCCTTGCAAAAACATGCAACTTCCCAACAACTCGACACCTTCATTATCATGGTTAACCAGCTTAGCATCGCGGTGAAATATTCCCTTGGAAGCCCTGATTGAAAAGTTTGGCAGGTACATATCATGACACTGTACTTGCGCAATAGACTCCTCAAACATATTGCGTTCATCGTACGGCGAATCCAGAAAAAGTCCAAATGGCGTTGACGAACTATCCGCAGACGAGATGATAGGAATGTTGGGATTATTAAGCGTAATAAAATTACAAGCGCTATTCATACGCCGAATAGAGGGTTTGATTTCAGCTATAAGAAGGACGACATCCCTTTCACGAATTCGTCGAGATTAGGTTACACAATTAGCTATCCATGCGGAACTTTTTTATCGGAATAGGGTACATGACAAAATTGTTTTAACGTATCAAATCCTCTTTTTCTCGTAGGATGCGCCCCTAAGCCATCCCGTTAAATCGCATCATAAACGAACCAAAAACATGAAAAAAAGGAATAATCTCTCCCTTATCCTGGGCGTCTTTGCGGCAATTGCCTCCTCCTGCACCACGCCCATTGCAGAGATCAGGGACGAAGAAGAAAAAGCACCTATTAATAAAGAGGCACTCATCAAAAGAGGTAAATACCTTGTTACGGTCGGCGCTTGTCATGATTGCCATTCTCCAAAGATAATGACGCCACAAGGCTTTGACATTGACTCTGCGAGATTGCTTTCGGGACATCCGGCAAATGACAAGGTACCGGAAGCCGTGATTACAAGTGATTGGGTTCTCTTCAGTAATGACCTGACCGCATTTGTTGGTCCGTGGGGTGTATCCTTCTCTGCTAACCTCACTCCAGATGATACCGGTATCGGTAACTGGACATTGGAGCAATTCAAACGAGCAATTCGCAAAGGATTGTATAAAGGTCTCGAAGGCAGCAGGCCGCTGCGTCCACCCATGCCGTGGCAAATGTACAAGACGTTCACCGATGATGACTTAGAAGCAGTCTTCACTTACCTGAAGTCTATCAAGCCGGTGCAAAACAACGTACCGCCTCCGATTTCCCCAAAGAATATTAACAAAACGAACTAAAGCAAAAGTCTAACCTCAAAACTTCAAAACTCTTATGAAATCGTTCACGATTCTAACCCTATTCTCCATGTTATCAACAGGATTCCAGAACAACGTTTCACTCACCAATGCTCCGGAGGAAACCGGATCAAGCGTGATCAGCGCCCTCAAAAAAAATTCGATCGAAGAATATAGCGCATTGTTGCCCACGTTAGCAGAGTTCCATCAGATCATGGATGCTAACGACCGACTTTACGGAGGTTTTCTCTCAGAAGCCAAAAGGGAATTCGCTATCCGGTACGAACAAGAGATCATGCCATCTGTGAAAGCCGCTTTCAAATCTGTGATCGCTGAGGGTAATAAACGTGGAATAAACTGGCAAAACGTCGAGTTTGCACGCGTGAAAAATAGTGGCACACCAGGACAGGAAAACCCCGTTCAACTGGACATAGTATTTAGTGAACGAGGCAAAGAATACACGCTAAGAATTCAAAACGCCTTTATCTGGCAGGGACAATGGAGAGTCACCCAGTTTATTGAACTCAAATAGCTTCAATGCGAAGTTGAATGTTGAATAACCTGTTTCACCGAAACGGGTTATTTTCGTTTATGATGGCAGGAGATTAAATTTTACCGATGAACGTTTTTTTCAACGTCAGGTAGTCAATAAAGTAAGTGAAACGAAGTGACACGTTGTTGATTTGAGGAGCTTCTGTTGCCTGTCGATAGCTCTGTACATAGTTCAGTTCTGCATCCTTTGTCAGCGAGCTGATGGCATCTTTCCATACCAGGTTAAGGAAAGAACCAGGTGCAACCTGAAGGAAGTACACAAAGTCAAGATTCAACGCATTGAAGTTCGTGTCGTGCTCAGGAGTTCCATCCGTCGTTAATCCTGAATAATCGCTGGTTTGAAGGGTGCCATCCTGTTCCAGCTTATAAAATTCGTCGTATTTCACACGACTCCAATAGTGCCTTACACGCAAATTCATTCCCATGCGGTTATTAAACGTGTAGTTCAATCCTGCGATGTTCGTGGCAGACCTGATATCACGTTCACCAAATACGATTTGTTGTAATTCATTATTATCGTTCACCTGAGATGTAACGTACCCCCTGCTGCCTTTCGTGTCTTCTGTATTTACTTCGACATTAAATGAAAGCTTGTCGTTAACACGATATCTCAAGAACAACCCTATCCAATCTGAATTCTGATCCCATTCTTTTCTTGTCGATCGGCCAGAATAAATATTTCCTTTGAGAGATTTCCTGCCATCGCTTTCTATGTACACGTTGTAACTGGCTGAAGGTGCAACAGTGAGGAAGTATCCTTCCGTCCGGGGTTCAAAGTAATCATGACCTGTAACGGGATTGGTACCATAGCGCATTCCTATTCCCCAGAAATTACTGAATTGGGCATATGAATTGAGTGACACATTGAATTGCGTAAATGCGTCGGGCTTAAACATTTTGCCCTCATATAGCGAAATCGTTGTATTGAACCTGTTGAACTTTCTGTACGGCTTCAACAAATTATACCTAAAGTATCCTGAATGTGAAACTTCGTTTGCTGCCTGAAGGAATCCAAGATCATTAATCTGATAGTTCTCGGTCTCCACCATTCGTGAAAGTCCATACTGCCACGTACCGCTCACTTTGCCTATATCAAGAGAATACTTGTAGCCCGGCGTAGTCACAAACCTACCATCGTCTTCCTTTTGATTCACGGCGCTGTAGCCGCCAAAAGCCCTCACTCTATATTTGAGGGATTTATCATTCAATGAAACTGTAAGACCGGAAACATTAGCATCTCTTCCACCATCGCCGCGTGTCACATTCGTGTTGGTAAAGTTGACGTTTGAATTATTCTTCAAATTCTGATCCACAACGGCCACATTAAAGTTTGTCAACGGGTCTACCTGAACTTCACGCTCTTCACCGGACTCCAAATTTTTAATTTTTGCGTGTGTCCTGTTCGTAATAGCATTGAAGACACCTAGTCCAAGGCCTTTTTTGTTCCTTCCTGTAAGCTTCACTGCATTCAGAAGATTTGCCGACACAGGCTTACTGACCACTTCTTCCTTCTCATCATCATAGTCGACGGATCCAAATGTTGAACCGACCCGCCTAGAGTAAAAAAGATTTCCCTTGTCAAACAACTCAGTTCCTTCTGTAAAGAACTGACGATTCTCTGCATAGCGAACTTCATAAGCCGAAAGGTTCAACACAACGTTATCCGACTGCACCTGGCTGAAATCCGGAATAAGGCTCATGTCGATGGTAAAGCTTTCGTTTATACCATATTTGAGATCCATGCCGCCCGTGACGGAGAATTTGCTGCTGTTGGTTGAACCATCATGCTGGAATGCGGTAGTTACATAGGGTGAAAAAGAAAGCCGGAGTGGCGGCTCAATGTTTTTTATGCCAGTGAGTGAGCCAGCCTGATTTACAAATCCCTGTTTAGAGTTGTCTACAGGATTCCAGTAAGTTTCTTCCTGGTTTCGCTTAACTCCTCTGTAAAAATTTACTCCCCAATGTTGTACTTCCTGTTGAGGAAAACGGAAAGCATAGTATGGAATTTCAAATTCCACTGACCACCCAGATTCATCAATTTTAACGGCGCTGTTCCAAACTGCATCCCAATTTGAATCCCAATTGTTACCGCCGGAAATGAAATAGTCACCCTGAACACCGGCAGCTGTCACAAAAAATGTGAAGGCATTCATGCCGCTGTTGTATGGATCAAGGATAAATCCAAATGAATCGGTATTTCTTCCCAGATCGTCGCGGTTTCCAAACTCCCTTAGGATCTTATCAGGCGCTGGATCATAAAGACGGGCAGCGACATAAATAGCTTTATCGGTATATGCTATCTGTACAGAAGTTTCAAAGTCAGACGCCTTGCCATTGTGAGGAAGGAACTGGACGAAGTTTACCCTCTCATTTTTTTCCTGCTGCCAGATTTCTTCTTCGATGGAACCGTCAATGACCGGTGACTGGTCAACACGGAATGCTTTCGTCTCACGCTTACTCTTGCCATCTCCTTCTCCTGCATAAAGAGCGTCAAAGGAAAAAATCAAAAGGAATAATATCGCGCTAAGCCGCATTGGTGCATCTATAACTTTCTGCTCACAAATAAATAACAACCAGCGCCTATTCCTTTTACCAAAAAACAAAAAATCTTACATCATTAAAGTTATTTGCTTCAACTAAATTATGCCTCAATGGTTACCTGCAATAAAATAGAATTTCCGTTCTTCGAGTGGCATAATTGCCTTTTGAGTGGCAGTCGCTACTGCTTAAAAACGTTTGCGCGATATAAGTATTTTTTTGCGTGAAGTAAGGATAAACCCTGAGGGTGGTGTTCGTTATCCGCCTTGCCCGCCGAAAGCACAGCGAAGGCGTGTACAAACCGCGGATAGCCCGGATAACTGATAACGAATCACGAACGATCACCCCACCATGCCCATGGAATAAACAACCATTGCAAATGTCCGGCCCATGCGATCGCGGCAACGGATGGAGGTGGGGGGCCAATAAAGTTCATGATGTGGATAATGATAAGGAACCCAATCAAGCTCCAGAACCTCGCGTTTACTTTTTGCCCTTGCCTCTTCTTTGTATTAATATAGAGTACAACGCCCACCACAAAGATTAAACCCTCTATCAATATAGTGAGGAGCACATTGTTCCAAAGGCCGAGCCCAACCTTCGGCGATTGACCTGGGTATAATGGCAAGTCTGGTATGTGCACTATTGCATCAAGTACCCAGTGACTCAAAACAAGACAGCCTACAAGAAACGAAGCGCTTTTCTTCTTGGTGATAAGATAGAAGATGAGTCCGAACAATAGCGACCACCCTATTACTGCCAGTAGGCTATGCGATATTGGGTAGTCGGTAAACGCAAGCGGAGTTACTTTACTGATCCCTGGCGCAATTGACACATGCTCGGCATCAAGTAGAAGTAACGTCGGCCATAGCAGGTCGAGGAACTGTGCAGAAAGGAATAGAGTACCAAGAGAAACAGCAGGCTCAACTTTTTTGGCGGCCATGCCGATGGCGAAGTGTCCAATAAACATAATTAAGTGGGTGGTGTCCGTGAATCGTTTCTCATGCTCGCTGCTAGTCTATTGCAATTCTGTGAGCATGATGTCTTTGTAGTGAACCTCCGCCTTGCCACCACCGTGGATCTGAAGGCCGATCAATCCCGATTGTGGAAGGGATTGATCTTGCTCTATATAATCTACCGTTAGTTCACCGTTAAGAAATATTTTTATGTGACGATCATCACAACTGATCTTGTAATCGTTCCAATCGTTCATCCTTACCAATCGGCCCATTATTATGGAATCAGGCAGGACAAGAGTCTTATTGCGACGGGATTCATCATAGAGGCTTCCCCAATATTTCGGTCCTATATCAGCCTGATAGCCTATCATTTCGTGAGCAGGATCTTTAAGACGCTGGCTTCGGAACTGAACTCCAGCGTTGATAAAACCTGAATTGCCAATTAGTTTGAACTTCAGGTCCAATATAAAATTGGAGTAACTCTTTCTGGTGCATAAAAAATTATTTTTAGGGACCGTCTCCTTTAGCGAGCCGCCGACCAGAGCACCTTCCTCTATGCGCCATGTTTTCACGGTATCGCCATCCCAACCACGGAAGGACCGCCCATCAAACAGTTGATTCTTCTTTTGAAAAGTAGTGGAAGTGAAACTTGATACCGCGAGAACGCTAACAGTGCCTAGTAGCAGCCATACACGATTAATCATTATTAAGATTTTATTGATAGACAATTTAACTAAAACCACTAGCTTCATTGCAAAATATCTCAGTAAGACGTCTTTCGGTAATCAAGATTATCAACAGGGCGAGCCTTAAAAAAATTGGACAGCATATTTGAAAACTCCACCATTATTTAAAATTTAGTGCTAAAACTAACAGGCATGAACATGAAAAAGAATAATAAGAAAGTTTCCGCATCGCTTTCGAGACGTGAGTTCATCGGAACGTCAGCTGCGGCGCTGACTGGACTTGCAGTTTCACATTCTGTGATTGGCGCCCCCGCAATCCTGAAAAGCATAGGTAAGCCCAACTCGAAATTTGCTGGTGTTCAGATTGGAGTTATCTCGTACTCTTTCCGCAGCATGCCATGCAATGCTGAACAACTTTTGAAATATTGTGTAGACTGTAATATCAGCGCAATAGAAATGATGGGCAACACCGGAGAAGCTTTTGCTGGTGCGCCTCACACATCAACTGAGCCCAGATCATTTCCTGCTGGACCAAGACCAGAACCAACTCCAGAACAGAAAGCAGAGCAGGAAAAGAAAGCCAAAGAAATTGCAGAATGGCGTTCGACAGTGTCGATGGAAAAATTCGCGCAGCTTCGTAAGATGTACAAGGATGCGGGAGTGTCGATCTATGCTTGGAAGCCTGGCGCGTTGGGTGAAAAAAATACAGATGCCGAAATAGAATATGCATTGCGATCAGCAAAAGAATTGGGTGCGAGCCATGTTACAGTCGAGATACCTTCAAACGCCGCGCAGAGCAAACGCCTTGGTGAATTCGCAGACAAGCATAAAATCGGAATTGGATATCACGGACATCTTCAACAAACTATTACTGCTTGGGATGAAGCACTTGCTCAGGCAAAATACAATGGACTTAACTGCGACATTGGTCACTATGTGGCTGCGGGATTTGATCCCATCCCGCTGCTTGAAGCGAAACATGACCGCATTTACAGCATGCACGTAAAAGACCGCAAGTCAAAAGCCAACGGTGGCGATAACATGCCGTGGGGTAGCGGAGACACACCGATCATTCCTGTGCTGCAGCTAATGAAAAAGAATAAGTATTCGTTTCCAGCTACCATAGAATTTGAGTATGAGATCCCCAACGGATCTGATGCAGTGAAGGAGGTAGCAAAATGCGTCGAATACTGTCGCAAAGCGTTGGAAGGTAATAGCGTTGGAAAAATTAATTAACAATCCTCAAAGCAAGTAAGTTATGCCGTCAGAAGTTCAGCACCTGACGGCATTTCTATTTAAAAAGTTCCCGTTCCATTGAAAATCGTTGTATTGGATCATTTAGAAAAACTCCATAATTTAGTACTGACTCTATACCTACCTGATCAAAGCTGATCAAAGCCCAAAGTAGAGTGACAAATTGTAACCAGGGGATTTAGAATTTGCGCAGTCTGACTCACAACTCGGCGCAATCTCCAAGAAGAGTCGAGTACAAGTAGTGTCGTCGAATAACTATACGATTGTTACTATGTTGCAGGAAGTACAGGGAAAAAACATTAACCAGGCTGATCAAAAGCTTGTAGACCTGATGCTTTTTGCTCTTGATCATGGTATTGAAAACATAAAAATCAAAGGCAAAGGACCGCTGACTCCCTTCACTGTCACCGAAATTGATGGTGAAAAGGAAGTAACCCGTTTTTTTACAAAACATCATAAAGATGGATTAAGCGAAGCGATACGCTATCTGAAAGAAGAACGGAAGAGCCATTTCGCTGTATTAGTCTTCGACGGAATTCTACCCATGAATGAAAAAAAATTCCATGCCGTGATCGTTCGAGGATACGACCGTTCCGATACGGTCGGATATGCGCTCGGACAACGTTATGTTCCATCTGGCTTTTTTTCTTTCTTCAAACTGGCAGGGAACAAAGTATTTCTTGGAAATGCCGACTCCCTCCTGACAATGCCAACATAAAAATGGTCC
>Ga0111538_10012818_pt1 | contig 11075 bp, 5 predicted proteins | sample SoiMethybrSBSTD1_FD_79669 | JGI IMG/M metagenome (GOLD analysis project Ga0111538, IMG submission 79669) | Bulk soil microbial communities from a Populus tree surrounding site in Tennessee, USA - Soil MetaG P. TD hybrid SBSTD1 (version 2)... | ecosystem: Environmental > Terrestrial > Soil > Tree... | reverse complement strand
TGCGACGGGCCTAACGCGACGCGGACCGGCGTCGCGCGCCCGCGGAAGTTCCAGTAGACCTTGTGCAGTCCAGGCGTCGCAGGACCATTCACGACGGCGACCGTGTCACCACCGGCATCGGCGATCAGGATCGACGCCTGCGGTCCGCCACCCCGTCCACCTCGACCGTTGCCGCCTCCTGCGCCGCCCCCGCCGCCCACGCCCCCCCCGCCACCTTCTGCTGCGACCGGCGCCGCACCGCGGCCGATACGGTACGAGATCTCGGCGCCGTGCGTTGGGCTCGGCGACTGGAATGTCTTGGACCCGATGCCGTAGCCGGCTTCGCCCATCGTGCCCATCTCGCCATAGTCGTACGCCACTCGAGGACGGAAGAGGTACGCCGCGTCGGCCATCACACGGGCGTTGCCGGCGATCTGCGACAGGGGCTGGATGTCCACGATCCAGAAGCCCCGTCCGTGCGTCGCCGCGATCAACTCGCGGTCGCGCGGATGGATCTGCAGGTCGTAGACGGGGACGTTAGGCATGCCGGCCATGAAGCGCTGCCAGGTCTGCCCGCGGTCGATTGAAGCGTAGACCGATCGCGAGGTGCCCACGAAGAGCAGGTCGCGGTTGGCCGGGTCTTCGCGGATCACGCGCACGTAATCCGACGTGGCTTCCTTCGGCAGGTTGTTGACCAGCGACCGGAAGGTCTTGCCGAAGTCCGTCGTCACGTAGAGGTACGGCGTGAAATCGTTGTTGCGATGGTTGTCGAAGGTGACGTAGAACGTGTTGTCGTCGAATCGTGATGGTTCAAACTTGCCCAAATAGACGTCACCCGCCGCCATGCCGGGGAACCGCGACATCGGGATCTGCTGCCAGGACTGTCCGTCGTTCTGCGTGACCCAGACGTTGCCGTCGTCGGTGCCGGCCATCAGCCAGCCCTGCTTGCGCGGCGATTCAGCCAGTGCGATCACCGTGCCATACGTCTCGGCGCCGGTCGCGTCGCGCGTGATACCGCCCGTCTTCGTCATGCTCGTGTCGATCTTCCCCCATTGCTTCTTCGACAGGTCAGGTGAGATCGGAACGAGGTTGTCACCGCGGTAGGTCGACTTCAGGACGCGGCTGCCGCCCATGTAGAAGACGTCCGGGTTGTGCGGCGAGAGCAGGAAGGGCGTGTTCCAGTTGTACCGGAAGGACGCCTCCACCGAGTCCGCGACCTGGCGCTGGCGCATGTCGGTGAGCTGGCGCTGCAAGTCGCGCGTCGGCGCCTTCATCGTGTCGCCGCGCACCATCATGATCGAGTCCTCGAGCATGAGATACCGCTGGCGGTACCCCGGCTTCGCGAGCGCGACGCCTTCGCCCGTGCGGAGGTTCGTGCGCTGCACGTTTCCGCCCTGCGATTCCGTCCAGACCACCCACGGTTCCTTCGGGTGCTGCTGTGCGTAGAAGCCGTCGCCACCGGTCACCATGAACCAGTAGTTGTTGTTCATCGAGCCATTTCTCCGTCGGCTCGGACCGCACCACGAACCATTGTCCTGCGCGCCGCCGCAGATGAAATAAGGCACGCGGTAGTCGTAGCTCACTTCATAGAACTGGCCGATCGGGAAGGTCGCGCCGTAATCCCAGGCGCCGCCGCCGTCCCAGGTCTGGTAGACGCCGCCGTCGTTGCCGATGAGCATGTGCTCTGAATCACCCGGATCGATCCACAACGCGTGCGTGTCGATGTGCACTTCGACCCCGGCTTCACGCGCCGTGCGTCCGCCATCGCTCGAGACGAGGATCGGCGACGACGAGAACCAGACGCGTTCCGGGTTCCGGTGATGGACGCGAACCTGCGAGTAGTAGAACGGCCGCGTGTTGGCGTCGTTCATCTTTTCCCACGTGGCGCCGCCGTCCTCGGTGCGATAGAGGCCGTTCTTGAGCTGCTGCGGTGGCTGCCCGGTCTTCGTGTTAGGCGTCGAATCCGCCTCGACCATCGCGTAGACGATCTTCGAGTCGCCGGGGAAGATCGAGAAGCTGATGCGGCCCTTCTGCGTCTCCGGCCAGCCCTGGCCCTTCACCTCGGTCCAGGTCGCGCCGGCGTCGGTCGACTTCCAGAGGGCCGATCCCGGTCCGCCTGACGTCAGGAAATAGGGACCGCGGATTCGCTGCCAGCTCGACGCCCAGACCACGTCCGGGTTCGTTGGATCGAGCGCGACGTCGATGAAGCCCGCCTTGTCGCTGATGAACTTGGCGAGCTTCCACGTCTGCCCGCCGTCCTCGGTCTTGTACAACCCGCGTTCCGGGTTCGTCGTCCAGGCCGCGCCTAACGCCGCGACGTAGACGATGTTCGGGTTGCGCGGGTGGACGACGATGCGGCCGATGTGTTGTGTCCTCTGCAGTCCCATCAGCTTCCACGTGATCCCACCGTCGGTCGACTTGTAGATGCCGCCGCCCGGCTCGATCGAGTTGCGCGAATTCTGCTCGCCCGTGCCCGCCCAGACCTGCATCGTGTCCGACGGCGCGACCGCGAGCGCGCCCATCGACTGGGTCGGGATGTCATCGAAAACCGGACGGAACGTGACGCCGGCGTTGGTGGACTTCCACACGCCGCCGGCCGCCGCGGCGACGAAAATCGTCTTCGATGGGAACGGGATGCCGGTGATGTCGGCAACGCGCCCCTCGAACGTGGCAGGTCCTACGTTGCGCCATCGCATGCCGGCGATCGTGGCGGAGTCAACGCCCTGGGCGGCGAGGACGGAGGGGGCGGCGAGGAGGGCCGCAACCAGGAATCGGGAGACAGATGAGGGGCGCATCATGCTCTTGGAGTGGAGGGTACTTCGAGGTGCTCCAAACTGGTGCTACGAGCGCGGCTTGGGGAGTGTTGAACCTGGATGTCGGAGGTCGGATGTCGGATGGTGGATGTCGGACAACTGCTTCCCGATAAAACCAGACTTGATCGGATGTGGCAGTTTATCCGACCTCCCACATCCGACCTCCGACCTCCGGTTACTTCGGCCACAACCACCCAAAGATCCCGGCCGTGACCAGCCCATACGCGACCCCATCAATCACCTGCATCCGGAACGTCCGCCACGGCCGGCCAAACCAGATCGACTCGGGCACCATGGCCAGGATGTACGACATCATCGCCGTCGCGCCGGTGATGCGGAACACGTCCAGGTACTCGGCGCCCGCTCGCAGCGCATGCCATCCGACGTACGCGACGAGCAGCGAGACGATGAGGTTGTAGACGAGCGATTTCGCCATCATCGGGCCCATCGAAGGATTGCCGCTCGAGATGACGGTGAAGTAGCCGTTGGGTCCTTTTGCGATTCGCTCCTTCACCGCGGGATCATCGCGCAGCTTGGGCTCGAACACGAATGGCATCGCGTACTGCCCGGGCGCGGGAGGATTTGTCCGCATCGCCGCCAGCACCGCGTCCTCGTTGGGCAGCCCCTGCCAGTCCTTCTTGTGGTGAGGCATCACGGTCCAGACGAGCGCGGACATGAAGAAGACGACGACGCCGCTGACAACGATGGGAAGCCACAGCTGGGTGAGGAACTCCATGGGCTACCTCCTGTTGTGTTGAACCTGGATGGCCGATGGCGGAAGGGGGATGGGGGAAAACGGCCGTGCCCTCAATGCACCTTGCGAAAGCTGACACCCGTTCATCTCCCATCCGCCATCGCCCATCCACCATCCGTCTTTTTATGCCAGCCTAACGGCCCTCTCAATCGCCATCTCGAGCGCGCGAACCGCCACCGCCTCCACCTGCACCAGCGGCGGATTGATCCCTTCATGCTGGCAGAGCGCGAAGACGATGTCGCCGTCGAATGAAGTTCCCGCTGGGGTGATGCGTCGATAAAACGCGGCCGAACATGCCTGCGCCAATTCGGATATTGCCGTGCGGGAAAGTGCGGCGTTCGTGGCCACCACCGCCAGAGTCGTGTTGCCGCCCGTCGGCATCTCAGCGGTCGCCGCCCTGGCCATCATCTGCGGCGGACCGTGGGCGAGCACGCGCGCGGAATCGACAAATGTCCCGTCAGGCGCCCGTGCCCCGGCAATGATGTTACCGCTCGCATCGCGCACGTCGCCAAACGCGTTCACCACCGCAACGGCGCCGACCATCAGGTCGTTCTGCTGCTCGAGCCAGCACCCGACCCCTCCCTTCATCGCCCCTTCACGGCCCGCGACTTTGCCCACGGTCGCGCCGGTTCCGGCGCCGATGCTTCCCTCTCCAAACCCGAGAGACTTTGCCGAATCGCACGCCGCGTACGCCATGTCGGGCGTGGGTCGCGCGTCTGGGCGGCCGAGTGGGAGCAGGTCGAAGATCACGGCCGCGGGAACGATCGGCACGACGAAGTCACCCATCGGATGGCCGCGCTTGTGCGCTTCCATCCAGCGCATAACGCCGGCGGCGGCGTCGAGTCCGAAAGCAGAGCCGCCGGTGAGCATCACCGCGTCGACGCGATCGGCGAGGCTCGTGGGCGAAAGCGCGTTGAGCTCGCGCGTGCCGGTGGCGCGACCGACGATGCAGTACCCACCGCGCCACGTGCGCCTCTCGTGGCGGACCACGGTCACTCCAGTCCCGCCCTCGGCGTCGGTCGCGTGACCGACCATCAGGCCGAGTGGGCTGAAGTCGACGTTCTTCATCCCGTAGCCGGCGCCGTCGTGGACGCCTTGCTCGCGCAGCGGCGGCAGAGCGTGATGCCCTTCATGTTGCAGACCTGGCAGATGAAGGTCCCGCAGCCATGACACGGGTAGCCTTCGGACGCGCGCTCTTCGTTGCCGCATGAGCGACACTGCATGGCGTCCTTTTCGCGCAGTTCCGGCATTCGTCCTCCGACTCTAAGTCCAAGTCCAGGATTGAAGTCCACGTTCGAGTTTCACGGCCTTCAGATAGCCTTGAACTTGGACTTGAACTTGGACTTGAACTTGGAATTGAACTTTGACCAAATGGTTAGGCTGATGAACATTATCGAGGCAACAGACTGTCTGGCACCCTTCACTAGCCTCCAAACGGCATGGCAGGCGGCATCCCCGTGGGCTTGGGAATCAGGAAGTCCGCTGCCATTGGAGCGACGCGAATCTCGATCGGTGTCTTCCCCACAATGTCACCGTCGGCCTGGACTGCCACCGGCGGATCGCTGCGAACACTGAACTTCTTCCCTCGCAGGAACTGCATCCGCGGGTGAGGCGAGAAATCGCGCCGCAGCAACCGCCAGAGCACGTCGAGCACTTCGCGCATCCGCTCCGGGCTGAAGACGCACAGATCCAGCTCGCCGTCATCCGGCCTCACGTTAGGCCCGACGGCAAACCGCCCGCCGAGGATCGAGCCGGCGTTGGCCACCATCGCCAGTACCGCCCGCGCCTGGACGGTCTGGCCGTCAACCTCCACCGTGACCCGCACGAGGTCCCGCTGAAAGGCTGCCCTGATCGCCGTGATCGCGTACGAAATCATCCCGAATGCCTTCTTCCCGCCGTGCGACGTGCGCTCCACCATCGCGACGTCCACGCCCACTCCCGCCGCGAACGTGAAGAACCGACCGTCCGGCAGCTGTCCCAGGTCGAGCGCGGTCTTCTCGCCCGTCACCAGGCCGCGGACCGCCTTCCGGATGCCTAACGGGACGCCCAGCACGCCGGCCACCAGGTTCCCGGTTCCGCCCGGCAGCACGCCGATCGGAATGCCCGAATACGCGAGCGCGCTCACCACTTCCATCACCGTCCCGTCGCCGCCGAGCACGAAGACCGCGTCCCAGATCTCGTTGCGCGCCCGTATCACTTCGCTGGCGTGTCCGGGATGCGACGTCACCACTTCGCGAACCTCGCAGCCGGCTTCGATCAGCGCGTGCAGCGCTTTCTCGCGATGGCGGAGTCCGCGTCGCGATCTCGGGTTCACGACCAGCAGGACGTTCCGGATCAGCGGCGCCAGATCCTGAAGAAGTCGAAGCCGACCTGTTTCTTGTTGGTGCTGAACCCGCGTTCGCCGAGCCCGCACACCAGCTTGTCGAACGAGGGCTCGTACGCGGCTGACACGCCGCTGTTCGCGTTGACGCCGAACGAGTACTCGAGCTTCACGCCGATGCTCGCCAGGAACGACGGTGCCGTAGCCGCCGCCGACGGCAAGAGCTGGCACAGGCCGGACGTGAGCGACATGAACATCCGGTTCGAAACCTGCTTGCCGATCGTGAGTTGCGTGCCACCGAGCGAGAAGATGTCACCCAGCTGGGCGCCTTCCGTCGCCGTCTGCAGCTGCACGAGGTCCACGAACCCGCCCGCATAACGATTGGCAGTCGAACTCGCGAAGCTGCCGACCGTCCCGAGCAGGAGCTGCATCGCGCTGTTGGTCGTGTTGGTTCCCACGCTGAAACTCGGCTGGTCGAAGAGCACATAGCTCAGGAGGTCCGAGTCGGACAGGCCGAGCAGGGAGTCGGCCGCGTAGAGTGAGGCCCGCGGGTCCGAAAGCGTCCCGGTGATGCGCACTCCCACGCGAACGTCATTGCGACCGCCGTACGTCGAGTTGATCGATCGCGACGTGAACACGGCGCGAATGTCCATCTGCGGATTGAAGCCCGGATCGCCATTGAACCGCAGCAGCCCTGACTGCACCTGAAACGTGCGCTGCAAGGGACTGATGTTGAGCCGGTAGGAGCCACGCTCGGTAATCAGGTCGCCGGTGAGCGCAAGCTTGTCTTCGCTGAAGCGCTCGGAGCGTCCCACGGTCAGGTTCACCGAGCCTCCGAGCTTGATGTCCGCGTCCTGCGAGCGCAGCCAGACGTTAGGGCCCATGACGATTCGGACGTTTTCGGCGGACAGGCCGCGAACGAAGCGCGTCGCCGGTTGCGGAAGCAGGCCGAGTTGTCCCACAAGTGCGCTATCGAGGCCCAGCTCCTTCCAGTCCTCGACGCTGAAAAGCTCCTTGTCGGATGTTTCGGGAAGGGCGATGCGACCTTCATCCACGAAAACCTGGCCGGTCGCGCTGGAGGCCTGGTCCGTGCCACGCCAATCAACGCGCGATGTGATGATCAAGTCGGCCACGTTCTTGTTGCCAATGGCGTGGAAGTGGTCGGTCCGCAACGAGAGGTCGATAAAGACACTGTCTTCGTTGAATGGTCGAATCACCCGGCCCGTTGCCGTCAACCGGTCCGAAAGCTGGGGACCGGAGACCATCGTCAACGTGTCGATGATCAACGTGTCGTTGCGAGCGCGCAGGTCGGTGTTGATCTCGCGGAGCGTGATCCCCACGTCAGGCAGCGTGAGCTGGCCGCGGGTGATCACGAGACCTCCGTTCAGCGTCGCGGTGCCCGGCTTCCCCGCCAGTTCCGCATCCACCTTGAACGTGCCCAACGCGTTGCGGACTTTCGTGGTGAACGACTCGAGAATGTCCATCGCCACTTCAGGCGAGGTGACCCGTACCCGCATCGTGTCATCGAGGATGCGGTCGTTGCGCGGCACAAGCGCGAGGTCAACCGGATAGTTCGCCGTGACGGTCAGCACGGTCGTGTCCGACTGCACCACGCGCCCGGTCGCGATCAACCGGCGATTCTCGTAGTTGGCGTTGACCGCCACCTGCGCCACCTTCACGTCGCCGGCGGTGACGCTGTTGAGCGTCGCCGCCGTGGTCATGCGTGGCAGCTCGCGAGTACCAGTCATCTCGAGCGTCGCCGACAGGTCGCCGCCGAGCGGGATGCGCGTCTGGGCGATGGTGGAGAAGTCGCGAAGCGGAATCTTCTCGAGGGCCAGCCTCAGTGTGATTGGCAGGCTGTCCGGCAAAACCGCAGCCAGCAGCATCCGCTGATCATCGCCGGCAGTGAGCGCCACTGTATCGACGAGGATAGTCGTTGGCTCGACGCGGATCGACGCAGGTCGTTCGAGCGTGTATCGCTTGTTCTCGAGCAGGATCGACAGCGAGTCTACGCGGACTGTGGCAGTGTCCTCTACGAACGAGACCGCCCCCACCGATGCGATCACCGGGCCATTCATCTCCGTGGCCAGCACGGAATACGCCCCGCCTCGACCGTCGCCGAGGCCCAGATCGCCGTCGATCCTCGAAAAGCGCACGCCGGACAGACTCAACGTGTCGGCATGCAGCGACACCTGGCCGCCAACCTTATGCGAAACGTTGGTCAGTGCCGGCGTCAGGCGCAGTTCCTGCGCGCGCAACCCGGGATAGACGATGTCCGCGCCCGTTACGACGCCACCCACGTCGAGCGTATCGACCGAACCACGCAGTACCAGCGTGCCTTCGATCCTCCCGGTCAGCGAATCCCGTCGAGCCACGCGCAGGTAGTGGCGCAATCCGCCGAGCGAGTCGATCTGGAATCCGATCGTCATCGAATCACGCACGCTGCCACCGAGCCCCAATCCGCCTGACGCGATGACTCGGCCCGAGACAGTCTCCACCGTATCGGAACCGAAGACCGTCATCCGGCCGTCCGCGAAACGGAGCTGCATCCTCGCGCCATCGTGCACCTGCAGCGAATCGATCCGCGATCGCGCGAGGTCGAGGTCCGCCGATCCCACCAGGTTGAACAGCGAATCGCCGCGCACGTTGAGCGTGGCCGAGCCCGTGAGCGCGGTAACCGGCGTGACCGCGGTGTCGAGTAACGTGCGAAGGTCGAGGTCCGAGAAGCTGAACACGCCGTTGAGCGCGTAACCGCCTATCGAGTCGCCATCCACTCGGCCGTCGTACGCAAACATTCCGGCAGGTCCGCGCAATTCGGTGGTGACCAGGAGATCCTGCGTCGTTCCCTGCAACCGCACCGGTCCCGTGTATTCGCCCTTGAGTGGGACGTGCGTCTCCGTGTACGCGCGGCCGAACGTGGTGAACGAGAACGGTTGCGCATTCATCGCGATGTCGTACGTCGTCGTCGTTTCGCCAAACGTGACGCGGCCCGCGCCGGTCATGCGCGTTGGCGGACCGGTGCCGTCGGTGTGGGTCAGGTCAGCACCGCGGAAGCGCACGTCGAGCCACGACGAATCGAGCGTGGCGCGGCCGGCGATCTGTCCGTTGAGTCTCGGGAATTGCGGAACCAGGAACTGGATCGTGCGCAGGTCGAGCTGGTCGAGGTGCAAGCTCGTTCCGTTGAACACGACTTGGGACGGCTCCTGGATGTTCATCATCCCGCGAAGCTGGCCGATCGTCACTGCGCCCGGAACGTTGGCATCCCGGAAGACGATGTCAGACGTATCGACCATGAACTGGTTCAACGGGCCGCCGCGCGCGATGATCGAGCCCGTTATGGTGCCGCGCCACGGATACGGCAGCGGTTCACCCGCGAGCGTCTCGATCAGCCTGAAGTCGAGCGGCTGCGCGACGATGTCGACATCCTTGAGGATCGTGACCGGAGCACCGACGCCGAACGTCATGTCGCCGCGCAGACGCGAGTCCGTCGTGCGCACGTCCATGTCGGTGATGATGTAGTCGATGATCCGCGGGTCTTCCTCGCTGCGGATCACGAGGTTCATGCTGCCGCCGCCGGTTGTTGGCAGGGTCGGATACACCCACGCGATGTCGTCCAGCGAAACCGTATCGCCCTTGATGGCGAGGTCGAAGTGCGTCGGCTGGCCGTTCCCCCACCACACCTTGCCGGCCATCGTGCCTTTTGAGCCGGGCAGTTCGAAGTGCGGCACGTCAGCCCAGATCGAATCGCCGAGTATGCGAATGAATCCCTTTGCGTTGCGGAACTTGAACGGCGGATCGCTCTCGTCGATCGACAGCGAGCGCACAGCGAACTTTCGCCCGCCCGGCTGGCGATCGTCGATTCGCGCGGAATCCAGCTCGATGTGCCCCCGCGTCCAGCGCTTCGTTTCGTAGAGCGAGCCCGGACCGCGCCAGATCACCTTGTCGGTCCGTTGCAGGTTGAACGTCGTTACGCTGTCGCGTTCAGCCTTGGTCAGCCTTGGATCGGGGTTCCAGCGCGTGGTCAGCGTGACCTGGACGTTGTCGACGACGACGTCTTCGAGCTTGAAGAACTGCCCCCATCCCATTCGCGGCGCTTCCTGCCGTGGTCCCGGCGGGCCCTGCGGGAAGATTCGCCGGAAGTTGAGCATTCCGATCGAATCCTCGAAGATGTTCGCGGTCACACGTCCGGCGCGCACGTGACGCAGCAACAGCCGTCGATCGAACACGTCGCGCGGGTCGTACTCGAGCGACACGTTCGCTGCTGCCACGAACAGCGAGTCGTTCTTGTCGCGGATCTCGACCGAATCGACAAACAAGCCGGTGAAGATCGAGCCACTCACCCGACCGATATACAACTTGCCCTGAATGCTCTTGTTCACGAGCCCAATCACGTACTCCACGCCCTTCCGCTTTCCCCACTCCGAGCGCGTCAAGGTGTAGATCCCGCCGCCTAACAGCAGGACCATGCTCACCATGATCGCAACGAAGGCGAGGAAGATGCGGCGTCGGCGCGTCATCGTCAGAACGGCTGGCCGATGGAAAACGCGAACGTCAGGCGGTTCCAGAACTTCTCGCCAAAGTGCGGCACGTACGTCGCTGGACAGTCACCCGTTTGCTGCACCGGCGCCTGGCCGGGAGCAACTCGAATCTCCAACGTGTTCCCCGGACTCACGCAAATCAGGTTGCCACTGGGGTCCGTGAAATACGCCGGACCACCAGTCCGCCGATATGGGTTGTAGCCCACGTCCATGCGAATCGGGCCCACGGGCGTGAACACCCGCAACCCCATCCCTGGCGTGAACTGAATGTCGGCGAAGTTGACGCCCGTTCCCGCGCGTCCACGGTTCCACACCTGACCCGCGTCGAGAAAGAAGGCGTATTGAACGAGCTCGGGATACGCCGGACTGCGCATGCGCAGCTCGACGTTCGCGACGACAACGTTGTCACCACCCGATGGCACGGTGCGCTCACCCGTCAAATTGGGATTGGCTTCCCAGATCTGCGTGGAGTCGTCGACCACGGTCACCTGGCATCCCGGCGACGGAGTCGGAGGGAGACAATCGAAGTTGTCAGGCACGTAGATCGCGGGGCCCATCTCATTCTGGCGAAATCCACGAACACTGTTAGGCCCGCCAGCATACAGACGTTCCGTCAGGGGGATGAAGGTCGGGGCGGTGGCTCCGAGTCCCAACCGTGTGCCCAGTACCGC
>Ga0111538_10012816_pt1 | contig 11075 bp, 3 predicted proteins | sample SoiMethybrSBSTD1_FD_79669 | JGI IMG/M metagenome (GOLD analysis project Ga0111538, IMG submission 79669) | Bulk soil microbial communities from a Populus tree surrounding site in Tennessee, USA - Soil MetaG P. TD hybrid SBSTD1 (version 2)... | ecosystem: Environmental > Terrestrial > Soil > Tree... | reverse complement strand
CCGGTGTCGCGATCCATCACCACCTGCGCGCTGGCGACCTTGCGGCCATCCTGCTCGAACGCCGCGACCAGGTCGGCCTCGTTGGTGTTGAAGGACAAGTTTCCGACATACAAACGATTACCCATGCGATTTCCACTCTTTGGATTCACCGAACGGCCCCGCGAAATGTGTGAGGCGCACTGAGAACGACCGCGGGTAGCTGAATCCAAGAGCAGGGACCCGGAGGGCGGCGCAACCGGCTGCGCTGACTACTGAACCGGTCCTGCGAGAACACGGTCCCCAGGTCGCGCCATGATTAGTGGCTGGCGCTGTCTTCCGCAATTCGAATGTCTCCCTGAGCTCATTTCGTGGATCCGCATGCCCGACTGCCCGACTGAACTGAAGAAGGGATCATGCGCATTTCATCCGGCTCTCAGACAGCGAACGTAGCGTGTTCTCGGAACCGCGTGGGGACTCCACGCCGCCCCCCCCTTTCCCGAGAGGCCGACATGATGCGTGCTGCTTTCGCCGTGCTGATTCTCGCGCTCGCCGCCGGGATCCTGGGCATCACTGGACTCGCGGGGACGTGGTCGGAAACGGCCGAGATCCTGTTCCTCGCGCTCATGGTGATGTTCCTCGTCATGCTGATGTCGGGCCAGCGGCCCAGGCGTGATGCGACCGACTGGCATACGCCGACTTCCTGGGCTCTAGATGCCATGGATCGAGAAGCGGGTGGCCGCACGCCCGCTGCGAGCCGGACCGTCGACACGCGGCGCGTGTCGACGGTTCGAGAGGCGTTCCACCAGAAGCGACTGGCCCACGATCAACGCCGTCTCTCGATGTTCTACCTCGAGCACAACCTGTTCGAGCAAGCACGGGATTCGCGGCAGTTGATGATCGGGCATCTGCGCATTGCGTGCCAGCAATGGCGCCAGACCATCGGGGCGTCCAGTTGATGGCGGCTGGCCATCGACCGTGACCCGCCTGCTCTTCTCCGGCCGGCAGTGGACGTCAGCCCTCCGTGAACCCGAGGAGCCGATCCGCGCCGAGCTGTTCAGCATCGAGCGGCTGGAGCAACATGGCGAGAGCCTTGCTCTGGCGCAGCGGATCACGGCGAACCCCGGCCGCGGCCGGCCACTCGCCGTGCGGCTGCGGGACAACAGCCGCGTGCTGCTCGGCGCCTATCGCGCCATCGCCGCGGCCATCCGCGAAGAACGCGCCATCACGCCCGCAGCCCAATGGCTGGTCGACAACTACCACGTGGTCGAAGAGCAGATCCGCGAGATCCGCGCCGACCTGCCCGATGGCTTCTACCGCCAGCTGCCCAAGCTCGCGGACGGGCCCTTGGTGGGTCATCCACGCGTGTTCGGGTTGGCCTGGGCCTTCGTTGCCCACACCGACAGTCTGTTCGATTCGGTTGCTCTGGGCCGCTTGGTGCGCGCCTACCAACGCGTGCAGCCGCTGACGATCGGTGAGTTGTGGGCGGTGGCGATCACGTTGCGCATCGTGCTCGTCGAGAACCTGCGACGGGCGGCCGAGGGCATCGTGAGCCGCCGCACGGCGCGCGAGGAAGCAGATGCGCTGGCCGACCGCCTGCTCGACGGCACGACGGCGGACGCGTTCCTGCGGTCCGGTGCGACGCCACCGATGCCGGTCGCCTTCGCCGCTCAGTTGGTGCAACGACTGCGCGACCACGATCCGGTGGTGACGCCGGGACTGCACTGGCTCGACGAGCGTCTCGCGGCGCAGGGCACGACCGCCGACGAGATCATCCGCGAGGAGCATCGGCGGCAGGGCGCGACGAACGTGACGGTCCGCAACGTGATCACCAGCATGCGGCTCATGTCCGCCATCGACTGGAGCGAGTTCTTCGAGGGCGTCAGTCTCGTCGACGAAGCACTGCGTGCCGGGAGCCGGTTCGCCGCCATGGACTCTCCGACCCGCGACCGCTACCGGCACGCGATCGAAGAGCTCGCGCGCGGTTCGCGTTGCACCGAACTCGAAGTCGTGGCGCGCGTGCTCCTGGCTGCGCGGGCGGCGAGCACCAACACGCCGGACGGTGCCGAAGAGCCGCGACGCGACGACGCGCAGAGCCAGCGGCGGGCAGATCCCGGCTTCCACCTGATCGCCGGCGGGCGGCCAGCGTTCGAGAAGGCGCTCGGGTTCCGGGTGCCGCTGCACTGCTGGCTGGGCCGCCTGCGCCGCGCCGCCGGGATCTCCGGCTATCTCGCCACGATCGCGATCCTCACGGCCCTGTTCCTCGCCGTGGCACTGGTCGGTGTCGCGGCAGCCGGAGCCAGCACTCCCGGGCTGTCGCTGTTCGCGCTGCTCGCCCTGTTCCCGGCGTCGGATCTCGCAGTGGCGCTGGTCAACCGCCGGGTCACGAAGCAGCTCGGTCCTCGAGCGCTCGCCGGCCTGGAACTGTGCTCTGGGGTACCGGCGGAACTGCGCACCGTGGTCGCCGTGCCGACGATGCTCACGAGCCTCCTCTCGATCGAACAACAGATCGAGCGCCTCGAGGTCCACCACCTGGCCAGTCCGGACGACGATCTCTGCTTCGCCCTGCTCTCGGACTGGGCCGATGCCGCGACCGAGCACGCACCCGGGGACGACGAGCTGCTCGGTGCTTGCGCCGCGGGCATCGCGCGCCTCAACCGGCGCCACGGGCCCGCACCAGGCGGTGAACGCTTCCTGCTGCTGCATCGCCGTCGGATCTGGAACGAGGGAGAGGGCAAGTGGATCGGCTGGGAACGCAAGCGCGGCAAGCTGCACGAACTCGATCGCTGGCTGCGTGGTGCGACCGACACGACGTTTCTCGCCCGAGGCGGCCACGCGACTGCCGTCCCCACGGGCGTCCGGTACGTGATCACGCTCGACGCCGACACGCGACTGCCGCTCGGCGCTGCGCGACGGCTGGTCGGGAAGATGGCGCACCCCCTCAACCGGCCCAGCATCGATCGCTCGAGCGGTCGCGTGGTCGAGGGCCACGCGGTGCTGCAACCGCGCATCACTCCGTCGCTGCCGGCTGCCGGCGAGGGTTCGCTGTTCCTGCGCGCGTTCGCGGGTCCGTGCGGCATCGATCCGTACGCGGCTGCCGTGTCGGACGTGTATCAGGACCTGCTCGGCGAGGGTTCGTACACGGGAAAGGGCATCTACGACGTCGACGCGTTCGAGCAGGCATTGGCCGGCCGAGTTCCGGAGAGCACGGTGCTGAGTCACGACCTGCTCGAGGGCATCTTCGCACGCGCCGGACTGGTCTCCGATGTCGACCTCGTCGAGGACTTCCCTACGCGCTACGACGTCGCCGCCGCGCGCCAGCACCGCTGGGCGCGCGGCGACTGGCAGCTGTTGCCGTGGATCCTCGGTCGAGGCCGCGATCAGACCGGAGACCGGCAGCGGGCCGCGATCCCGCTGGTCGGCCGCTGGAAGATGCTCGACAACCTGCGCCGGACCCTCGTGGCGCCAGCCTCCTTCCTCGTCTTGCTGGTGGGATGGTGCTCGGGCCTCGCTGCTGCTGCCACCGCGAGCGGGTTCCTGCTCGCGACGATCGCGCTCCCGATGCTCCTGCCGCTCGTGGCGGGGATCGTGCCGCACCGGCGCGGTATAGCACTGCACGGTCATCTGCGCGCGCTGGGAGCCGATCTCGCGTTGGCGATGCTGCGGATCTTCTTCGCCACTGCACTGCTCGCGCATCAGGCCTGGCTGATGACCGACGCGATCCTGCTCACGCTCGGCCGGTTGTTCGTGCGCCGCCGGCGCATGCTCGAGTGGCTCACGGCCGCGCAGGCGAAGTTCAGCCTGCCACTCGATGCCGGCGGCTTCTACCGGCGCATGGCCGGCGGTGTGGCGCTGGGTGCTCTGGCCGCGATCGCAGCCGGGTGCGCTGGCAGTGCATCGTGGCCCGTCGCCGCGCCGTTCGTGATCCTGTGGCTCACGGCACCGATCACAGCACAGTGGGCCAGTCGCAGTCCGCCCATCGCGGACAGCACGGCCATCAAGGCACCGGACGCGGCCACGCTGCGCATGGTCGCGCGCCGCACGTGGCGGTTCTTCGAGTCGTTCGTCGGCCCGGACGACCACTGGCTGGCGCCCGACAACTTCCAGGAAGAGCCCGCACCGGTCGTCGCGCATCGAACGTCGCCGACCAACGTCGGGCTGTATCTGCTGTCCGCGGTCGCCGCGCGCGACTTCGGTTGGACCGGGACTCTCGACACCGTGACGCGGCTCGAGAGCACACTCGACACGGTGCAGCGGCTCGAGCATTGCCACGGCCACCTCTACAACTGGTACGACACGCGCGACCTTCGTCCGCTGGAGCCGAAGTACGTCTCGTCGGTCGACAGCGGCAACCTCGCCGGCCACCTGATCGCGCTCGGCAACGCCTGCCGCGAGATGATCGGTGCTCCGGCCGTGAACGCGTCCTGGCGCGCCGGGTTCGAAGACGCGCTGGCGCTGCTCCGCGATTCGCGGCGCAACCTGCCCGACGACCGCCGCACGCACGCCGTGACGCAGGCGCAGCTCGACGGCGCCATCGCCGTGTTCGCCGCAGCAACCTCGGCGCCATCCAGTCCCGCGGGCACGGCGACGCAGCTCGCGGAACTTGCGCCGCACGTCGACACCGCAATCGACATCGCGCGCACACTCGCCGCGGAGTGGGGCGACGCCGGCAGCGCCGAAGTGCTCGCCTGGGCCGAAGCGATGGGCTCGTGCGTGCGCGGCCACGAACGCGATCTCGAGCAACTGATGCCCTGGGCGCGCCTGCTCGCCGACGCCGCGAACGCCGCCACCGCCGACACGGCGCTCGCCGCCCTGCTCGGCCCGATCCCGACCCTGTCCGAACTGCCGGACCGCTGCGACGCCGCAGTCCGCATCCTCGCGCAGCGCCGTGCCGGAGACGACCCCCTGATCCTCGCTCTCGAACGTTCGGCGCACGCGGCCCGCTCGCTCGAGCGGCGCCTTGCCGCGTTGGAGACGCGCGCGCGACTGTGCGTGGCCGCGATGCAGTTCGACTTCCTGTTCGATCGCAAGCGGCAGCTGTTGTCGATCGGCTACCAGGTCGCGGAGGATCGGCTCGACCCGAGCTGCTACGACCTGCTCGCTTCCGAAGCGCGTCTGGCGAGCTTCGTCGCGATCGCCAAGGGGGACGTGCCGGCGAAGCACTGGTTCCGGCTCGGGCGCCTGCTCGTGCCGGTCCGGCGCGGTGCGGTGCTCGTCTCGTGGTCGGGATCCCTGTTCGAGTATCTGATGCCCTCGCTCGTCATGCGCGAGCCAGAGGGCAGCCTGCTCGACCAGACGTGCCGCCTCGTCGTGCGGCGCCAGATCGAGTACGGTGCAGAACTCGGCGTGCCCTGGGGCTTCTCCGAGTCGGCCTACAACGTGCGCGATGTCGAGCACACGTACCAGTACTCGAGCTTCGGCGTGCCGGGACTGGGGCTCAAGCGCGGGCTCAGCGCCGACACCGTCGTCGCCCCGTACGCCACCGCGCTGGCGGCGATGGTGGATCCGCGCGCCGCCGTCGCCAATCTCGCGCGGCTCCTCGCGGCTGGCGGCTGCGGCCGCTACGGCTACTACGAGGCGCTCGACTACACCGCGATCCGCCTGCCACCGGGTGCTGCGGTCGCGGTCGTGCGCACCTACATGGCGCACCACCAGGGCATGACGCTGGTCGCGATCGGCAATACCCTGCACGGCGGCGCGATGCGCGCCCGCTTCCACGCCGAGCCGACCGTGCAGGCGACGGAGCTGCTGCTGCAGGAACGGGTTCCCCGCGGCATCGCGGTGGCCAGACCGCGCGTGGAGGAGGAGGAGGCCGCACAGCACCCCGGCGAGAACCTGCCGCCGACGCTGCGCCGCTTCCACACTGCGCACGATCCGATTCCGCGCACGCACCTGCTCAGCAACGGCCGCTACGCCGTGCTGCTGACGGCCGCGGGCTCGGGCTACAGCCGCTGGCGCGATCTGGCGGTGACGCGCTGGCGCGAGGACGTCACCTGCGATCCATGGGGCACGTTCGTCTTCCTGCGCGACGTGGGCAGCGGCGAGGTCTGGTCGGCCGGCTACCAGCCGAGCGGGATCGAAGCCGACAGCTACGAGGTTTCGTTCTCGGAAGGTCGAGCCGAGATCGTGCGGCGCGACGGGTCGATCCAGACGACCCTGGAGGTTGCCGTCTCGCCGGAGAGCGATGCGGAGGTGCGCCGCGTGTCGATCCAGAACCTCGGTACCCACGTTCGCGAGATCGAGCTGACGTCGTACGCCGAGATCGTGTTGGCCGCACCGGCGGCGGACGCGGCTCACCCGGCGTTCTCCAAGCTGTTCGTGCAGACGGAACACGTAGCGCACCTCGCGGCGCTCGTGGCGACGCGGCGCCGGCGGTCGCCGGCCGAGCCCGAGACCTGGGCTGCACACCTCGCCGTGGTCGAGGGCGAGACCGTCGGCAGTCAGCAGTTCGAGACCGACCGCGCGCGCTTCCTCGGGCGCGGGCGCGGCATCCGGGCGCCGATCTCGGTCATGGACGGCAGGCCGCTCTCGGGCACGGTCGGCACCGTGCTCGATCCGGTGTTCAGCCTGCGCCACCGCTTGCGCATCCTGCCCGGGGCGACCGCGCGCGTGGCGTTCTGGACCATGGTCGCGCCATCGCGCAGCGAGGTGCTCGACCTCGCCGACAAGCACCTCGACGCAACGGCGTTCGAACGCGCGGTCACGCTCGCCTGGACGCAGGCCCAGATCCAGCTGCAGCACCTCGGCGTCGGTTCCGACGAAGCGCACACGTTCCAGCGTCTCGCGAACCGCGTGCTCTACGCCGACCCGAGCCTGCGTCCAGCCGCCGAGGTGTTGAAGCGCAACGAGCACGGACCGTCGACCCTCTGGCCCCTCGGGATCTCGGGCGACCTGCCGATCGTGCTGGTGCGCATCGACGAGACCGAGGACCTGGAGATCGTCCGGCAGCTGCTGCGCGCCCACGAGTACTGGCGCATGAAGCAGCTCGCCGTCGATCTCGTGATCCTCAACGAGCGCTCCGCTTCGTACACGCAGGACCTCCACGAGGCGCTGGAGACGCTGGTGCGCATGCACCAGCCGCGCCCGCGGCTCGTGGACGAAGGCGCCCGCGGACGCGTATGGGTCTTGCGCGCCGACATGATCGCCTTCGAGGCGCGCGGCCTGCTCCAGAGCGTCGCTCGCGCCGTCCTGCTCGGCCGCCGTGGCAGCCTCTCCGAACAATTACGCCGCCGGCAGGAGATCGCGCCGGCGGCGCCGCCACCGCGCTGGCGCTCGTTCGAGAGTGCTCCGCTCCGGGAGTCGCGGCGGGCTGCGCCGAGGCGACCGCAGCTCGAGTTCTGGAACGGCCTCGGGGGTTTCGACGATGGCGGGCGCGAGTACGTGACCACCCTCGGCGAAGGGCAGTGGACACCGGCACCGTGGACCAACGTGATCGCCAACCAGGGTTTCGGCTTCCAGGTCTCGGTCGAGGGCGGTGGCTACACGTGGTCGGTGAACAGTCGCGAGAACCAGGTCACGGCCTGGGCGAACGATGCGACGAGCGACGGCCCCGGCGAGGCGATCTACCTGCGCGACCTCGACAGCGGCCTCGTGTGGTGTCCCACCGCTCTTCCGATCCGCACGGATGCTTCGCCATACGTCACACGCCACGGTCAGGGTTACAGCCGCTTCGAGCACGGCGCGCACGAGATCGCGCTCGACCTGCTGCAGTACGTGCCGCTCGCGGACCCGATCAAGATCTCGAGACTGCGGCTCCGGAATCGTTCGAGCCGCTCCCGTCGTCTCTCGGTCACTGCCTACGTGGAGTGGGTGCTCGGCACGGCTCGCGGCGCCAGCGCACCGTACGTGGTGACCGAGATCGACATCTCGAGCAGGGTGATGCTCGCGAGCAATCCCTGGCGCCCCGAGTTCGGCAGTCGCGTCGCGTTCGCCGACCTCGGTGGACGGCAGACCGCCTGGACCGGCGACCGCACGGAGTTTCTCGGCCGCAATGGCACTCTCGACCGACCCCGCTGCCTGGCCACCGACGCGCCGCTGTCGCGCCGCTGCGGTGCAGGCCTCGATCCGTGCGGCGCGCTGCAGACCGAGATCGGCCTCGAACCTGGCGAAGAGACCGAGATCGTGTTCCTCCTCGGCGAGACCGCGACCAGGGCCGAGGCGCTCACACTGGTCGCGAGGTATCGAGCCATCGATCTGGACGCCGTGCTGAGCGCAGTGACCGAGCATTGGGCCCATGCCCTCGGCGCAGTGCAGGTCAAGACTCCCGATCGTTCGATGGACCTGCTGCTGAATCGCTGGCTGCTCTACCAGACGCTCGCGTGCCGGCTCTGGGCGCGTTCGGCCTTCTACCAGGCAGGAGGCGCGTACGGTTTCCGCGACCAGCTCCAGGACGTCATGGCACTCGCCATGTCACGGCCGGATCTCACTCGCGAGCACCTGCTGCGCGCGGCGGCGCGGCAGTTCGGTGCCGGCGACGTACAGCACTGGTGGCATCCCCATTCGGGGAGAGGCGTGCGCACCCGCGTCGCCGACGACTGCGTATGGCTCCCGTACGCGACGGCCCACTACCTCGAAGTGACCGGGGATCACGCCGTGCTCGACGCGGCGGTGCCTTTCCTCGAAGGGCCGGCTTTGCGCGCCGAAGAGCACGAGTCGTATTTCCAGCACGGCCTCGGCGACGAGACTGGCACGCTGTTCGAACACTGCGCCCGGGCGCTCGATCGCAGTCTCACGAAGGGTCCCCACGGTCTGCCGCTGATCGCCGGTGGCGACTGGAACGACGGCATGAACCGCGTCGGCATCGGCGGCAGCGGCGAGAGCGTCTGGCTCGGGTGGTTCCTGCATGCGACCCTCTCGGCCTTCGCGCCTCTGGCCGAGAGTCGCGGCGAACTCAGCCGTGCTGCGGCGTGGCGGCAGTACGCGACTGCGCTGCAGGCATCGCTCGAACAGCACGCCTGGGACGGCGACTGGTATCGTCGCGGGTACTTCGACGACGGCACAACGCTCGGCTCTGCCGCGAACACCGAATGCCGGATCGACTCGATCGCGCAGTCGTGGTCCGTGATCTCCGGCGCCGCGGAGCCCGCGCGCGCGCAGCGGGCCATGGCTTCGGTGTACGAGCACCTCGTACGTCCCAGAGACGGGCTGATCCTGCTGTTCAAGCCACCGTTCGACAAGACGCCTTCGGACCCCGGGTACATCAAGGGCTACCCACCCGGCATCCGCGAGAACGGCGGGCAGTACACGCATGCCGCGATCTGGTCGGTGATCGCGTTCGCGATGCTCGGCGATGGCCACAAGGCCGCCGAACTGTTCGCGATGCTGAATCCGATCCGGCGCGCGAGCACCGGCGCGGACGTGCACCGCTACAAGGTCGAACCCTACGCCGTGTGTGCCGACGTCTATGCGGTCCCGCCGCACGTCGGCCGCGGTGGCTGGACGTGGTACACCGGCTCGTCAGCTTGGCTGTACCGCGCGGGCCTCGAGTGGATCCTCGGCTTCCGTGTGCGCGGTGCCGTGCTGTCGATCGATCCGTGCATTCCCCCGGACTGGCGCGGCTTCGAGATCGAGTACCGGCACCGCAGCGCGCGCTACCACATCGTCGTCGAGAACCCGGCCGGCATGTCGCGTGGCATCGCGAGTGTTGCGCTCGACGGCGTCTCGTTGGCGCCGCCCTCGACGACGATAACGCTGGTCGACGACGGTGCTCTCCATCGCGTTCGCCTCGTGCTAGGCTGAGCCTCGAGAGGAATGGGGAAGCGGCGGACCCTCCGGCCGCCATCGCGGCAGCTGAATGCAATACACGCAACCACCATGCGAGACATCGAGCGAGACGGCTCCGTGATGGTGCTCGGCGACGCGTCTGGCCAGATCGAGGCTGCTTCCCGAGGATCGAGGCTCGAGCGATGATGCCTCGACGGAGCCGAACCCTGTGCGCGCGGCAGGTCCGCTTCCGTGGTCGCGCACGTACAGCACGAGCGACTCGGCCAGGACCTGGACGTCCAGCTTCACGCGTGACCCCGCGGGTGAGCAGCGCAACGCATTGCCGACCAGGTTCGCGACCATCACTTCGAGCAGGACAGGGTCTCCGAGCACCTCGACCGCCGCGTCGCTGTTGCTCGACTGAGCGAGCGTCGTCTCGAAGGTCACGTCATGTTCGTGCGCGAAGGGCTGGGAACTTCGCACGGCTTCCGTGATGCAGTCATGGAAGTAGACCGGGACATGATGCTTCGCCTCGTGCGCAAGCTGCTCGAAAGCGAGGGAGGAGAGCTGCCACCGACTGTCTTGCTCGCAGCTGCCGTTCGTGTGAGCCCACATGGCGCGAACTCGTATTCCCGCAGCATGAGAAGCCGATGAGGTTGGCATGAAATCCACTCCCAGCCGACGCGGTGGCGCGTGTCACACACGACCGAAGCACCGGTCATCCGATCAGCCCACGAGTTGACGGCAGCACCGGGGCCTGCGGCGGCGTTCACGCGGCGACTACCGGCGGCTTCGCCGGCGACGATGGCTTCGTCGTGGGCGGACCTGGCGGCGCTTTGGGATCCCAACGGGGCAGTTGGACTGCGAACTCGCAGCCACCCTCGGGCACGTTGCGGAGGGAGATCGTGCCGCGGTGGTGCTCGGCGACGCGCTTGGCAATGGCGAGGCTGAGTCCGGTTCCCGCGGACGGCCTGAACGGGACCGGCACCTGGAAGAACCCATCGAACACCGTGTCGAGCTGGTCGTCGTCGATCTTCGCCCCATGATCGCGCACGGAGAGCACGACTGCGTCGCCGCGGATCCCCACGTGCAGGTCGACCTGTGTGCCCCGAGGTGCCGACAAGACGCCATTGCGAACCAGGTTCTCGATCATGGCTTGGAGCAGCACGGCATCTCCCAGGACCTCCACGGTGGCATTGCTCCTGGACTCGGCCAACATGGGCACGACGCTGACGGCACGAGTGCTGGCGAGCGATTGACAACGGTGCACGGCTTCCAGCACGAGATCATGGAAGTGCACGGGGACGTGATGGCTCGTGTCTTCCAGCGCGAACGGACGCGCGAGCCGCAGGAAGCTCTCGACGAGCTCGGAGAGGTGCCGCAGGTCCTCGGCGATG
>Ga0111538_10012814_pt1 | contig 11075 bp, 6 predicted proteins | sample SoiMethybrSBSTD1_FD_79669 | JGI IMG/M metagenome (GOLD analysis project Ga0111538, IMG submission 79669) | Bulk soil microbial communities from a Populus tree surrounding site in Tennessee, USA - Soil MetaG P. TD hybrid SBSTD1 (version 2)... | ecosystem: Environmental > Terrestrial > Soil > Tree... | reverse complement strand
GGCGGCATGAAAGCCTTGTCGGTCACCGCAACCCCATCGGCTCCCACATATCCCGGCCCATCCTGCACGACGATGAACGGCGTCGGTGTATTCGGCACATACCCGGCAGGAATGTAGACCACGACCTGACGCTCGAATGTCTGATGCTGCGGTGGTCCGGCCTGTACAGCTCCGCGGCCGCCTCCGACGGGCGCCGTCGGGAAGATCTTGCTGTCAGCAGAGTCCATCGTGAAGCGGACCACGCGGCCTTTGGGCACGGCGGGCTTCTCGGTGAACGCCGGGTCGGGTGCGTAAGGCGGCGCAATTCGGAAATTGCCATCCACATCGAGACGCACCGGGACGAGCGGTGGTGCCGTCGACGGACGAGGCCCCGCAGGCTGCGCCGCAGGCGCCTGTCCACCGCGTTGCGCCTGCACGCCTACCGACAGCGCGCCGCACGCGAGGAGAACGATAACGACTGGAGCCACAAATCGAAGAGATGCGTCGAAAATGGTTTTCATGAGCACTGATTATTCTCACTGCACCAACGAAATCCAACACATTTCAAGGTGTGATCTTCGTGTGAAGGCTGGCGTGGGGAACCGAGGCCAGTAAAGAGGCCGAAGGCGGCGTATCGAAAAAATCCCGCGGTAAACGCAAATCGAGCGCGGTCCGTCGATTCACCCGACGGACGGCAACTTCTCGAATCGTTTTTCCACAAGGTCAAAGGTTTCGTCTTTCTTCGGAAATGCGAAACGGACGAGACCGCGACCGAGGCCAGGATCCGACGCGTAGAAGCTGGATCCAAGCACAGTCGCGACACCGACTTCGTCGATCAACCAATAAGCAAAGGCCATATCGTCGTCGCCGCGGCCCAGGTGCCGGAAATCCGCCATCACATAGTAGGCGCCTTCGGGAACCGCGTACTTGAATCCGTGTTTGTCGAGGATGCCGAGCATGCGGGAACGGCGAGAAGCGTAAAAGGTCTGAAGCCATTCGTAATACGCGTCCGGCAAACCAATGACCGCCGCCATCGCCTCCTGCAACGGCGTCGGAGCACACACGGTCGTGAAGTCGTGAACCTTGCGCACTGCGTCGGTCAGCTCTGCGCTCGCAATGCAATAACCCACTCGCCAGCCCGTAACTGCAAAGGTTTTCCCTAAACCGCAGATGGTGATCGTGCGGTCCTGCATGCCGGGATACGTGGCGATCGGAATATGGCGAAGGCCATCGAAGACAAGGTGCTCGTAAATCTCGTCCGTAATTGCAATCACGTCATGCTTCACACACAGATCTCGGATCATCAAAAGTTCCTGCTCCGTAAAAACCCTACCGGACGGATTGTGCGGAGAATTGAACAACACCGCCTTGGGCTTCCGTTGAAATGCGCGTGCCAGTTCTTCCGGGTCGAGCCGGTAATGAGGCGGACGCAGCGGAACCCAGATCGGAATCCCCCCGGCGAACGCGATGCCTGCATGGTAGTTTTCGTGTGCAGGCTCCAGTACTACTACGCTGTCTCCTGGATTTACGATGCCTAACAGGGCGGCAATGACGGCTTCGGTAACTCCGCACGTCACCGTGACATGCTTGTCGGGATCGACTTCCTGTCCATAAAACCGGCGGCTCTTTTCCGCAATGGCCTTGCGCAGACTCGGCTGTCCCCAGGTCATTCCATATTGATTCCGCCCGCTTCGCATCGCTCTCTCAGCCGCGGCAAGGACCTCCTGAGGTGGATCGAAGTCCGGGAATCCCTGCGCCAGCAGGATCGCTCCCTTCTCGAATGCATATCGCGTAACCGAGCGGATCACGGATTCCTGAAGATTGCGGAGCCTGTCGGCAGCGTAAGATTTCACGGTCCTCCAAATACAGTTCTGTCTCTATTCAAAATCCACTGAAGCCACGTCGGCGACGAAAGGCTGGTTAAACGCCATTACCTTGAGATGTTCCGGGTGTTGCTGATAATTGCGCAATGCACCGACAGAAGCGAACTGCATTATCAAGATCAGGTCCCAGCTGCGGGAGTCGCGCAGGATATCGCGTCCAATTTCCAGATATTCGACATCCGCAACACTGGTACGCAAGGCCAGCATCCTTCTGCAGAACTCCGCGATATGGTCATCGCCGGTGCTTTTCTGGTACTTGATCAAAATGTAATGCTTCAACATCGAGAATTCCTCGCTGAAATTCCTTATTGCACTTTAGCGCCGGCCGGGATGATGGATGGCGCCGCATTGAGTTTTTCAGCCGCAAAGCCTGCGGCAGTCTTGTAACGCAGCATGAATTCGTCACGCTCGGCCCTGGGGATGACATCGTCGATGTTGTCGAAGACACCGCCACAACGGTCATCCAGCAGATTCAGCAAACCAAAGGGACCTGCGCCACGATTGCGCAAAACCAGCTGCGACATTTCCGGGCATAGTTGGGTGTCATAGGCGTGCAGTGCTTTGGAGTTCACCCCATGTTCCAACATGGCGGCACCAAGCACCCGTGCATCCATGATGGCCTGACTGGCGCCATTCGAACCTGTGGGGTACATCACGTGGGCTGCGTCGCCCAACAAAGCCACATTGCCATCAACCCACGTTGGAACGGGTTCACGGTCTATCATGGGGTATACAAATACTTCAGGGGCGCCGCGCAACATCGCGGGGATGTCGATCCAGTCGTAATTCCATTGTTCGAAATGATGCATGAAATCTTCATGCCTTACCTGCTGGTTCCAGTCGCCATCGGGCCACCCGCCGGAGTTGTCGACAGTAATCTCTGCTATCCAGTTGATGTCAGCAAGACCAGTGCGAGTGTCAGGAGCTGAAATGGGATAGAACACCACGCGATGACGGTGCGTGCCTAAACCCACAAAGGACGCGCCGCTGCGGATCGGCTTGCCCCTGGTGACGCCGCGCCACATGATCGCTCCTCCCCACTGGATGGGAGGCTGTTGCGGATACATCTGCTGGCGTACGGCTGAATGCAGGCCGTCGGCTGCAATCAAGAGCGATCCTTCCACCTCGCAACGGTCACCGTTGCGACTTTGGAGCAACACCGTTACTCCCTGTCCGGTGGGACGATTGCGATAGCCTGTTACTTTCAGGCCTGTACGAATGGAACCTGCACCAAGACGCTCCAGCGCGGCGCGATACAGCAACATTTGCAGCTTGCCGCGGTGCACGGAGTATTGCGGCCAATTGTAGCCGGCCTTTATACCCCGCAGTTCGGAATAGACTTCACGGCCATTGAGACCGACGAGAACCCACTCTCGGGTTTGCACTCCAATCCGATCGAGGGATTCTGAATCAAAGCCCAGCTCATAGAGTTCACGCACTGCATTCGGCTGAACGTTAATGCCCACGCCGAGGGGTTTGATGTCTGCAACGGATTCAAACACGACACAAGGTACGCCGATCTGATTCAGAGTAAGCGCAACACTCAGGCCGCCAATGCCCCCGCCGGCAATGAGTACTGGGAAATTAGTCAACACAAGGGTGCGCATTGTACTGGTCGTTGCAGTCAGGCAGCAATGCGTATCTGGCGGTTGGCTGGCGCTCCCGACCAATCGGACTGGCGCGTCAAGCGGTTGCTTTCCCCGGCGGGTTGCCTTATCTATCTGCCACGAGGAGGAATCGAATGACATCTAAGACTTTCGTCCGGACTGCCGGACTTCTTGCGGGACTCGCTTTGACCCTCTCGCTATCTTTCCCTTCGACTCATTTCGCGGCGCAACAGGGGGCCGCTGCGCCGGGTCAACAGGCGGGACCGCCGGGCGGGCGCGGGGCGATCGATCCGCGTGTGCAGCAGCGCACGTACAAGTTCACGGACACGAACGAGGACCTACCTTATGCGCTGTTCGTTTCCTCCAAGGTGAGCAAAGACAAGAAGAATCCCCTCATCGTTTCCCTTCATGGGCTCGGCGGCAGTCAGAACACCATGATGACCCGAAATGCGCTGCAGTTTGCGGAAGAAGGCGGCTATATCTACGTCGGTCCGATGGGCTATAACTCGTCAGGTTGGTTTGGAACTCCCTCGACTATGGCGGGTGCCGGCGGATTTGGTGCTCGCGGCGGCCCGGGTGGCGCGGGCCGCGGAGCTGGTCCAGGTGCGGCGGTGCCCGGTGCAGCAGGGCCAGGTACAGCGGGACCCGGTGGACCGGGGCCAGGCGCGGCGGCACCCGGTGGACCGGGACCAGGCGCCGGGCGTGGCGCTGGAGGTGGTGCGCGTGGAGGCAGCACGGTGCTGGGTACCCCTAACGCCACCAGCCAGATGAGCGAAAAGGATGTGATGAACGTTCTCGACATCATGCGGAAGGAATTCAATGTCGATGAGAACCGCATCTACATCATGGGGCACTCCATGGGTGGAGCAGGAGCCATGTACCTGGGCGTCAAGTACGCCTCCATTTGGGCCGGAATCGGAGCCATGGCACCCGCTACGGCCCCAGCTGGAATCAATCCGAACAATTACCCATTGGATCCGGCGAAGGGCGTGCCGTTCGTCATCGTCCAGGGCGACCAGGACACTCTGGTTCCCGTTGCGGGCGCGAGGTTGTGGATCGACAAAATGAAGGAACTCAACATCACCCATCAATACGTGGAGGTCCCCGGCGGAGACCACGGGAGTGTGCTCACCACAGGAATGGCGGACATTTTCGGGTTCTTTGCCAAACATTCGAAGACTGCAAACCGCTGAACGTCACATCGTCGGTGTGAAACGGCGGCTGGTCTGCCGTTTCCACCGAACTTCCCGCACCGCGCAATTCCCTATCTCGGCCAGCCTTCACCGCGGAAACTCCTGAACGTTCGAGAATCCCAGTGCGCGCTTAACTGCGATATTCTCGATCGATGTCACACCGTTCTTATCCAAGCGCCACTTGTCCATGTACTGCCCGGGCTTCAGAAGCTGAACGCCAGCTCCCTTGAGGAACTGCTCGAGTGCGGGATCGGAGTAGGGTCGCGGCATGCCGGCACTGAACGGCGCGTAGAGTCCATCCCAATGAACAGGCAGATAGGCCTTCGGCTTGATCAGCGGCACGACCAGCCGGGCGACTGAGACGCCACCGGTGCCGATCCACAGATCGACAGAATCCAAACCGGCATCCTTCATCGCGCTCTCCAGATTCTTGATCGGCGACCCGTAGTCGACGCCGTCGACAACGATGGGGATGTTGAAATCCACCGCACTTGCGGAATTCTGAAAGAACCAACTCAACGAACCCCGGGGGCCATCGACGGTGAAAAGGTAACCCCGAACACCGCCACCGTTGGGGAAATCCTCGGAGACCCCACCCCGCAGGCCGCCCGTCGATGGATCGGGGACCGGCGGCGCGTTCAGCTCTACCGGGTTGTGCTGCTCGGGGTTCGACGCAGGATCGCCGCTGTGATTGAGCCGAACCACTCGCATTGTCACGCCATCGTTCAAGCTGATCTTCTCTCGTCCGAAAACTCTCGTGCACCGGGATGTCGGAATCTTCTCCGCTTCGATCTGCAGACAAGTAGTCTTCGGTCCGATAATGCGGGCTCCCGTAAGTCGCGACCACGTTGCCGTGTCGAACGAATGGTCGAAGTGGCTGTGACCACTGAGAAGAATCTGGATCCTCGACGGACCGCCAATCGCGCTTATCACGCGGGCGACGCTTTCCGCGTCCGGCCGGAAGGATGCGCGCGTGTACGCAAGGCCACCACCACCGCCGTAGAAATCCGATTGAGGGATACGTGTGATATAGCCGTCTGTAAGAATTCCAAGCGAGCCGATCTCGTAAAAGATGTTCGAGATGGACATCCAGGTGATGTCCACATGCTCTGGACCTGCCTGCTTCGGCAGCGCGGTCCCCGCGAGGAACACTCCGATTAGAAGCAGCGACGCGCGACGCATGTTTCTCCTTCACATTGTGATGACTGCTTCATTCATTCTCCATTTCCGCGAATATCGGGATGCTCTTTCGATCCTGCGGTTCATCAATATCAATTACGTCTCAGTGAAATGTATTGGAGTTTGCCAGGTTAGGGTGCGTAGGCTATGCCGGTTTGAGCCGCCCCCCACTCAATCAGCGTTCCCGAAAGTATCAGACCAGGTTGTCGGTCGAAACAGGAGAAATGAAGATGACGAGAGTTTTTTTCCGTGGCGCAGCGGCAGGCCTGCTGTGTCTTCTCATGACGAGTATTGCGTTTTCGCAGGTCAACTCATCGATCAGCGGTAGCGTGGAGGACGCGTCAGGGGCCCTGATTCCTGGGGTCAGTGTAAAGGCTGTAAATACTCAGACCGGCGTCGAAACCGGCACCCTCAGCAATGAGTCCGGCACGTACACTTTTCCTGCACTGATTCCCGGAATCTACAAAGTGACGGCAAGTCTGCCAGGGTTTCGTCCGCAGAGTTTCAGCGACGTACAGTTGTCGGCTGCCGTTGCCGTCCGCTTGAACTTCAAACTTCAAGTGGGAGATGTTGCCACCGTGGTGGATGTTCAGATTTCCTCCGACAGACTGCTGGCGGAGTCCTCGGCTTCGATCGGCGAAGTCCTACCGCAAGCGAAGATCAGCGCCCTCCCTCTCGTGGGAAATGACATTCTCGATCTCGTTCGAATACTCCCGGGTTTCAGGGAAAGCGCCGCAGGCAGCCAATTCGACACGTTTGCCGGCGTCCCCGCAGGTATGGCGAACACAACTCGCGATGGACTCAGCGTCACGGATGGCCGATGGAACAACGGTATCTTTTCGACGACGACGTTGAACCCGGATCTTGTCGGCGAGGTGCGCCTGATCCTGACACCTGTCGATGCGGAATTCGGCAGAGGTAATGGACAAATTCAGATCACGACGCGTTCCGGAACGAACCGGTATACCGGTTCCGCGGTGTGGAACGTCGAGAACACCAAGCTGAATCCCAACACGTGGGCGAACAACAGAAATGTCGACGCGAACGGCCAATGGTCGCCAACTCAGCCCGACTGGAGAAACAACCACGAGTATTCGATCGCATACGGCGGACCGATCATCCGGAACAAGACCTTCTTCTATGCCCTCTGGGATCAGGACATCAACAGGTCGCGATCGATAGTCGACGGAATCGTGCTGACAGATACCGCCCGACTCGGAATCTTCCGCTACTATGACGGATGGAATCCGGCTACCTACGACAGGACGACGACCCCAAACGCCGGGAGTGTTACCACGCGAGTCACTCCGGCCGTCAACCCCGATGGCAGTCCCAGGCCGCCGGCAATCAACGCCAACGGAACGCCATATTCCGGCGCCGGCCTCATGTGTTTCAGTGTCTTCGGCACGACGCGTCTTGATGCGAATGGAGGTATGGTTCCATTCACGCCGGCGGATTGTCCCGGCGGCACCGCTATCAACCCGGTTGGTCAGGCATTCTGGGATGTCAATCGGCAGACTGTAGACTCCACGGGCTATTTGTACACCGCGCTTTTGAAGCAGATGCCGAAGGCGAATTACTTCGGCGGGGTTACCCCCGACGGCCTGAACACGGCCTCCGTACGCTGGCTCCGCGGCCGAAGCGGCAACTCGGGTGTCAATACAACAATCGCAACCGGCGATGACTTCAACCGGAAGCAGTTCAACCTCAAGATCGACCACAATTTCAACGACAGTCACAAGCTCAGCGGCAGTTATACCCTCGAACGAAACGACTCCACGGAGGCTCAGTCCAATTGGCCGAACGGCTATGCGGGAGATATCATCCGAAGGCCGCACATCCTTTCGACCAACTTTACGTCCACCCTTGGTCCCAGCCTTGTCAATGAAGCCCGCTTCGGTCTGCGTTACAACAAGACCGACGGACGCCGGCCGTTCCAAACGGGCAATCCGGATGTGGAAGCACTCACCAGTTTGCTGTCCGGAGGCGCGGATCCCGGAATCACACGGAACCCCGGCGCCGTTTATCCGGTTGTGGTCGGTTTTGCGGGTACTGCTGCAGGACCGCTCGGGCCCACCGGCGTGTACAATTTCAGCGGTTCGAACTCGCTGTTCAGCCTTGGCGGTTCCGACAACGGCAATAAGAGTGTCCTCTACAGCTATGCCGATACGTTGAGCTGGACAAAGGGCAAACATGCGTTCCGTTTCGGCGGGGAACTTCGCCCGACCACCAGCCAGGGATACAGCAACGTTCCGGAACAATATCCGCTCGTGCGTACAGGACCTGGCACCACTCCATCTCCGCTGGCGAGCGGGAACACGGGCCCCCTCGCATCTCTGACCAATACCCTCACAACCACGCGAGGCGCGGCAAGCCAGTTACTCTATGTCCTGTCAGGCTCCGTGGACGCGGTGACGATGTCGTACTGGATCAACTCCTTCGACGATGTCCAGGAAGGCAAGTGGCAGAGCATTGTCACCCAGCCGAAGATTTTCCGCACCATCGTCTCGAATGAAGCTTCCGGCTTTTTCAAGGATGACTGGAAAATCACCCGAAACCTCACGCTGAATCTGGGTGCCCGCTGGGAATACTACGGCTCGCCCTATATCGAGGAAGGCTTCACGTCCGCGGTACGCGATCTCGGCATCGGAACTTTTGGCGTGGGGCGAAGCACCACTTCGGGAGCGTTCGATAGCTGGCTGCAACCCGGTGCCAGCCCGGTGTACCTGAGTGGATATGGAACGGGCGCCGCGGCCGCGAACGCCTTGCAGTGTACTCAGGGAGTGGCTCAGTCCGGCCTGCCCGCTTCTTCCTGTAACCCGGCCTTTCTCACGGCACTGGACTTTGTCGGACCGAACAGTCCGAACACCGACAAGACTGCAGTCCCCGCAGACTGGAACAATATCGGACCTGCAGTCGGCTTCGCCTATCAGGTTCCGTGGTTCGAAAAGTATCCCACCACAGTTCGAGGCGGCTATTCCATAACCTATGGCGGCTCGGGCCGAAACAACTCCAGCATTAACGGCGGCACGCAGCAGGTCCTGGGGTCGGCTCTAGGAGCGACCAGCAGCTTAACGAGCGCGGCGCAGTTGTATGCACAATTTCCCAGTGATCCAGTCCTGAAGCTGAGCGATATTCCCCGAATCGTTCCGCTGCGCCCGGTGAGTCCGGCTCTTCCCGGCGGCACTCTGCCGATCTACAGCCGAGCCGGAACCTTGTTCGGGTACGATCCGAATTACGAGACGCCGTACACGCAGAACTTCAACCTGTCCATCACGTCCAGCGTTGCGCGTAACATTACTGTCGATCTTCGTTACATCGGAACGCAGAGCAAGAAGCAGGAATCGGACATCAATCTCAACTTGAACAACATCTATTTCAATGGGGAGTTAATGGACGCACTCGACGCGGCGCGGCGAGGCGACGATCCGTTGCTGCTGACGCAAATGATGGCGGGATTGAACGTGAGCGGTGCGCCGGCGGGTGAGGGATATGCGGCGATCGGAACGGTCAATGGAAGCGGCGTCTATCAGACCGGTGCCGCTCATCTGCGTCGCAACACAACGTACAGGACAAACCTGTTGAATGGGAACTACCTGGGTGTTGTGAACTCCTTATTGACCGATACGGCAGGCACCGGGTTCGTGTCAAACACGTCTCTGGGCGTCACTCCCAGCGGCAGAATTCTGCGCAATGGCTGTGATCGCATTGCTACCCAGAATGGATCCCAGACGTTCGGCTCAGGCGCAAATGTCATTCCATTGAGGTGTTTCGCCGAGAACTATCTTATCCCGAACCCTCAGGTCAGCGTCGCGAACTATCGGACCAATTCCAGTTCATCGAACTACCATTCGATGCAGGCGCAGGTCACCTTGCGTCCGACCCAGGGCTTCAGTGCGACGACAACGTACACGTGGTCCAAGACCATGGGACTTCCGGGGTCCGGAAACGCGAACCCCCTCGATCGTGACGCGGACTACAGGATCCTGTACAGCTCTGTCGCGCACGACTGGAGATCGAATGGAACAATCGAACTCCCGTTCGGGCCCAACAAGCTCCTGTTTGGCAATAGTTCCGGATGGTTGGCCCGCATGGTCGAACGCTGGCAGGCGAGTTTGATTCTCAACTTGTCCACCGGGCGGCCTGACAGCCTCACCGCTCTCAGCGGCTTGAACTATGCTGTGCTCGGGCTCGGAGGCACGTCCGGCGTGGCCACGACTCCCGATGTTGTCGGTCCCTTCAATCTCCGCAAGGGCAAGATGGTCTGGGATGGCGCCGCCAATCAAGGACGGTATTTCGGCGAGGACTACGTCGTTGTTCCGGATCCTCAGTGCGGTCTTGCAGACAAGACCGACACGATGGGGTTCAACCTGGCCGCCAACGTCAACTGCGGTCTGCAGGCAGTCGCACGCCTCGTTCCGGCAGGAACGCCGGGGTCGACTGTAATCAATGGGCAAAATGTCCAGATGGTCCTGCAAAACCCGCAGCCCGGCAGGCAGGGCACGCTCGGACAAAGTACGATGGAGAACCTCGGGGTGTTCCGCTTCGATGCGAACCTTGGCAAGACGTTCAGGATCACAGAAAGCAAATCACTCCAGATACGCGTGGACGCTACGAACGTCCTGAATCACCCAACACCTGCAGGGCCGGCCCTCAGCATCAACAGCGATGATTTCGGGCTGTCTACGAGCAAGACGGGAGGACGAAGCTTCCAGGGGCAGCTGCGATTGACTTTCTGATCGGCCCGGCTCTCTGTGAACTGAAAAAGTAACCGCGGATTACACGGATTAGAACGGATTACACGGACCGGTGTAGTCTGTTTTAATCCGTGACATCCGCGGTTACTTTTTGAAGGAGTGCCGGATGCGACGGGCTCATTACCGTTCTAAAGTGTGACCATGAAAAGAATCCATCTTCTGATAACGCTTCTAATGGCGGTCACGATTGGTGGTGCATTGATGATGGCCGCGCAGAACGGGACGGCGCCGCCGCGGCCTCAGGGCCCGTGCGACATCTACGGCGCGGCAGGCACTCCTTGCGTCGCGGCGCACAGCACGACGCGCGCGTTGTCTGCCGCTTACACCGGCCAACTCTACCAGGTGAAACGTGAGATGGACGGCAGGACACTCGACATCGGCGTCGTCCAGCCCTCCGCGTCGCCGGTTGCGGATCCGGGCGGATACGCCAACGCTGCCGCTCACGACTCGTTTTGCGCCAACACGATCTGCGTCATC
>Ga0111538_10012813_pt1 | contig 11076 bp, 8 predicted proteins | sample SoiMethybrSBSTD1_FD_79669 | JGI IMG/M metagenome (GOLD analysis project Ga0111538, IMG submission 79669) | Bulk soil microbial communities from a Populus tree surrounding site in Tennessee, USA - Soil MetaG P. TD hybrid SBSTD1 (version 2)... | ecosystem: Environmental > Terrestrial > Soil > Tree... | reverse complement strand
GGTCGTGAGCACCCGCGTGAGCCTCGCCGGAACCATCCGGAATTGCGCGGGCGGCCCCACTCCGTGGGGATCGTGGCTGACCTGCGAGGAGACCGTCGTTGGCCCGGCGGATCCGCAGAACGCGCTTCCGCTGCAGCACGGCTACATTTTCGAGGTCCCGCACGACGGGCTCTCCAATGCCCAACCGATCAAGGCGATGGGCTGCTTCGTCCACGAGGCCATCGCCGTCGATCCGCGGACCGGCATCGTGTACGAGACTCAAGATCGCACCCAGGCGGGTCTGTATCGCTTCATCCCCAAGACGCGTGGGCACCTCGCGGAGGGGGGGCGCCTCCAGATGCTCGCCGTCGATGGCCGTCGCGCATTCGACACGACACGAGGTCAGCGCGCGGGTGCGACCTACGACATTCACTGGGTCGACATCCACGAACCCGATCGCCCGCACGTCAGCCCGACCGCGGGCTACGGGCTTGGTGTGCTGCGGCAGGGCCTCGATGCCGGCGGCGCGATCTTCTCCCGCCTCGAGGGCGCGACCTTCGGCGGCGGCCGTCTCTATGTGACAGCAACCGACGGCGGCGACGAGAAGATGGGACAAGTGTGGGAAATCGATCCGCGACGCGACCGCCTGCGGTTGGTGTTCGAGTCGCCCGGCGCCCCCGTGCTCAACATGCCCGACAACCTCACGCTGAGTCCGCGCGGAGGACTTGTGCTTTGTGAAGACGGCACGGCAACGCCGTGCGTCCACGGCCTGACGCGCGACGGGCGCATCTTTCGATTCGCGCGCAACAACGTCAAGATCGACACGCCACGCAACGGATTGACTGGGGACTTCAGTCAACGCGAGTTTGCCGGCGCGACCTACAGCCCCGACGGCAAATGGCTCTTCTTCAACGCGCAGACGCCAGGGATCACATTCGCTGTGACCGGTTCCTGGGCCGACGGGGGATTGTGAGTTCGACAGCGTAGGGCGTCGCCTGCGCGGTCACGTGACGCATCATTTCAGTCGACGATTTCGCCCTGGCGCGCGCCCCACGCGAATCCATCGAGTGGCCGCTTCAGGCTGACCATCAACGCGCGATACTCGCCGGTCACGCGCGAGGGGCGTCCCATGATGACGACCTCGTCGCCCACCTTGAGCGATTCGCGCTTGATCCCCTGATTATCCAGCTGCGCGGTACCAGACCACTCGACCGACCACCGCTGCATGACGCCGTCGCTATCCGGAGCCTGAATGTGCACGAACGAATGTGGGTTTCTGTACACGAATTGCACGAGCTTGCCTTCGAGCTTGATCTCCTTGCTCGTGTCGTAGGTGGCGCCGTACGAATGATGCGCATAGGCACCAGCGGCGGTCAACAGCACAGCGGCGACGACGATTAGAAGCACACGACGCATCACTTCTTCTCCTTGAGACTCGTATATCCAGCTTCTCCTTGAGACTCGTATATACAGCCTCGACAACATATCGGTCGTCCACGGTGGATTTTGTTCATGAAGTGCCCGCTCAAAAGATACCGTCCCCACGCCAACTTGTCGACTCTGCCGCGACGCGCGGGCCGATCCTGCACGTCGCGATCCGCCGAAGCGTTGGCGGAGGCAGGTGGGTCGCTCAATTGGGCGTCACCAGGCGTCCACCCGTCTCGAATCTCCGGTAATTCCGGTAGGTTGCACGGCCGTGCACGACCTCGACGTCCAGGCCGTATGTCTCTTCCATTTCGCGCGGAAGCAGCAACTGCAACCGGCTGTCGCGCTCGAAGTCCACCCGAATGAGATTTTCTTTCAAATACGACGTGGCGGGCCCGAAAAAACCGAGCTCGGTCCGCAATACGGCGCCGCTCGCAGGGTCGACCCATACGCGCCCCTGCGATAAAACGTCGCCACCGAATCCGTCACTGATCACAGTGGGCGCTGACCTCTCCCGGAAGCCGAGCACGGCCGCTTCCAGCCCATTCACCCGTTCACGGCCGGCCTCATGAAAGTCGAATCGCTGCTGGAAGCGATGCGAGAACAGCTCGAGTGCCTGAAGCGGAACATTGAGCGTACGGTAGACGCCGCCGATGTTGTACTTGGCGTTCGCGCGTGTCATGGCGAGCGCTTCCTCGACGGCATCGATCGTTCCCTCGCTCAAGAGATCGGCCATCGGTCGGCCTTCTCTGGCGACCGTCTTGCCGTCCACGCGTCCGACGTCACGAAAGCCATACCAGGCCTGCCCATTTGGCAAACGCACGAGGAAGTATGTCGAGTTGAGTTTGCGCCGCGCGACGGTGTCCTGGCCGTAGCCGGGACGTCGCTTGATCCACTGGGAGTACTCCTCCTCCGCGACAAGCTCGAGCACCTTCGTCTCGTAGTCGAGAAGATACGCGGCCACCCGCTCGAGGACGACGTTCAGCGGTGCGGGCTGAGCCTGTGGCGCGTTGCTGGCGCACAGGATTACGCCGATGATGAGGACGCAGCGGTACCTCATGACGTCGGGATGATAAGCCGTCGGTGCTGCTCCGGGGAAGGAGCGACGTTGCTCGTGCAGGGTTGACGCCGGGACGGGAAGGCCGCACTATCAGAATCAGCGGCTCGAAGATGTCCCCAACGTGTTCGCCTCGCCTGTTTCGGCGCGCGGCCGGATCTACTTCACGGGGCGGGAAGGCACGACGCTCGTCATCAAGTCTGGACCGGCGTTTGAAGTGCTGCGAAGAACACGCTGGACGATGGCTTCGATGCGTCTCCCGCATTGGTTGACAACGAGATCACCTGAGAGGCAACAAGTACCTCTATGCCATCGCAGAACCGTAAACAGTTTGCATTCATCGCCGGCGTCATCGTCGTGGTGGGCGCGATCGGGATGAACCCGCGCGCGCAGACGCCTACGTCGTCGCCCGCTACCAGCGCGCCGACGACGACAGCGCCTGCTACTACTGCGCCGACGTTCACGCATGACGTCGCGCCAATCCTCTACGCCAACTGCGTGGAATGCCATCGCGCCGGCGAGATTGCGCCGATGTCGCTCATCACCTATGCGGAAGTGCGCCCGTGGGCGAAGGCGATCGTGCGTCAGGTCGGAAATGGCGTCATGCCGCCGTGGCACGCCGACGCACCCCATGGGACGTTTCGCAACGAGCGCGGCCTGACGCAGGCGCAAAAGGATCTGCTCGAACAGTGGACGGCAGCGGGAGCGCCTGAAGGCAATCCCGCCGATCTGCCGTCCCCTCCCACATTCGCCGCGGGTTGGCGTATCGGCGAGCCGGATGCCATCTTCGAGATGCAGGAAGACTACCCCGTGCCGGCCAAGGGCACGATCGAGTACGAGCACTTCTACATCCCGACCAACTTCACCGAGGAGAAATGGCTGCAGGCGATCGAAGCGCGGCCAGGCAACCGGCGGTTGGTGCACCACGTGCTCGTGTACTACGAGACGCCGGCAGACGGCCCGCGGCCGACGCCGGTGTTGCAGCCCAACCGCGAAGACAGCCGGATCACGTCGACACAGGCTCCTCAGGGCAACCGTCCCGAGCGGCGGACGGATGGTGTGAGTCGATTGCTTGCGACGTACGCTCCCGGAACCAACCCGCAGGTGTTCCCACTGGGAAGCGCGGTTCGCCTGCCGCCAGGTGGCGTGCTGCACCTGCAGCTTCACTACACCGCCAACGGGACGGCGGGAACGGACCGGACGAAGGTGGGGATGATCTTCGCGAAAGAACCACCCGAGGAGGAGGTGCGCGTATCGCAATTCATCAACGGGCGGTTCACGATTCCGGCTGGCGCGTCGAATCACGAGGTCAGCACCGACGTCACATTTGCGCAGGATGCGACGCTCGTCGGGCTCTTCCCGCACACGCACGTCCGCGGGAAGCGCTGGACCTACACGCTCGAACTCCCTGACGGATCCAGCAGAACGCTCCTCTCGGTGCCGCGCTACGACTTCAATTGGCAGACGTACTATCTGTTCCAGGAGCCGCTGCAGATTCCCAAGGGCGCTCGTATCCGCTCCACCGCCTGGTACGACAACTCTGCCGCGAACCGATCGAATCCCGATCCGACGATCGACGTGAAGTGGGGTGATCAGACGTGGGAGGAGATGCAGTACACGGGGATCATGTACTCAGTGAAGCGTCGCTGATCAGTACGTCATCTCGAACAACCAGCCTCGAGCTCAGGCGAGTGGCGCCTCCCCGAAGCCCGTTACGGTGTCCGGACCGCGCTGCGATGGCGCCTTCGACCGCGTGACGCTCGGGTCGCGCCAACACGCGGTCGCCACGGCGACCGCGCTAATGCAATTCGCTCAACCAGCCACGAGTCGACGCGGCGCTCAACCTCGCGGATTCCCCCAGCCTTCTCGCGCGGTCACGCGATCGCGATCGGACACCTCCACAGGGCTTCTCGATCCGCCACTCACCTGAGCTCGAAGTCGCAATGCCTCGAGAGATCGCTCTTCGCACCGGTCCCCTCGTAGGCACCGGTGGTGAGCGGTGGCGCGCCCTTCGAGGCGGCGCGATCAGCGAAGTGGATAAAAACGCGGCGCAGGCGACCCGCGCGGCGAAGATGTCGCCACCAGCCGGGAAGATAAACGTGTGCCTCCGATCAGCGGCCGGAGACGCGTTTTTTCCGCGCCGGCTCGGGGCGCGCCGGCGCTTACCGCCGATGCCTTCCGCGGGCGCTGGGAACCGACCGGCCATCACTACTTCCTCGGGCCATAGTGCGGCATTGCCTGTCCCACCTCCAGCGCCCCGAGGTCGGGCGCACGGCCTGCGAAGCCGTCGGTCACCGTGGCTAGCGGCACGCCTTTATCGACCGCGGCAGACGCCGGCTTGAGCCGGAAGTCGAATTCATCAGCCTTGTACAACTTCTGCACTATCGCCGCGTCTTGCGCGTCGAGTCGACGAACGTTGACGAACACGTCGTAGTCGACGGCGACGCTATGACGATCCTGACCGGTCGCGGCGACATACTCGGCAAGCGATGCGAATTTCCGCGCCTGGAGCCTGGCGTCGTGCCCGGGGCCCGTGAAGTCGGAGACGACCCCCGAGGGTGGAGCGGCCCATTCGAACGCCGCCGCAGCTCCCGGATTCACCCGGAAGCCGTTGTAGTCGGAAGACGTGTAGCTGGTGAACGTGTTCACGCTCAGGATCGCCGGCGCAGAGTTCTGCCCGAGCATCAGATTGTTGCGCCAGTGGATGTTCGATGCCGCCGCGACGTTCGTCTCGGAGACGATGGTGTTGTTGTAGAACAGCGCGCCGGCCGCACCATTGGTCAGACGCGTCGAGCCCGCGGGAAGGTTATAGGCGATGTTGCGAATCCAATACACCGGGCCGCCCAGCGTCGGCTGGTTGCAGAAGGCGTGCGACGGATGGTTGATCAGCATGTTCCGCATGATGCGGATGTTGTGCATGCTGCCGTCGGCCTCGATCGGGTTGTCGTGCGAGTTGGTGATGTAGTTGTTGTAGAAGTCGATCGCGACCGGCCGTCGATCCCAGTACTCGCGGGGCGGGTACTTCGGGCCGTCGATGATGTCCGGCCCGGACGCAAACGACCCATCGGGATTGCCGTAGGTCTCCACGTTGATGCCGTCGTGGAAGTCGGCGATGTAGTTGTACGCGACGACATGTCCGGGACCGTAAAGCTTCACGGCCACGTACGACGCCATCTTCGGCGGGAAGATCTGGCCCTCGACACCGGCGAATTTCGTCCACATGTCGCCTGCCCAGCCGATGAGATGTTTGGGATCGTTCCTGCCGATGAAGGTGTTGTCAGCGATGTAGAACTGGCTCGAACCCGCGAAGTTCGTGAAGATGCCGGCGCCGACATTCTCGAAGCGGCTCTTCTTGACCGTCAGCCCCTTCGCGCCCGCAATGAACTGCGTTCCGGCAGCGATCGCCACCTCTGCGTTCCTGAACGTGATCCCCTCGAAGTAGGTGTAGTCCGCCGCCTTCACGTCGAAGAGCGCGAAATTTCCATCGCCATCGAACACGACCTCGCCATCCCCCGCTGCCTTGATCGCAATCGGCATGTCGGCCGTGCCATCGGCAGTGAGGTAGTAGGTGCCATCGAGTGGGACGGTTCGATTGACGCTGGCGTTGTTGGTGTATTCGTATCGGTTATAGCGATACGTGCCGGCGTGCACGAGGATCGTGTCTCCGGGCCGGACGCGCGGCCGGCCTGACGTCGCCCAGTCCGTACCTGCGCACCAGTAGTTGTAGGCGCACATCAGTCCCTCGAACGACGGCTCGACTTTCTGTCCCTTGAAACCATGCGGATACACATGGAAGACGCGGCCGCCGGCATACGGCTGCGGCTCGGCGCGCGTACGCACCGTCACGATCCGTTCCGATGGACCGCGAACGCCGTCCGAGTCAGACATCACGAAGCGCGCTTCGTACGCGGTGTTCGGCTCCAGATCGAGGATGCTGCCGGCAAACATGTTCGGGGCAATCACATCGACGCGCGACTCGGCGTAGATACGCTCACCCTGAAGACGCAACAGCGGCAGTGCCGGCTTCCACGCCGTCGTCCCCGCCTTGCGATACGAGACCTCGACGGACGCGGTGCGGTTCGTGTCGCCCTGGATGAACCACTCGAAGCCCAGGTTGATGAGCGTGGGCGGCTCAATCACCAGTTCTCCCGGCGTGACCAGGTCGAGAGAGGCGGCGTTCTCGGCTGCCGGCGGTCCCTGCGCCCGCACCAACGACATCGAAAGCAATACCGCGCAGCCGAGAGCGAAACGCAACTGTCGGTTCATGTCGACTTCCTCGTATGACGATCCAGGAGGCGCTCGGTCAGCGTCGGCTTCTCCGGCCGAAACTGCGACGCGGCAGCGCGAACGTACGGTCTCAGTTGTCGGGTCGCGTACGCCGCATATCCTACTTCCCGAACCTCGCGCAGCGTTGCCCGATATTGTTCGAGCAGTGAAGCGGCCAGCACCTGCCCGGTTCGTGCCGCACCCACGACGGCGGACGCTCCCAACCACCATGCACCCTGTGGCAGCGCGCGCACGGCGGACAAGGCAAGCATGGACGACGTGTCGAAGATCGAAGCGTTCTGCCGCGCCGACTCGGATTTCAGCTCCGTCCACAGGCCGATCAGGCTCTCGCCAGTTGGCAGACGTTCCGGGGCCAGGCCGCGCGCTTCTTCACGGATGGCGCGCCATTCCTCGCGCAGCGCGGGCACGTCGAGCGGCGGGGTGTTGATCGTTTCGGCAACTCGTCCCGACGTGCGCTCGAGGCCGTCGAGGAGCTGATCCACGGTGGAGAAATCAGCATCCGGATCGAGAAGGCGCTGCTCCTTCAACGCTGCCGCAATCTCTGGAATCAGATGCCTGCCCAGGCCGCACACGTCCGCGAGCGCGGCCAGCACCCAGACGGGCGAGGCTCGAAAAGCGACGATGCCCAGCGCCTCGATGGCGTTGCCGACGGTGCGGCGCGCGAGGAAATTGTCGGCGAGCTTCTCGCTGGATTCGTAGACGCCTTCAACTTCGCCGACCTGCTCGATCAGGAAGCGCAGCGTCGTGTCGACGAGGTTCTGATACAGCCGCGACTGTCGTACCGATTGCGGCAGCGCGAGATCACCGACTTCGCGAGCCACGCCGGCGCCAAGGCCCACCACGGATCTGACCAGTCGCTCGGGAAGCGTGAACAAGTAGCGCTTGAGTTCCATGGGTCTTAAGGCGCGAGTTCGCAGAACTCCGCGTACGGAAAGTGGGAGCCAAGCTCCCGGAGCTCCGCCTGGAAGTGCGCGTCGATTTCGCGCTGTTGTGCCGGCGTGAGCAACTCGGCCGAGCCACTCTGTCTTCCTTTCCGAATCATTGCGCCAGGCTCACGCCACGGGATCAATTTTCCCATGTTGAACTTGTGATCGATGCTCTTCATGTAGTCGAAGGTCGAGAGTCGATACACCTCGTCGATGAGCGCCTCCGATGCAGCGATACCGAGGAACGCGGCAACCGTCTTCACCGTCGCGCGCAGGTCCTTCTTCATCGACTTGAACGAGAGCACCAGCACATTCGGGCGTTGACGAGCGGCCCAGTATCCCGCGGCGTTGATGCCCCACGACCCGCCCATCATGAAGTTCTTCGACAGATACCCGCGGTACCAGGTATCCACCTTCGGCATCGCGCCACCATATAGGCCGTCTCTCAGGAAGAAGTAGCTGGAGACGAAGACGTCCTTCGGATCGCGAATGACGGCGATATAGCGAGCGTCAGGTGAATACGGAATCAGGTCCCAGTTGAAATGCGTCTTGATGACGCGCTTCCGCTCCGGCGACGACTCCCAAGCGGTGGCCTGCGCGAGAGGAACGGCGTAGCGGCGCATGAAGCCGGGCATCGTCTCGATGTCCGGCCAGGGGATGAGATCGTGGATGTGATCGTACTCGCCCTTGCCGTGATGAATGAGCTGATGGGCGATCTGCATCATCCAGTTCGTGCCGCTCTTGGGGAAGGTCATCACCACCACGTCGTGCGGCCCGGGCGTATAACGTACGAACGGATTCTGTTCCTGCCGTTTGCGTCCCTGAGCGGCCATCGATGAGAGGAAGCGGTCGGCGCGTCCGATCGTTTCAAGGCCCCGCATCAAGGGACGCATCACCCCGTTCATGCCAAGTGCCACGAGCCACTGCATGGGCAGCGAAGGGGGTTGATGCCGGAACGTGACGCGTGGAGTGGCAACCGTCGTGGCGTAGCTCATCGGCGACCTGTGCAAAGATACCCGATTAGGAGCTGGCCATGAAGATTCGCATCGCCTGTGTCGTGGTCGTCATCCTTGCCATTCAGGCCGTCAGCCAGGTCGGCGCACAGGACCAGGTTCGACGCACACCCTGGGGTGACCCGGACCTCGAAGGGATCTGGACGAATGCGACGCTGACGCCGCTTCAGCGTCCGCCCGAACTTGCATCCAAGGAATTCCTGACGCCGGAAGAAGCCGCGCAGTTCCAGCGCTCACGAATCGAACAGACCAACGCCGATCGGCCACTGCCGCCCGGACAGGTCGGCGCCTACAACGACGTCTTCTTCGAGCGGGGGACGAGTATCGTCCGTAGCCGCCGAACGTCTCTCGTCGTCGATCCTCCTGACGGACGCATTCCCGCGCTGACGCCCGACGCCCAGAAGAAGGTGGAGGCGCGGCAGAAACGCGAGGCAGTCAGCCCGGCTGACGGTCCCGAGGACCGATGGCTGACCGAGCGCTGCATTCTCTTCGGCGCGACGGTGCCGATGCTGCCCGAGCCGTACAACAACAATTACCGGATCATCCAAAGCCCCGGGTTTGTGACCATCCTCGTCGAGATGAACCACGACGCGCGGATCATCCCGCTCGATGGACGAGCGCATCTCGCATCTGGCATTCAACAGTGGACGGGTGATTCGCGCGGACGATGGGAGGGGACGACCCTTGTCGTCGAAACGACGAACCTCAAGTTCAACCATCAGAGCCGGTTCGGCGTGGGATACCTCAACGGCCTGAGTGACGAGCGGCTGCGCGTCGTCGAACGATTCACGATCGCCGATGCGAACACGCTGACCTACCGTGCCACGGTTGAGGACCCGTCAGTGTTCCTCCGGCCATGGACCGTTGAAGTGTCGATGGCCCGCACCGCCGGACCGTTGTTCGAGGTCGGCTGCCACGAAGGCAACTACGGGATGTTCAACATCCTCTCCGGGCATCGCGCGGAAGAGCGCCACTCACGTCCCTAGCCGTTTCCGCGTCTTTCTCTTTTTGGGAAGGACCGACTCAGCCGTTTGAAAGCCTGACAAGCCCAAAGCCGCGAGACCTGTGGGCTGCCTGACAAACGCCGTTGATATTCGAATGCGGCCAGCTGGACGAGCTCTTGCAGGGACTCGCCGCGCAGCGGATACGCTCTGGGAAGGTAGCCGCTGCACAGCCTGCGAGGCAACAGTGTCAATCGCCACCGCGACTCAATCCGACGGCGCCCGCCGAGTTCGAGATTGGGTCCAACTCATTCGTCAGCAGTTCCAGCAGACGCCGCATCTCTGTGTCACCGCGGAACAAGCCAGCAGGCTGTGGGGACTGGAAGCAGCCGAGTTAGAAGCGGTCCTCTCGGCTTTTGTCGATGCCCACCTCCTGAACCGCACCCGGGGCGGAGCCTATATGCTCCGCCTCGACCCTGCCCATGGTTTGCAAAGGCCTTCGTATGGCCCTGTTGTTAGGACGTCTTCGAGTCACTCTTACCTGGGCTGAGATCCTCCGGCGAACGTTCGTCGACGCCTTCTTCAAATTCAACTGCCTCGGCATGGCAGCGCAGCTCGCTTACTACTTTTTCTTTTCGTTGTTTCCTGCCCTTCTTTTCCTGATCGCGGTTGCCAGTTACTTCCCGATCGCGAGTTTGATCGACGAGATCGTGATGACGCTCGGCCAGTTCGCGCCGCCAGAGTTCCTGACGATCGTCACCGATCAAATCAGAAAGATTTCAGGTGACAGGCAAGGTGGGCTCCTGACCCTCGGCATTTTGACGGCGCTCTGGAGCAGCTCCAGCGCGATGACGGCCATCATCGATACGCTCAATCACGCATACGACGTGCAGGAGGGGCGCTCCTGGTGGAAGGTCCGCCTCCTCGCGATTGCGTTGACGATCGGCGTCGCGCTCTTTGTGCTCGTCTCGTTCGCCCTGGTGATCGTCGGGCCGCAACTCGCCGAGCCGCTTGCCCACGCGGTTGGTCTCGGATCGGTGCTCGAGTGGACGTGGCGGATCATGGAATGGCCGATTGCGTTCACCCTCGCTGCCAGTGGCATCGCATTGGTGTACTACCATGCGCCAGACGTCGACCAGCAGTGGTCCTGGCTCGTGCCGGGGACGCTGCTCGCGACCTTCTTCTGGCTGGGTGCCTCGCTGGGCTTTCGCTACTACGTCATCAACATCACGCATTACACCGAGACGTATGGCGCGCTCGGCGGGGCGATGGTGTTGCTGCTCTGGTTCTACCTCTCAGGCTTCGTGCTGCTGCTTGGCGCGGTGCTGAACGCGAAGATCGAGCACGCCGCACCCATCGGCAAGAATCCAGGCGAGAAGGTAGAAGGACAGAAGCGCAGGATCGGACCCGCCGCCATGCGCAGATGGCTGGCCGCACGTCGTCATCGG
>Ga0111538_10012812_pt1 | contig 11076 bp, 5 predicted proteins | sample SoiMethybrSBSTD1_FD_79669 | JGI IMG/M metagenome (GOLD analysis project Ga0111538, IMG submission 79669) | Bulk soil microbial communities from a Populus tree surrounding site in Tennessee, USA - Soil MetaG P. TD hybrid SBSTD1 (version 2)... | ecosystem: Environmental > Terrestrial > Soil > Tree... | reverse complement strand
GCCGTGCGCGCGGCACGCGCGGCAGAGTATCGGGAGAAGTTTGCCAATCCCTACGTCGCGGCGCAGCGCGGGTTCGTGGACGAAGTCATCCTCCCACGGCAGACTCGAAGAAAGCTGATCGCCGCCCTGGCGGCGCTCGAGACCAAGCGGGATCGAAATCCGCCCAAGAAACACGGGAACATCCCGCTGTAACGGTGACATTGGAAGAGTGGTGTTCGGTTTCGGCCGGAATGGCGTTATCCTAAGCAGGCATCGTTCGGAGAGACCTGTGCACCTCACCACTGTCCATTCCTATCGCATGCAACCGCCCGCTGCGCTGAGCGCTCCGGTCGCGGTGCGCGCCGGGAAGGCGGACGGTTGGATCGATCCAACGCCGCCAGGTTCATTCGGATGATGTAGAACCAAGACCTTCTTCGAAATCGAGGGGCCATCATCCGAACCGGGTGATGGCCCCTTTTCTTTTTTGCAGCAAGGAGGTTTGTCGTGTCAGTCAGTCATCGGTGGGTCAGCTTCGACTGCTTCGGAACGCTCGTCGACTGGCAGTCGTGGTTTGCCGAGGTCCTCGGCCCGCTCGGAAGCCGGACGGCTGCGGAGGTGATCCGCGCGTATCACGTTCACGAACGTGTCGCCGAGCGCGAATCCCCTCGATCGCCCTACAAGGACGTCCTCGCCACCGCGCTCGTGCGCGCGACCGCGGAGCAAGGCGTCGCCCTGTCGCATGCGGAGGCGCGAACGCTGGTCACGCGCGCGTGGAGCTCGATGCGGCTCTTCGACGATGTCGAGGCGATGCTGGCGGAGCTGCGCGCGAATGGATATCGGCTCGCCGTGCTGACCAACTGCGACGAGGATCTGTTCGCGATCACGCACCGGCTGTTCCAGGTGCCGTTCGACTTATGGGTGACCTCGGAGCGTATCCGCGGGTACAAGCCGGAGCGCTGGCACTTCCGCGGGTTCGAGCTGCTCACACGCGTCAGCCGCCAGAACTGGGTGCACGTGGCCAATAGCTGGTACCACGACATCGCGCCGGCACGAAGCCTGGGCGTCCGGCACGTGTGGCTCGATCGCGAACGCAGCGGCGAAGACGGCGGGGCGGCGGCGCCGCGGATCCAGTACGCATCCGAGGTTTCGTTCGCGATCGCCCGCCTGTTCGGCGGCGAAGACACTCCGCTTTGCATGACAGGCGCATTGCGGCCGGCCGGCCACGCCGTTCCGGCCACCGTCTGAAGCACCGGACTCACACCGTCTTCTCTGGCGGTGGCTCTCGTGCGACAGCGGTTGGTACGTGCTACGGCCCGGCTCGAAGAGTGCCTGAAGTAAGATCACGGGATTTTGCGCAAGGTTCTCATCGCCAACCGCGGAGAGATCGCGGTGCGCCTCGTTCGTGCGTGCCGCGACCTCGGCCTTCGCTCGGTAGCGGTGTTTTCAGAGTGCGATCGAGTGGCGCGCCACGTTCGTATGGCGGACGAGGCGGTCGCGATCGGCGGCAACGCGCCTGGTGAGAGCTACCTTCGCATCGATCGCATTATCGATGCGGCCCGGGCCATGGGCGCCGATGCCGTTCACCCGGGTTACGGCTTCCTATCCGAGAACGAGAACTTTGCGGCCGCGTGCCGTGACGCGGGCCTGACGTTCATCGGCCCTGCGCCTGAGGCCGTCGAGCGCGTCGGCAGCAAGACAACGGCGCGACGAATTGCAGCCTCGGCCGGAGTTCCGGTGGTGCAGGGAACCGAGACGCCGTTCGGACCTGAAGCGCCGGACGAGGCGATTGCGGTAGCCGCGGAACGAATCGGCTACCCGCTGCTCATCAAGGCCGTGGCCGGCGGTGGCGGCAAGGGAATGCGGGTGGTACCCGGTCCGGACGAACTGGCTGGTGCCGTGCGGCTCGCCCGTTCAGAGGCCGGCGGCGCGTTCGGCGACCCGTCCGTCTACCTCGAGCGGCGACTGCTGCGGCCGCGCCACGTCGAAATTCAAATTCTCGCCGACCATCACGGCAACGTGATTCCGTTCGTCGAACGCGAGTGCTCGATCCAGCGTCGGCACCAGAAGCTCGTCGAGGAATCGCCGTCCCCGGCAGTCGATTCCGCGCTGCGTGCGCGATTGGCCGACGCCGCAGTCGCTATCGCCGCCGCCGCCGGCTACACGAACGCCGGAACTGTCGAGTTCCTGCTGGATGACGACGGACGCTTTTACTTCCTCGAGGTGAATGCCCGGCTCCAGGTCGAGCATCCGGTCACGGAGATGATCAGCGGCGTCGATCTCGTGGAGTGGCAGATACGCATTGCGAAGGGAGAACCGCTCGAGTTCTCGAGAAACAGGCTGATCCCTTCGGGTCACGCGTTCGAATGCCGCATCTATGCGGAAGATCCGGACACGGGATTCCTGCCCTCGCCGGGGCGCATTGTCGCGCTTCGCGCCCCGCACGGACCCGGAGTTCGCGACGACGGCTGGGTCGAAGCGGGCACCGAGATCCCCATTTACTACGACTCCCTGCTCTCGAAAGTCATTGTCTGGGGCGATGATCGGGGACAGGCAATCGCGCGCATGCGGCGCGCCCTCTCGGAGTACCAGATCAGCGGCATCCGTTCCACGCTGTCCTTCTCCCGGTGGTTGTTCGAACGCCCCGAATTCATCGAGGCCCGGTTTCACACCAGCTTTCTGGACGAGCTCTTGCAGCAGCGAGCGGGCGAGCCGTTCGGCGAGGCCGATCCGTCCATCGAAGAGGTCGCCGTCATGGCGGCTTGTCTGATCGAGGCGTCCGCTTCGTCTGCGGTCCGGTTGGAGGCGGGCACCGGGGCGGCAATCGAACGCGGATTGATGGAGCGGAATGCCAGTCGCGTGGGCCGGAGCTGGAAGACTCGAGCGCGGAAAGAGGGCCTTCGCGAGTGAAGTTCCAAGCCGAAACAGGCCTGCGACGGCATACGATCGAGATCCGGCAATTGGACGAATGCTGGACCGTGACGCTGGACGGACGGCCGATGCGGGTCGATCTCGCCCGCGCGGGCGATCGGTGGTCGATGCTCGTTCAGGAGATCGGGCGTGAAAGCGAATCTCCCGGAGGCGTCGCAGGCGGTCACCCGCGGCGCGGCGCGAGCCACGAGATCGCGATTGCGGCGGGACGCCACGGTCAACACATCGTGCACGTCGGCGGATATGCGGTGCCGGTGACGGTGCTCGCCCCCGGCGCCCGGCGGTCCGATTCCGGCGAGAGGAGCGCGAGTGCCGCCGGTCCGATCGCGGTTGTCGCGCCGATGCCGGGTCGTGTGGTGAAGGTACTTGTCGCTGCCGGCGACGCGGTAGCCGCTCGTCAGGGGCTTGTCGTGGTCGAGGCAATGAAGATGGAAAACGAGCTGCGGGCGCCGAGGGCCGGCACTGTCGCCGAGGTGCGCGTCCGTGAGGGCGCGCCGGTCGAAGCCAACGTCGTGCTCGTCGTGATCACGTGAAGTTCACACGATTCTTCCGTCACCCGCTTACTCGAACCGTGCGCACGTTCGTGCGGCGCACGGTCATGGTCTGCGCCGTGATCCTGGCCGTGGCGTTCGTCACCACGATTTCAGCCGATCTCGGCCCCGCGCTCCGCTCGGTGGCCGAGGAACAGGGCTCGAGATACCTCGAACGGCCGTTGCACATCGGCAGGATGCACGTCAGGCTGCTGGACGGCAGCTATGTGTTCGAAGACCTGCGCATCGAGGGGTTGAAGCCCGAATCGCTGCCGTTTTTCACCGCCGGCCACATTGTCGTGTCAATGTCCTGGAGCACGCTCGTCAACCGCCGCCTCGTCTTCGACACCATCGAGCTGACCGACTGGCAGATGCACGTCGAGATGCTCCGCGACGGTTCGCAGAACTTTCCCAAGCTGATGCCGAAGGGCCCGCGAGGACCAAGCGCGTGGACGACGACGCTTCAGTACGTGCACGCGGGCCGCGGCCAGTTCACCTATCAGGACCACAACACGCCATGGGGAATCGTGGCGAGGAACCTCGACGTCACGGTGGCGCGTCCCGGCAGCGAGTACGTCGGCCAGGCCCGCTTTTCCGACGGCCTCACGACGATCCAGGGCTACTTGCCGTTCCGGACCGACATGAGCTCGACGTTCACGATCGAGGGCGGCCGCGTGCTCTTCGATCGCATCAGTCTCCAGACCGAGGGCATCGAGTCGGTGCTCAACGGGGACGTCAACCTGTCTTTCTGGCCGGAGTTGATGTTCCAGGTGAAGTCCACGATCGACCTCAAGAAAATGCGTGAGATCTTCTTCGCGGGCGACACCTTCACGCTGGCGGGCACCAGTCAGTTCACCGGCACGTTCCATCTGTTCAAGGAGCCGCTGCCCGACGGCAAGACGCGCACCGGCCGTGAGCTGAAGGGCGCCTTCGTCACAGACGTCGCGGGAGTCAACGACTTCCGGTTCGACGATCTCCAGGGCAACGTCCGCTGGACGCCCGAGTTGCTGCGCGTCAGCGAAGCGACGACCGAGATGTACGGCGGCCAGGCCCGGTTCTCGTATCTGATGGCTCCCTTGAATGCACCCGCGGTGACGCCGAAGGCGAGCTTCGACGCCACGTGGAACGGTGTGGATCTGACCGCGTTCACCAGGGCGGTCGCGATCGACGGTATCCGGCTGGAAGGCCGCCTCTCCGGGCGCAACCTGCTCGAGTGGCCCGTTCGCCGCTTCTCCGCTCACACGGGCATGGGCGAATTGCACATCACGCCGCCGGACGGCGTTGCGCTGATGACTCGAGAGATGCCGATCGAACGGATCCGCGCCCGCGAGAAGCAGGATCGACCGGCGGGTCCCGTCACCTCACTCACGGCGTTCGAGCCGGTCCCCATCGGCGGCGATCTCATCTACGCCTTCGACGCGGATCGGGTCGACATCGCTCCGAGCCGGCTGGCGACCGAATCGACGCTGGTCGAATTCGAGGGGCAGACGGCTTACGGGGACGACTCACGCATTCCCTTTCACGTCTCGAGTGCCGACTGGCAGGAAAGCGATCGCGTGTTCGCCGGACTGCTCACCGTGTTCGGCGCGCGAACGCGTGCGATTCCCATCGGCGGATACGGCACCTTCGACGGCGTAATGTCCGAGACCTTCCGCCGACCGCGCATCGAGGGCGACTTTGCCGGCGAGCGCATGCGCGCCTTCGACGTCCTGTGGGGATCGATCACGGGCGCGGCGATCATCGAGAACAGCTACGTCGACGCTTCGAACGTCGTCATTACCTCGGGCCAGTCGCGTATCCGAACCACCGGCCGCTTTTCGATCGGCTACCCCCGCGGCGACGGTGGTGAGGAGATCGACGCGCAGATCCAGATCGCGGGGCGTCCGGTGGCCGATCTGCGGCATGCGTTCACCCTCGACGAGTACGACATCGACGGCACGCTCAACGGCGAGTTCCAGGTCGAAGGAAAGTATCTCACTCCGGTCGGGTTCGGAAGGATGGAGATCGTCGATGGCGTGGCATATGGCGAGCCGTTCGAGGCGGTGACAGCCGGCGTGCGGCTCGAAGGCGAAGGAGCGCGGCTCGAGAACATCCAGGCCACCAAAGCCGGTGGACGCGGGACCGGCGCTGCCTTCGTCGGCTGGAACGGCACCTATTCGTTCAATTTCGATGGGCGCTCGGTCCCTGCCGAATCGCTGGCCCTCACAAAGAATTCTCCCCGTCCGATCGCCGGCCTCATCGACTTCACCGCCGGAGGCAGCGGAACCTTCGACTCGCCGCGATACGACGTGCGTGCGACGGTGCGGGATCTTTTCGTCGCCGACGAGGGCATCGGCCAGATCGTCGGCAATCTCAGCATCGACAACAAGATGATGACCGTGCGGCTCGAGGCCGCATCGCCGCGTCTCGCGGTGTCGGCCTCCGGCAAGGTTGCACTCACGGGTGGGTTCGATTCGGAGCTGTCGATCACGGTGAGCGACACGTCGCTCGACCCGTACGTCCGTGCATTCCAGCCGCAGTTGTCGCCGTATACCACCGCCGTGGCGAGCGGATCGATCCGCGTCGTCGGCGAGCTCGCCAACGTCGACAACCTGCTGGTGGACGCCACGATCGATCGCCTCGACGTCAGCCTGTTCGATTACGCCGTGCGCAACGCCAGGCCCATTCAACTGGCGCTGGACCGTCATACGGTTCGCGTGACGGACATGCGCATCGTCGGGCAGGACACGCAGCTCGACGTGTCTGGCCTGGTCAACCTGCACGATTCGCGCATCGCTCTTCGCGCAACCGGCGACGCCAATCTCGCCGTGCTCCAGGGCTTCCTCACCGACCTGCGCAGCTCCGGTATGGCTGCACTTTCGGCGACGCTCGAGGGTCCCCTCGACGATCCCGCGGTGAGCGGCCGGCTCGATATCACCAACGGGCGCATACGGCATTTCGCTCTGCCGCACGCGCTCGAGAACATCAGCGGCGCGCTGCAGTTCGACACGCGCGGTGTGACCTTCGACGGCTTGACCGCGCGCCTGGCGCGCGGCGACGTGACGTTCGGCGGACGGATCGACAAGCGGGGCTATCTTCCCGGCCAGTTCGACATCACCATGGCCGGTACCGACATGCACCTGAGGCTGGTGGAGGGGATGCAGTCGCTGGTGGACGCGCAACTGTCGCTGCAGGGCACGATGGAATTGGCAACGCTGACCGGCCGCGTCACGGTCAATGACGCCGTGTATGCGCGCCCCTTCGGGTCGAACGGAGGGCTGCTGGATTTCGCATCGAAGGAGACGACGTCCGCGCCGCCCCCGGCCCAACCGACGATCCCGTTGCGTTACGACATTCGCATCGTCGCGCCGCAGACGCTGCAGGTGCGGAACAGCGCCGTCCGGCTGACGGCGAGTGCCGATCTGCAACTCCAGGGGACGTACGATCGGCCGCTGCTGTTCGGACGCGCAGAGGCGGCACGCGGCGAGTTCCTGTTCGAGGGACGGCGGTATCTGCTGAACCGGGCGGTCGTCGATTTCAACAACCCGGCGAAGATAGAGCCCTTCTTCGACATCGAGACGGAAACCCGCGTCCGCGTACCCGGCGAGACCTACCGGGTCACCGTGCGCGCAACGGGTCCCTGGGTCCCGTCGCTCGAGTTCGCCGCCGATCCGCCACTGCCCGAGCCGGAGCTCCTGGCCCTCCTGTTGAGCGACGTCTCTCCCGGCCAGGACGTCGAGTTCCGGCAATATCAGACGGTGACTCCGCAAGAGCAGCTCGTGCGCGAACGCGCCGCGCGTGCCCTGGCGAGCCCCGTCTCGTCCGAGGTGGGCCGCGTTGTCGAGCAGACCTTCGGCGTCGATACGTTCCAGATCACGCCGTCGATCATCGATCCCAACACGCAGTCCTCGCGCCTGGATCTCGCCGCGCGCGTCACGATTGGCAAGCGCCTTTCCGACCGGGTTTACCTGACGTATTCGCGGAGCCTGTCCTCGACCACCCGCGATCAGATCGTCCTGCTCGAATACGATCAGACGGACCGGTTCTCGTGGCTGCTCTCCCGGAACGAAGACAAGACCTACGCGATCGAGCTGAGGGTGAGGCGGACGTTCTGAATGTTCCGTAGTGCCGAAGGCAGGAGGCAAAGCGCAGGACGGAATTGGCTCCGTGCGGCCGTCCTGCTCGGCGCTTTTTGTACGATGCATCCGCCGTTGGCCCGGGCACAGATCGGACAGACGGTCACAGAGGTCGTGATCGAGGAAGAAGGCAGGCCGGTGACCGAGCCGACGATCACGGCGCTCATCGAAACGCGCCTGGGTTCGCCGCTCGACGCGAAAGCGGTGCGCGAGACGATCGCGCACATCATGAGCCTCAAGCGGTACGACGACGTGCAGGTGCTCACCGAGGAGGCTGGCGGCGGCGTTCGCGTGCGCTACGTGCTCGCGCCGCTGCACCCGGTAGACACCATCGAGTTCAAGGGCATGCTCAGCCTGCCAGAGGACTCGCTGCGCCGGTTGGTCGTCGATCGATTCGGCTCGTCGCCTCGCGCGGCTCGAGCCCCGGAAATGATCGAGGCTCTCCGCGCCGAGTACCGGCGTCGCGGATATCCCGGTGCACGCATCGAGTCGCGGCTGGTCGAAACGCACGACCCCGATCGGGCAACGCTCACCTTCGAGATCGAACCGGGCAAGCGGGTGTTGATAGCCGACCGGCGATTCACGCAGCGGGATGCCGACATCCAGGGCACGCTCACCGAACTTCCGGGCATCAAGCCCGGCCAGCCGTTCGACGAGGACGCGATCGAGCGCGAGCTGCGCGCGTGGGAAGACTTGCTGCATTCGCGCGGGTTCTACGAAGCGCGCGCCAGCCATGGCAGCGAAATCACGGAGGATGGCGCAATCGTCTCGGTGAACCTCACGCGCGGCCCTCGCGTCGTCGTCACCTTCACCGGGGACGCGCTGCCCGAAGCCGAGCGGGATCGCCTGGTGCCGATCAAGACGGAGGGCGCCGCCGACGAAGACCTGCTGGAGGATTCGGCCCGCGCGATCGAGCAGTATCTCCACAATCGCGGGTATCGCGATGCGGCTGCCATGTACACGAGCCAGGAGCGCAGTGGCGAGCTGACGATCACGTTCGAGGTGAAGCGCGGGCCGCGCTATCTCGTGCGGGACGTCATGATGACCGGCAACATGGCGATCACCGCGCAGGAACTGCTGCCGCTGCTGAAGTTCAAGGCTGGCGAGCCGCTCGTCAGGTCGAACCTGGCTGCGGGACTGGGAGCGATCGAACGACTCTACCGCTCTCGCGGGTTCACGAAGGTGCAAGTCAAGTCGGACGAAGTCGTCAGGGTGCCCGAGAACCTTTCCGATCCGGACCGCCAGACGGAGCTGCGGCTTGCCATCGCCGAAGGACCGCAGACGCTGGTCGGGATGGTGAGTTTCGTGGGCAACGCTTCGATCGACGAGACGGCGTTGCGCGGTATCGCCGTGATCTCGCCCGGTCAGCCGTACTCGGAGCCCGACATGGTGGCCGGCCGTGAGCGTATCGATCTCGAATACCGCAACCGCGGATACGACACCGTCGTCGTGTCGTCCGAGCCGATGCTCGCGGAAGACGGCACGCGGGCGAACGTGGCATTCACGATCAACGAAGGACCCCAGGTGCTGGTCGATCACATCATCATCATCGGAAACCGGCGGATCAGCACCCGGACGATCCAGCGGGAACTGCTGCTGCGGGAGGGACAACCGCTCGGGTATTCGGCCCTCGTCGAAAGCCGCGCGCGCCTGTTCGCGCTGGGCCTGTTCCGCCGTATCCAGATCGAGCCGCTGGCCAACATCGGCGACGCGCGGCGCGACGTGCTCATCGACGTCGAAGAGTCGCCGCCGACGGTCATCGCGTACGGCGGCGGTCTCGAAGGGGGATCGCTGCTGAGAACGGGGGCGACGGGCGTGGCCGAGGAACGTTTCGAGGTTGCGCCCCGCGGTTTCTTCCAGATCGGCCGCCGAAATTTGTGGGGGAAGAACCGGCGCGTCGATCTGTTCACGCGGCTGGCCGTGCGCCCGCGCGATCCGCCGCCTGTGGAGGTGACGTTTCCGCCCGCGCAAGAAGACTTCGGGGGCCGGTTCTACGAGTACCGTGTGCTCGGCCAGTTCCGTGAACCGCGGGCGTTCAACACGCGCGCCGACGTGCTCGTCACCGGCCTGGTGGAACAGGCCCGGCGGTCCAGCTTCAACTTCGACCGCAAGGAAGCGCGCGTCGAGGCCGGGTTCAGGCTCTCGCGCGTTTACAGCGCCATCGGCCTCTATTCTTTTCAGCGCACGCGGCTGTTCGACGAGCGCTTCACGCCGGATGCCCCCCCGCCGCTGATCGACCGCCTGTTTCCGGAGGTGAGGCTGTCCAAGGTTTCGGCGTCGCTCATTCGCGACAAGCGGGACGACCCGCTCGATCCGTCGCGCGGGACGATGATGATCGCCGATGGGGAAGTGGCGGCGCGTCTGATGGGCTCGGAGGTCGGCTTCGTGCAGACGTATCTGCAGGGCTTTGCCTACCGCCGGCTGCCCACCGAACGGCGCATCGTGCTCGCGCTCGGCGCGCGCGTCGGCCTCGCCCACGGTTTCGCCCGGGATATCGGCGGCGTGGTCGTCCAGGACCTGCCGGCGAGCGAGCGCTTCTTCGCCGGCGGCGACACCACGGTGCGCGGGTTCTCTCTCGACCGCCTTGGCAACGAGGAGACGATCACGCCGACGGGATTTCCAACCGGCGGGAACAGCGTGGTCATCCTCAACAGCGAGTTGCGGATCAGTGTCGTCGGACCGTTACAGGCCACGGGTTTCGTGGACGCGGGAAACGTGTTTCCGAAGGCCAGCGACCTCGATTTCACCGACCTGCGCCCGACGGCCGGTTTCGGCGTCATGTACCGTTCCCCTGTGGGCCCGGTGCGAGTGGATCTGGGCTTCAACCTCGACCCGCGCGAGCTCGTCCCCGGTGTGCAGGAGCGCAGCAGGGTACTGCATATTCTTCTGGGTCAGCCTTTTTGAACCCGCGCACCCTCGCACCTTCGCACTGCGAAGGTCTCATCTCGCTCCAGTGGTCTCGCCGACGATGACCACCTCGGCCCTCATCCGGAGGTCCCTGATCCACTGATCGATCGTGGCGCGCAGCCGCTCGGCAGCGGCGCGTTGACGCGCAATCGGTTCGGCCTCCTCGAACGGCATTCGGACGCCGTCGCGCGTGAACTCGTCGGGATGCTCTTCGTAGTATTTCGTCGCTTCGTCGACTGTCACTTGTACGCTCGTCCCGAACCGCTGGGCGATGTAGGCGCGGATGCGGAGTGTTTCGCGCGCGAGCTGGAGCAGTCTCGACTCGTCGAGCCCTGTCGTCCGCAGCAACTCGTCGAAACCGGAACCCGCGTGCGACTTCATCGCAGCGACCTCTTGGGCGACGGCCTCAGCCGCCGGTTCGGGCGGTGAGAAACGGGCAACTTCATCGAGCACGAGCAAACGCTCGACCGTTCGCTCGAGGGCGGCCTTCTGTGCGTTTTCTCCCGGTTTCGTCTCGACGAGCCCCAATGCCACGGCGGCGCGCACGTCGGTCATCGTCACAGCCTTCACCCCGACCCTGGCGAGCACGCGATCGATCAGTTGCTGAGCGTCGGCAG
>Ga0111538_10012806_pt1 | contig 11080 bp, 10 predicted proteins | sample SoiMethybrSBSTD1_FD_79669 | JGI IMG/M metagenome (GOLD analysis project Ga0111538, IMG submission 79669) | Bulk soil microbial communities from a Populus tree surrounding site in Tennessee, USA - Soil MetaG P. TD hybrid SBSTD1 (version 2)... | ecosystem: Environmental > Terrestrial > Soil >... | reverse complement strand
GCACCTCGACCCGCGAGGCGCGCTGCAGGTGCTGCGCGAGCCGCGTGTCGCGGCATTCTTCGCGGCGTGCTTCTGCATGACGGTTGCCCATGGTGCGCTCTACGCCTTCTACTCGATCTACCTGGTCGAGCACGGGTACTCGACGACGACCGTCGGGACGCTCTGGACGCTCGGCGTGGTCGCCGAGATCGTGGTGTTCGTCGCGCTGCCGGTGCTTTTCCGGCGCTTTTCGCTGCGGGCGATCCTGCTCGCGAGCTTCGCTGCCGCCGCGGTCCGCTTCGTCGTGATCGGCTGGGGGATCGAGTCGCTCGCGCTGCTTGCGATCGCGCAACTGCTGCATGGCCTGACGTTCGGCGCGTATCACGCGGCCGCGATCGCGGCGGTGCAGCGGATGTTCGGACCGGCGCTCGCGGTGCGCGGCCAGGCGCTCTACGCGAGCCTCTCGTACGGGCTGGGTGGCGTTGCGGGGACTTTGCTTTCGGGCTGGGCGTGGGGCGTGCTCGGACCCGAGCTGACGTTCGCGATCAGTTCCGCGTTCGGCCTTGCCGGCGCGCTGATGGTCGCCTGGAAGATGCGCTAGCGGAACGTACCCATAGCGATCAGGATCAGCATCGACAGGGTGCAGGTGATCACCGCCAGGAGCACCGGCCGCCAGCTTGGACTCCTTGCCTGTGGCGGTTTCGCTGCGATGGCTGCAGCGATGGCTGCGACCGCCGATGCAATGACCGCAATGATCGAAAGTGCCACCATGGAGATGATTGGCGCCAGCGCGGCACCGAGCGCCGCGCCGAAATTGCCGCCCGAGCTGGATTTGCCTCCCATGAACGCGGGCAGGAACAGGATGGCGATCGCGGCGGCCATGCCGATCCAGTAGAACCCTTTGTGCAGGACGTGCGCCATGGTTGGGCTAGATCGCGCCGCGTTCGCGCAATCCTGCGATCTCGTCCTTGCCGTACCCGAGATCCCCGAGGATCGCGTCGGTATGCGCGCCGAGCACCGGCGCGTGCGTGCGCGGCACACGGCCGGTCTCCGACAGATGGATCGGCGGCACGGCGACCGGCGCCGGCTTCGGCAGGCCGGGGAAATCCAGCGGCTGAAGGATCTCCATTGCCGCGACCTGCGGATGGTCGAGCGTCTGCTGCGGCGACAGCACCGGCCCGCTCGGGATGGACGCCTTGCCGAGCGTCTCGATGACTTCCTGCGAGCTGCGCGTCGCGCACCAGCGCTGCATCCGCTCGCTGATCACCGCGCCGTTGTCGCCGCGCGAGATGTCGTCGCGAAAACGCGGATCGGTCAGCCACTCGGGCTCGCCCATCAGCCTCGCCCAGCGCTCGTAGAGCGGCTTGCCGATCACCTGGCACAGGATCCAGCCGTCGGTCGTGCGGAAGAGGTCGACCGGCGCCGCGGTTTGCCCGCGGTTTCCGGTCGGCTTGCGGTCGGTGGCGAGCACCGCCTGCTCGATGAGCATCGCGTTGCCGAGCGTCAGCGCGCTCCCGAGAAGCGATCCCTTGACGATCTGTCCCTTGCCGCTGCGCTTCTTCTCCATCAGCGCGACCAGCGTGCCGAACGCGCAGTGCAGCGCGGTGGTGAAGTCGACCCAGGCTACCGCGGCGCGATAGGGCTGGTCCGGCTGTCCGGTCATGTAGACGACGCCGGACATCGCCTGCCCGACGCCATCGAAGCCGACGTACTTGCTCATCGGTCCCTTGCCGCCATACGCAGATACGGTCGTCAGGATGATGTCCGGCTTCACGCTCTTCAGCGAGTCGTAGTCGAGGCCCATGCGGGCGAGCGTCGGCTCGGGAAGGTTCGCGATCACGACGTCCGCCGTCTTTACCAGCCGCTTCACGACCTCGCGGCCGTCGGGCGTCATCGGGTCGAGCGTCAGCGAGCGCTTGTTGCGGTTCATCTGCAGGAAGAGCGCGCCTTCGCCGGTCGCGGCGACCGGGGTCGTGTAGCGGTCCTCGCTGCCGGTACGCTTCTCGATGCGGATCACTTCCGCGCCGTACTCGGCGAGCAGCGCGCCGCAGTAGGGGCCTGCGATGTAGCGCCCGAAATCGAGTACCCGGATTCCCTTCAGCAGTTCGTTCATGTCGCGCTCACGTGAATTGGAAGTCCACTTCGGGCCTGCGCCCGCCGATGATATCCGCAAGCGCGCGTCCCGAGCCGCACGCGTGCGTCCAGCCGAGCGTGCCGTGGCCGGTGTTCAAGAACAGGTTGGAGTAGCGGGTGCGGCCGATGTACGGGACATTGCCCGGCGTCGCGGGCCTCAAGCCGGCCCAGTACTGTGCGCGGGACGCGTCGCCGGCACCCGGGAAGAGCTCGAGCGTGCGATCGAGAATGGCGCGGCAGCGCTTCTCGTTGATCGCGGTGTCGTAGCCCGTCAGCTCGGCGGTCCCGGCGATGCGTAGCCGGTCACCCAGGCGTGAGAGCACGAGCTTGTGCGCTTCGTCGCTCAGAGAGACGGTCCAGGCGGCGGAGGCGTCCCGCACCGGCATCGTCACCGAATATCCCTTGGCCGGATAGATCGCGAGCGGGATGCCGAGCGGCCGCGCAAGCAGCGGACTGTAGCTGCCGAGCGAGAGAACGTAGGCGTCGGCGCGCACCGCTTCGCGCCCGAAGACCTCGACCCGCGTCACCCGGTTGCCTTCGGCGACGATGCGCTCGACCTGTGCGCCCGCGTCGAACCGCACGCCATGTTTCGCGCATCGCTCGGCGAGCGCCACCGTGAACTTGTGCGCATCGCCGGTCTCGTCGGTCGGTGAGTAACTGCCGCCCGCGAGCCGGCCACGGATCGCGCCGAGCGCGGGCTCGATCGCGATGCATTCTTCCGCGGTCTTGATCTGCCGGTCGGATCCGAGCGTGCGCATGAATTCGCCCGACCGGGCGCTCGCCTCGAGCTCGGGCACGCTCATGTAGAAGTGCAGGATGCCGCGCTCGAGATGGTCGTATTCGATGCCGGTGCTGGCGCGCAGCTCGCGCAGCGCGTTGCGACTGTAGATGCCGAGCCGCAGCAGCTGGGTCGCGTTCGCGTGGTTGCGGCCCGGCAGGCATTCGGCGAGGAACTTCAATCCCCAGAGCCACTGCTGCGGGTCGGCGCGCAGCCGAAAGAGCAGCGGCGCGTCCTCGCGTCCGAGCCACTTGATGATCTTCGCGACCGCGCCCGGATTCGCCCACGGCTCGGCGTGGCTCACCGAGATCTGCCCGCCGTTCGCGAAGCTCGTCTCCATGCCTGCCGCCGGCTGGCGGTCGAGCACACGCACGTCATGGCCCGCGTCGCGCAGGTACCACGCGGAGGCGACGCCGACGACACCGGCGCCCAGAACGGCTACCTGCACCGCGCTGCCGCGCTCACTTGAAAGGCCGCTCCGGCCACCAGGGATAGTACGGCGGCATGTCGCTCGATGCGCGCATCGCGAAACGCGGCTTGCGCTTTTCCTTGAACGAGGCGATTCCTTCGGCCGCGTCGGGCGACGAGCCCATCCAGTAGATCCCCTTCGAATCCACCTTGTGCGCTTCCATCGGATGATCCGCGCCGAGCATGCGCCACAGCATCTGGCGCGACAGCGCAACCGACACGGCCGAAGTGTTCTCGGCGATGTCGCGTGCGAGCGAGTATGCGGTCGGCAGAAGCTCTTCCGGCGCCACGACGCGCGAGACCAGGCCGCCCGCGAGCGCCTCCTGCGCATCGAACACCCTTCCCGACAAAACCCATTCCGCTGCGCGGCTGATGCCGACGATGCGCGGCAGGAACCAGCTCGAGCAGGCCTCGGGCACCACGCCGCGGCGCGCGAACACAAAGCCGAAGCGCGCGGCGCTGGAAGCAATGCGCACGTCCATCGCCAACTGCATCGTCGCGCCGATTCCGACCGCGGGGCCGTTCACCGCGGCGATCACGGGCTTTTTCGATTCGAAGATCCGCAGCGTCAGCCGCCCGCCGCCGTCGCGGTGATCGTCGATCGATCCCGGGCGGCTCTTGTAGTCGAACGTCGCGCTGCCGGCGGAGAGGTCCGCGCCGGCGCAGAACGCCCGCCCGGCGCCCGTCACGACGATCGCGCGCACGTCGTCGTTCGCATCTGCGCGCTCGAGCGCGTCGAGCAACTCCTCCTGCATGCGGCGGGTGTAGGCGTTCAACCGGCCCGGTCGGTGCAGGGTGATCGTCAGGACGCGGTCTGCGATTTCGTACTTGATGTCTTCGTAGTTCATGGCAATCATGCGGGGACGGGAATGGCGGAATTGTAGAGACAAATGACGCAGGCGCTGGAACGCTGCCGGGAAGCGATCCGCGGGCGCGGGTTGCGGATCGTGCTGCCCGAATCCGAAGACGAGCGGATTGTCGCCGCCGCGCAGCGCCTGCGCGCGGAGCAGCTTGCCGAGCCGATCCTGCCGGACGAGCGATCGATCGAGGAGCGCGCGGAGCAATATGCCGGGCTTTATCTGAAGACGCGCCCGGAAGCGAATCCGAAGATTGCGCGCCGGCTGGCGACCAAGCCGCTTTTCCATGCCGGACTGATGGTCGCCGCGGGCGATGCCGACGCGATGCTCGCCGGCGTAACGGTCGCTACCGCGCGCGTCATCGAGGCGGGACTGATGACGGTAGGGCTCGCGCCGGGCGTCCAGACACCGTCGAGCTTCTTCCTGATGGCGCTGCCCGGGCGAACGATCGTGTTCGCCGATTGCGCAGTGAATGCCGATCCTTCCGCCGAGCAGCTTGCCGACATTGCGCTCGCGTCGGCGCAGAGCTGCCGCCGGCTGCTTGCCGAAGAGCCGCGCGTCGCGCTGCTTTCGTTCTCGACGAAGGGGAGCGCGAAGCATGCGCGCGTCGACAAGGTCATCCGGGCGCTGGAGATCGCGCGCGCCCGGGCGCCGGGACTTGCGATCGACGGCGAACTTCAGGCCGACGCGGCGCTGGTGCCGGCCGTGGCGGCAAAGAAAGTAAAGGATGGCAGCGCGGTCGCCGGCCGCGCGAACGTGCTCGTCTTTCCGGACCTCGACGCGGGTAACATCGGCTACAAGCTGACGCAGTACCTCGCCGGCGCGCGCGCGATCGGCCCGATACTGCAGGGCTTCGCGCTGCCGGTCAGCGACCTGTCCCGCGGCGCGAGCGTCGACGATATCGTTGCCACTGCCATTGTTCTTCTTGCCATGAGGACCTGAATCATGCTGCAGCTCTATTTCGCGCCGGGCGCCTGCTCGTTCGTCCCCCACGTCGGACTCGAGGCGATCCGTGCCGCAACCGGCGAATCGTTCGAGCCGAAGCTCGTGAAACTGCACAAGGGCGAGCAGAAATCGCCCGAGTACCTGGCGATCAATCCGCACGGCCAGGTGCCGGTGCTGATCGCCGACGGCCAGCCGCTGAATCAGATTGTCGCGATCTGCGATTATCTCGATCGGCGGTTTCCGCAGGCCGGGCTGTTGCCGGCCGAAAGCTGGGCGCGCGCGCGGGCGCTGTCGCAGCTCGCATGGATGAACAACACCGTGCATCCGACCTTCACGCACGTGTTCCGGCCGGCGGAGTTCGCGGACAGCGAATCGGCGCAGGCCGACGTGCGCAAGGCGGCTGCCCAGCGCTTTCGCAAGCACCTGGAGCGCATCCAGGAATGGAGCGCGGCTGCGTCTCCGTATTGGTTCGGCGGCAAAATCTCATTTCACGATGCCTATGCGTTCACGCTCCTTCGCTGGGGCGGTCATGCGGGCATCGACCCGAAATCACTTCCCGGCTATCTGTCGTACGTGGAGCGCGTGATGGCTGCGCCGCCGGTCGCGGCGGCGCGCGAGCGCGAGCGCATCAACCTCGACACCTACAAGGCCGCGTAGATGGCCGAACCGGTTCCGGCGCGCGATGCGGCGACCGTCCTGCTCCTGCGGGAAGGCGCGGGCGGGCTCGAGGTGTTTCTCGTCCGCCGCAACACGGTCGTCGACTTCATGGCGGGAGCGCACGTCTTTCCGGGCGGCAAGGTGGATGCGGCCGACAGCGATCCGGGCCTGGTTGCGCGCCTGACCGGCGAACGCGAGGCGTCGACCGCGGCAGAACTCTACATCGCTGCGATCCGCGAGACGTTCGAGGAGGCGGGCGTCCTGCTGGCCTGCGAGCTGGGTGCCGATGCGCTTGACGAAGCGCGCGCAGCGCTGGGCCAAAAGGATTCGTTCGCGTCGATCCTCGAAAAGGTGAACGCAACGCTCGACGCGCGCCTGCTTGCGCCGTGGACGCGCTGGGTCACGCCCGAAGTCTCGCCGAAGCGCTTCGACGCGCGTTTCTTCATCGCGGCCGCGCCCGCGAAGCAACTGGCGCGTCACGACGACCATGAGACGACCGAGAGCACCTGGATCGAGCCGGCCCAAGCGCTCGAGCACGTGCAACGCGGCGAGATGATGATTGCGCCGGCGACCTACAAGTGCCTCGCCGTCCTCGCCACGTACCGCACGGTCGCCGATGCGTTCGCCGCCGCGCGCAAGGATCCGCCGCGCATCTGGTGCCCGGTCGTTCGCATGGAGGAGGGCCGGCGCCTGATCATCCTGTCCGACGATCCGCAGCACCCGGATCGATACGCGGCGATGCCCGGGCCGAGCCGGATGGTGTTCGAAGGAGGGCGGTTCGTGCCTGCGTAGGGGCGGGTCCGTTTCGTCCTTTACCAGCTGCGCTCGCCGGGCGCCGGCGGATCCGAAGGCCGGCCGGCAAAGCATTGCGCGATCGACATCCACTGCGACGCGGCTTCCCCGACGACGTCGAGCCGGGTGTCGAGGATGTTGCGGCCCTGCGTAACGACGTGGCAGAACTCGATTGCGCTTCCTGCGATGTGATTGGCATCGTCCGGCGGATTCCATTCCCAGGTCGAGCCGGACGGCGCCACGAGCCGGACGTGAGGCTTGCTGCCTGGCGGCTTGAGCCCGCGGTTCGTAAACGTGAAGCTGAACGTGCGCACGCCGAGCTCGGCGATCGCCCGGATGCGGTCGTGGTGCACGCGCGGCCGCCGCAACAGGTCGTAGATATCCTGGCCGTGCGCCCAGACTTCCATCAGCCGCGCGGAGGCGAACGTTCGTGCGCCCATCGGAGGACCTACCCAGCCGATGCGAGTATCCGGGTCGATCGGCGCGAGCAGGTCGCACAACTGGTGCAGGCAATCGCGCCACCGGCCGAGAAGCATTTTCGGATCGCGCGTGCCTAGGAGCTCGCGTTGCTGCGCCGGAGGCGGCGGGCCGCCGCCGCCGCGCGCAAGCAACTGCCCCTGGAACTCGTCCGGATCCGACACCGCCAGGTGCGCGAGGCGGTCGGCGAAGTGCAGATGGACGATCACGTCGAATGGAGTCCACCCCTTGAACGGAGTGGGCCGCGACCAGGTCGCCTCGTCCAGCGTGCGCAAAAACGCGTGAAGCTCGTCGCCTTCGGCGCGAAGATCTGCAGCTTCCGCCAGCATCGCGGACTCGGCTAGCGTTCCCCGATCGGGACGTACCCGCGCGGTTCCGGCCCGTTGTAGAGCGTAAGCGGGCGGATCAGGATGTTGTTCGCGAATTGCTCGAGCACCTGCACCGTCCACCCGGGCACGCGACCGACTGCAAAGATCGGCACGAACAGATCCTCCTTGATGCCGTTCAGGTAGTAGACGACGCCGGCGTAGAAGTCGACGTTGACGTTTACGCCATGACGCGCATACGGCTGCATCGCCGCGACAAGCGCCTCCAGGATCTGGAACCACTGCGGCTGGCCCATCTCCCGCGAAAGCTTCTCGACGCCCGCGCGCATGTGCCGTGCGCGCGGATCCTCGGCGCGGTACACACGGTGCCCGAACCCCATCACCGGCTCCTTCGCCGCGCGCTTCGCCTTGATGTAGTCCGCCGCCTTCGAGGCATCGCCGATCTCGAGCGCCATCTTCATCACGTTCTCGGCGGCGCCGCCGTGCGCCGGCCCGGATAGCGCCGCGATCGCTGCGGTAATCGCCGCGTGCAGGTTGGCGTCGGTGCCCGCGACGACGCGAGCGGTGAACGCCGAAGCGTTCGACCCGTGCTCGGCGTGCAGGATCATGTCGGTGTCCATCAGCTTCGCTGCGTCCGCGCTCGGCGGCTCGCCCTTCAACATGTACAGGAAGTTCGCTGCGTGCGAGAGCGCCGGATCGGGCGCGATCGGCTCCCTTCGGTTGCGGATCGCCTCGTGCGCGGCGACGATCATCGGCACCTGCGAAGTCAGGCGAATTCCCTTGTTAAGGGTAGCCTCCGGCGAGTTGTCGGCGACATCCGGATCGAAAGCAGCGAGCGCGGACACCGCGGTGCGCAGCACGTCCATCGGATGCGCACTCGCGACGGAGCGGATCACCTCGTAGATCGGCGCCGGCAATTTGCGCGCAGCCTTGAGTGCCGCATCGAAACCGCCAAGCTGCTCGCGCGTCGGCAACGCGCCTTTCAGCAGCAGGTGGCACGTTTCCTCGAACGTCGAGTGCTGCGCGAGATCGTGAATCGAGTAGCCGCGGTACCGAAGCTCGCCCGCGCGCCCGTCGATGAAGCAGACCTGCGAGCGGTCGAAGTAGACCTCCTTCAATCCGCGCTTGATCTCGACCTTTGTTTCCTCGCTCATGCATCCACCTTTCGTGGGAAGCGGCGTCGCCAGTGGCAGACCATCTCAATGCGTGACCGGCGCGCCCCCGTCGAAGCGCTCGCCCGGGAAGTATTTTGCGAGCCGGTCGTCGGCCGTGCGCGCATGCGCTTCCATTCCCTCCAGCCGCGAAATGCGCGCGGTGACTTGCGCGACGTCGCGGTTGGCTTCGCGCGACATCCGCTGCCATGTGACCGTCTTGATGAACTTGTGCACCGAGAGGCCGCCCGAATAGCGCGCCGCGCCCTTCGTCGGGAGAATGTGGTTCGGGCCGGACGCCTTGTCGCCGAACGCGACCGTGGTCTCCTCGCCGAGAAAGAGAGATCCGTAGCACGTGAGCCGCGACAGCCACCAGTCAGGGTCGCGCGCCTGGACTTCGAGGTGCTCGGCCGCGTAGCGATCAGACGCTTCCGCGGCTTCCTCGCGCGAGCCGCAGACGACCACCTCCCCGTAGTCGCGCCACGCGGCACCGGCTGCGTCTCGCGCGGTCGGCGGAAGCTTGTCGATCAGTCCGGGAACGCGCCGCATCACGTCGTCGGCGAGCGCGCGCGAAGTCGTGACCAGCCACGCAGGCGACTCGTGCCCGTGCTCGGCCTGCCCGACGAGATCGCTTGCGACGATCGCCGCATCGGCCGAGTCGTCGGCAATCACGCAGATCTCGGTCGGCCCGGCGAACACGTCGATCCCGACCTTGCCGAACAGCGCGCGCTTCGCCTCCGCGACGAACTTGTTGCCGGGTCCGACCACGATGTCGGCCGGCTTGCCGGTGAAAAGGCCGTGCGCGAGCGTCGCGATCGCCTGCACGCCGCCAAGCGTCATCATGACGTCGGCGCCGGCGACCTTCATCGCGTAGAGGATCTGCGGATGGATGCCTTCGCCGCGATACGGGCTCGAGGCCGCGATCACCGTCGGCACCCCCGCCGCCTTCGCCGTCGCGATCGCCATGTACGCCGACGCTATATGCGCGTAGCGCCCGGCAGGTACGTAGCAGCCCGCGACGTTCACCGGGATCGAGCGCTGGCCGGCGACGAGCCCCGGCCGCAATTCGGTCGAGAAATCGCGCAGCGACTCTTTCTGCGCGAGCGCGAAGGCGCGCACCTGCGCCGTCGCGAACTCGATGTCGCGCTTCACCGAGTCGGGCAGGCTGCGGGTGCGGCGCTCGATCTCGTCCGGCGAGACGATGATCTCGCCGGACCACTGGTCCAGCTTCTGCGCGTACTCGCGGACCGCCGCCTCGCGGCGCCTCTCGATCTCGGCGAGCATTTCGTCGACGACCTTGCGCGCGCTGGCGGTCTCGGTGTCCGGGGTCTTGGCTGCTCTCTTCAGGAATTCGATGCCCATGATGCGGATGCTCCTGCAATTACTTTGAATAGAGTACTCCGGGCAGCCACAGCGCGATCTGCGGGAACGCCATCACCAGCGCGAGGCCGACGAGCTGCAGCACCATGAACTGCATCATGCCCTTGTAGATGTCGGAAAGCGCCCACTGCGGCGCCACCCCTTTCAGGAAGTAGGCCGAAAGGGCCACCGGCGGCGACAGCCATGCGGTTTGCAGGTTGACCGCGACGAGGATCGCGAACCAGGTGATGTCGAATCCGAGCTGGCGCACCATCGGCAGCACGATCGGCACGAAGATCAGCACGATCGGCACCCACTCGAGCGGCCAGGCGAGCAGGAAGATGACGATCATGATGATCGCCAGGATCATCATTTTCGGCAGCTCGAGGCTGAGCAAGGCCTGGCTGACGACCTCGGGCGTGCCCAGGCGCGAGAACACGCCGCCGAAGAAGTTCGACGCCGCGACGAGGAACAGGATCATGCAGGACACTTCGAGCGTCTTGATGACCGCGTGGTAGAGCAGGGCGCGGGTGAGCTTGCGGTAGGCGACGGTCAGCACGAACGCGCCGACGGCGCCCAGCGCCGCACCCTCGGTCGGCGTCGCGACTCCGGTCATGATCGTGCCGAGCGAGGCGAGCAGCAGCACCGAGATCGGCACCATGCCCTTGAGGAACTCGACGAGCAGCGCGGTCTTGGACACCGCGTGGTCTTCCACGCGCAGCGCCGGGCCGAGTGACGGGTTGAGATAGCAGCGAATCAGCGCGTATGCCGCGTAGAGCCCGGCGAGCATGATGCCGGGCATCAGCGCCCCCGCGTAGAGGTCGGTGACCGGCACGCCGACCACCGGTCCCATCACGACGAGCATCACGCTCGGCGGAATGAGGATGCCGAGGGTGCCGCCGGCGGTAATGATCCCGGCCGACATCCGCACGTCGTACTTCGACTTGTCCATCGCGCGCGCAGCCATGATCCCGAGCAGCGTGACCGAGGCGCCGACGATGCCGCTCGCCGCGCCGAACAGCGTGGCGACGAACATCGCCGACAGGTACAGCGAGCCGTGCACGCGCGCGAGGAGCATCTGCGTCACGTAGAACAATCGCTCCATGAGCCCGGCGCGCTCGAGCAGCAGCCCCATGAAGACGAAGAGCGGCACCTGCG
>Ga0111538_10012805_pt1 | contig 11080 bp, 10 predicted proteins | sample SoiMethybrSBSTD1_FD_79669 | JGI IMG/M metagenome (GOLD analysis project Ga0111538, IMG submission 79669) | Bulk soil microbial communities from a Populus tree surrounding site in Tennessee, USA - Soil MetaG P. TD hybrid SBSTD1 (version 2)... | ecosystem: Environmental > Terrestrial > Soil >... | reverse complement strand
GGTTCCAGATTGTGTAGACCAGCGGTGCCAGCGCCATTGGCGTACCCGGATGGCCTGACCTTGCCTGCTGGACCGCGTCAATGGAGAGCGTCCGGATCGTGTTGATCGCCAGTTGATCGCGCTCTCCCGCAGTCTGGCCGCTTGGGTTCCGCTTCTGCATTCGCGCCTCGGCTATGATCCCGGCCGTTTCTCGAGATGCCCGCCAAACTCGTAACGCATCGCCGACAGCAGCTTGTCTGCGAAATCCGCTTCACCGCGCGAGCTGAACCTTTCGTAGAGAGCGGAGGACAGCACATGGGCCGGAACGCCTTCGTCGACGGCAGCCTTTATCGTCCAGCGGCCTTCGCCTGAGTCGGACACCCGCCCGGCGAAGTTTGACAGTTCAGGGTCCTTGATCAGCGCCCCGGCAGTGAGGTCGAGCAGCCACGACGCGATTACGCTGCCGCGGCGCCAGACTTCTGCGATCTCGGGCAGGTCAAAGTCATATCGATAGTGCTCGGGATCGCGCAGTGGCGTGGTTTCCGCATCGACCGCGCCTGCTCTCTTGCCAATGTTGGCCGCTCTAAGAACCGCAAGCCCCTCGGCATAGGCGGCCATCAGACCGTACTCGATGCCGTTGTGGATCATCTTGACGAAATGGCCAGCGCCGTTCGGTCCGCAATGCAGGTAGCCCTGCTCAGACGTCCCGCCTGAGTTGCCGCGTCCCGGCGTTCGAACAATGTTGCCCCGGCCTGGTGCGAGCGTGGCGAAGATCGGGTCGAGAAGCTTCACCACTTCGGTCTCGCCGCCGATCATCATGCAATAGCCACGTTCAAGACCCCAGACGCCACCGCTCGTGCCGACGTCGACATAGTGGATGCCCTTGGGTGTGAGCTCCTTGGCTCGGCGAATGTCGTCAATGTAGTAAGAATTGCCACCGTCGATCAGGATGTCGCCGCGCTCGAGATGGGGCAGCAGATCGGCGATGGTTTCATCCACAAAGCCGACCGGCACCATGAGCCAGACTGCGCGAGGCTTCGTCAGAGTCTTGACGAATTCTGCCAGCGAGGCGGCGCCGATGGCTTTTTCCTTCACCAGATCTGCAACCGGCTTTGGGGATCTGTCGAACACCACACACCGATGGCCGTCCTTCAAGAGGCGCCGGACCATATTCGATCCCATGCGGCCGAGGCCGATCATTCCCAGTTGCACGGGCTAGCCCTCCTTCGAATAGCGGTGCTCTGATGGCATCACGCGGATCCTTTCAGCTTGCGGTAGCGCCGGATCAGCGCGTTGGTGGAACTATCGTGATCGAGCTTGGGTTCCGTCGCACTCTCAAGCTCCGGAATGATCCGCTGGGCGAGAGCCTTGCCCAACTCGACGCCCCACTGGTCAAAGGAATCGATCTGCCAGATCGTGCCCTGGGTGAAGACGCTATGCTCGTAGAGCGTGACCAGCTTGCCGAGTGCGGCTGGCGTCAATGCGTCCAGCAGCAGAGTGTTCGAGGGACGATTGCCCTCGAACAGCCGGTGTGGCACGAGCCAGTCAGGCGTCCCTTCCGCCCCGACTTGCTCGGCAGTCTTGCCGAAGGCCAGCGCCTCCGTCTGGGCGAAGACGTTGGCAAGCAGCATGTCGTGATGTCTGCCCACAGGATTCAGAGTTCGCGCGAACGCGATGAAATCGCAGGGGATGAGCCGAGTGCCCTGATGAATTAGTTGATAGAAGGAATGCTGGCCGTTAGTCCCTGGCTCGCCCCAGTAGATCGGCCCGGTGTCGTAGTCCATGGCGACGCCGTCTCGCGTCACATGCTTACCGTTGCTCTCCATCGTCAGCTGCTGGAGATACGCAGGGAAGCGCTTGAGATACTGTTCATACGGCAGCACGGCGACAGTCTGGGCACCGAAGAAATTGTTGTACCAGATAGCGAGCAAACCCATCAGCACGGGCAGGTTGCGCTCGAACGGAGCGGTGCGGAAATGTTCGTCGACTTGATGGAAACCATCCAGCATGGCGCGGAAATTGTCCGGGCCGATAGCGAGCATGGTCGAGAGACCAATCGCCGAATCCATCGAGTAGCGTCCGCCGACCCAATCCCAGAATCCGAACATATTGGCAGTGTCGATGCCGAACTTCGCCACTTCCTGGGCGTTGGTTGAGACGGCGACGAAATGTCGGGCAATGGCCTCCTCCGCCTTCAGGCCGGCTAACAGCCAGTCGCGCGCTGTGTGTGCGTTGGTCATGGTCTCCAACGTGGTGAAGGTCTTGGAGGAGATGATGAACAACGTCTCTGCTGGATCGAGGTCGCGCACCGCCTCGACAAAGTCCGTGCCGTCGACGTTGGAGACGAAGCGGAAGGTCATGGTCCGCTCGCTGTAGTGCCTGAGCGCTTCGTAGGCCATGACCGGCCCGAGGTCCGATCCGCCGATGCCGATATTGATCACGTTGCGAATGCGCTTGCCCGTATAGCCCTTCCAGGCGCCGCTGCGCACCCGATGAGCAAAATCTGCCATCCTGTCCAGAACGGCGTGAACCTCGGGCACCACATTCTGACCGTCATGCATGATGGAAGAGCCCCGCCGCGCACGCAGGGCGACGTGAAGTACCGCGCGGTCCTCCGAGACGTTGATCTTGTCGCCCCGGAACATGGCGTCAATGCGCTCCCGCAACCCCGACTCGTCGGCAAGTTGAAGGAGGAGCCTCAGCGTCTCGTCGGTGATCCGGTTCTTGGAATAGTCGAGATAGAGTCCAGCGGCTTCGACCACTAGCCTCTGCCCACGCTCTCGATCGTCGGCGAAGAGCTGTCTGAGATGGATACCCTTTATCTTGTTGTAGTGCTTCTCCAGCGCCGCCCAGGCGGGGCGCATGCGCAAAGCTGGGATGCTCATCGATTGACGGGTCGCGACTGTCATCTGAGTTAGCTCGCCTCGCGGAGCACCGCGCTCTTGGAATCGATGCAGACCATCAGGTCGTTCCAGGACTTGACGAAGGACGCCGCGCCTTCCTCTTGCAGCCGGACCGCAAGCCCATCGATATCGATACCCGCCTTGGCGAAGCTGGCTAGAACCGCCTCGCAGTCGCCTCCGTCCGATGCGAGGATGTCGCCGATTTCGCCGTGATCCTCGAAGGCCTTCAGGGTGCCCTCCGGCATTGTGTTGACCGTAAAGGGCGCAGCGAGCGCCCTCACATAAAGCGTGTCGGAGGCAGCTGGGTCCTTGGTGCCGGTGCTGGCCCAGAGCAAACGCTGGGCACGGGCGCCCGCATTGGCCACCCGCTGGAAACGGGTGGAAGCAAGCAGCTCCTGATACGCCTTATAGGTGCGCTGGGCGACTGCAGTTCCGAGCCGATTGGTCAGCTCCTTCGGAGCCTTACCGCTCACTGCAACATCCCACCGACTGACAAAGAGAGATGCAACCGAGGGAACCGCCGGGTTCAGCCCTGTCTGGATACGCCGCTCGACGCCGCGCAAGTAGGCTTCCGCTGCTGCGATGTATTGTTCCCGAGAGAAGAGCAATGTGACATTGATCGGTACGCCGGCGAAAATGGCCGCTTCGATGGCCGGCAGCCCTTCCGGCGTCCCAGGAATCTTGATGAAGAGGTTGGACTTGCCGGCGCGCTGATGGAGATCGCGGGCGGCCGCAAGGGTTCCATTGGTGTCGTGAGCCAGAAGCGGTGAGACCTCGAGTGAAACCCAGCCGTCCACTCCGTCGGTGCAGGCAAAGACAGGCTGGAACAACTCGGCGGCCCTGGTCAGATCGGAGAGTGCCAGTTCGAAGAACAGATCCTCCCGCGTTTTTGCCGAGGGCGCCTTGCTGGCAATGTCCGCGTCATAGGTCGTGCTACTCTTGATCGCGTGGTCGAAAATCGTGGGATTCGACGTGAGCCCCGTCACCGAGAAGTCGTCGATGTAGCCTTGCAGCTTACCGCTGTTCAGCAACTCGCGAGTGACATTGTCGAGCCATAAGCTCTGACCGAGCTCGTGGAGCGCCTTGGTTGGTCTCATCGCATCACCTCTAGGTCCTACGCAGGGAACGCGATGTTCTCCCTGGCCGCAGGAAGTCCCGAGCAGGTCCTTGACGGACTCGGTGATCACACCCGCCGGCAGGAAGGCGCTGACCTCTGGTCGTGAGCACCGGTTCCCTGTCGCAGGAACACGCTCGGCTTACGCGCTCTCCCTAGAATTGCTTGACCGCTGTCAAGACGCGCGGCTTTGCCCTCTGCAAGACGTGCGCTTAGTCGGATAGCGCCGCTCGACGTATCTCAAAAGCTGGTTAGTTTTATATAGATCAGCGCTCGTCCGTCTGCCGCCTCTGACAGGGCTCAACTTTGCATGGCTGGAAGACGACATCGCCATACAAGCCACCTTTCGGAACCCTGTCCAAGGCTGGATCCTCGAGACCAACGAGCGTAGATGTCGTCCGGAGACTTGGCGGGCCTTGCCGTCGTGCAACGCGGGTTGAGCGCGCAACTCGGGCAATCATACATGCTCGCTCGATAAGGTAAGATTCGGCCCTGATCGATGATGCCAGTATTGGCGAGCAGCCTGCCCGCCGGGCAGACGTACTCGTCCGCACGCAGAAGCTCGCTCAAGTGCGTCAGAACTCGCCCGGCACGTGAGCCATTTTATAGGCGGGAATTGCTGTGCTGGGCGACCAGCGGACGACAATCGCTCACTGAGAACCTTTTGATATTTTGCCCCTGAGGCACTGATAGATAAACCACGTCTCGGCCTTATTCCTTTGCTCGCTCACCCCTCGTGCCTGGGAGAGCTCAAAGCACGAATTATAGGCTGCCTGTGTTGTGCGCACGCACCCCCGGCCCGGAACACACACTTGCTGCTTCTGTGCCTCTGCAGGAATGCTCGCGAAAGCGGTCATCGCACCGAGGGCCATTGTTGTTATCTTGATGACTTGCTTCATCTTGTCCTCCGTAAATTTGCGGGGATGCGTGTCCGTCGCACCGGACGCGCTCACCCTTTGATGCGGGTGAGCGCCAGTCTAGTCGCACTGTCCGACGGACGCGTAGGAGACGCTATTGCCTCGATTGGCCGTGAAAGAAAATTGCTCGTTCGTTTAGTTGATCTGACCCAGGGTATAATACCGAACGACCGGTGAATGTCGGCTTTGGGTCATGACAGGTAAAAATCAAAGTGAGCACGATGAGTCAGCCTTACTTCTGAAAGCTGACGTGCGAGCGGACATCCGTTGAATTCGCCTTCGGTAGAGTCGGGAATAGAGCGCGGCAGCTTGGGGCCTACCGCCACGCCCCCGCCTTTTCGGGGAAGTTCATTCAACACCCGGAAGGCGACGGCAGCCCTGGCATCGTTGCGACGTTCCTGTTAGGCATCGCCAAACTGGATGTTTCCATCATTGTCGATATCCCGAGACAAGGCGTTGTCGACAAAGTCGGCGGCGACAGAGTCGGCGCAGGAACGGCGATTAGAGGACTCAGCCCTGGTGCAGTGGCACCTGACGGAGTGGTTGCGTCGCTGAAATTCGGGGTAGCTACCGTGCTGGAAGGGGCCAGCAAGGGCGCCGTGCTGCCGACCAGGGAGCTGGTCAGCGTCGAATCCGCGGTGTTGAGCAGTGAAGTCGCATCGCTTGTGGTTGTCGCAGGACTGCACGTGCCGGCCATCGTTGATGTGCCGAACGGAGAAGTGATCGGCAGCGGCGCGACCGAAGGAGTCAAGGCGATGGAAGGAGACGACGAGGACATTGGACCCGGTCGTTCCCACGGTACTGGTCGCAGGGGTGGTCGCCGAGCTTGTGACTGCGGTGGTGGGACATACCGCGATCGAGCCGAGCGAAGTATTGGTGATTGGGCTCAAGCTTCCCGTATAGAGGAAAATGGTGCCCAGCGAGTTGCCGGTCGCACCACCATGGGAATTGCTCCAGGAGCCACGATTGGTGACTTGGTGGGCGTCATGGCCGACGATCGTGCGGGCGTGCCGGGCGTACGCGGCATGTTGCCCGCTCTCGTCTGAGCATCGGCACCGCAGCCGAACAGGACCATGGCAAAAAGGGTGAGAAGAATGCGTAGCATTCAAGCCTCCTGGGCTAGCACCCTCGCGTTTCGGCGCCTCGTACTGTCTGAACGGTTGAAATCACCCGCCACACAACAGACCATTCGCCACCGACTGCCTTTTGCCTAGTTCTGAGTAATCTGCGTAGCTGATGCCTGCACCTTGCTCCCATCCGCGAGATTGACCATTGGCTTGAGGATCACCTCGTCACCCGGCTTGATGCCATCCCGCAACTCGACTTGCGTTCCGAGATCATGGGCCACCGTCACTTTCTGAAAGCGCGCGGTCCCATTCTCGACGACCGCCACCTGCAAGCCATCACCATTGAAGACGAGGGCATCCGCAGGAACGAGAATCGAAGGCGTCTTGCGAGGGACATGCAGCTCGACCGTACAATAAATTCCCGGGCTCAGACTCCCGCCGGGATTGGGAACATCGATCTCGGTGAGCAGGGTTCGTGTCCCCGGCGCCAGCGCATTTGCGAAGCGCGTCACCTTGCCGGGAAAAGTGCGATCCGGTATCTCGGGCACGCGAACCACCGCATCAATTCCTGGAGCCACTCCGAATGCTGCATCCTGCGGCACGTGGACTTGAGTGCGGATGACGTCGCTTTGCATCAATGTGAACATGAATGTACTGCCAGCTTGCACGAGGCTGCCGGTATCGACGTTCCGCTGGGTGACAATGCCGTCGAAAGGCGCGACGACTTTCAGATAGTCCCTCTGCTGATTGAGGACTCGGATCAGCGCTTGCTGAGCCGCGATGTTGGCTTGGGCGACGCCGACCGCTCCTTGTTGGGCCTCGAGAGTGAGGCGATCGGTATCGCCCTGCTGAGGCGTCAACCACCCTTTCTGCACCAAGGAGCTGTCGCGATCGTGAGTGACCTGTGCGAGGTCTCTGCTAGCCTGAGCCTGCCGCAACGTCGCTTGGTTCTGGGTGAGTGTGGCCTGAGCCTGAGCGATCTGGTGATCGAGTTCGGGAGCCGTAATCTGCGCCAACAGATCGCCAGCCTTCACATGATCGCCGATATCGACCTTGCGGGTCTCGATGTAGCCATTGGCACGTGCAAAAATATTTGCCGCCGCGAATGCGAGTGTCGTCCCGGGCAATGTGATGATCATCTCACCGACGCAATGAACAGGGCCGCGATCCCGAACAGCACGATCCGGGGCGAGTCCCTGGACGCCAGCATGAGCGAATTGAGCGGCAACAGGAAAAAATATCCGAAGGCCAGAACAGACAGGGCTGTCGCGAGCAAGGCAGGGCCGAGGCCGGCAAACCACGCTACGAATATGATCGCGCAGAGGAACAACGAGACCGGCGGGTTCGCCTTCAGGACATGTTCCAGCAGACTTACGCAGGCGAACGCCACGGCAACGGATAGCAGTGCGAACCAATAGTGCGAGATCGACGACGAGCGAGGCCATACATGACCGGGCTTCGGCATACTGCTGCACCCGAATGGCAAGCGATGTCCCTCACGTGGAAAATGACGCAGTCATCTGCCGATGAAAACTCAAGGATGAGCAGGAGATACGTCGGCGGCGTTGAGCACACCGGCGGAGTTAGTCAAAGGGACAGTCGAGGCACTATTTTTGGCGGGTTGGCGCGAGGAGCCTGACGTTCAGGAGCGTTTGCCAACGGCTGCTTTCGCCCAGCCACCTGAGAGCGTCCGCTTCGCCCCATGGGACGCGCGCTATCAGCGGCACCCCCGACCCACTTCCCAGCTCGGGTAAGCGCTCTTCCCAGTGCTTCCCCTCCCGCCACTGACGCATGGCCAGCCTGGATGGTAGCTGGGGCTCCAATGGCTCCAATCGTCACTTCCATACCCGGGCTGGTAACCGTAGGCGCGATAGCGGTCGTCATAGCCGGAAGGCGCGACCGAATGGCCTCGCGGCTTGCGCGAGCGCCGCTGCTCCACGGTCTCGATCGGTACCCGTGCAGCCTCGCGTAACGACGGCGGTGCAGAAATGGGCGCTGCAACGGCAACACACGCCGGCAGCGACACGCCCGTCGCGATGAGCAGCCCGGTGACTATTGCAGGTAACTTCATCGTTAGGTCCTCCAGGGTTTTGATTTGTCAAACAGGTCGACGCCATTCGACGGCCGGCCGCCAGCGCCGCGACATGTTGGTACGACCGCGGGTGGGTAATATGTAGCGATTAACCGGGAAAGGATTCGCGCGGGATTGCTGCGATTGGCTTGATCGTGCGTCAACTTGGAAAGGACAACAATGCGATCGCAATCATTATCGCAGAGCGGTCGCGGTTCCTGCTAAACGTCCCGAAGTTCGTGGAACTCGATTATCCCGAGTTCAAAGCAAACGTTTGGTACGGCGTCATGGTCCGCTCAGATACTCCGCCCGGCCTGGTGAAAAGCCTGCTGAACGCCAAGCCGCCCACCACAATCCGGACGTAAGAGCAAAGCTTGAAGCGCGGGGCTTCGACATTTGGGGTCAAACTTGCGACGTCGACAATGCTTCGGCGTGAGCAACCTGAACAATTTCAAGCTTGGCGCGGCAATATCGCGAAAGCGCCCTGGGAATAAATGGTCACGTAGCCGGCGTGCACTGGTTATGCACTGGCGGCTCTCCCGATCTCAGGAGCGGCAGAATGGCATTGAACCAAGCCCCACCCCCTCGCGCCAAAACTCGCGCCGGACAACAATGGGTTGATTTGGCTGCCAGAGGAAGCCTTCGAGACGGCGTTCGCGCAAAACGCATCTGCGGAGGATCGCGCAGTGCTCGCCGCCGTGCAGCGGCCGATATCGCTGAACTGCATCACTGATCCAGTCGGGCGCCCACTTTGGAGGGACATTCCGAGCTGGTTTCTCCTTGCCAAAGACGACCGAATGATCGTGCCGGACACACAACACTACATGGCAGAGCGGATGAAGGCGAAAACAAAGGCGCATGCCGTCGATCACACGCCCAGCGTCACCGCTCCAGGAACTGTCGTCGACATTATCCGCAACGCAATCCGGTCCATAACCGGCTGTGGTTCTTGCCGCTCGTAGCGGAGAGAAACTGGGTGAGGTTGGCGAGCAGGTCAGGGTGCCCTCGAGTGGCGGCACGAGTTTGGAGGGCTTGCGCATCTTGCTCGCGTGTTCATACGCATAAGCGAAGCCGATGATCTTCTTTCATCGCGCGGTCCCTTGTCGGCACGCTCCTTGTCCAGGGCGGCGGCTGCTTCCACCTTTGCGTTCGGATTTATGGAGATGATCGAGTTGAGCCGAGGACCGGCTCTGTCGCAAGCGGCAATCCTTGCAAGATAGAGCCCAACGAGCCTTTCAGAAGACAATGCTCCGGCATTCACTGCGTCGTTAATTCCTGCAATTGTCGCTTCTTCGAGTCTGAAAGTGTTTTCCGCAGCTGATAGACCAGCGGACAAACCAATCGGGTTTCTCCAATGTGCTGACTGTCTGCGTCAGGTTTGCGTGATGCGAACGCGAGGGTAGTCGCTTGAACTCGTCGATAGATCCTAATGCTGTCAGCAATGTTATTCGACGACCACAACGTCGCGCAATGCGGAATTTTGCACGTTGAGCGGCAAGAGTCTTGGTCCGGGTAGCTGTCAGACGCCCCGCGTCGCCAGTGACAACATTGCGCACCTTCTACTCCTCTGAGCCCGAGGCTGCTTTCTGCTTGTGTTGCCCTTCACAAAGACCGCTTGTCGACGGCGGTTCCCATCCAAAGACCGACCGTCCGCCATAGGAATGCGAAAGATTGTCCTCTTCGGCTATCAGCTTTTCCACGGAGGGACCGCGAGCGCTGCGTTCGAGGTTCCGGGCCTGTTCGTCGAGGCGCTGCAACGCGCCGAGTTCTTCATCGCGTCCGAGCTTCGCTTTTTGAACGGCGGACTTCAGCACGCTGATAGTCTCGTCATAGACTTTGAGTGGCACCGGGAAGGGATGACGATCCTTGCCGCCGAGCGCAAATGAAAACCGCGCTGGATCCGTGAAGCGGTATGGCGCTCCGTGAACGACTTCCGCCACCATCGCCAAAGCACGGACAGTCCTCGCTCCTACGCCCGGTGTCAGTAGCAATTCTGAAAAATCCTTCGGCCCGCGGTCGGCGGCCGCGGCTAAGTTGCCATGCAGACGTCGCGCAATGACATTGCTGGCGCGGACATCGTGATGATGCGGCATGACCAAATGCGGCAGCATCAGCTGCTCGGCCGGCGACACGGGCCGCTGGTCGTCTGCCTCAAGCGCCACGAGCTCACGTGCGATCCGTTCCGGACCAAGGGACGTTAGAAGCTCCAGCTGCGCGTTACGTGACGCCCTTGCGCGCCGGTCAGCGAGATTGACAATTGTCCCCTGCCCTACGCCATCAATGGCGGCATGCGGATCGTCCACAAAGCTTTTCAAACCCTCCGACAGCCAGTGATAGCGCCGCGCCAGCTTGGGCTGGTCGTTCATGCCTTGCTGCACAACGGTCCAGCTTCCGTCGTCCGTGACGATGAACCCATGCAGGTACAAATCGAAGCCGTCCTGAACAGCCGCACTGTCGATCTTGGCCACCAGTCGGCTCGTCTGGGCTAACGCAGCTCCGTCAAATCCCACCCGGTCGCCGATGGATATGAGCTCTTGCGGCGTCTGCCGTGAATGCTTCCCACGCCCACCGCACACGTAAACGCCGAGCTCATTCCCCAATGGCGTTAATCCCCGCTTAAGCGCTCCGATGACGCTCGTCGTGATGCCTGACGAATGCCAGTCCATTCCCATCACGGCGCCGAAGGACTGAAACCAGAAAGGATTGGCGAGCCGCCGCAGCAGTTCATCACGGCCATAGTGGTGCACGATGGCTTGCGCCATGACCGCGCCGAGGCGGGTCATCCGGTCGGCTAGCCATTGAGGGACGTGCCCGCCATGCAGGGGCAGATCGGCGCTTCCGGCTCTTCGTGCCATCTCTCCCCGGGTCCTTGGTGTTCACGGATCGACAAGCCTTTCCGTTCATGCTCTGTACTGGGATAAGCGAGTCGGAGCAACGGGCAAAATGAGTCGGGGAAACAACGATTTAATCGGCACTGCCCGACAGGGCACCCGCGCGGGTGCCCTGTCGGGCAGTGCCGATTAAATCGT
>Ga0111538_10012803_pt1 | contig 11081 bp, 7 predicted proteins | sample SoiMethybrSBSTD1_FD_79669 | JGI IMG/M metagenome (GOLD analysis project Ga0111538, IMG submission 79669) | Bulk soil microbial communities from a Populus tree surrounding site in Tennessee, USA - Soil MetaG P. TD hybrid SBSTD1 (version 2)... | ecosystem: Environmental > Terrestrial > Soil > Tree... | reverse complement strand
GAACGGCGCGCGCGCGTGTACCGCTGCCGGCCATCGCGATCGGTATCGCGCTAATCGCACTGGCCGGCCTCGCCGGCTGGATGCTGAAGCCGGCGCCCCAGAATCCGGAACCCACGCGCAAACTCGACATCATCACGAAGAATCTGGTCGCGAACCTGAATCCGAACTCGGCGCCGGTTCTGTCGCCGGACGGCACACGGCTGCTCTACTTCGCCGACGGCAAGCTGCGCGTGCGATCGATCGACAAGCTCGAGCCCGACGAGCTGCCGGGTACGGAGGAGGCTGGCTACTTCGCGTGGTCGCCGGATAGTCGTCGCGTCGCCTACGTCGCGAAAGGCGAGGTGTGGATTCAGGATATCGGCGGCGCAGCGCCTACGGCGATCGGACCAGCGCCGGCAGGTCTGGCGGGGGCAGGAGGACTGGCCTGGAACAGCGCGAACGAAGTGGCCTCCGCTGGAAGCGCCAACGTGGGCATCACGGTCTATTCGACCAGGGGCGGTGAGCCACGCACGCTCGTCGCGCTCGACAAGACCAAGGAGTCAGACTTCCACGAAATCTCGGCCTTGCCCGACGGCCGCGGCTGGCTCGTCGCCATCCATCGCAGCCAGGGCTCCGACACCATCGCAGCCGTGGTGAACGGTGTGCGCAAGGACGTGCTGACGATTGCCGGAGAAACACTCCGCTCGCCCATCTACGTGGCGACGGGTCATCTTGTATTCCAGCGCGCACGCAACAACATCGGCCTTGTGGCGGTGCCCTTCTCTCTCGATAGGCTGGAAACGACCGGCGAGCCTTTCATGGTGTTGCCGGGGGCGTGGCAGCCGTCGGTCACCGCAGACGGCTCCGAGTTGGCATTCGTGCGCAAGCCGGATGTCGCCAGACATTTCGTCTGGGTCAGCCGTGCGGGCAACGTCGAATCGACTGCCAAGGATTCGCTGCCGGTCGCCGCCGACGACACCGATCAATCGTTCAGCCTGTCGGTAGACGGCCGTACCGTCGCGTTCTCCAGCTTCGAAGGTGGGCCCTCCGATCTGTGGACGTACGACCTCGAGCGGGGCACGAAGACACGGCTCACCGGCCAGGGCGGCGTCGCCGCCGGCGTCTATGCACCGGTCTGGACCGGGGACGGTCGGCGCGTCCTCTTTGCGGCGTTTCTCGGTCAGGTGTTCTGGAACATCTACGGCCGCGCGGCTGATCTCAGCGGCGAGATTGAAACCGTCGTCAATGAAGGTGACTTCGTCCTGCCGTTTCACGTCTCTTCCGATAACAAATGGCTGGTGTACGGCAAGAGCACCAGCGCCGCCAACGCAAAGCTGATGGTCAGGCGGCTTGATGGAAGCGACACGCCTCGTGTCCTGGTCGCCACGGGAGTTGCCCCCATGGGACGCGCTGCGCTCTCACCCGACGGTCACTGGTTCGTCTACACAGCCAACGAAAGCGGGACGGACGAAATCATCGTCAGACGCTTTCCTTCAGGGGAAGGCCGATGGCCGATCTCGAACGGCGGCGGAACCTTCGCAGCATGGTCGAAGGATGGGAGTGAGCTGATCTACCGGTCCCGCGATCGGATCATGGCGGCGCCGGTCAAGTCCACGGCGACGACGTTTGAGGTGGGGACCTCGACGGCGTTGTTCACGGCCAACGCCGACAACGGCCTGGCGAGCGCGTTTCAACTGTCACGCGACGGCAAGCGGCTGCTCATGGTGCGCACGACCGGCGAGGATCGGATTACCGTGATCCTCAACTTCCCTGCGGAACTCCAGCGCCTTCAGCAAGCGAAGTAGATCTCAGGCTTCTTCCAGCAGCGCGACCATGATCTCGCGGTTGCCGCCGCGCGCGATGTCGAGCGCCGTCTTGCCGGCAAACCCCGGCGCCTCCGATCCTTCAAGCGACCGATCGGCGCCCGCATCAACGAGGATGCCGACGATGGCGTCGCGGCCGTTGATGACGGCGAGCATGAGCGCAGATAAGTGGTACTTGGCAGTGTGATTGAGATCGGCGCCGTGCGCGATGAGCCAGCGCACGGCGGCGGTCTTGCCGTCACGCGCAGCGATCATCAAGCCGGTCTGTCCGTGCTCGTCGAGGGCATTGATGTCCGCGCCGGCGGCCAGGAGCACCTCCAGGCGCGCGACGTCGTCGGTGCGGACTGCGACTTTCCACTCGGGCGTCATGCGCGGCCTAGTCTAGCCGTCCCCGGGGTCTGAAGACCCCGGGCTCCATTTCTGACAACCCCGCGCCGTACGCTCCCGTCTAACTCCCGCACAGGGAGCAGAATCATGGCGATGGACAACGTGCTTCGGGACATCAGGGTCGGCGTGCGTGGACTGCTGCGGCGTCCGGCCTTCACGCTTACTGCGTTGGCCACGCTTGCGCTCGGCATCGGGGCGAACACCGCCGTGTTTACGGTCGTGCGCCATGTGCTGCTGGCCCCGCTGCCCTATCAGGAGCCGGATCGCGCGGTGATGATCTGGAGCAAGTGGCGCGGGTTCGACAAGACGTGGCTCTCCGACGCCGAAGTCATCGACTATCAGACACGCGTCAAGGCGTTCAGCAGTGCCGGCGCGTGGAGCGGCCTGCAGGTGAACCTCACCGGCGACGGCGATCCTGTGCGGCTGGGCGCGTCGCTCGTCACACCCAATTTGTTCCGGACCTTGGGGGTGAGCCCACTGATCGGACGGGACTTCACCGAAGCGGAGGCCGCGGCGGCCAACTACGGTGTTGTCATCCTCAGCCACCAGCTGTGGCAGACGCGCTTCGACGGCGCCGACGTGCTGGGCCGCACCATTCAGGTCAACGGCATCGCGCGCCAGATCATCGGCGTCATGCCGAAAGACTTTCAGCTCCCCACCGATTACATCGTCGATGCGGAAGAGCCGACGCGGCTGTGGGCGCCCCTGCAGTTGACCCCGGCGAATCGCGGGAGTCACGGCTATTACGGAGTGGCTCGACTCGCACCCGGCGCGACGATCGAGCAGGCCAACGCGCAACTTGCCGATCTGGCGAAACAGAACACGAAGGATGGCTTGTATCCGGTGCCAATGGGGTTCTCGTCGTTCGCGGTCTCGACCACTGATGAAGCCACCGCAGCTGTGCGGCCGGCCCTGCTGCTGGTCTTCGGCGCCGTGGGATGCCTGCTCCTCGTCGCCTGCGCAAACGTCGCCAATCTGCTGCTCGTTCGCGGCGAGGGCCGCTCGCGGGAGATGGCCGTACGCCGGGCGCTCGGCGCCGATCGAGGCAGCCTTGTCAGGCAGATGCTTATCGAGTCCGCCGTGCTGGCGGTCGCGGCGGCCGTCGCCGGCATCGCGCTCGCGCAGCTTTCCTTCGCTGCGCTGGTCGGCACTGGCGCCGTCGTCCTGCCGCGCCAGGACACGATCGCACTCGACTGGAACGCGGTCGCCTTCGCGCTGGCGCTCACCACTGTCACGCTCGCGCTCTTTGCGCTGCTGCCCGCATGGCGGTCCGCTCGCGTCGACATCGTCGAGACGCTCAAGGACGGGTCGGCGGCCTCCACCGCCGGCGCGCGCCGCCAGCGCCTGCGGGGCGCGCTCGTCGTCGCGGAAGTTGCGCTCGCGGTGATTCTGCTGACGGGCGCCGGCCTGATGCTTCGCTCGCTCTGGAACCTGCAACGCATCAACCTCGGCTTCAATCCCGATCGCGTGCTGACGATGCGTCTGGCGTTACCCGCCGCCCAGTACGACACGCCGGCCAAGGTCATCCAGTTCTATGACCGTCTGCTTCATGACGTTCGCGCGATGACCGGCGTCGAAAGCGCGGGTCTGCTGCGCCTGCTGCCACTCGCCACTTCGATCGGCGACTGGGGCCTGACGATTGAGGGCTATACGCCGCCGCCCGGTGTCAGCACACCCGGCGACTGGCAGGTCGCGACGGCAGGCGGACCGGAATCTCTCGGCGAGCGACTCGTTGCGGGCCGATGGCTCGCGGAGACGGATCGGGAGGGTGCCGAGGACGTCGCCCTCATCAATGAGGCGATGGCGAAGAAGTACTGGCCGGGCACCGACCCGCTCGGCCGGCGAATGCGGCAGGGCCAGGCCGATCGTCCCTGGATCACCGTCGTCGGTATCGTCGCCGACGTGCGTCACAACGGCATCACCGCCGAAGTGAAGCCAAAGTTCTATCGCGCGTTCGCGCAGTGGCATCGATCGTCCGGCAATCCAATGCGCAACATGACGCTCATCCTCAAAGCCAAGAGCGATCCCGCCGCGCTTGTAAGCGCGGTGCGCGACAAGATCCGCCGGCTCGACAGCGCCCTTCCCATTGCCGCGATTCGGACAATGGACGAAGTGGTGGAACGATCGATCGCCACGCCCAAGCTCACAGGCCATCTGCTCGCCACGTTCGCGTTGCTCGGTCTGGCGCTCGCGGCACTCGGCATCTACGGTGTGCTGTCGTATGTCGTCAGTCTCCGCCGGCAGGAAATCGGCGTGAGGATGGCTATCGGCGCGACGCCCGGCCATGTCCTTGGGTCGGTGATGCGGCAGGGTGTGAGCTATGCAGCGATCGGCGCGGTTGTCGGAATCGCAGGCGCCGCCGCCACCTCGCGGCTCCTTCGCGATCTCCTGCATGACGTCGGGCCATTGGATCCGCTCACGTTCATTGCAACGCCGTTTCTGCTGATGACGATCGCGGTGCTGGCGAGTCTGATTCCGGGATTGAGGGCGACGAGGGTCGATCCGGTGAAGGCGATGAACGGTTAGGGGTGCAACATCCGCCGGAGCGCCAGGATCGCGGCCGGGTGATAGATCGTCGCGTGCTTCTCAGCCGGCATCGGCTCGAAGTGCCAGGCAAGACCAGCGGGCGCGTGCTGCCTCAGGATCTTTGCGAGTTCAGCGTTGAGGTCGCCGCGATCTTCGGAGCTGGCGGCGAGGAACAGCGCCTTCTTCCCCTTCATCACGCGCAGCCTTGATTCCGCCTGTTTGACGATGTTGCCGTTGTTCCACCAGAGACTCGCGTCGAACGCGATGTAGGTGTCGAACAGATCCGGCTCGAGGAAGAACGTCTCCACGGTGAACAGGCCAGCGAGCGACTCGCCGATGATGGCGCGCCCCTCGGTCGTGCGGTATTTCGCGTTGACGAGCGGGATCAGTTCGGTGCGGAGAAATGTTCTGAACGCGGCCGAGCCGCCGACATGCGGCGCGACCTTCCTGTCTTCGGGATTCTCGGTCGGCCCGGAAAGATCGCGGCGGCGCTCGGTGTTTTCGATGCCGACCAGAATGACCGGCCGCACCGTACCGTTGCCCACGGACACCTGCAGAAGACCGGCGATGTGCAGAAAATCTTCCGCCATGCCGCCGTCGGGCATGTAGAGCACGGGCCGTCGCGCGTCAGCCGCTTCGCCGTACAGCGGAGGGATGTACACATTGATCCGGCGCGTCTCGCCGAGGACTTTCGACGCTATCGTGAACGTCTCGCCGAAGGCGATGGGCGTCGTCTGCACTCGAGGCGAAGGGGCCGTCAGGGCAATCGAGGAGGCGATGGCGCCCAGAACAGTGAGACGAGAGATCACTTACTTCAGCCCGCTGATGACGTACACCGAGGAACGAACGCGCGCGTAGTTGTAGGCGATCGTTCCGGACGGCGTCACAAAGAGGTTGATAAGGCCGCTGACCGCGGCCGTCGCAGGCTTCAGTGTCGTGAACGGCTCACGGCGGCCGGTGGCGATGTCCACCTTTTCAATTGCTACGGGCACGGGATATCGGCGGTACACGAAAAGTGAACGGCCGTCCGCCGTCCAGCCGGCGAGCTGGTCTTGTCTCGCCGTCTGTTCTTGTCTCACTCCGTCGGGGAGCGGCGTGCACGCGCCGACGCCGGTCGGGGGTAGCGCGCAAATCTGACCACCCTCGCCCTCTTTGACTGCCACCACGCGGTCTCTCTTGGGGGAGACCAGGCCCGGACCGATCAGATGAACGCCTGCTGGCAGGAACGGAACGAACGGCCCTCCAGCAGGTGGGCCCACAAACACCGCCCACGGAGCGCCAGGCCGTTTGATCTCCAGCATCAGCCGGCCGTCGTTGAGCCACGCGCCAAACCCGACATCCTCGAGCGGACCAACATCGAGTTGACGCGCCAATCCCGACACCGGAACGACAGACACCCGGACTGGCGTATCGTGCGAGCGCACTAACGCAGTACTGCCGTCCGCTGAGAGGGCGATCGGAAATCCGTCGGAGATGCGAAGCGGTTCCGCATCGGCTGCGCGACGCACGTACACAGATGCGCTGGGACCACCACTGTCGCCTCCCTCGCCGAAGAGGAGGACACCGTTGGAGGATAGGTCCTCCAGCACGCCGCCTTCCTTCCAGGAGAGGTCGCGGATCGGAGCCGTTGGCGAATCGACCAGCTCCAGCCGGTGAGCGACCTGATCGAACGACGCAAGCAAACGGCCTTCGGCCGAAATGTCGTGCACGGTCAATGCGCCTGGCGCACGAAAAACCATGCGCTCGCGTCCCGCGAGATCCATGGCAAACACGGTGCACTGCCTGCCGCTCGACTCAGCGACGGAGTACCACACCTCCTTGCCGCCTGGGGCCCACGCCAGCCCCCACCAGTCGTAATACGGCCGACTGGCAGCGACCGTCCGCCCGGACTGGTCAACGATTCTGACCGTGCACGATCCAAGGGCGCACCCGAAAAGGGCGACGTGTGTCCCGGAAGGCGACAGTCTGGGGTTTGCCAGGTTTCCTTCAAAAGCCCGTTGCCCCTGCGCGTCGAAGACCGGCTTTCCCTGCGGCCACTCGAGCGTCGGCGCCATTGCGCCGACCAGCTGCCGCGATACGGCGAGCGATCCATCGGGCGCAAAATCGGCGAACGTGACGCGGTCGAGCTCCTTGCGTGCCGCGCCGCCGGTCAGTGACGCGCGTGCGATCGTGCCGCGCCGGGCGTATGGGTTTCCGCTCGGCACGATCCCTTCAACCAGAATTGCCAGGGCGCCCTCTGGGGACACCGACAGCAGATCCGCGTTCTCATAACCGAGCGCGCGCGCGCCCGGACTGCCGAGGCTGGTGACGAAGATGTCTTTCTTCTGATTCTCCCAGTCCGCGCTGTAAACGATGGTGCGGCCGTCGCGCGCGAATCGGGCGGCGAACACAAACCCCTCGTCGAACGTGACGCGTTGATATGCGACTTCCGCGATGACCGCTCCGCCAGAACTCGCGCGCCCGACGTGGAGATACCCCATCGCCCATGCCGCGACACCGGCGACGATCACGACAGTGAGCGCGGCCGCGGCAATTGAGGCCTTTGAACCGAGGAAGCGGGCGCGCGAAAGCTCATTCCTCGGACCCGACGCGTCTGTCGTCCCTGACGCACCCGAAAGAACGGTTGTCCCGGAGAGTGCCTCGAGCGCGAACGCGACGTCCTTGGCGCTCTGAAAGCGTTCCGCCGGATTCTTCTCGAGACAGTGCCGGATGATCCGATCGAGCGCGGGCGCCTGCGCAATCTGCAGCGCGGGCACCTCCGCCGGGTCCTCGCGCAGGATCGCGGTCATCGTCTCCGCCGCAGTCTCCCGTTGGAATGCGCGCTGGCCGGTGACCATCTCGTAGAGCACGGCGCCGAGCGCGAAGAGATCAGTTCGCGCATCGAGCGCATGGCCACGCACCTGCTCCGGCGCCATGTAGCCGACGGTGCCAAGGACGGTCCCTGGATCCGTCATAGCCGCGCGCGTCGCGGTCGCGTCAGAACCATCCGACGGATCCGCCGCTTTCGCCAGCCCGAAGTCGAGAATCTTCACTTGCCCGTCCGACACGAGGAAGATGTTGTCGGGTTTCAGATCTCGGTGGATGAGGCCCTTCGCGTGAGCCGCCGCGAGCCCCTTCGCGATCTGGACGGTGGTTTCGATCGCCCGTCGAACCGGCATCGGACCATGGGTGAGCCGTTCGCGTAACGATTCGCCGTCGAGGAGTTCCATGACGGCGAACGTGACGCCGTCCTCAGTGCCCGCGTCGTGAAGCGCGAGGATGTTCGGGTGCGACAGCGCGGCCACGGCCTTCGCTTCGCGATCGAATCGCGCGAGTCTTTCGGGGTCGCGCGCGACGGATTCCGGCAGGATCTTGATGGCGACTTCGCGGTCGAGACGGGTGTCGCGCGCGCGATAGACCTCGCCCATCCCGCCCGCACCCAGAGCTTTGATGATTTCGTAGCGACCGAGACGGCTGCCCGCAGTCAAAGCCATGCGCGGCGTAATCCTATCGCCCTACGGCTTGATCGCGTACTCGAACTCGTAGGAGTGCTGGCCCTTGTCGATGATGATGCGCATCGAGCCCGAAAGGCCCGCGAGCGCATCGGTGCCCGTGTCAGGCACGACGGTGATCGTCATACTCGGCGTTCCCCGATTCATGGTGGCGCTGTGCTGGAGTACAAACGCGCCTGCCCGGCCGTGCAACGTGCCGGTCACGCGTTCCATCGCGACGTAGCCGGCCGAGCCGGGGACAGATCCGCCGGCGCTGATCATTTCGCCGAGGCTGGTCGCCTCGAGATCGCCGTTGAACACTTTGTCCAGCGAGTGCCGGCCGAGTGAGGCGGCCTCGAAGGCCGCCGGCACGGCTACTCGTGTGACTTGAAACGGTCCCTTGGCGACACGCTGTTCATTCATGGCTGGCGAATCTTACAAGATCAGGAGATCGCATGAAGATCGAAGAGCTTGAAGGGCTCCTGAATTTCCCCAAGAGCTGTCTTCAGATCTTCATTCTTCATGTGAATCATTTGATCTTGTTCAGCAATTCCAGGCTCGCGGCGTGGCGCGGATCGATCGACAGCGCCGCATTCAATTGCTGGCGTGCCTCGTCAATGCGTCCTGCCGATGAGAGCGCCAGCGCCGCGTTGTACCGCATCTCGATCGCGTCAGGCGCAAGTCTGACCGCCTCGAGAAAATGCGGGATCGCATCGGCCACGCGGCCGCTCGTCGCCAGGACGCGGCCCAGATCGTTATGTGTCCGCGGCAGGTCGGGATTGATTCGCAGCGATGCCGTGAACTCCGCGATGGCATCCGCCGGACGGCCTCGTTGCCAGAGCGCCATGCCGAGGTTGTGGTGCGCTTCGGCGAATCGTGAGTCAAGCTCCACGGCCTGGCGAAAATGCTGCAGTGCCTCGTCGACTCGTCCCCGGCCGGCGAGCAGGCTGCCCAGATCGTTCTGCACGTCCGCGAGATTGGGTCTGATGCGAAGCGCCGCCCTGAACTCGCTCTCCGCGCCGGCATCGTCTCCCCGGGACAGCATTGCGGCCCCCAGTCCGCCGTGAGCAAAATAATTGTTGTCAGTCACCGCAAGCGCATGCCGCCAGAGCGTTTCGCTGTCCCGCCACGTCCCCGCCTGCGCGCGCGCCAACGGCACAAGCACGACGATCACGGCGGCCGCGACGGCAGGCAGAACGACTCGCGCCGGCTGCCAACGCGTCGTCAGCTCTCCCAAGCCCCACACCGCGGCGATGAAGATGCCGATCAGAGGCACGTAGGTGTAGCGGTCGGCCATGGCCTGATTGCCGACCTGGACGATCCCAATGACGGGCACAAGCGTGCCCAGGTACCAGAACCACCCGACAAAGAGATATGGCGCTCGGCGCCTCAGGAGGAAAACCGCGACCGAGATCGCCAGCAGGCCCGCGGCCCCGGGTAATACGACGACGAGCGGAACATCGGAGTACGGATAGAACGCTGCGAGCTTCGTCGGCCAGATCGTTTTGGCGAGGTAGGTCCAGTACGAGACCACGGCGTTCGCCAACCGATCCCCAAGACTGATGGCGGCCGTATCGCGTACGGCGCCCGCGGCTTTCTGCGCGACGATCGTCACGATGCTGGATGCGGCCGCGAGCAAGACGAGCGGCAGTTTCTCGACGATGAGCTTGCGCCGGACGCGAGCGTCTGCGGTCCACCGCCGGAGGGGCCACACGTCGAGCAGCAGCAGGACGAACGGCAGCGTCACCAGCATCGGCTTGGCGGCCAGTCCAATCGCCAGCCCGGCCAGCACCAGCGCGTAGCGCGCCGGAGTCGGCCGCGCGACGTAGCGGCTGTAGGCGAGAAGCGTAACCATCCAGAAGACCGCGCTCAGGACGTCCTTGCGTTCGGAGATCCACGCCACGGACTCGACGTGCAGCGGATGGATGGCGAAGAGCGCGGCGACGACGGCCGCGCGATACATCGAGGACCGGTCACGGCCGGTGGTGCGAAACAGGACAAGAAACAGAAGAACCGTTGCGAGCGCGTGACAGGCGACGTTCGACAGATGATGCAGGCCCGGCGCGAGCCCGAACGCGGTCACGTCAGACATATGCGAGATCCACGTCAGCGGATGCCAGTTCGCGGCCGCCATGGCGGTCACCGCCCATCGAACGCCCGCAGTGGTCAGGCCGGCGCGCACGTGAGGGTTGGCGGTGACGTAGTCCGGGTCGTCGTAGTTCGTGAAATCAGCAGCGGCGACGCCGGAGAACGCCGCAGCAGCCAACGCCAGCAACACGGCTGTCGCCACCAGGACGGCGGCGGTGTTGACACGTGGTTCTGGCTGCGGTGATCGCGAATGCTTCACGGACTCACGCGGTTCAGCGTGTAGCTGAAATCGACCCGGGCCGACGCATCGAACTTAGTGCCCTTCACCATCGTCTAGGTACCTTCGAGGGCCACCCGCGGCCCGTCGACCATCGGGGCCGAAACGCTCCGGGCGGTGGCAAGTGTTAGACGCCACGTTATCGCGCGACACGCAGCTCGCAAGTCCATCCCACCCAGAAACGCTCTTACAACCTCCTCACACGATGTCGTCCCAGCGAATTCCGGGGAGGCCTGGGCCTGTCCGGATTGGGAAACGACGTGCATATCCGTACCAGTCACGGGGGGGAAAGCGGCGACCGATAACGCTTTCGTCGGGTGGACGTCTCGCAGACAACGTGTATAATCCCTCTCTTTTCTACGAGTTACCACTCTAAGTATCAATACGCAGGGAGAGTCTCAAATGGCAGGTCAAGGTTCGACGAAGCGATTGGCGGGTCGGTCGGCCGTCGCCGCCGTGTTGGTGCTGGTTGGAAGTGGGCTGCTGACGACCCGGCCGGGCGCGCAGATTCCATCGACCGACGCGCTGCCG
>Ga0111538_10012802_pt1 | contig 11081 bp, 8 predicted proteins | sample SoiMethybrSBSTD1_FD_79669 | JGI IMG/M metagenome (GOLD analysis project Ga0111538, IMG submission 79669) | Bulk soil microbial communities from a Populus tree surrounding site in Tennessee, USA - Soil MetaG P. TD hybrid SBSTD1 (version 2)... | ecosystem: Environmental > Terrestrial > Soil > Tree... | reverse complement strand
GATATAAAAAAATAAAAAAATATATAACTAAAGCCCCGGGCAGATTTGTCCGGGGCTTTTTGTTTATGGTCCCTGTGCATTTTGAAAAAAGTGTGGTAAGGCGAAGTGTGTACACACAATTTTCGGACCGCGTAAAAATAAAGTTTAGTGGTTTGCTGTCACCCATAGACGGTAATCCTCTAATTCATAGATCCAGCCGTCCGTCCCGATGCATCGGGACGGACACCCTGCGCAAGTAGTGCGGGGGTTGGCTGGGTTGCGTATCAAATGAGGAATGAGGAATGATGAATGATGAATTGAATGTCCAATGTCCAACGCCCAATGACCAATGTCGAATTGGCATATGTAAGGGAGATGGGGAGAATTAGGAAGATCAGAACGAAGGAAGAATGATTGATAGGAAAATAAAAAAAGGCCAAAAAATATGAACACAAGACACATAGTACACCAAAGCAACGGAAAGGATATAGTTGCATTGAAAGAGAATGGAGTGGTTATCCATAACGCCCAGGAATTCCTAGATATTGTTATGAACCTGCCGTCAGACAGGGTGATCATATACAAAGAAAATATTCCCGAGGAATTCTTTGACCTGCGTAGTGGGCTCGCTGGGGAAATACTCCAGAAGGCTGTCAACTATAGCCGGCAACTTGGAATTGTTGGTGATTTGTCAAAGTATCCAAGTCGCAGCCTTAAGGCATTTGTGTACGAGAATAACAAATCGAATGATATCATCTTCACGGATACGCTGGATGAAGCTCTGCAGAGGCTGAGTGCGTGAGGGGGTTAATCGTTATCCGCTGCGCCCGCCGAAGCGTTTCGCGAAGGTGGGTTATCCGTTAATCGTGATCTGTTATCCGAGGTTTGCAACTTTGATGATGGTGATCCTGTGGGGATAGTGCGTTTTCATGGCTAAAGCCCAGGATCGTGGGGTTCGACTAGCTACGCCCTGAAGGGCGTAGCTATTGAAGGGCGTAGTTATAAAGGACATTGTTATAAAGGTTTGGAGAGGGCGTGATAATCACTGCCCTATACCATATACCTCTATACCCTTATACCTCCTTCCCCTAGCTCTTCAACCTGATCACAGGATACGGAAATACAGACTTCAGCGCTACACGCTTGCCTGTAGCTTGAGATTCGCGTGTTGCTTCCATGACTTCAAGGACGTGAAGTGCATGCTCTGCATTGATCAACGGTTCGATTCCCGTTACCAAACTTTCTGAAATTACTGACGCCCCTTGCTGCCAGACATATGTGCCAGGATCAGGTACATGTCGTACCGTCTTCTCATTGTCAACGGTAGCCATATCTACACCGGACGGCGCCCAATCGTAACCGACAAGATTCATATTCCCCTTCGTACCCCAAATTGAAATTGTTGGCCTGTCCTGCCCCGAGCCCTCATGGCCATATGGATCGAAATAATTGAATCCACATTGAACGTGCGATATTGAACCGTTTGAATGTTCCATCAATACCATAGCGTTATCCTCCGCCTCGACTTTCACCTTTCCTTTGTTTTCTGTCTGCCGTTCAGGTGTCACAATACTGGTCATTCCCACAACAGACTTCGCAGGGCCAAGTAACCCCGTAACTGTCGCGATGTTGTAGACGCCAAGATCGGGCAGACTGCCACCACCCTTTTCATAAAAGAATGCGGACCAATGTGGTCCCAAATGACCATAGTGCGCATGAGCGGCAGATACTTTACCCAGCTTTCCTTCCTGGATAGATTTTGCCATAAAGGCAAACTGCGGACTATTTACAACGGCCGGGGCACCCCAAATGCGGAGGTTCTTGCTTTTTGCAAGATCAAGCAGTTCGCGGCCTTCCTTATATGTATTGGCCATCGGCTTTTCACTCCACACATGATGACCGGCCATCAGAGCTTGTTTGTTGAGCCGTCCATGTTCCTGCATATCGGTCAGCGTTATCATCATGTCGAACTTTGCGCCCGCAAGCATCTTGTCAATATGCGGATACCAGTTCGGAACATTATACTTTTCTGCCGCGGCTTTTGCCTTCTCTGGTATTATATCACAAGCGGAGACTAATTCCACATAGGGACACTTTGATAGATGAGGAAAATATTGGCCGGAGACACTTCCGCACCCGATCACAGCGACCTTGATCTTTTTGTCCGCCAGTCCCAGCGCTTCAGCATGTGAAGACAATGACGTCAATAACGACGCGGCTGCAACTTTCGCCGTGTAGTCGAGAAATTCTTTTCTGGTTATAGGATTCATATTGCTATACTTTAATAATCATTGTTCATTGCTCATTGAAGTAGTTACCCAAACATTCGCGAATTGCTGCGGCGTCTTCAGGAGTATCTTGTGAAAGCTGCTGGAACCTTCCAATGCGATATCAAAAGTTTCCTTGGAAACAGGTACTTCACCTACCTTTCTATATTCATCCTTTCCCCCATTCTTGAAGTTATTGGTATCGCTAATAAAGACCTCAGCATTTTCACCGCCATTCTCATCCATATCGGTCCAGGTAATCACCACCTTGCCGTCAATTTTTTCGGCATGAAGATCGGAAAGATCGATCGGGCCGATGAATGGAATTCCGTCTACTTCACGATTAACGTCCTCAGAAATTTGCAATCCAAGATGTCGACAAATGGTAGGGAAAATATCAACTATTCCGGGATTCTGATTAAAACGCGCATTCCTTTGAGAAGCGTTTGTGACTATCCACGTAAGTCGCTCGCGATCTGACTGCCCTCCATGATGATGTCCGGTTTGTGAGTCACGACCATGATCAGTGGTTATCACAATCAACCAATCCTCATCGTGTTCGCTTTGCCGCCGTTTGATGGCCTCCCAGACTTTTCCGATCTGCTTATCAGCCGCCATAATTGCATCATGAAATTGTTGACTGTCTCCATATTTGTGGCCCATGTCATCCGTAAATTCAAGGTAAACCCACGAAAGGTCTGGAGCTTCCGTGGAAATGATTCGCGCCGCTTCATCAGACACTGCTTCGTCTATACGCTGAATAAATATCCTTGTCGTGTCATGAGGATATTTTACAGTATCATGCTCCAGCCCATCAAATTTAAAATCTACCGACACACCACCGGCTTCCTGGAGTCCTTCTCCAATGAGCTTTGTTCGATTGTCCTCCCAAGTAGAGAACACAGCTGTCTTCAACCCTGGATTGTTTTGTTTCGCGATGCGGAAAAGATTCCAGTAGTTATAGTTTGGCTCAGCTATATCATTGTCCCAAACGTTGTGCTTATTAACCCAGGTACCGGTAAGAAGGCTGTTATAGCCGACCGCAGATATCGTCGGAGTTTGGCTATAGGTACCCTTTCCACCTCCCACATGGGCAAGTGTAAATCCTCCAACCTTTGAAATCTCTCCAAGCACAGGCGGATTCAATTTTTGGATCACATCGCCGGCAATGCCATCAACAATTATAAAGACGGCCTTTGGTGTCTTCGTCTTTTCACCCTCTGATGATTTACAGCTAACTGACAACAGGGCCAGGACTATAAAACCAGTCCACGTAACTCGATTCTTCATTTTCAATTCAAACATCATTAAGAGTGTTTGTTACTAATTTATTTCAAAAGATCATACTCGGCTACAACGGCATAGTGATCGGATTCATAATCCTGCACTCTTATTCCCGCAATGTCATTAAGGCCTCCCACGAGGCTGACATTTTTTAGGTCGTATGCATCGCTTGGCGTATGGTACACCATGTCGATCCGATCATAGACCTCGTCGGCGCTTTCAATTGTTGTCCATGTGATGCCGGGAAAATTGGCAGGACTGACAAATTCCGAGCGAAAAGCATCAATAAGTCCAGTTTGAACAATCGCTTTGCTGACAGGCCACTCCACCACTTTACCAAAATGCATGTTGCTCGTTGCTGTTTCTAATGTCCAATCAAGGTGCGAAGGTTCATTGAAATCACCAGTAAGAAAAACAGGAATATCATCTGCCTGAATTTCTTTGATCTCTTCCAATACATCTTCTATCGAAGCAATACGTGTTTCGGTTGCTGCCTCAACTGCTTCGGCCGGTGTGTCGATTATTCCATCGCGGAAATCGTAAGGCTGATAAGGGTAAGGTGCCAGATGCACTGAAAAAATTCCCACCTCCAGATCACTGTTGACTTTTACGACGACTCCGTTCTGGGAATACCTTGTAAATGGGAATCGACTTAGAATTCCGGTATCCTGATCGCTGAGATTTCCCGCAGATTTTGAAAAGCTGTGAAAGTGATATTTAAGTTGCTGCGCCAATTCCATCAGCCGTGTCGTAGAGATTTCCTGTAACCCAATGATGTCGGCGTCAGCCTCCAACAAAGCCTGGAGGGTGGCTTCATTGGAAGTTGAATAAAGCACATTGAAGGTCATTACTTTGATTTCGTCAAATTCCTCCTCTTCAATGTTTTCGATCTCGTCATCCTTGCAGCTGACTATCAGACAAAAGATGACAAACAGAAACAACCCGTATCTATTTCCGCTCATCAGGAATATTCCTCAATGCACCAAGGGATCAAGGAACGGAAAACTCATTAGTCACAGTGTACCAATAGACCCATCCTCCATCCTCGTAGTAAATATCATACTCGACTTTGATGATGCCTGTATCTGCATTGTACGATCCCGTTCCGACTTGAATGAATTTATATACATATCCGTCCGAGTCAGATCCAGTTTCCTGCTCATCAAAAGTAGCTGTCCCAGTTGCAGCGCCCGGGCTATCCGGTGTAAGTGTCATGGTCAGAGTTGCGCCTGAAAAGGGGCCATAATCAATGAGGTCGCCACTGACAGTTACGGTGTTGTTCAGTCTGTCTGTCACGCCCGTTGCAGGCTTCGGGACATCATCTCCTCCCCAATTGATTGTATTTGTTAAGTCGGTGTTATAAACACAAATCGGGTTACCGCTGCATTCGTCGTCCTGGATCTTGAAGGTTATAGATTGTTTTGTTGGCTCGGTTAGTCCCAATCCGATGTTGACGTCTGGCTGGCTAACGGAATTGATCTTCACCTCAATCGTACGCTCCAGTTCATTAGGATCAGGATTGTTAATTGTTTTCACCCAAATAGTGTCCGATGTTAATCTACCCGCCGGGACCTTGACATTGTCAGACGGAGTAACTGTGAAGTCCACTCCCTGCACCGCATTTGTCGCTGTGACGCCTAGTGTAACCGTGATATCTTGCTGATACGGATCGAACGCCCAAAGCTGCACGACGAGCGGATATCCACTCTCGCTGGTGGCCTCACCAAGGTTAACCTGTTCATCTCCCCCAAAAGAAATGAACTCATAGATTGGATCCTGTATTGTCTCCTCATCATCGCAGGAGAAAATTCCTGCGGCAAGTATCATGATGATTGTTATAAGTTTTGTCTTCATGTTGATTTTCTTTAGTCTATTCAGGTTTTAACAACCACATAACACCATTAATGGTATCGTCGGTGTACTGACGATCAATTGCTGCAGTGACATTCTCGCCATTTAGCTGCAACTCGAGTGTCGGGTACATCCAGCGCTTGGGTACTTGTTCATCGTTGAGGACACCACCACCATCAACAGCAAATTCCGGAAATCCTGTTCGAAGGTGATTGTAGAATGGTTCCCATCCGCCTTGCATAAAGAAGTTGATGTATTTCTGAGTAACAATCATCTCAATTCCATCAGCCGCTGAATACACTACTCCGGGATGTGTGAGGTAATCATCCTGAACTGCTGCGTCCAGATTGTAAAAGCTCATCGATGCCCTTATTCCATTTTCATAGTGTTCTGCGGCAGCGCTCGTTATCCAGCCGCGAGCTGCTGCTTCCGCAAGCGTAAATTCAAGCTCTGCATAACTCATTAATAAACTAGGTTCATTTACTGGGTCTGTATAATAGCGCGCATCTGCACGAGATGCTTCGCCATCAACCAGGCGATTCGTGTTGGTCGCCAAAGGGGCGCTTCCATCGAGGCCACCGTACGCATCAAAATCATCTTCTGGCAAGGCGCTTCCATCCGGCTTGCGATCAGCGAAGGTAAACAGCCGTTGATCTTCAAGATCTTTTAAGAGGTTCACAAAGGATTCCTCCATATAATATGCAGTCTTGAAATTGTTATTGTTGAGATACGGATATCTGTTGTTTACTTTATCCACAAAAGCCAGCGCTGCATTGTCATCGTTGGATTCGAAGATCGGGTGACCGGCAGGATCATCGACAATTGTCTTGAATCTGTTTTTTACATTCAGCGTAGCATTTCCTTCTTTAAGAGAGAGACTCATTAATACCCTTAAGGTATAGGAGTTGATCAGCTTCTTCCATTTCCTCAGGTCGCCTCCATAGATAACATCGCCGGCTATTGATCCTCCATCCAGGTCGAGGGTACTATTGGCTTCTTCAAGGTCGCTAAGCACCTGTACATAAATGTCTTGCTGCAAATCGTACGCAGGTTTGAATATGTCATCGGTAGCTTGAATTGCTTCACTGTACGGCACATCACCATAAAGTTTTGTGATCTCGAGAATGGCAACAGACTTCAGAAAAAGGGCCAACGCCACATAGTTGGGTTGTTCAGTCCGTTCAGCTTCTTCCACCATTTTCGAAATCTGGCGCAAGCGGTTGTAGCCATTGAAGCTATTCCGCTGCCATGAATAATACTGTTCGGCTGCTGCACCGTCCGTAAAGACGATCATGCGTGACGCCAACATCGAACCCACGTCGATTACACTGAATACGGAGGTCTCAATAGCTGTCAATAACAATCCTGGTTGAGCCTGCACGGGCCGGTTGGGGTCAAGCTGCAATTCCTCGAAGTCTTTGCAAGCGTGCGCGCAAAACAGGATCGAAATAAGTGTGAGTATTTTTAATGTTTTCATAAACATTCTTGTCAGTCTTTAGAATGAGAAATTCAGGTTGAAGCCCATGTTACGGGTCGAAGGTGTCTGAAGATTGTCTTCTCCCGGATCCGGGTCAACTTCGGGCAAGTCTGTCCATACAGCAAGATTTCTTCCAACAAGAGAAACGGATGCCTTGGTGAGGAAGGTTTTGGAAAGAACTTGTCGTGGAATATTATACGTAACTACAATTTCCCTGAGCTTTACGAAACTCTGATCGTAGTAGTGATTCAGGTAAGCGTTGCTGGTATTGATATTCCAGGAAATGTAGTTGACTGGCGTTGTATTTGGCGCATATATCCGTGTATCAGTTAGGATTTTTCCGTCCTGATCATAAGTAACATCGCCTTCCACAACGACTACACCATCCGCAATGTAAGTTGCAAGTCCCGCGTTTGCATCGTCCCTGAATTGATTAACCGTGCCGGGATGCGTTCCACCCCACCACATTTTCTGATTGGTTGTTGAATACATCTTACCACCAATCCTTCCGTCAACGGAAATACCCAGCGAAAAAGCCTTATAGGTAAACGTGTTTTGCACACCGAAAATAAAATCAGGATCTGTGTTACCTAAATACCGGGTATAAGGGTCGTTCAATGGGAATCCATCGTCGCGAAGTATTAACCTACCGCCTGGCGTACGCGAGTAAGCGAATCCCCAGATTTGATCCCACCGGCTTCCTGTGTGAATGAATCCCAATCTGTCAGACCCATCGTATACCGACTCGAGATACTTGTGGAACTTGCTCCAGTTCACTACGATATCCCAGGAAAATTGATTCGTCTTTATAGGCGCCGCTGTTAGCGTTATCTCCAGACCCTTTCTGCTAAACTCACCACCATTCAACAAACGGCTTTCGTAACCGCTGCTGACTGACATGGGAACAGCTGTGATGTTATCGAAATCATGGATCTGGTAAACTGCCACGTCAATGCCCAATCTTCCCTGAAAGAATCTTGCATCCAATCCGGCCTCGAATGTATCCGAAGTTTCCGGTTTCAGATCGTCGTCGATAAGAGTGGATGGAAAGCCCAACGAAGGACTATTGTTCCATGTTACGCCAGGGCTATATGCAGGAATGTGCTGATAAGGATAGCCTGCGCCAAGCTGATCGTCAAGGGCGCGGATCTTACCGTCAGTAACCCGCGACCAAGATGCTCTTACTTTCAGGAATGAAACCTGAAGATTCGTAAGATCTACAAAATCCGAGATTACACCCGACAGTGACACTGAAGGGTAGAAGAATGAATTATTCTTAACGGGCAATGTGGAAACCCAGTCATTGCGAGCAGTGAATCCGAGGAAGACACTATTCCACAATTCAAGATCGAGCGTTCCGTACACGCTGTTTACTTTTTCTTCCTGTTTACTATCTCTCAGATTCGTTGGATCAAATCTGTCTATTCCCTGAAGAGGATTTTGTGTATTGCTCAGATGATAAAATCCAGGTATTACCAGTCCATCTGTTTTTACGAAAGCACTCTGGAATTGTCTCCAGCGGTTAGCTCCACCGACACTTACCCTCAATCCAATATTATCTGATAACTTTTTATTGTATGATGCAATGAAATCTGTATTCAGGTTCAAACTGTTTTCATTGAGCAATCCATAGTTTCCATTCGAGATGTAATCATACGCAACATAGCTCTTCGGTTCTTTATAACTTCTGGTCAAACTATATTGATTCATTCCTGTACGGAGAGTCAGATCGAGACCAGGAGCAATGTTATAATCAAGTTTCACCTGACCAAAAACGTTGTCGCGATAATAACCTCGTAAATATTCATAAGCCTGGAAATAAGGATTGTTATACCATGATTTGTTGTAGTGGCGTTGTTGCAATCCTTCCTGGCCGGGTATCCAATAATTCCTAAGATCATTTACATCTACATCCGGTCCAGTCCAAAGAATCAGATTATATAGGTAATTCGTGGGACCATATCCACGTTCAGGAAAATTGTCGGTGTACTGGCGGTTGTAGGTTAATGAAGCGTCAGCTCTAAGGTTCTTGGAAAGTTTATACCCTCCTGAAACGGTGAACGATGTGTTGTTCAACTGTGTGTTTGGAACAATCCCTTTCTGATAGGTGTGCGAAACAGATATTCTGAAGTTGCTGTTGTCAGTGCCGCCTGCCACACTGATGTTGTTTGTGGAAATCAAGCCTGTTTGGAAGAAATCCTTAACGTTGTTTTTTCCTCTTGATAAGAAAGGTAATGGGATAAGTTCTCCAGTATCGGGATCAACAGGGCTGTTGAATTGCGTGGTTTCAAAATATCCGCTCGGTGTGGAGGCATCACGTTGATCGAGCTTGGGTCCCCAGATCCATCCTCCCCCTTCTGTTCCACTTCCGGAACCGTCTACATAAGCGTACTGCCCGTTATTACCATTGCCATACGTGGTCTGTACATTAGGGATCCTGATAAAGCTTGGTTGAAACATCGTGCTGGAATTGACATCCACCGTAGTTTTGAATGTATTACCTCTTTTAGTGGTGATCATGATCGCTCCATTCCGTCCGATCGAACCATAGAGTGCCGATGCTGTTGCGCCCTTCAAGACGTTATAACTTTCAATGTCGTCGGCGTTGATCTTCCATATGTCATTGTCAACACTGGGCACACCATCGATAACGATTAATGGTGCTGCTCCGCGGAGTAAGATTTCGGGAGCGGTGAAAAGATCCGTTTGATTTTGCACTTGAAGTCCCGCAACTTTTCCCGTGAGCGAATTGATAATGTTGGGTTCGCGTGCTTTTGTAACCGACTCACCTTTCACGGACTGAACTGCATATCCTAACGACTTGACTTCTTTTTGGACACCCAACGCAGTGACTACTACTTCAGACAAAGCCGTCACGTCCGATTCCATTGTTAGATCGATCGTCGTGCGTCCGTTCACGGCTATTTCCTGTGTTTTGTAGCCGATAAAGCTGAAAACCAACACTGCATCGGAGCTCACGGCGAGCGTAAATTTTCCGTCTGCATCTGTTGCGGTTCCCTGCGACGTTCCTTTTTCAAGGATACTCACACCTGGTAATGGCGCCTCCGCGTCCCGCACGACACCTGATACCGTAGTTTGTTGTGCTAAACCCCGAAAACCACTCATTAATAATACGACCATTAACATTGCCGCGGGTAATCTGAGGGAGTAGTGCACTTTAAGTAAAGATTTTATCATACGTTCCTCCTTTTTTTTATTAATTGAACATTCATTCAATCTATTGTAAGGTAAATTAAATGAAGTTTTTTGAAAAACAAATCAGTTTTATGTTACTTTAATGTTACAAGTTGACCGCTATGGGAAGAAAAAGTTTAAAGCCGGTAAGGCAGAAGGCAATCATTAAGGCGTTTTATAAAGTTGCGCGCAGGGAGGGCCTGGAAAATGCGTCGATAGCTAAAGTCGCCTCCGTATTGGATGTGAATCCTAGTCTCGTTATACATTATTTCAAAACAAAACAGGACCTTATTCACGGACTAATAGAATATATCCTGGAGCGTTATCGGCTCATCTACAATCCGGAGAATGGAACGCTAAATCCGAAAGAGAGACTCGAAAAAGTGATCCGCAATCTGTTTTCCCGGAAGTGGGACAAGCTTTTTGATGACGGAGTATTCTACAGCAGCTTCTCACTTATTTTTAGGGATAAGACGTTAAAGGCTCATTATAAGAATCTTCATGACCACTTGCGGGAAATGTTGACTGACACATTAAAGGAAGCGAAAGACAATGACCTGGTTGATGTGGTTGATGTAGAAAAGACAGCGGACATCATCTTTATATTTGTTGAAGGAGCCTATTATTATTTGAGCATGGTCTCCGATAAAAATGAGTATGAGCGAAGGATCGAACTTTATCAAAAGACCGTACTATCCATGCTCAAATTTCAATCACCGGTTCCTGCTGTTATGGAAAAGGTATAGGGTATAGGGTATAGGGTATAAGGGAATGTCGAACGCCGAATGTCCAATGTGTGTTTGCTTGGACATTGGGAGTTGGACATTGGACATTGAATCGGGGTATAGGTTATAAGGTATAGGGTATTTGAGTCCAACTTGACTACAGCAACAAGGAAAATGATTGTTACACTCGTATATGTTCAGGTAAAATCAGAGTTCGTGAAAGTGTTTATCGAGGCAACACGCGAAAATCACGAAAATTCCGTCAAAGAAAACGGGAATATTCGATTCGACATTCTTCAGGAT
>Ga0111538_10012801_pt1 | contig 11082 bp, 9 predicted proteins | sample SoiMethybrSBSTD1_FD_79669 | JGI IMG/M metagenome (GOLD analysis project Ga0111538, IMG submission 79669) | Bulk soil microbial communities from a Populus tree surrounding site in Tennessee, USA - Soil MetaG P. TD hybrid SBSTD1 (version 2)... | ecosystem: Environmental > Terrestrial > Soil > Tree... | reverse complement strand
GGCACCTGGTACGCGCACGCATCCGTCGGCTGCCTGCATGTGCGGCCCGTGCTCAACTTGAAACTGGAGCACGACGCCCGGACCATGCGCGCTATCGCCGAGGAGGCCTTCCAGCTGGTGAAGGCCTACAAGGGCTCGCACTCGGGCGAGCACGGCGACGGCCTTGTGCGCTCCGAGTTCCACGAGATGATGTACGGGGCCAGGACGGTGCGCCTGTTCGAGGAGGTGAAGGACCGCTTCGATCCTACGGGCATCATGAACCCCGGCAAGATCGTGCGCGCTTCGCGCATGGACGATCGCACGCTTTTCCGCTTCAAGCCGGACTACCGCGTTCCTCCCATGCAGACGGCCCTCGATTGGTCCGGCTATATCGGCCAGGGCGGCGGTTTCCAGGGCGCGGTGGAGATGTGCAACAACAACGGCGAGTGTCGCAAGCTCGCCGGCGGCGTCATGTGTCCCTCCTTCCGCGTCACGGGCAACGAAGCCGATGTGACGCGCGGCCGCGCCAACTCGCTGCGATTGGCCATTTCGGGACAGCTGGGACCCGATGCGCTCGCCTCCGACGAAATGCTGGAGACGATGAAGCTGTGCGTTTCCTGCAAGGGCTGCCGGCGTGAGTGCCCGACCGGCGTCGACATGGCGAAGATGAAGATCGAGGTCCTTGCCGCCGCCAACAAGCGGCGCGGGCTGGCCATGCGCGAACGTCTCGTGGCCTATCTGCCGCGCTATGCGCCTTACGCTGCCCGCCTCGCTCCGCTGATGAACGCGCGTGACGCCGTGCCGGGCCTTGCCCGGCTTACCGAGCGCCTCACCGGCATGTCGGCCAAGCGCGCGCTTCCGCGCTGGCGGAGGAATGTATTTCACCTGCCGTCCGCTCCGCATACGGCCGCCCCTTCCTCGAGCGGGGAGGGGCCGGGGGCCGACGGGGCCCACACTCGCGCCAGGGATTTCACCCCACCCCTAACCCCTTCCCGTCAAGGGGAGGGAAATCGGACCGCGTTTGTGGGGAACGGCGGGGATACGGGCCGCGAGGTCGCGTTGTTCGCGGACACATTCAATACCTACTTCGAACCTGACAATCTGCGCGACGCGGCCGCGGTTCTGGCTCACCTGGGATACCAGGTTGTCCCGCTGCAGGCGGCGGAGGGGCGCCGGGCCGTGTGCTGCGGGCGCACCTTCCTTTCGGCGGGACTGGTCGAGGAGGCGCGCACGGAGGCTCGCCGCATGCTTGCGGCGGCCGCGCCGTTCATCGCCCGCGGCACGCCCATCGTCGGGCTCGAGCCGTCCTGCGTCCTGACCCTGCGCGATGAATTCCGCTCCATGCTGCCGGGTGCCGATACCGAGCAGCTCGCGAGCCACGCCCTGCTGTTCGAGGAGTTCCTGGCCCGCGAGGCCGCCGCCGGTCGCGTCAGCAAGCCTATCGGCCGCCGTGATGGCAAAGTCCTCTTGCACGGCCATTGCCACCAGAAGGCCTTCGGCGCCATGGCCTCGGTCACCGACACGCTGGCCCTGGTGGAGGGTCTTGAGGTCGAGACGGTGGAGTCCAGCTGCTGCGGTATGGCCGGCGCGTTCGGCTATGGGGCCGATACGCATGCAGCCTCGATGGCCATGGGGGAGCTCTCCTTGCTGCCGGCCGTACGCCGGGCGGCCGAGGGTACCGCGATCGCCGCCGACGGCTTCTCCTGTCGGCACCAGATTCACGACGGATCCGGCCGCCAGGCGCGGCATGTCGCCAGCCTGCTGAAGGAGGCGATTTCAAGCGCCTCGTGCGGCCCGGACCCGCGACCGGCCTCTGCTCCGTTGGCTTCGTAACTATTCGCCCGGATGAGACGAATGTCTCTCTCTCGGCTGGTGGACGCACGGGTGTCGGGAGGTTAGGCTCCACCCAAACCAACCAAGCCGGCGGGCCGACCGGCCGAGCTTCCGAAGGCGAGCCGACAGGACGGCAACACGAGCGAGCGATTTCGGGGGATTCGCGATGCGAGAGCGTGATGACTGAAGCGTCCCCTGAGCGCGCGCAAATGGGCTCGCTGATCCGGTCGCCGCTCGACTTCGCGGGCGGGCTCTTTCTCATCGGCATCGCTGCCGTCGGCTACATCGGCGGCTTCTCGCTTCCCTTCGGGCAGCTTTCGGGCATCGGCTCGGGCCTCATGCCGAAGGTCGTGGCGGTCCTGGTCGCCGCGTTCGGCATCGTCCTCATCCTCCAGAGTTTCGTCAGCGCGGGCGAGCGGCTCGACCGCTGGGCCGTTCGCGGCCCGATACTGGTGCTGAGTGCCGTGCTGGTGTTCGCCTTCACGATCCGATCGCTGGGCATGGTCGTGGCCGGACCGCTCTGCTTCGTGGTGGCCGCGCTGGCCGACCGCAGCACGCGTCCTGTCGAGGTCCTCGTCTCCGCGACGGTCGCCACGCTTGTGTGCGGTCTCCTTTTCAAGGAGCTGCTCAACCTGCCGATACCGTTCGATCCGAAGAGCATCTTCGGCTTCATGTATGGTCCCTACGATGCGCTTAAGGCGGCCATGAAGGCGTTCGTCATGAGCGGCGCGCGATAACCCGAGGCTAGGCCGCAGATGGACCTCTTCGACAACCTCGCGCTCGGCATGAGCGTCGCGCTCACGTTCAAGAATCTAGCCCTGTGCTTTCTGGGCTGCCTCATCGGCACGTTGATCGGCGTGTTGCCCGGCGTGGGTCCGATCGCGACCATCACCATGCTCTTGCCGATCACCTTCGGCATCGAGCCGATCGGCGCGCTCATCATGCTCGCGGGCATCTACTACGGGGCCCAATACGGCGGCTCGACCACGGCGATCCTGGTCAACATACCAGGCGAGGCCACATCCGTGGTGACGACGCTCGACGGACATCAGATGGCCAAGCAGGGCCGGGCCGGCGTCGCGCTCGGCATCGCCGCCATCGGCTCCTTCATCGCCGGCTGCGTGGCGACGCTCGTCATCGCCGCCCTTGCCGCGCCGATGACCCGAATGGCGCTGCTTTTCGGTCCGGCCGACTACTTTTCCCTGATGGTGCTCGGGCTCATGTTCGCCGTCGTGCTGGCGCGCGGATCGGTGGTCAAGGCCATCGCCGTCATCCTGGTCGGGATCCTGCTGTCCACCGTGGGGACCGATCTCGAGAGCGGGGAGGAGCGGCTGACGTTCGGCTGGAGCGAGATCGCCGACGGCATCGACGTGGCCGTCATAGCCATGGGGCTCTTCGGCTTCGCCGAGATCCTGCGCAATCTGGAATCGAGCCAGGCGCGCGATGTGGTGAAGGCGAGGATCGGCAATCTGCTGCCCAACCGCCAGGACTTCAGGCAGTCAGCCAAGCCGATTGCGCGCGGCACTTTCCTCGGCGGGCTGTTGGGGCTTCTGCCCGGCAACGGAGCCGTGCTTGGGCCGTTCGCCTCCTACACGCTGGAAAAGAAGCTTGCTCAGGATCCCTCGCGGTTCGGCAAGGGCGCCATCGAGGGCGTGGCCGGGCCGGAAGCTGCCAACAATGCCGGTGCCCAGACGGCCTTCATCCCGCTTCTCACCCTCGGGATTCCACCCAACGCGGTGATGGCCCTGATGGTGGGCGCAATGACGATCCACGGCATCATCCCGGGGCCCCAGATCATGGCCAAGCAGCCCAACCTGTTCTGGGGGATGATCGCGTCGATGTGGATCGGCAATCTGATGCTGCTCATCATCAACCTGCCGCTGATCGGCCTGTGGGTGCGCTTCCTCAAGGTGCCGTACCGGCTGATGTTTCCCTCGATCGTGATGCTGTGCTGCATCGGCATCTACTCGGTCAACAACTCGCCTTTCGACGTTGTCATGACGGCCGGGTTCGGCCTGTTCGGCTACGCGATCGTCAAATTCGGCTTCGAGCCGGCTCCACTCCTGCTGGGCTTCGTGCTCGGCAAGCTCATGGAGGAGAAGCTGCGTCAGGCGCTGGTGATATCGCGCGGCAGTTTCAAGACCTTCCTTGATCGGCCCCTCAGCGCCAGCCTGCTCGCCGTGTCGCTGGTGCTGGTCGTGATCGCCATTCTGCCATCGATCCGCAAGCGCCGCGAAGTGGCGTTTCAAGGTGCCGACTAAGGCCTTATGGACACCTGATGGGACCGGCCTGTCGGAATATTGCGCCAGACTTCCTATTTTCCTGCCTGCCTGCTACCGTGGTATACCACGTGAAAAAACAAACCTGAGGATGCTCAAAGAGGAGGAAACGATGAGCAAGAAGCCTACGAACGTTTCGCGACGCAGATTTCTGAAGACGGGTGCACTCGCCGCCGGAGCGGCGGCTGCGGGCACGGTCGCCATGCCCCAGGTATCGCGCGCACAAACCGCGACCTTGAAGATGCAGGGCTCGTGGGGCGCAAAGGACGTCTTCAACGAGATGGCGCAGGACTACGTCGAACGCGTCAACAAGATGGCCGGCGGCCGCCTGAAGATCGACTATCTCGTCGGCGGCGCGGTGGTGCATCCCTTCCAGGTGTTCGACGGCGTGCATGGCGGCCAGCTCGACGGCGCGCACACCGTGACGGTCTACTGGTACGGCAAGCACAAGGCCGCATCGCTGTTCGGCACGGGCCCGGTGTTCGGCTTCAACGCCAACGAAGGTCTCGGCTGGATCCACAATGGCGGCGGGCGCGAGCTTTTCCATGAGCTGCAAAACCAGATCATGAAGGTCAATATCGTCAGCTTCTTCGCCATGCCGATGCCGACCCAGCCGCTCGGCTGGTTCAAGAAGCCGATCGCCAGCTCAGCGGACTTGAAGGGCTTGAAATATCGCACGGTGGGGCTGGCCGCCGACTTGTTCCAGGCCATGGGAGCCTCAGTGGCCCAGCTTCCGGGGGGCGAGATCGTGCCCGCCATGGAGCGCGGCGTCATCGACGGCTTCGAGTTCAACAACCCGACCTCGGATCGCCGTTTCGGTGCACAGGACGTGGCCAAGAACTATATGATGGGCAGCCACCATCAGGCGACCGAGTACTTCGAGATCATGTTCAACAAGGGCAAGTTCGATGCCCTTCCGGCCGAGCAGAAGGCGATTCTGCAGTACGCCGCCGAGGCCGTCTCTTCCGCCAACGAGTGGAAGGCGATGGACTACTACTCCAAGGACCTGCAGGAGCTGATCTCCAAGGACAAGGTCAGTGTATTGCGCACGCCCAAGGACGTGTTCGACGCCCAGATCAAGGCGTGGGATGGCCTGATCGCCCAGCTCGGACAGGATCCCTTCATGAAGAAGGTGATGGATTCGCAGAAAGAATGGGTACGGCGAGTCGTCTACTACAACATGTACAACGCCACCGACTACCGCGGTGCCTTCGAGCATCACTTCCCGGGCGTCTTGAAAATCTAGACTTGCTGCGCATCGTTTGTGCCGAGACAATACGGGAGGGCGGCGCCAACCGGCGCCGCCCGAACGTACGAATGGGGGGAAATAGTATGTGCCGCTTTGCGCGGGCTCACCGCACATGACCAGATTTCTCTTCTTCATCGACTCCCTCAGCACGTGGGTCGGCAAAGCGTTCGCATGGTTGATCCTCGTGCTCACCTTGGGCATCAGCTACGAGGTGTTCGTGCGCTACGCCCTGCGCGCGCCGACGACGTGGGCCTTCGACATCAGCTACATCACGTATGGCGCCATGTTCCTGATGGCCGGCGCCTATACGCTGGTGCGCAACCAGCACGTGCGGGCCGACGTGCTCTACCGCTTCTGGCGCCCGCGCACGCAGGCCGTTATGGACCTGCTGCTCTACATCCTGTTCTTTCTGCCCGCCGTCGCCGCATGGATGTATGCCGGCTGGGCCTACGCCAAGATGTCGGTTCAGTTCCGTGAGGTGAGCATCTTCAGTCCGGCGGGCGTCCCGGTTTTTCCCCTCAAGGCGCTCATTCCGATCACAGGCTTCTTTCTGCTCATCCAGGGTATTGCCGAGATCATCCGCTGCATCATCTGCATACGCGACGGTAGCTGGCCCCAGCGTCTGCACGACGTAGAGGAGACGGAAAGCGTCATCATCCGCGAGCAGCAACTCCAGCGCGAGCGGGGGGAGGTCGTACAGCCGCTGCCCGGGAACAAGGAGACAGGCGCATGACCGACCCTCAAATCGGCCTGTCGATGCTGTTCCTGTTTATCTTCATCATCATGCTCGGCTTTCCGATCGCCTTCACGCTCGTCGCGATGGGCGTCGGCTTCGGCTTCTACGCCTACTATGTGCCGGGTCAGGAGTTCTTCAACAATCGCATCTTCACGCTGCTGGTGCAGAAGACGTTCGAGGTCACGTCCAGCGACGTGCTGACGGCGGTGCCGCTATTCCTCTTCATGGGCTATCTGGTCGAGCGGGCGAATATCCTCGACCGATTATTCCATTCGCTGCAAATCTCGATGAAGAACGTGCCGGGCGCGCTGGCGGTGGCAACGCTGGTGACGTGCGCCATGTTCGCGACGGCGACCGGCATCGTCGGCGCGGTCGTCACCCTCATGGGGCTGCTGGCGTTCCCCGCCATGCTGCGCGCCGGCTATGACGTCAAGCTGTCTGCCGGCGTGGTGTGCGCCGGCGGCTGCCTCGGAATTCTGATCCCGCCCAGCATTCTTCTCATCGTCTACGCCGCGACCGCGGGCGTGTCGGCCGTCAAGCTCTACGCCGCTGCCTTCATTCCCGGCTTCATGCTGGCCAGCCTCTACGTGATCTACGTGATCGTGCGCGCCATGATCAATCCGGCGCTGGCTCCCAAGCTGCCCAAGGAGCAGACGGATATCCCGGGCACCGAGGTATTGTGGGCGTTGCTCACATCGTTCCTGCCGCTGGCCATTCTGATCATCTCGGTGCTGGGCGCCATCCTTTTTGGTCTGGCGACGCCGTCGGAAGCCGCGGGCATCGGCGCCCTGGGGAGCATCGTGCTGGCTGCGGCCTATCGCGCGCTCAACTATGAGATGCTCCGGGAGTCGGTGTATCTCACCGCCCGCGCCACGGCGATGGTGTGCTATCTGTTCATCGGCTCGTGGACCTTCTCGTCCGTGTTCGCCCTGCTCGGCGGGCAGGCCGTTGTGGAGCAGTTCTTCCTTTCGCTCAATCTGTCGCCGACGCAGTTCCTGCTGTTGACCCAGGCGCTCATCTTCCTGCTCGGTTGGCCCTTGGAATGGACCGAGATCATCATCATTTTTGTGCCCATCTTCCTGCCGCTGCTCGACGACTTCCACATAGACCCGATCTTCTTCGGGATCCTGGTGGCACTCAACACACAGACCGCGTTCAATACGCCGCCGGTGGCAATGGCAGCCTTCTACCTGAAGGGCGTCGCACCGCCGCACGTGAAACTCACCGACATCTTCAGCGGCGCCCTGCCGTTCGTCTTCATGGTCTTTTTGACGATGGCGCTGGTCTATGTCTTCCCGGGGCTCGCGTTGTGGCTGCCGGACTATCTCTACACGCCGCGATGACGCCCGCGCGCGCCTTCATCGCAGGCGGCGCATGAGCCTCAGCGCGCTCAGCCTGTCCGAGGCGGCCACCGACATCCGCGAGGGGCGGATCACCTCCGCGGAGCTGGTCCGCGACTGCCTTGCCCGCATCGATGCCGTCGACGGCAAGATCGAGGCGTGGGCGTTCCTGGATCGCGACTACGCCATGCGGCAGGCGGAGGCGTGCGACGCACACCGCCAGGCCGGCAAGGCGCTCGGGCCGCTGCACGGCGTGCCGGTCGGCATCAAGGATGTGTTCGACACCCGCGACTATCCAACCGAATTCGGCTCAGCCCTGTGGTCCGGCCGCACGCCGCGCCGGGACGCGGCCGCGGTGGCGTCGCTACGCTCGGCGGGTGCGGTGATCATCGGCAAGACGGTCACCACCGAGTATGCCTATTACAAGCCCGGCAAGACCCGCAATCCGCACAACCCGGAACGCACGCCGGGCGGATCGTCCAGCGGCTCGGCTGCCGCAGTGGCCGCACACATGGTGCCGGGCGCCATCGGCTCGCAGACCAATGGCTCGGTGATCAGGCCGGCGTCGTTCTGCGGCGTCGTCGGCTTCAAGCCGACGCACGGGCTCATTCCACGGAGCGGTGCGCTGCTGCTGTCGCGCACGCTCGATCATGTCGGCGTGTTCGCGCGCACCGTCGGCGACGTCGCCCTGCTCGCCGAGGTGCTCGCGGGCTTCGACGAGGAGGACCCCGACACGCGCCCGCTCGCCCGCCCGCCCTTTGCTGAGGTCGCCGCCAGCGAGCCGCCGTTGCCCCCGCGCTTCGCCTTCGTGCGCACGCCTGCCTGGCCGCACGCCGAGCCGCCCACACCCGAGGCATTCACCGAGCTGGTCGCCTCCCTCGGCGAGGGGGCAAGCGAGGTTGAGCTCGGCGGCAGCTTCGATCGCGCGATCGATCTGCACCGCACCGTCATGGACGTCGAGATGGCGCATAACCTGCATCGCGATTACGAGAAGGGCGGTGACACACTGAGTCCGATGCTGCGCCAGCTCATCGAGCGGGGTCGTGCCTGCCAGGCGGTCGACTACACGCGGGCCCTGGCCGGCATCTCTCCGCTGAACCAGATCCTTGATTCGATCTTCGATGAGTACGATGCGATCCTGACCCCGGCAGCGCCAGGCGAGGCGCCGAGCCTCGAGACGACCGGCAGTCCGGTCTTCTGCAGCATCTGGACATATCTCGGCACCCCGGCCGTGACCCTGCCGCTGCTGCAGTCGGAGAGCGGCCTGCCGATGGGCGTGCAACTAGTCGGCAGCCGGGGCAACGATGCCAGGCTCTTGCGCACGGCCAATTGGCTTGCAAGAAAGCTGGTGGCGCGCGGTGGCCGGGCTTCTGGCTCCACGACCGACGCACGCCGCCGCTCCAGGAAGAGGAACACCAAATGATGAACATCGTGACGGGCATCATCGGCATCGCCAGCGTGTTCGCGTTCCTCGGCATCCTGCTGTGGTGGATCAAGGCCACGCCGCTCATCATCATCACCGCGCTCGTGATGGCCCTCCTCCTGGTCGACTTCGTGCAGTCCCTGCGCTCCAACGGCGACGGCTCGAAGTCCTGAGCATGGCTGGGCGTGCGTCCATCGGACCCGCCCCGGCTGCTACAATTTCCAGCGCAAGTGGGCTAAGCGTAACGCCGCTCGTGTCCTGATCGCCAAATTCGTCCCAGCGCCAAGCGAGGAGCGAATGCGCGATCCGAGGATGCCAGCGAGCCCATGATGCTCGTGTGTTTCAGATCGAGAAGTCCGCACCATCAAAGAACAGTGATGCGGACTTCGATCATCACACCAGCGCCTGTTCCCGGAGAAGCCTGCCCATGTCTGCCCAATCCCCTGTCCCGCAGCGCCGCATCACCGCGCCCGAGATCCAGGCCCGCAAGGGCGGCGAGCCCATCGTCTCGCTCACGTCCTATCACGCCCATACTGCGGCCATCGCCGACCCGTTTGTCGATCTGCTGCTGGTGGGCGACAGCCTCGGCATGGTGATGCACGGCTACGAGTCGACGGTGCCGGTTCCGCTGGAGCTTATGATCATGCACGGCCGCGCGGTCGTGCGCGGTGCCAAGCGGGCGCTCGTGGTGGTCGACATGCCGTTCGGCTCCTATGAGGAGAGCCCGGCCGTCGCCTTCCGCAATTCCGCCCGCATCATGAAGGAGACGGGCTGCGGCGCCATCAAGCTCGAGGGTGGCGCGCGCATGGCTGAGACCATCCGCTTTTTGGTCGAGCGCGGCGTGCCCGTGCTCGCGCATATCGGGCTCACGCCGCAGTCGATCAACGTCCTGGGCGGTTTCAAGACGCAGGGTCGCGTCCGCGACGAATGGGCGGCCATCGAGGCGGACGCCAAGGCTGTCGCCGAGGCCGGCGCCTTCGCGGTCGTGCTCGAAGCGCTGGCCGAAGAGCTCGCGCGCCGGATCACCGCGGCGGTCCCCATCCCCACCATCGGCATCGGCGCGTCCGCGGGCTGCGACGGCCAGATCCTGGTCATGGAGGACATGCTGGGCCTGTCGCCGCGCGTGCCCAAGTTCGTCAAGGAGTTCGGGAAGGTCGGCGAGGCCATCCGCGAGGCGATTTCGGCCTACGCGGTGGAGGTGCGCAGCCGCGCCTTCCCCGCGCCCGAGCACACCTATGGCATGCGGGATGCGGCGTCATCCGCCGGCGTGAAAGGGAGCGCAAGGCCGAAGGCGACCGCGTGATCGCAGCGCCGCTCGCTCGGGGCGTCTCTGCACTCCCCTGGGCTCGCCCCCGGGACTAGCCGGGCGGCCGGTCGCTGAACAGGAAGCCGCCCTTGGCCTTGAGCTCCTTGGGGCTCTCCATGATCTGCACCATGACGGCTTCCGGCTTGACGTTGAAGTTGCGCACCACTGCGTCGGTAATCTCCTTCACCAGCGCGCGCTTCTGGTCGAGCGTTCGGCCCTCGACGGCATGGACGTAGACTTCCGGCATGAGGCGATCCTCCTTGGCTGTCATCGCCAGGGGAACACTAGCGCATCGCGTGCGTGCATGCGCGGGCAGGCTTGCGGAGCTCGCCGGCGGCCCTTGCGGGCCGGCCCAGATCGGCTATTGGTGAACCCTTGCGCGACTGGGACCGGCCAGGAGAGAGCCGCTGAGCAACCAGCGCTTTTCCTACGCCTGCCAGGGAAACCGAGACAGGGGAGACGTCATGCAGCTTGTCGACAACCTGAAACGGTTGGGAACGGAGACGGCTTTCGAGGTGCTGGCGCGCGCAGCGGAGCTGCAGCGCCAGGGCAAGGACGTCATCAACCTCGGCATTGGCCAGCCGGACTTCAAGACGCCGCAACACATCGTCGAGGCAGCCATCAAGGCGCTGCGCGACGGTCATCACGGCTACACGCCGGCGCAGGGCATCCTGCCATTGCGGGAAGCCGTGGCGAAAGATCTCGCCCGCCGGCATGGCGTCGAGGTCGATCCCGACATGATCGTGATCATGCCGGGTGGCAAGCCCACCATGTTCTTCGCCATCCTCATGTTCGGCGCGCCGGGCATGGAGATCATGTATCCCGATCCGGGCTTCCCCATCTACCGCTCGATGATCCAGTACACGGGCGCCAAGCCGGTGCCGATCGTGCAGAACGAGGAGAACCAGTTCAGCTTCACCGCCGAGCAGGTGCTGTC
>Ga0111538_10012798_pt1 | contig 11083 bp, 7 predicted proteins | sample SoiMethybrSBSTD1_FD_79669 | JGI IMG/M metagenome (GOLD analysis project Ga0111538, IMG submission 79669) | Bulk soil microbial communities from a Populus tree surrounding site in Tennessee, USA - Soil MetaG P. TD hybrid SBSTD1 (version 2)... | ecosystem: Environmental > Terrestrial > Soil > Tree... | reverse complement strand
TTCGCGTGTTAAAACGCGGCGAATTGGAGAAGCCGCTCGACGAAGTTGGGCCCGGCGCGCTTACCGCGGTGAGCTGGATGAAGGGCCGCTTCGACGCGAAGAATGAGGCTCAACGTCGCGCCGCTCTCGCGGATTGGATCGCGGACCACGACAATCCGCTCACGTGGCGCAGCATCGTCAATCGCGTGTGGCATTATCATTTCGGCAAAGGCCTATGCGATACCCCGAGCGATTTCGGGCGCATGGGCGGTGTGCCGTCGCATCCCGAGCTGCTGGATTGGCTGGCAGTCTGGTTCCGTGATGAAGCCAAAGGCTCCCTCAAGCAACTCCATCGACTCATCCTGACCAGCGCCGCTTACCAACAATCGTCCACGCATCGCGACGATGCAGCCGCGATCCACCCCGACAATCGCTTGCTCTGGCGCATGAATCGGCAGCGCCTTGATGCGGAGAGTTATCGCGATGCCGTCCTGGCGCTGAGCGGGCGATTGGACTTGACCACGGGCGGTCTCGGCGCGGGGCATTTCACACAAAAGCCCGGCCCGCAATCCACACCCGTGCTCGACTACGTGGGCTTCGATTGGAGCAGTCCGGCAGGCGCGCGCCGCAGCATCTATCGCATTGTATGGCGCGGCATCGCCGATCCGTTCATGGAAGCGCTGGACTTTCCGGATCTCGGGCTGCTCGCCCCAGTGCGCAGTTTTTCGGCGTCCGCGTTGCAAGCGCTCGCATTGATGAACAACGACTTTGTCGTCTATCATTCGCAGGTGATGGCTGAGCGTTTCGGCAGCGACATTCGTAAAGCAGTCCGCGCGGTGTGGCTGCGCGATCCCTCGCCCGAAGAATTCGCGGACTTCACGCGACTCGCGCAGGAGCACGGGCCAGCCGCCGTGTGCCGGCTGCTCCTGAACAGCAACGAATTTCTGTTTGCAGATTAAATTATGCAACCATTTAACCCATTTAACTCGTTTAACCTTTGTAACTAACCCGCATGTTTACGCGCCGCGAATTTCTCGCCCAACTTGGAGGCGGCTTCGGCACGCTCGCCCTGGCGCAATTGTCCCTTGCCGACGGCTGGACTCTGGGCGGTATGCATCATCCCGCGAAGGCGCGACGAATCATCCAGCTCTTCATGAACGGCGGCGCCAGCCCGATGGACACTTACGATTACAAGCCCGAGCTCGCGCGCTTGCACGGCCAGATGCTCGGCCCGAAGGAAAAACCGGAAGGTTTCACCGGTGCGGTCGGCGCGGTGATGAAAAGTCCATTCGAGTTTAAGCAATACGGGCAGAGCGGCCGCTGGGTGAGTAGCGTTTTCCCTCATCAGGCCAAATGGGTGGACGAAATGGCGTTCCTCATGGCCATGACCTCCAAGACCAACGTGCACGGTCCCGGCAGTTACATGATGAACACCGGTTTTCTGCTGCCCGGCTTTCCCTGTATGGGCGCGTGGATTTCCTACGCGCTCGGCACGCTCTCGCAAGACCTGCCCACCTTCGTCGTGTTGCCAGACGCGCGCGGACTTCCTTACAACCAGCGCGCCAATTTCAGCGCCGGATTCCTTCCGGCCAAACATCAGGGCACAGTCATTAATGCCGGCGCAACGCCACCCGTGCCAGATTTGTTTGCGGATAAAAAATACCCCTTTGCCGCCAACAAGGCCGACCACGACACCATGACACTCCTGCAAAAGGTCAATCGCCGCCACGCCCTCGAGCATCCCGGTGACTCGCGCCTGGAAGCCCGCATCGCCGCGTGCGAACTGGCCGCGCGCATGCAACTCAGCGCGCCCGAGGCGTTCGATCTTTCGCGCGAAACCGAACTGACCCGCCGCCTCTACGGCCTCGACAACAAAGTCACCGAAGATTTCGGCCGCCGCTGTCTCCTCGCCCGCCGCCTCGTCGAACGCGGCACGCGCATCGTCCAGGTCTGGAGCGGCCCGCAAGGCGCCACGCAGAATTGGGACAACCACGCCAGCATCATCAACGAACTCCCGCCCATCGCCGCCAGCGTCGACCAACCCATCTCCGCGCTCCTGGCCGACCTCAAAGCCCGCGGCCTCCTCGACGACACACTAGTAGTCTGGACCACCGAATTCGGCCGCACACCCTTCGCCCAAAACGGCGTCGGCCGCGATCATAACGGCGGCACCTTTGTGAGTTGGATGGCCGGCGCAGGCATCAAGCCCGGCGTAGCTTACGGCCGCAGCGACGACCTGGGCTACAAAGCCGCCGAAGGCGTCACCTACTGCTATGACTTCCACGCCACCATCCTCCACTTAATGGGCATCGACCACAGCAAATTGACTTACCGCACCGGCGGCATCGACCGCCGCCTCACTGATGTGCATGGCGAAGTCGTACACGAGATTCTCTTGTGAGCTTCCTCCCCGCCATTGCGTCCGGCGCCTTGGTGTGACGAATTCGGTGAACGTTGACCCGTAAGACAAAGTCGTTATCCTCGGCACATGAAACCGACTCTCGCGGTATTCCTTCTTGGCGGCATTCTGGCACAAGCGCAAACGCAGAACCCGGTGCCGCTCTGGACTGGCGACGCGCCCGGGGCGCTCGGAACTGAGGACAAAGATCGGCCGACGATTACACCCTATCTGTGTGTCACAAACCCAACAGGCGCGGCGGTGGTGATTTGCCCCGGCGGAGGATACGGGATGCTTGCCGGTCACGAAGGCAACGATTACGCGCTATGGTTGAATGAGCAGGGCGTGACAGCCTTCGTTCTGAAATATCGATTGGGCGCCCACGGTTATCGGCATCCGGTGATGCTGAACGACGCCGCCCGGGCGGTGCGCCTGGTCCGCGCGCGTGCGAATGAATGGAAGATCGATCCGCAACGCGTGATCATTATGGGTTCGTCCGCGGGCGGACATCTTGCGTCGACGTTGCTCACGCATTTCGACTTCGGCGATTCCAATGCGACCGATGCCGTCGAACGCCAAAGCAGCCGTCCCGATCTCGGCATTCTTTGCTATGCAGTAATCACCATGGGAACGAATACGCACCAGGGATCGAAACAGAATCTACTCGGCAAAGAACCAAACGTAGAGATGGTGAAATTGGTTTCAAACGAATTGCAGGTCACCTCCGACACGCCGCCGTGTTTCATCTGGCACACGTGGGAGGACAAAGCGGTGAAGGTTGAAAACAGCTTGCAATTCGCCGCCGCCCTGCAGCGAAACGGGGTGCCGTTCGATTTGCATATTTACGAGCGCGGCCGGCACGGGATTGGTCTGGCCGACAAACCGCCGTTTGCGAACGCGCATCCGTGGAGCAAAGACCTTGTCTTCTGGCTCAAGGGCCGCGGTTTTGTGAATTAAGCTCACTGCGGGTGCTTGATCCACGCGATCAGATCAGCCATGTCCTGAGCGGGGAGATTCTGTTCGAGCCCTTCCGGCATGAGCGACAGTCGAAGGGGACGCATCTCCTTGACGACAGAGCGAAGCACGTTCTCGGTAATTCCGCCCGCCTGAACGAGCGTCAGCGCGGATGCGGTTTCGTTCTTGACGATGCCCGACAAGCTGCGGCCGTCCTTCGTCTCGATGTCGTAAGCGACAAATTTCGGGTCCAGTGCGGCGTTCGGATCAATGATCGCCAGCAGAAAGTCCTGGACGGTCTTCCCGGCGAACTCCGCAAGATTCGGGCCGACAGCAAAGCCACGACCGCCATGCGCGTGGCAAGTGGCGCAATGCGTTTCAAACAACTCGGCACCGTTCCCGGCCTGAGGCTTCAACGACGCCACGCTGTCGTATTCACGCAAAATGGCCAAACGGTTCGTCGTCGTCGCAAAGATTCCCGGGAGTCTCTTCCGCTGATCGAGCGGGATTTCAGCGGGGGCGATTGTTCCTGTATCGATTGCCTTCGCGAGATCGGCCTTCCAACTCTCCCGTTCGAGCAAGACGGGAATGAGTTTCGCGCGAATCGCCGGAGTAAACTGCGGCCACTTCGAAATCACAATCGGCGCGAGCTCGGGCGTTTTCAATTGTCGAAGCCGCGCCAGCGCCGTCTTGTCCGGCAGCGCATCGGTCAATCGCTCGATGTCGCGCGAAACAGATCGCGGGTTGCGCGCCATCAACGCCGGGTTGCTGGTCTTCACAAGGAGAGCCTCAACCTGACTCACGAGCTTTGACGGACACGCCTTCTTCCAGTCCAACTCCTTGCGTTCGAGCGCATCGAGCAGAGGAGCCGTCAACTGTTCATCCAGCCGGAGATCTGCCAGCGCGTCAATTCGTCCAAAGCCGACCGCACTCTGGATCAGGCCGGGAAGCAATTCAGGCACGTTTGCTGCGAGCAAAGGCTTCAGGTGATTGCTGGCGGAACTCAGCACCGCCGCACGTGTCCAGGCATCCTTTGCGCCTTCAGCGATGCGCGCCAATTCCCGTCCTGCTTCCGGGGAAGCCATATCGCCCAATTCGAGCGCCCGTTGGAATCGCTGGCGTTCGGGCGAGATACGAAGAGGTTTTGTGAACGGCTTCGGGTCTTTCGCCGTGATTCTGTAAATGCGGCCCTTGTCAGCGCCGGCCCGGACATCGAACTGCTTCAAGCGTTCCGCGGAAATCCAGCGCGGATGTTCGACGACGAAGCGATACATATCCACAACCCAAAGCGCGCCATCAGGGCCGGTGCGGACTTGCACGGGGCGAAACCAATTGTCCGTGCTCGCGAGGAATTCGCTGTCTTGTTCGTCTGATGCGCGTTCGCCGACGAAGATCACGCCCTCGGGCCGCAAGAGAAGGCGCGTCACCAAATTGTGGACGGGTTCGCAAATGAAAGCGTTGCCGTAATAGTTCGAACCGAGCGAAGTGCCACGATAAATCTCCGGCCCGCACGCGCTGGTGACGCGATTAGCCATTTGCGGGTCGTTGAAGCGCTCGAGCGTGCGGCTGATCGGAAACAATTTGTTCGGATCTTTGCCGCGCGCAACGCCAGCCTTTGGTTCCGGATACGTGACGTGCGGATTGCGCCGCCCGTAATGCTCCGGCAGCGGGTAATGCCAGAGTAACGTGCTGTTATCGTTGCCGAACCAATTGCCAAAATCATCACGCACGCGCCCCATCTGGCTGATGCCGGCCGCAGGCTCGATGACGCCGGATTGGGGATGGAATCGAAAATCGCGCCCGCTCAGGTCCACAGATTCGCCGGTGACCAGGTTCTTGATCTTTCCGCCGAACAAGCCGCTCGAACCATAAATCCAACCATCCAACCCCCACGCTAACCCGTTCACACGCGCCTGATAATTGTGGGTGGCAAAACCGGTGTAGTTCGTCCGCACGCGATCGGCTTTTCCATCGCCGTCCGTGTCCTGCGCGAACAAAATGTCGGGCGCCGCGCAGATGTAGACTCCGTTAGAAACCACCAGCAGCCCGGTCGGGAACGGCAAGCCATCCATGAAAACCGTTGCTTTGCCTTTCCCATCCAACACTTTCACGCGACCGCCCGGCTTCCAATTGCCATCTACGCCCATCGGGTAATCGAACATCTCCACGACCCACAAACGCCCCTGCGGGTCCCAATCAATCGCCACGGGGGATTGCACGAGCGGCTCGGCAGCGACGAGTTCGATCCGCAGGTCCGGTTTTGTCCGAAGCGTTTTCAGCGCCGCCTCAGGCGTAAGCGGCGCTGGTATTTCTTCGGCGATCGCGCCAATAACGCAGAACATCGAAATAAACAGAACTTTGTTCACGACTTGGCACAGTTAACCATAGAGTTTACTCTAATCACAAGATGGCTGACTGGCGCGTTTTCGGACTGATACTGTTGGGTACCGGAAACATCATGGCCCAACACGTGAGTTGCAGGACCAATTATTACGCGGTGACGGGCAGCGATCTGCGGGAAATACATCAGTCGTTTCGCGCCTCGCGACCGCGCGATACCGGTGGACATGATGGTTACACAGTCTGGAACGTGAGTTGGCGGTTCAACACGTTTTACAACGGCTCAGTCTGTCGCCTGAGCGGCTTCAGCACCACCGCGACTATCACAATCACTTTGCCGAAGTGGGTCATGCCTACTAATGCGGTCGATTCGGTGAAGGCAGAATGGGCGCGCTTCATCCAGGCTTTGGGGAAACACGAATACGGACATGCGCAGTTGGCGCTTGCGGCCGCCGGCGAGATTCAAAAGCAGCTCCGCCAGGTAGGCGAAGACCCTTCCTGTGACAGTCTCAAACAGCGCGCCAGCAGCCTGTGCGAAGGGATCATGCAGAAATACAAGGACTTCGACATCGCTTACGACCAGCGCACCAATCACGGACTGAACGACGGCGCCCGTCTTGGCCGTTGGGAACAGCCGCGTCCGCCGCCCCAATAGGGTTTCTCCGCCCCGGCAAAGTCGAATGTTTCAGCGCCATTTTGCGTCAGAAACGGTCAGATTTACGGCGTGAGAGGGATCAGAGCCATTTTAGTCGGGGTTGCGTGCATGATGCGCGCGGCGACCGCTTTCGCCGCGTCCGAAGAGGAATTCACGAAGGAGATTCGGCCAATCCTCGAAAAAAGCTGCTTCGAATGCCATGGTCCCGAAAAGCACAAGGGCGACCTCATCCTCACCACTTACACAAATTACACGCAAGTGACCGAAGCGCGCGAAACCTGGCAAAAGGTGCTCGAGATGGTGCAGGCGTTCGAGATGCCGCCGAAGGGGAAGAAGGAGTTGAATTTCGGCGACCACGGCAAGCTCCTGCGCTGGTTGCGGCGCCTGCCCAAACCCGAGCGACCCGATTGCGACCAGATCGCGTCCGATCGCACAGCGAACTTTTACAAGGGCTACGTGATGAGCCGGCGGCTGAATCGGGCTGAATATCACAACACCATGCGCGACTTGCTCGGCGTGGAATTGCACCTCGAGCATCTGCTGCCGGCCGACGGTGGCGGCGGCGAAGGTTTTGACACTTCGGGTAACGCGTTGTTTACGTCGTCGATTCACATTGAGAAATATCTGGCCGCGGCCGAGTATGCGCTTGATGCGGTGCTTCCGGCTAAACCCGTCACGCTGGACCCAAAGTTCGAGCAGGCGCGCAGTCGCATCCTGGTTGCCGTGCCGAGCCGCAAGCTGCCGCCGCGCGAAGCGGCCCGCCGGATCATCGGCGCGTTCGCGCGCAAGGCCTTTCGGCGGCCCGTCACGCAAGACGAAACCGAGCGGCTGCTGGGTTTCTTTGATCGAGGACAAAAGCGTAGCGATCGGTTTGTTCCCTCGGTGCGATTAGCGCTTACGGCTGTGCTGGTCTCGCCGCATTTCCTTTTTTTGGCGGAGCCCGAACCGGGGAAGGAAGGAGTTCACAAACTCGGTGCCATGCCGCTCGCGAGCAAGCTGTCTTATTTTCTCTGGTCCACGATGCCGGATGAAGAACTGCTCGGACTTGCCGAAAGCGGTAAGCTGCTCGATGACGAGATCTATCGCAAACAAGTCCGTCGCCTGATGCACGATCCGAAGGCGCAAGCGTTGGGCGAGCGTTTTGCGTTGCAGTGGCTCGATCTCGACCGTCTTGGCACAGAAGTCCGCCCCGACGCTAAAGCATTTCCTGAGTTCGATGACAAGCTCAGCGAGTCCATGCGGCAGGAGGTAGTCGCGTATTTCAATTACATCCTGGAAAAGGATCGGCCGCTCCTCGATTTGATTGACAGCGATTACACGTTCGTGAACGAGCGCCTCGCGAAGATTTATGGGCTCACGAATGCTTCGGAGTCATTGCAGAAGGTGAGTCTCACGGATAGAAATCGCGGCGGCATTGTCAGCATGGCAGCGGTGCATGCGTCCACGTCCTTTCCGCTGCGCACCAGTCCCGTGCTGCGAGGCAAATGGCTGATGGAATCTTTCCTGGGCGACAAGGTGAAACCACCGCCGCCGGACGTGCCCGCGCTTGAGGACAGTGGCAGCGCCGTAAGCCTGTCGTTGCGCGAACAATTGGAAAGGCACCGCACCAAAAGCGAATGCGCTTCGTGCCATGACAAAATTGATCCGCTTGGGTTTGGGTTGGAGAATTTTGATGTGTTGGGCCGCTGGCGCGATACGGATCGCGGCCGGCCGATCGACGCACAGGGGACCCTGCCCTCGGGTCAAACGTTTACCGGGCCAGTGGGGTTGAAAAACCTTCTCATGGAGCGGAAAGATGATATTATGAAGCATCTGGTCCGCAAGATGACGGGATACGCATTCGGGCGGGAATTGAATCAGTTCGATCAGTGCGTGGTGGATCGCACTATGGAAACGCTGCAAAAAAATGATTATCGGGCATCGGTGCTCATCGAGCAGATCGCGACCAGCTTTCCGTTTCGGCATCGGTTTTATCCAAAACAAGACTAGCTATGTTCCTCGAAAAGAAATGGCTCATGCCGCGCCGCACCTTCCTGAAAGGCGCAGGAGTAATGCTCAGCCTGCCGCTGTTGGAGGCGATGGGCAAAGTGCTGCCGAAAGCTTCGCCTGAAGCCCTCGCTGGGACCTCGCCCGCAAGCGCTGTGCAGGCGCCCGTACGGATGGCATGCATCTATTTTCCTAATGGCGTTTGGGAAAAGAATTGGTTTCCGAAAGAGGCCGGCGCCGATTACGAGATGCCCTTCGCGCTCGAACCCCTCGCCAAACATAAACAGGACATGCTCGTTTTTTCCGGGCTGGACAAAAAGCACAGCCACGGCGGCGACGGCCATTACGCCAAGACTGCGAACTTCCTCACCGGATTGCTCGTGCGCAAGACCGCCGGCAAAGACATCAACGTCGGCAGCGCCTCGATCGACCAACATGTCGCGCAAAGGATTGGGTCTCACACTCCCCTGCCCTCCATGGAACTAGGCATCGATCCTGTGATCAGCGGCATCGATTCCGTTGTCGGTTACACGCGCCTTTACGGTTGCTATATTTCCTGGCGCTCGGCCACGACCCCGGTTGCGCGGGAAATCGATCCGCGTCTCGCGTACGAACGCCTGTTCGGCGTCATTCGCCCGAAGACCGCTTCCGCGGATCGTCTCGCCAACGAAGACAAGCGCGCCTTGCTTGATTATGTGTTGGAGGATGCGAACAGCTTGCGCCGCCGGCTTGGGCGTGACGACCAATACAAGCTGGATGAATACCTGGATTCCGTCCGCGACGTCGAGCGCCGCCTCGAATTCTTCTCCAAGCCCGATCCGCGCGTTTGGCGGCCGAACATCGAAACCGGGCTCGATTACGCCGCACCTAAAGGCGCGCCCGGCGATCATCAGGAACATGTGCGCCTGATGCTGGATTTGATGGTGCTCGCTTTTCGCACCGATTCCACGCGCGTAAGCACTTTCATGTTCGCGAACGACGTCTCGGGCAAAAATTTTGCGAGTCTCATCCCCGGCACGTCGAGCCACCACGAGCTCAGCCATCACCAGAACAAGCCGGAGAAATACGAGCCCTATTCAAAGATCAACCCTGGCACGCCGAGCAACTCGCGTATTTCCTGGACAAGCTCAAAGCGATTCGCGAAGGGGACAAGACGCTGCTGGACAACTCCATGATTCTGTTTGGCTCCAGCTTCTCCGATGGCAACCGCCACGATCCCAACAATCTGCCGATCATCCTCGCCGGTCGCGCTGGTGGCCGTATCAACAGCGGCCGCCACATCGCCTCTGAGAAAGGTACCCCCCTCTGCAACCTCTACGTCTCCATGCTGGACCGCATGGGCACCCCCGCCGACTCCTTCGGCGACAGCGCAGCGGCGCTGGAGATTTAAATACAGCTCCCTCCGTTTATCTGGAGTGCGGTGGCTTGACACCGCTTTCAATTTCGAAAGTCAAGACGCTGACGCATTACGTTTGACGTTCGGAATCCAAAGCGGTGTCAAGCCACCGCACTCCAAATAAACTAGGGTTCTCGTCGCCCGAGGACGAGTTGACCCTTCGGCCAGCCCAAATTCGCGGCTACACTTCCGGCGAAATCCCAGCGGCCTTCCATCTGCAGAGGCGCGCGTTCGGCGGCCAGGGCGACGGTTTGCGGGATGTCGAGGATGCGCAGGACATTCAGATAATCGGGTGCGTCCATGTGGGAGGCTGGAACACCATTCAGCGCGATGCGCGCGATGTTGGTTTCGAAGAGGCTCGCATATAAGCAATTCACAGCCATGTCACCGCTGGCTTCGAGCGAGAGCGGCAGGTTGGTGGATTTCTGGATCGCCTGAATCGCCTTCCGGATATCCCAAACACGCATCGTGTCCACAGTTTGGCCCAGCAGCATGAAGCGGCGGCGAATCTGGACCTGCTTGCGATCGGATTGTTTCCAACCGCCGCGCGGAGCAAAGAACACCACTTTGCCTGGATGTTCTTTAAAGTTCTTCTGCAGTTCAGCAACGACCTTCTCGTCCGGTTCACCAGCGTCCTGCAACACTCTCAAAACGACCCGCTCCGGACGCGCATCAATCGGCGTCACGATGTAAAGCCGCAGAGGCACACTCGGCTGGCTTTCGAATTCCTCGATTCGCATTCGCAAACCGCTCCGTGTTGTTTCGGCGATTTGTTTGGTGCGAGGCGGCGAGGCGATCTCAGGCCAAGCTCGGAACGCTTTCTGTTTCAGTTCACTCATCCATCCATCGCGCAACTGTTCCCATTCACCGCGGGATTTTGGCGGCTCCGGCGGCTTGGCGGCAGAGACGAAGGAATAATGGATGTTTGTGTTCACTGAATCGCTCGGCAGTGTTTCGAATACTCTCAGGTCCTGCGGCTGAAAAAGCTTCGTCGCGGCCATCTCGATAAGCGGCTCTTCGCTTTTCAGGTGCCGGTTGAACCAGCGAAAGACGGGCACTTGCAGGTCCTGCGTGTCCTTGTGCGGCCCTGGCGTGATGACCAGACCCAACTTGTCCGCGGCATTGTGCAGTTCATAGATGCGCCGGACTTTTGAATGCAGGCGGACAACGCCATCGAGCGGGAAAATGCTGTCGCTATCCGAATTGCAAATGAGCAGCGGACGCGGCGCAACCAACGCGGCTACGAGCGGATAATCCCAGCGATAGGTGTTCACAATGAACATGCAATCGCAATGGCCTTCGACCGCGCCGTCCACGACGTGATTTTGTAAATCCGTGATTCCCGCCACGGGCGCGGCCGCCTTGATGCGATCAT